>ERZ826016.672-NODE-672-length-40249-cov-18.564114_pt1 | contig 40249 bp, 34 predicted proteins | sample MGYA00519872_ERZ826016 | MGnify/ENA primary metagenome ERZ826016 (study PRJEB31778, sample SAMEA3449218) | human gut metagenome | biome: human gut; feature: human-associated habitat; material: faeces | place: United Kingdom | collected 2010/2012 ... | reverse complement strand
CAGAAGAAAGAACGCCATGAAGAATATTCCGACCACGACTAGGCTACACCCTTTGCCTCGGATGGCTACACCATCCCGGGTAAAGGGTGTAGCCCTTTTTTGTCCCCCTTTTTAGCCCCTTTTATGCCCGAAGTTTAAAGAATAGAGCGTATCTTTGCACGATAGAAATAAAAGCGATATGAAACAGCCTAAGATAATAGTTGCCGGCATCGGTCCGGGCAGCGAACAAGACATCACGCCCGCAGTTCTCAGTGCGGTTCAAGAAGCGGATGTAGTAGTGGGATATAAATATTATTTCCAGTTTATCCAGCCTTATCTCCACCCTGAAACAGAATGTATAGATACGGGTATGAAGCGGGAACGCACTCGTGCGGAACAGGCATTTGAATTGGCGGAACAGGGAAAAACGGTTTGCGTCATCAGTTCCGGCGATGCGGGAATTTATGGAATGACTCCGCTGATTTACGAGATGAAGCGGGAACGGAACAGCAACGTCAAAATAATTGCCTTGCCGGGTATCAGTGCTTTTCAGAAAGCGGCTTCACTGCTGGGTGCTCCTGTGGGACATGATTTCTGTGTGATTTCCCTTTCCGACCTGATGACACCGTGGGAATGGATCGAGCGTCGCATCCGTGCGGCAGCCATGGCTGATTTCGTAACGGCTGTATACAATCCGAAAAGCGAAGGGCGGTATTGGCAACTCTATCGACTGAAAGAGCTGTTTCTCGCAGAAGGACGCGCTCCGGAGACTCCGGTAGGTTATGTACGCCAGGCCGGACGGGAAGAACAGGAAGTGCATCTGACGACACTCGCTGATTTCAATCCCGAAGAAGTGGATATGTTTACAGTCATCCTGATCGGTAACTCGCAGTCTTATGCGTGGAACGGCAAGTTCATTACTCCCCGGGGATATTATAACCGTCCGGATAAGGATGAACAACCGACTAAGGGGATAGGTCAGGACATTATGATACAAAGTTTCCGGACCATTGAGTCGGAACTAAAGAATAAGAATATTCCTCTGGATCATAAATGGGCTTTGCTGCACGCCATCCATACCACGGCCGATTTTGAAATGGAAAAGCTGCTGTATACCGACAAAGGTGCTGTGGAAAAGCTTTATCAGAAAATAGCGGACGGTCGGTTGAAAACAATTGTTACGGATGTGACGATGGCTGCCAGTGGTATCCGCAAAGGAGCTTTACAACGGCTGGGAGTAGAAGTGAAATGCTATCTTTCCGATGAACGTGTAGCGGCAATGGCAGCGGAAAAAGGGATCACCCGTACACAAGCCGGTATACGTCTGGCGGTGGAGGAACATCCGGATGCCTTGTTCATATTCGGTAATGCGCCGACGGCTTTGATGGAACTTTGTGATCTGGTACGTAAAGGAAAGGCTGCACCAAGCGGTATTATTGCCGCGCCTGTGGGTTTTGTACATGTACAGGAATCCAAGCACATGGTGAAGCCGTTCATGGAAATACCCAAACTGATAGTGGAGGGACGAAAAGGAGGAAGTAATTTGGCTGCAACGCTGGTGAATGCAATCTTGTGCTACAATGATGCGGAACAGTTAAGGCCGGGACGGGATGTATAAATTCAACAACTATGAAACGAAACTTTATCATCATAGGCATGGACGACAACCGGGAACCTTTCTTCCCGCCCGAAGTGCTGCGGCACATCCGGGAAGGAAAAGTTTTCTCCGGCGGCTTGCGGCATCGGGAGATTGTAGAGAAGTTACTTCCGGAAGGTGCGGAATGGATTTCTATAACAGTTCCACTGGATAACGTCTTTGCCCAATACGAAAACATTTTTGCAGACTTTGAGAAGAAGGCTTCCGATGCATCTATTGTCGTATTTGCATCCGGAGATCCCCTGTTTTTCGGCTTCGCCAATACGGTAAAACGAAAACTGCCCGATGCAAAGATACGCCTCTACCCGGCTTTCAATTCCCTGCAAATATTAGCGCACAGACTGGTGATGCCTTACGACGATATGCGTACCGTCTCCCTGACAGGACGCCCGTGGCAGGAACTGGACAAAGCACTCATAGAACATGCCCACAAAATAGGTGTACTGACAGATCGGGAGCATACCCCTGCCACTATCGCCGCGCGGATGTTGGAATATGGATATACCGATTACACGATGTACATCGGTGAGCACCTCGGCAATCCCGAACGCGAGCGCATTCGTCGGATGAATCTTGAAGAAGCCTCAGAAGAGTCCTTCGAGCACCCCAACAACCTGCTGCTCTATGCAGACACCCTGCATAGGTCTATGCAGACACCCTACACAGGCCTATGCAGACACCCTGCACAGGTCTATGCAGACACCCCGCACAGGTCTATGCAGACACCCTGCATAGATCGACGCAAACGCCCAGAGTTCAGGGATCACCTCGTCCGCCCCTTCGGTCTTCCCGACGAAGAATTCGCCCACTTGGACGGACGTGCCCGCATGATTACCAAAGCTCCGATCCGCCTCCTTACCTTGCAGGCATTGGAACTGAATCGCCGCCGTGTCTTTTGGGACATAGGTTTCTGCACAGGCTCTGTATCCATCGAAGCCCGCCTGCAATTCCCGCATCTTACGGTTGTTTCGTTCGAGAAACGTCCCGAAGGAGAAGAACTGATGCGCATCAACTCCCGCCGTTTCGGTGCGCCGGGAATCACAGCCTTAATCGGAGACTTCCTGCAAACCGAACTGGAAGATCTCCCCCCTCCCGACGCTGTCTTCATCGGCGGGCACGGCGGAAAATTAGAAGATATACTGGTACGCCTGAAAGAAGTATTGCAACCCGGCGGTTGCATCGTCTTCAACTCCGTATCCCCCAATAGCAGGGAATTGTTCCGCAAAGGGGCAGAAAACGCAGGAATGTCTCTGCAACCCTCCCTGCACATCGCACTCAATGATTATAACCCGATAGAAATAATGAAAGTAACCTTATGAATAAAAATAACGAGAGCCACCCTATGAAGGTAGCTATTATACTGATTTCCGAAAGCAGTCTGCCCATTGCGCGAACGCTGAGTAACGAGTTTCCCGACTCCGAAATAATCACCACGACTCCTGCACCCGACTGCACATACGTTTCTTTTTACGAAGAATTTATGGCTCTGTCTTTCCATCGCTACGATGCCTTTATTTTCATAGGTGCCATGGGCATCTGCGTCCGCACCATCGCCCCGCATGTGGAAGATAAACATACAGATCCCGCCGTGATCTGTGTAGACAGCACTGGCCGCTATGCCGTTTCCGTCCTCTCGGGACACATCGGAAAGGCCAACGAAATGACGGAAAACATCGCCCACATTCTCGGCGCCGAACCTGTCATCACCACCCAAAGCGACCGCACCGGACTCTGGGCACTGGACACCCTGGGTGATAAATTTGACTGGGCCGCCATTCCCGGTGAGACGGAATACGGTATGATGAATAACATCATCAGCCTTTTCGTGAAGAAAGTTCCCACCGCCCTCTTCCTCGAAGTGCGCGATCAGGGAACGGAATATCTGGAAAAGACCTGCCCGCCACACGTGGATATACATTACGGCTTATTCCGGGATATAGACCTCAGCCGTTACCAGCTGGTCATACTCGTCACTCCTTTCCTGCACAATACGCATGACACCCCTGCGCTCTTTTATGTGCCCAAGGTATTGCATGTCGGCGTAGGTCTGGCACATCAGGCAGGTCCCGTGCATGACATCGTTGAAAACATCCTTGGTACGATGATTAACAACACCTTCATGCCCCGTGCCGTAAAGTACATCGCCACCATTAACGAGAAACGCGACGAACCGGTCATTAAAGAACTGGAACGTGCCTATCAGATACGCTATTACAGTGCGGAGGAACTGAAAGAAATCTCCGTCCCCAACCCCAGTCCGGTAGTAGAGAAGCACATGGGTACACCCAGCGTTTCCGAAGCCGCCGCTTTTCTTTCTGCCAACGGTGGTGAGCTGCTGCTGGACAAACAAAAAGGCGGAAACTACACCATGGCCATAGCCATCGAAAAGGGGGTGCTCCGCTACCACGGACATATCGAAATCGTCGGCGCAGGTCCGGGTGATCCCGACCTCATCTCCGTGCGTGGAAGGCAAATGCTGGAGAAGGCAGATCTTATCCTCTACGCCGGCAGTCTCGTCCCCCGCGAACTAACATTCTGTGCCAAACCGGGTGCTACGATACGCAGTTCGGCTTCTATGGACTTGGAAGAACAGTTTGCACTAATGAAGAGATTCTATGATGAAGGCAAATTCATAGTTCGCCTGCATACGGGCGATCCCTGCATCTACGGCGCCATTCAGGAACAGATGAACTATTTCGACCAGCATCACATGAGTTATCACATCACCCCGGGCATTTCTTCCTTCCAGGCTGCTGCCGCTGCGCTGAAGTCTCAGTTTACCATTCCTGAGAAAGTGCAGAGCATCATCCTTACCCGCGGCGAAGGACGCACCCCCATGCCGGAACGCGAACAACTCCACCTGCTGGCACGCTCGCAAAGCACCATGTGTATCTTCCTCAGTGCCGGCATTGCCGAACAGGTGCAGGAAGAGCTCTTACAGGAATATCCCGAAACCACTCCCGTTGCCGTTTGCTACCACCTCACCTGGAAGGACGAACGCATCTATCGCGGAGAGTTGAAGGACCTTGCAAAGATTGTGAAAGAGAACAACCTGACGCTCACCACCATGATTGTCGTAGGTGAAGCCATCGACAACCGCGAAGGCCTTTCCCGACTCTACGCCCATGAGTTCAAACATCTCTTCCGCAGATAAGAAGGGAATGATATCACATTTTGTTCAACTAAAACCTAAAAGTAATGATATTAATATTAGGTGGAACCACCGAAGGGCGCATCGCTGCCCGTACCCTTGAAGAAGCCGGAAAACCATTCTACTACTCTACCAAAGGAGACGAGCAGGAAGTAACTATGCACCACGGTATCCGCCTGCAAGGTGCCATGGACGAACTGGACTTGGAGCGCTGTTGCCGGGAACATAACATTCAATTACTGGTAGACGCCGCCCACCCCTTTGCCATACAACTGCACCAGACCGTAGAGAAAGTAGCCCATACCCTGAACCTGCTTGTCATCCGATTCGAACGTATTTATCCGCCACGTGATGAAGAACACATCATCTGGTGCGAAGATTTTGAAGATGCCATCCGGCAAATCAGAAAAGAAGATATCTTCACCCTCCTCGCTCTGACAGGCGTACAAAGCATCGCCAAGCTAAAGCCTCTCTGGCAGGAAAGTGCCTGTTGCTACTTCCGTATCCTTAACCGTGAGAGCTCCCGCCGCCTGGCCGAACGTGAAGGTTTTCCCGAAAAATATCTGCATTACTACCATGCAGGCGAAGACGAACGCATCCTGTTACAGCGACTTCACCCCGAAGCCATATTGATAAAGGAAAGCGGACTTTCCGGAGGATTCAATGAAAAAGTGGAAGCTGCCCTTCAGGAAGGTATCCGCATTTTTGCAATCCGTCGTCCGCCAATGCCCGGAAGTTTTATGATAGTGAACGGTGAGCATGGCCTACGCCGGATGATTGAAAAGCATCTGCCCGATTTTTACCCTTTGCGTAGTGGTCTGACTACGGGTACTTGTGCAGCCGCAGCCGCTGTAGCTGCAACCTGGGATATTTTCAACGTTCAACGCCAGTCCCGTCCTGAAGAATTCCCCGTTATTCTCCCTAACGGAGAAACCATTTATGTTCCCGTCGAAGAGCAAGAACGCTACCCGCATCCCAGCTGTGTGAACGATGACTGGATGCTGGAAGCAGATGCCACTGTCATCAAAGATGCAGGTGATGACCCCGATGTAACCAATGGCATGCAAATCAAGGCCAATGTTGCCCTACCTTTCCGTTTTGACGATCCAACACCCGCAGAACTTGGAGCTGATGATTATACCGTTATTGTCTGTGGAGGCGAAGGCGTAGGCATTGTCACCTTATCGGGTTTAGGGCTGGAAGTGGGAGGACCTGCCATCAACGTTACTCCCCGCAAAATGATTGAAAACAATGTAAAGGCATGCCTTCAACGACTTGGCATTTCCAAACACCCCAATCCTTTTGCCGTCACTATTTCCGTACCGGGTGGCGAAGAGATAGCCCGACGGACTTTTAATCCCCGTTTGGGTATAGAGGGCGGTATTTCTATCATCGGAACTTCGGGCATTGTGAAGCCTTTCTCTTCCGAAGCATTTGTAGATTCCATCCGCAAATCTATGGAAGTAGGGCGGGCAACAGGAAGTCCGCGCATCGTCCTTAATTCGGGTGCAAAGAGTGAAAAGTATGTCCGGGGATACTATCCCGAACTGCCTGCACAGGCATTTATTCATTACGGAAACTTCATTGGAGATACGATAAAGATTGCCGCAGATTTGGAAATCAAAGCGGTGACTTTGGGTATCATGATAGGAAAAGCCGTGAAGCTGGCAGAAGGCAATCTGGATACGCACAGCAAACAGGTGACGATGAATAAAGACTTCCTTCTGGATCTGGCCTTCAATGCGGGTTGTGGAGATGAAGTACCTGCCATTATTAAAAAGATAACACTGGCGCGAGAGTTGTGGACATTGCTCCCAGCAGATGATTTGCAGGCCTTTTGCACCCATTTGCTTGAGTTGTGCCACCAGCATTGCGACCCGCTTCTGCCCGATGGAGAGCTGACCATTCTGCTCATTAGTGAAGAAGGGAAAATAATATGAAACACCCTCAAATAATCCTCGTCACCGGTGCTTCTTCCGGTTTTGGAAGAGTCATTGCTACGCGGTTGGCTGCACAAGGACATATCGTTTATGGCTCCAGTCGGAAAGCATTATCCGATAATCCCGGCTTCAAAATGTTGCAATTGGATATTACTGATCCTGTATCGGTATTCAACGCCATATCTACAATTCTGGAAGAGCAAGGCAGCATCGATGTACTTGTCAACAATGCCGGGATGGGTATCAGCGGAGCTATCGAACTCACTACCGAGGAAGAGATACAGCGCCAGATGAATACGAATTTCACGGGTGCCGTCCGTATGTGTGCAGCAGTACTGCCTTTCATGCGCGAAGCCGGACACGGACGAATCATAAATATCAGTTCCATCGCAGGCGTCCTTGCCGTTCCCTTTCAAGCTTTCTACAGTGCATCAAAGTTTGCGATTGAAGGGTATAGTGAAGCGCTTTATCAAGAAGTTAAGCCACTGGGTATACAAGTTTGCGTAGTCGAACCGGGAGATTTCCAGACTGGTTTCACAGCGCAACGGCAAGTGAGCCAAACTTCCCTCTCCCATGCGCAATATGGGGAGAATTTTGCAAAAGCCATGCGAAATGTAGAGCAGTCTGAAAACAATGGTTGCCGACCGGAAAAGTTAGGTCAAGCGATTTGCAAACTGGTAAATAGCCGCCACCCTGCTTTCCGCACAAAGGTCGGTCCATGGGAGCAAGTATTCTTTGCACGCATCAAGCCTATGCTGCCATTTAGTCTGGTAGATTGGCTGATCAGGAAATTCTATTAGTTATTATAAGCTACGAGCTACAAAGCTACAAGCTACGAGTGGCTGCGCTATATCCGAAAGGCACTTGTAGCTTGTAGCTTTGTAGCTCGTAGCTTATAATATTCCCCCAACAGGAATTGTATGTAATCATATAATTTATATCTTTGCGATCAAATAAACATCACCCCTTTACAAGGTTCAAGTAATGAAACAGACTATTCTCACTATTTTCTTTGCAATCATAGCATTGGGAGCAAATGCCCAATCCCCTATCTCCTTCCAAGTAAAAGCCGGAGTCGGTACCTCCAACTTCTATGGAGAAAATGTAGAAAGTGATACACGCATCGCCTACAAAGTAGGTGTCGGCATGAACTATGAACTCAACCGCACATGGGTGTTTCAACCATCACTGAACTTCGTATCGATAGGTGCCCGTGAAGAAGTGGAATATGTAGGCAAAGTGAACATGAACGAGTTGTATATCCAGCTCCCCATCATGATGGCCGCCCGCCTCAACCTTGGAAAGAATTACAGTGCTTCCTTGAGTGCCGGTCCGTATATTGCCTATGGTGTAGGCGGAAAGACATCCGGTGAGATGGAGGAATATGATTACAGTAGTGAATACAATCCTAACAGAAGCTACAGATTCCGCATTGATACTTTCGGTAACCGGATAGATGACAAAATGGGAAACAAACGCTTTGACGCCGGCCTTATGTTCGGCCTCAACATCGAATATCACAAATTCATATTCGGAGCAGAGCTTCAATTGGGAATGATCAAAGTAAACGACCAGCTGGATAATCTATTGCAATCATCCGGCATTGAGAAATTCTCTCCCAAGAATCTCGCTTCGTTCTTCACCGTAGGATACCGGTTCTGATTTACAACTGCTTCGCCTGCTTTCGTTTCATTTCATTCAGTACACTGCATGTCAACGGTATGGCAAGAATGAAAGTCAGAAGATCAGCAGTAGCCTGACACATTTCCACACCCTGCAAACCCAGATAATGAGGCAGGATAAAAATCAGCGGAATAAAGAACAATCCTTGGCGGGCAGAAGAAATAATGGTAGCCTTTACCGGTTTACGAATCGTCTGCAACATCATATTACTCATCACAATCCATGAACCCAACGGAAAAGTAATGAACTGCCAACGCAAAGCGGCAGCCCCTACTGCAATTACATCCGGGTCTCCCTTACGGAACAAAGAAACAATCTCTTCTGCAAATCCCATGCCTGCCAGCGCACATACCAGCAAGAAGATGAATCCCACCTTTACACAAAACCAGAATCCCTGACGGGCAAGCGAAGGGGTACCACCACCAATAATCTCCTTTATGAAAGCCAGTGAAGGTGTGAAGTTCTTGAAACGGATACGGATATTGCCACCCTTTCTGCACATATATAGCAACAGGGAGAAACTACATATCTGACTGATGACCGTAGCCAACGCAGCACCCGATATCCCCATATCAAAAACAAAAATCAGAATAGGGTCCAGTATCACATTAATCAACGCACCCGATACGATTCCTACCATCGCATACGCTGCATTTCCCTGGAAACGGATCTGATTGTTCAGTACTAACGAAGCAGTCATGAAAGGGGCACCCAGCAATATGATGCCCAGGTATTTCTCCGTATAAGGCAGGATAGTAGGTGTAGAACCTAATGCCAGCGACAACGGGCTAAGGAAGATAAGTCCCACTACTGCCAGAAATATACCCATAAACAACGCCCAGAAGAAACCGGTAGCCGCCATCTTCTCTGCATTCCCAGTCTCCTGCGCACCGAGTTTCCGCGAAATATAGTTCCCCGAACCGTGTCCGAAGAAAAAGCCCACCGCCTGAATTATGGACATGACCGAAAACACAATACCTACAGCCGCCGTCGACTGGGTATTGATCTTCCCCACAAAGTACGTATCCGCCATATTATAGAATGACGTAACCAACATACTGATAATCGTAGGTACAGCCAATGATACTATCAGACGGGGCACCGGGGTGGTAGTCAGATAGAGATAATTATCTTTTGTCGAATGTCTCATAGAATTTTCACAATCTCTGCAAGCAGTTCATCAATGGTTTGCACAGTCACCGCTTCGCCGTTTACGGGGTGCAGTACAAAAGTACCGTCCCCTTTCAAATCTCCCGTTTCAATATAAACGTCCGACTCCACGTTTCGGTTTGCCAGAATACCATTTCTTTGCAAAGCTTTCCGCACCATAGCGTATTTTTGTCCATGCCCGACAATACGTATCTGGGAAGTATACTCATTGTTCACCCGGAATAATCCTGTCTCCAGATCAAACACAATTCCTTTACGGGCAAAGAAACTACTGAGGGTTCCATCCAGTGAAAGATCTTCGGGAGTTCCGATAGTCACCCCGTTCACCTTATCCATCAACCAGATTTTATCCGCAATCTGCAAAGCAAGTTCCAGGTCATGTGTAGACAGGAAAATAGTCTTATCCGTCTGCCGGCTCAACTGATGGAGCAATTGCATCATTTCCACTTTACTCGGAAAATCAAGAAAGGCAGTAGGTTCGTCCAGGAAAATCACCGGAGTTTCCTGAGCCAGTGCCTTGGCAATCATCACTTTTTGTCGTTCACCATCACTCAGTGTATGTACCATGCGATGTGCCAGGTGAGATATTCCGACCAGATTAATAGCATGATCCACTACCTCTTTATCTTCTTTGGAGAGTGTTCCCCAGAAACCAGTATATGGGCTGCGTCCCAGACCGATAAGTTCCACAGAAGTCATATTGCGGATGTCGCACTTTTCAGTCAGGACTACACTGATCACTTTTGAAAGCTGTTTGTCCGTATAAGAGCCAATCTCTTTTCCCTGTATACGTATTTCACCGGATAACTTCGGTTGAAATGCGGAAAGTGTACGCAACAATGTAGACTTCCCCACTCCGTTGGCACCCAACAGACAAGTCAACTCCCCGCTATTGATTCCGGCACAAATATCGCTTGCCACGACTTTCACATCTCCTTTACCGGGATAGCCAATGGATAGTTTCTCAATATGTATAGTTTCCTGTTTCAAGACCTCTTTATTTTCAATTCTCAATTATTCTTCCAGTTCCCCTTTGCGCTTCCTGAAGAGCACGGATGCCACTACCGGAGCACCTACCAAAGCAGTCACCGAATTCACCGGTAAAGCTCCTTCAAATCCCGGCATGCGGGCGATAAGGTTGCACACCAACGCCAACGAAGCCCCTACCAACAATGTGGCAGGCATCAGTATCCGATGGTCGGATGTATGGAATATAGCCCGGCAAAGATGGGGAACAGCCAGACCGATAAACATAATCGGACCACAATACGCTGTCACAATCGCCACCAGCACACCTGAACAGGAGATCACCAACAGGCGTGCCCGCTTGATGTTCAACCCCAGATTCCGAGCATAGCCATCGCCCAGCAGCAACAGATTCATTGTCTTTATCAGCAAAAACGAGAGTGGCAACAAGACCGCCATGATACAGACAAACAGTATCATCTGATCCCCCGACACACGGGCAAAACTACCCAGTCCCCAAATGACGTATGCACGAATATCTTCCTCCACACTGAAATATTTCAATACACCGATAATAGCACTTGCCACATAACCGATCATCACACCGATAATCAACAACGTCACATTTCCCTTTACTTTCTGTGAAACGTATACGATAAGCGCCATCACGGACAGTGCTCCGATAATAGCTGCAATGGACAACGCCACTTCTCCCATATATCCGAGCTTGCTCAATGCCACACCGCCCATCGCTCCCGATAGCAATACCACACAGGCTACTCCCAGGCTGGCACCCGAACTGATACCCAATACCGACGGTCCTGCCAGCGGATTCCGGAAAACCGTCTGCATCTGCAAACCACTCACCGATAGCCCCGCTCCCGCCACCAATGCCGTCAATGCCTGCGGCACACGGGATTTCCAAATGATATTCTGCCAGATAATGGATTCATCCGTATTCCCCCATAAAATGTTCCAAACGGCACGAAAAGGAATATGGACAGAGCCTAACAGCAGGTTCAGCAAGAAAAACAGGAATATAGATGCCAGTATCACCAACATCAGAAGCAGTGTCGGTCTTTTCATTGCAAACGTGCGTAGTATTTCGGTTGGTAATCAGGTAATAAATCGGGGTGGAACGCATGGATCAGATCTTCCAGTACTATTTCCGGTTCCATCGGCATACTTTCGTAGAAAGGTTGCTCGCGCATATTGCAATAAACAACACCTTTGTCACGGAATGCACGGAAGTCGGCATAACGGGGATCAAGAGACTTCAAAGCATCATAAGAGAATGTACCGTCGTAACTATTCACAATACGCCAGTAATCGGCACTCTCCGCCTGGCTGTATACTGTTTCAAAATCCAGTGTAACACCACCGGAACGGGGATCGTCCTTCAAGAAGTAATCGGCTCCCGCATCACGGAACAGTTCGGCCAGGAAGCTTTTGCCGCCTACTGCATACCAGTTTCCTCCACGTATCTCACCGCTGAATACTACCGGACGCTTCTTCACATCGGCAGCCAGTTGTTTCAGGTCATTATAGTGCTTTTCTATAGCAGCAAACTTTTCATTCGCCTCCTCTTCCTGTCCAATAAACAAGCCGATGAACTTAATCCATTCCGCCTGTCCCAGCGGAGTCATTTCCTTATATCCCAGGTGCGGAACCAAAGGTATTCCTATTTCACGCATCGTATCATATCCGCCACGCTTGAAAGGAGAGATAAAGATAACATCCGGATTCACACTCATGATCACTTCATTATCAAAGTTACCTTCAATTCCTATTTTGGCAGTCTTACCCGACTTCAGGCGCTCATTCATTTCTTTGTTGAACAAGTGGCGTGTACTGGTTATACCCACCACCTTATCACAGGCTTCCAGTTTGATGAAATTGGATAATTGTAAAGAAGTCATGCAAATGACACTGCGCACAGGTATTTCGATCACCGTATAATCAGAAGGAATTCCTTCAGGTTTCGTTCCCCGGGGCACCAATGCATAATGGAAAGTATTACTACTTTCATTTTGAGGATCACGCAAGTCTACCAATCGGACATGATTGGGAAGATATTTCACTTCAAACCCTTGGGCATAAACCGGATAAATAGAGTCTGCGGCTGATACGGAGGCTGTGGTAGCCTGTAAATCAGTAGAGTATTGTTTGTTTTTCGGGCCACAAGCCACACATAAAATACTTAAAAGGGAGACAATTATTGCAGTAGTTCGTTTCATGACAATAAAAAGGTATAGAATTCGAGCACAATATTCGTCATTTTTGGGGAGATACGCAAATACAGGCACAATTTAATGAAGAATAAGGAATGAAGAATTCTTCATTAAAAAAACTTCCTCATTAAAAACTCATCAGATCATTCAATGCTTCGCTCATGCTGGGATGTGTAAATATATAATCACGTAAGAAAGTATATTCCTGTCCCATTTTCATTACAATAGATACGATATTAATGATCTCACTTGTTTCCGGTCCGAACAGGGAACAGCCCAGAATCTTATTTGTATCGGCATCCACTACTACCTTAAACAATCCGTCAGTCTCACCTAAAGTACGTGCCCGCGGAATGGCTGCTACGGGAAGTGTATTCACCTTTACGTTCAGTCCTTTCTTACGGGCCTCCATCTCACTCAGTCCTACACGTGCCAAAGGAGGATCCATAAATACCGAATAACTCACAGGCTCTCGGTCGTCTGTACGCCGTTCTCCTGCACCAAACAAATCCTCACGGATAATGCGGTAATCGTCCAATGAGATATAGGTGAATTGTAACCCGCCTTTTACGTCGCCAATGGCACGGATGGCCGGATTGGTAGTACGCAGCCACTCATCTACAATAATGGCTCCCCGTTCATTCACTTTCACGCCGGCAACTTCCAGGTTCAACCCCGAAGTATTCGGACGACGCCCAGTTGCCAATAAGATAGCATCTCCTTCCAGATGATGGATTTCATGAGTTACAGCATCCTCATAAATCACTGTTGTACCGTCCACGGATTGTACTTTCGCGTTGAGATGGAAAACAATGCCTTTCTTTTCCAATACGGTCTGTACGGTGGCGGCAATATCCCTGTCTTCGCGACCAATCAGTTCGGGATACCCTTCGAGTACCGTCACCTTCGAACCGAAAGAGGCATACATGGAAGCAAATTCCAGGCCGATATAACCTCCACCCACAATCACCAGCCGTTCGGGAAGTTCTTCCAGTTCCATGATGGAAGTGCTGGTGTATACGCGAGGATTCTCTTTTATTCCATCAATAGGTGGTACGATGGTTTCCGCACCGGTATTTATAAAGATCTGAGAAGAGTGCAATTCAATTACTTCTGTCTCCGTCCGCACTTCTATCACATCAGGACCGGCAAACGATCCGACACCTGTATACACCGTCACATTAGGATTATCAGCCAGATTATGATAGTTCTTATTCCGCAGGAAGGAAGTCACCTCTTCTTTACGACCAATGGCCTGACGATAATAGTCCTTCTTCTCTTCCCACGTAGCCTTTACCGGAGTTTCCTTAGCCAGATGCACCAACGTCTTTGTAGGAATACAGCCGATATTGATACACGTGCCTCCATACATACGATCTGAACGTTCTACTATGGCAACCGTCTTCTGACGTTTTGCAAATTCGGCAGCCAGGGTCTTCCCACCTTTGCCGAAACCAATGATAATGGCATCATACTTTTTCATATCTTTATTTTTTTAATTGTTCCAGTACGCTCTTCGCACTGTCTGCTAATATAACAATTGCGCCGGCCAAAATGGCTGTATCTTTTATAACTAATCTTCCTGCACCGGTCAATAAAGGGAAACCGAACTCTCCACTGCCCAGATTAGGCACCCACACTTCGGGTGTGGTGACAAGGAAAGAAAGCGTTCCGAGAGTCATGATAATGGCAAGTCCCGCCCCTACCAAGCCTACTTTCGGCCAAAAGATGCCGAGAAAAGTAAGAACACCAATGGTCATGATGAGAATGCCCAGCCCATGAGAAAAGCCATACGTATTGTTTTCCTTATGCCACTCATTCTTCACGGCATCAAATTCACCTTCTTTCAGCTTGTATTCCTTATATTCAGGAGCACTATGCGTATAGAAGAAGCTCATAAAAGGACTGTTTGCCACAAAAGGCACGATACCTTCGGCTTCATAATTCCAGAACTTCAATCCGCCTATCCAAACGAAAATAACCAGAATTGCCACACGGATAAGATTGATACCCAATTTCTGAGTAGATGCAGCCAGTGTCAGGGCCGCCACGAACATTGATTGTAATTTTGTTTTCATACGATTATTGCATTAATGAATTGTTTTGTTTTTCTGATGCAAAAATCGGGATTTATGTCGGGGGGTGAAATGGCAATTCTGCCGTATCAGTTGGCTATATTTCCCGTTGTGTTCGATTTACGGAAATCCGACACACTTTCGCCTGTCATTTTCTTGAAAAAGCGGCTGAATGTGGACAAATCTTCGAAGCCAAGGAGTTCACTGATTTCCTTGGCACTTTTGGGAGTGTAGAGCAGTAAACGTTTGGCTTCCGCTTCCACTCGTTCGTGAATGATGCGCAAAGGAGAAGGGACTCCGCAGGAAGAAAACAGATTGGAAAGTGTCTTGGGAGAACGGAATAAAAGGTTGGCATAATCCTGTACTTGTTTCTTTTCACGGAAATTCTGGTCAACCAATATATAGAAGCGGCGGACGATATCGAAAGCTTTCTCCTGTTCCGGAGTAACACCGCACTTCTCACGGGCAATGCGGGTACAGGTGATGATGAAACGTTTGAGAATGATGCGCAGCATTTCTTCCTGCAGGTTATCACGAACGGCAGATTCCTGACGGAAGATACGGACAATATCATTCAGATTGGCAGCCTGCCCCTGAGAAAGCTTCAATCTCATCACCTGGGAAGAACCGTGAAAAAGGAAACCATTACACGATACTTCGTCATCATGGCCGAAGATGCAGTAGAAATTACTATTGAACAGAAAAGTGAGGTATTCGCCCTCCACAGCTTTAATTTCGATATGATGCAAAGGCGTAAGACAGGCAATTTCGTCTTGTTCCAGCCGCATCGGGATATGGTCTATTTCAACAGTCAGGATGCCGTTGCGTACCCATATAAATTTGTATAAGGTAGTGTCTTGTTGCAGTGCTTTATTTTCATGAAAACAAGAAGTCATTGCCAAATTCCCGTTCAAGGGGGTATTTAATTGATAATCCATCATATAATTAAGAGTTAGTGTTCTTTGTCGCACATTGAAGTACAAAAATACATTATTTCGTGAGGGGATGCAAGTAAAAGCAATAATTTAGATAGAATTCTTTTACTTTGATATATGCGACAATTAATTCGTTATCTTAGTCATTAGCCCTTGTATATCCACTTTTTACGAAACGCCATAAATCAGCATAAAAAGGACGTTGAAAGCACTTTCAATAACTCTTTGATAGTTAACCAATTACTTTTACCCCACACAAATTGTACAGAGAATTGTACAGTCGTTTTTTTAGCACTTTTCTGGCTATATTCCTTAGTTTTGCTTAAAAAACAATGAATAACAAGACAATCAAAGAAAAGTATCTACCACCGACGATTGAAGTGATAGAGATGGAAAGTGAAAAGAGCGTAATGACCGGAAGTAATATAAGCGGTTATCAACCAGGTGGTGGAGCCTTACCTAGCGGCAGGGCCCGAACAACAAACCGATACTCTACCTCACAGTTCAGTGAATTGGAAGATATGATTAATGATCTCTTAACTATAGAGAAATGAAAATGAAACAAACCTATGCTATAGCCCTTACCACGTGTATGCTTGTATTGGGCGTATCCTGTACAAACGACGATTTTAATGTCAATGACCAGTCCGCTGGAAAAACTATCACCCTGAAAGTCGCTCAGGCGGAAATCAATACCCGCGTAGGACATTCTGACACAGAACCTGAGGCCACAGACGGAATCATTGATGTGAAGTGGAAGTCAGGGGATGCATTTGCATTGTATGGCTCCTCCACACCGGAGACCTTTACTACTACCGATGATGGTAAAACAGCCTATTTTACCGGTAACCTCCCTAGTGGGGCGGTTCCTTTAATGCTTTCTTCCCTGCCGGCAAAGCAGCAACAGCCGGGAACTGGGTGCATAATGTATTTGATGTAAGCGGGCAAAAGCAAACGGGAAATAATAATCTGGATCATCTGGCGACATATAACTATATGACTGCATCTTTAGATGAGGAACCCAACGAAAATACCCTCATTCAATTCACAAACGAGATGGCAGTACTTAAATTTATAGTAACACTGCCCGGAAGTGGTATCACTCCTACACGTCTTACCTTGGCAGCCCAGGGAGGAAGTCTGGGATTTTATATCAAAAAAGGCGTAACAGATGCCTCGCTCGATGGACGTAGCGGACAGGTTACACTGGAACTGAACAACATTGTCCCGGATGCTAATAATAAATTTACCGCCTATATGATGGCCATTCCTGTAGATGACCTTTCCAAACAGTTCGAATTCAGTGTGGCCTGCGATGATGGAAAAGCGTATATTTACCGGGTAAAATACAGTTCTCCCCTTGTCTATGCCAAAGGAAAAGTTTACGCATCGGAACTGGATTTTGCCACAGGAGGCGACAACTATAAAGTAGCAAGCGTATTCGATAATGATATTGCAGCAAAAACTACGACTGACCTGGCTACCGTACAATTTGACGGTACAGGCGATGCAGAAAGTCCATATTTAATAAGTTCAGCGCTCCATTTAAAGAAATTGGTGGATGATGTTGATCAGTTAGAGACTTATGAAGGAAAGTATTTTAAGCTAACAACAGATATACACATAACAGCGGATGAATGGACGCCGATAGGAGATTCCGATAATGACTCCAAAAAATTTTCGGGTAACTTTGATGGAGATAACCATATTATTAGTGGGAAGTTAAATGGTTCTACTACAACTTTAACCTACTTCGGACTTTTTGGTTATATATGCGGAACTTATGAAGACAGAATTAAATTTGAGAATTTACATATCACTGCTGATGCATATTCTGTAGCAAATACAACATGTAGCCTTGGGGGATGCAATTATTATGTTGATTTTTCGAATTGCACAGCCACAGGTAATGTCAATGGAGAAACGAATGCAGGAGGGATAAATGGTCTAGACAGAACAACATCTTTTAGTAATTGTCACTTTTCGGGAAATGTACAAGGAAAATCTAATGTGGGAGGATTATCTTATAGTTTTTCCGGTAATGTTACTGATTGCACAGTTTCCGGAACAATAAGGAATACCCAATATAAATGTGGAGGTTTAGTTGGTCAATATATAAGTGGGACTATGTCAAATTGCAACAACTACGCAGATATATTTGTGGATAACACAACATCCACTTTTCAAGTAGGAGGGATTATTGGGCTTCTTAATTACGGTAATATATCAATCACCGAATGCGCTAATTATGGAATAATTACAGTTAATTCCAGTTACACAGGCACATTTGATACACCTGTAGGTGGATTAGTCGGATATTTTTTTAATAGCGCAACAAATATATATTCCCTGACAATCAACAACAGCACCAACCATGGAAATATAATTGTAAACAGACCCGATATGGATAGCTACACTTTTGGTGGCGGTTTGATAGGATATATGAAAGACACATATACATTAAACTCAACGGGAAACTCCAACACCGGAAATGTAACCGTAAATAGTAGTGATAAAGGAATAAACTGGTGGATAGGAAATAATCGTAATTACGATCCGGAATAAGTCAGAAAAACAACGGATTGGAGGAAATCCTCACCGCAAATTCATTCATATACCGGGAAGGAGAAAAGAGATTTTTCTCCTTCCCGCTTTATTAACCCAATCGTTTTACTTATTTTTGAGACCGATACCAATACTCTAAACAAAATGAACAAGTATTTTATACTCCTGTTTATCGTTCTTATAACTGCCATCGTAAGCTGTAACAAGCCACCGGGAGTGACCACTTCCGCCTCCTCCCGCTTCCATGCGGACAGTGTGGCCATCATAGCCAAAGCCAATCAATTCCGCCTGGAAAAAGAATATGACAGTGCTATCGCCTTGCTCGACTCCGCTTTCCTGTTACCCATCCAGAGCAACCAATACCCCGACGGACTATCACCGGACGACGCCCGACGCCTGATGTCCTACGCAATCAGACACTTGATGTTCGCCTACAATCATTCCCGAAGAATCACCGAAGGGCACGAACATTTCCTCCGGCTCAGAGAGATGAACCACCCGATACTATCCCGGCATTGCCAACGCGAAATGCTGGTATGCGATGCACAAATGCTGCAAACCCTGGGTCGTCGTGCCGAAGCCTGCCAGCTTCTCGACCAAGCTATGAGCATCGATGAAAATGATGATCCCTCAAGCGAGCTTTTTTGCACCATAGCCGCCGGAATCACCTATATGGCTGTCGACTCCACTGAAACACGGGCCGAACCCACCTTGCTGCGAGCCGTCGAAGCAATGAGAAACGGAGCTTACGACGATACCGGATTGTATCCGCAGGCCATGGCAAACCTGGCGAATATCTACATCCGGAAAAATGAATTCCAGAAAGGAATAAAGCTCTGCCAGGAAGTCATGGAACAAAGTGACAGAGCACAGAACCCACGTGGTGTGATGCTGGCCGCCATCAACCTTTGCGGAAATTATACCGAACTCGGTTTCTTCGACAAAGCCTTGCATTACAACGATGAAGGCCTCCGCCAGTTCAGGGAAGACAACGAGACCTGGGGTATGGCGGCAAGCCTGTATGAAAGAAGGGCTCTGATTTATAAAAGAATGGACCTCATTGATTCCGCCTTTTCAGCACTCAACCTTGCCGACAGTTTCTACGTCAGAGCCACCAATCCGCGCGGTCAGATACGTGTGCAACTGGAAAAATTGGATGCAAAAACCGAATTTCCAGACTCACTGTCGAATGTCCTGACCGGTTTTGAGGAGATAAAAGACAAAGTTCCCGGTTACATGCAACTCAACTATTACATGGGTTACGGAAAAGCTATGTATATGGCCGGAAGATACACAGAAGCCATCCCCTTGCTCGAAAAAGCCGTCGATTTATCTAAAATCCGCGGAGACTGGGAAACCGAAAATCATAATAACCGGTTACTTCTCGACAGCTATCACCGCACCGGCATGATGAAAGCTGCCAAAACCCTACTCCCCCGATACAACATGATTATCGACTCCGTGACTCACGAAAAGTCCATTCGCGAATCCATAGCGTCCCACATACGTTATGAAACAGAGAAAGTAGAACAGGAGAACCGTCTGCTCACAGCAGAGATAGCTTTGCGCAACAGCGTAATCCGTACCTATACCATCGGTATAATTGCATTTATTCTCTTCATCCTCCTCCTGGCTACCTGGTTCTGGTCCAGGCACCGACTCGCCTCCATCCGCCTGGATGAAAAAGAAAAGGAGTTGAAAAGAATCATTGAATCACGCTACGAACTCCATGAACGCAATCAGGAGCTGTTGCGTCAGTTAACTGATATACAAACTTCAAACCAATCCGGCAGCGAACTCAACAAGTTGATGGAAACTCTGTCTCCCGCCATGTTGACGCCGAAAGAGGAGGCTGAATTTCGTGTAGTCTTTTCCGAAATTTATCCCACAGCCCTTATCCGCCTGCGCGATGTCTGCCCCAATATCACCAAGAATGAAGAACTACTATGTATGCTCATCATGATTAACCAGACCACGGAAGAAATAGCCCGGATATTAGGTATAGCTTCCGCCAGCGTCACCAGGATACGCTATCGGCTAAGACCCAAACTCCATATTCCGGAGAAAGCTTCACTGGATGCGGAAATAAGGAGGATTATGAAGGGATAAGATTAGTTTTTGGTTATCTTTGCACAGCTTTTCAGTAAGCATTATTCATGTATCACCAAACACTAACCGTTAATCACTAACAAACATGTCCAACCCCGTCATATTCGTATCCCTCGGCCCCGGAGAACCGGAACTTATCACCCTGAAAGGCTTGAAAGCCCTGCAAAATGCCGATTGCATCTTCTGTCCCGAAACTCACACAACAAACGGACGTACCTTATCACGTGCTGCCGATATATTGCACGCACTGGATATTCCGGATACACTTCTCTCCCGTTTCGCATTGCCCATGAGCAAGAACCGTGAACAGGCACTTGCCGCTTATGACAAAGTGTATACCGCATCTGCACAGCTTTATAAAGAGAATAAGAAAGTCTGCATCGTTGCCGAAGGAGACGCCGGCCTCTACTCTTCCGTTCATTATATCTTTGATAAGCTGCAAGCTGACGGTATCCCCGTGCGGCATATTGCCGGTATTCCTGCTTTCATCGCAGCGGGTGCTTGCGCAGGACTTCACATCGCCAGTCAGGAAGAACGGCTGACCGTCATTCCCGGCATCATAACCGCTGAAGAAATAGAAAAGTATATGCAGGAAAAGACTACCATCGTCATCATGAAACTCTCTCAATGCACCGACGAAGTTCACCGTTGCATCCATCTGCATCCTGAGTATGCTTACCATTATTTTGAAAACGTAGGGACTGAAAATGAAATATATTTAAATGACATCCCGCTGATTGATGAGCGTACCTTCCCCTATTTTTCAATACTTATCATTCGCCGACAAGAAAACATACATAAAGAATAAGAAAAGTTTTTGTTCTGTTTCTCTCCCTCTTTATTACCCGAACCGTACCAAAGCCGTATCAGCTCCGTATTGGCCCCGTATTAGCTCCGTATCCATACGTTTGGACTAGATACGGCCTTGACACGGACCAGACACGGAGCGGGTACGGTGCAGACCCGGATATTGGTCTAAAATTCCGATTTAATACTATTTCGCACATAATAAACACAATTTTTCCGAAAATGCACTACCTTTGTCCCGATTGTAAACTTAAAAAGAGAAATAGACATGAAAAAACTTGCATTGTATATGTTTATGCTCGTTCTGAGCATTGGTTACGTTTCAGCACAGGGGAAAGCTGATATTAAGTTTGATAAGACCTCACATAACTTCGGTACGTTTTCTGAAAATGATCCGGTAGTAAGTTGTGTATTCACATTCACCAATGTGGGCGATGCTCCGCTGGTTATACATCAAGCCGTAGCTTCCTGTGGATGTACAGTTCCCGAATATACCCAGGAACCCGTATTGCCGGGCAAAACCGGAACCGTTAAGATTACTTACAACGGAACAGGCAAGTATCCAGGACACTTCAAAAAGTCCATCACTTTGCGCACGAATGCCAAAACAGAAATGATGCGACTCTTTGTAGAAGGAGATATGACACCGAAAGATGCAAAATAAGCATCTTTATATATAAGAATAAAGGAGAATTTTTCAATTCTCCTTTTTTTTTGCTTTCTTTGAAGCTGATTTGGATAAAATAAACAATTAATTGACGACATAATAACTATAAAATATAAAAGCAATTAAGAAACTATGAAACAAGAAGAAGAGAAATTGACCGGTCTGCCGGAAAATGCATTCCGTGAACTAAAACCGGGCGAGGTCTACAACCCGTTGATGAGCCCTGACAAGAAGTACCCGGAAGTTAACCTCTGGTCTGTATTATGGGGTATCGCTATGGCTATCCTCTTTTCGGCTGCGGCAGCCTATCTGGGATTGAAAGTAGGACAAGTGTTCGAAGCAGCCATTCCTATTGCAATTATTGCCGTGGGCGTATCAGGCGCAGCCAAACGTAAGAATGCGTTAGGAGAAAATGTCATTATCCAATCCATCGGCGCCAGTTCCGGCGTTATTGTGGCAGGTGCCATCTTTACCCTGCCCGCCTTATACATTCTACAAGAAACTTATCCGGAAGAAATCACAGTAACTTTCACCCAGGTATTCATCAGCTCTCTGTTGGGAGGTGTGTTGGGCATTCTCTTCCTCATTCCGTTCCGTAAATATTTTGTAAGTGATATGCATGGCAAGTATCCTTTCCCCGAAGCAACAGCTACCACACAGGTACTGGTATCGGGCGAGAAAGGCGGAAGCCAAGCCAAACCGTTGTTGCTGGCAGGTATCATCGGAGGTTTGTATGACTTCATCGTTGCCACATTCGGCTGGTGGAACGAAAATTTCACCACACGCGTATGCGGCTTTGGTGAGATGCTGGCTGATAAAGCAAAACTGGTATTCAAAGTGAATACAGGTGCGGCCGTACTCGGTTTGGGATATATTGTAGGTCTGAAATATGCCTCTATCATCTGTGCCGGCTCACTGGCTGTATGGTGGATTATCATTCCGGGAATGTCCATGATCTGGGGTGACAGTGTGCTGAACCAGTGGAATCCGTCAATTGTGGCTACCGTAGGCAGCATGGCTCCCGAAGAAATTTTCAATTATTATGCCAAGAGCATCGGTATCGGTGGTATCGCTATGGCAGGTATCATCGGTATCATCAAGTCGTGGGGCATTATCAAGAGTGCTGTAGGACTGGCAGCAAAGGAGATGGGTGGAAAGTCCAATGTAGAAGCCAGCATGAAGCGTACTCAGCGCGATATTTCTATGAAGATTATTGCTATCGGTTCTATTATAACGCTGTTACTGGTATTCTTATTCTTCTACTTCGATGTGATGCAAGGCAGTTTGCTGCATACTGTGGTAGCTATTCTGCTGGTGGCAGGTATCGCTTTCCTGTTTACGACTGTGGCTGCCAATGCCATTGCAATCGTAGGTACGAACCCGGTTTCCGGCATGACGCTGATGACATTGATTCTGGCATCGGTAGTGATGGTATCTGTTGGCTTGAAAGGTCCTGAAGGAATGGTAGCCGCATTGGTAATGGGTGGCGTTGTGTGTACGGCATTGTCTATGGCAGGTGGTTTCATTACCGACTTGAAAATCGGTTATTGGCTGGGTAGTACACCCGCCAAACAGGAAGCCTGGAAGTTCCTCGGAACGATTGTTTCAGCTGCAACCGTAGGTGGTGTAATGATTATCCTGAATAAGACATACGGATTTACCAGCGGACAACTGGCGGCTCCGCAAGCTAATGCGATGGCGGCAGTTATCGAGCCGTTAATGAATGGCGTGGGTGCTCCCTGGTTGCTTTACGGCATTGGTGCAGTACTTGCTATCGTACTGAATGCATTCAAAATTCCCGCATTGGCATTTGCATTGGGTATGTTTATTCCGTTACAACTGAACATTCCTCTCGTTGTGGGTGGTGCTGTGAACTGGTACGTAACCAGCCGTAGCAAAGATGCTGCTCTCAATGCAGAACGTGGCGAAAAGGGTACGTTGCTGGCATCCGGTTTCATTGCCGGTGGTGCGCTTATGGGCGTAGTCAGTGCAGCAATGCGTTTCGGAGGTATCAATCTGGTGAATGATGCCTGGGTAAACAATACGTGGTCCGAAGTACTGGCATTGGGCGCTTATGCACTGCTGATTATCTACTTCATCAAGGCTTCGATGAAAACCAAATAATAGAAATACAATGAGAACAATTTTATTCATTACAGCACTGTTTATGTCAACTCTGCTATCTGCTCAGAAGCCCGTTGAGATACCCTTGTGGCCCAACGGTGCTCCTAATACAAATGGCCTGACAGGAGATCAGGAAGATTTGAACGGCGGCCGTGTGGCCAATGTCGTTAATCCTACCATCACGGTTTATCGCCCGGCAAAGCCAAACGGCATGACTATCTTGATGTGTCCGGGCGGCGGATATGCCCGCCTGGCCATGAATCACGAAGGCCATGACATGGCATCCTGGTTCAACACACAGGGAATCACGTATGCCGTTTTGAAATATCGTATGCCTAACGGGAATCGCGAAGTGCCCCTCTCAGATGCAGAACAGGCTATCCGCATTATTCGCCAGCATGCCAAGGAATGGGGTATCAATCCGAATCAGGTAGGCGTTATGGGTGCATCGGCAGGAGGACACCTGGCCGCTTCTCTCTCTACACTTTACAGTAGTGATGAAACGCGTCCGGACTTCCAGATATTGCTTTATCCGGTAATCTCGATGGTACCGGGTATTACTCATGGAGGTTCGCGCAATAATCTTCTTGGTGATAACCCGACCAAAGAACTGGAAGATGCGTATTCTCTGGAACGTCGTGTATCTCCCCGCTCTCCGCAAGCTTTCATCGTACTTTCTGCTGATGATGGCGCTGTGCCGCCCATGAATAGTATCGGCTACTTCCTTGCTCTCAACCAACAGAAAGTTCCCGTATCCATGCACATCTACCCCATTGGCGGACATGGCTGGGGCTTCCGCGATAACTTCACTTACAAACGCCAGTGGACAGAAGAACTGGAGAAGTGGTTGCGTGACGGGGTGAAATTCGAGAAAAAATAATTAATATAGTAACTCAATGAAAAAACTGACTTTTATCACCTGTCTCGCATTGCTGCCCTTGGCCCTTCAGGCACAAGAGGACCGTTACGACCAGTTGACCAATCCGAAGTTGACCAGTATCAACAAAGAAGCTCCCCGAAGTACGTTCACTTCTTACGACAGTGAAGAGAACGCCATCATCAACGACCGGACGAACGGAGCCAGCCGCCTATCCCTCAACGGGAAATGGAAGTTCAACTATGTGGAGAACTTTGCCGACCGTCCTACCGACTTCATGAATGTGCGTACTGAGGTAAACCGTTGGCCGGACATCAATGTGCCGGGTAACTGGGAGTTACAGGGCTTCGGTACTCCGATCTACGTCAACCAGCCTTACGAGTTCTGTTCCAAGGGTTACGAACCTTATTGGGACAAGCCTAATCCGCCTTATGTACCCAAAGACTGGAATCCGACAGGAACGTATCGCCGTGATTTCGTTGTAGGTAATGACTGGGATGGAAAAGAAATCTTCCTTAGTGCAGATGGTGTGCGCGGTGCTGCTTTCTATTACATGAATGGCAAGTTTGTAGGTATGAGCAAGGATGCCAAAACTCCTGCCCGCTTCAACGTTACCGCCATGGTCAAAAAAGGCAAGAATATGATTGCCATTCAGGTACACCGTTTCTCGGATGCCAATTATCTGGAATGTCAGGACTTCTGGCGCATCAGCGGCATAGAGCGTGATATCTATCTCTATGCCACGCCCAAAATCCATATTGCAGACTTCAAGGTAGAGACTCCGCTGGATCCTTATTACAAGGACGGTATCCTGCAACTGAAAGTGAAGCTTACGAACGAAAGTGATATTAAGTCTCCTTACGTAGTTTCCTATCGTTTACTCGATGACCAGGATCAGCAAGTAACCCAATCCTCTACCCGTGTGGAAGGTGATCAGACCGAAGTAGAGTTCACGAAGAAAACCCTCCGTGGTGTAAAGCATTGGACAGCTGAAACGCCTAATCTTTATACACTCGTCATCAGCCTGAAACGCACCAATGGCGAAGTAATAGAAGCTACCAGTTGCAAGGTAGGTTTCCGTACGATAGAGATTAAGGATAAGCAACTGCTTGTGAACGGCGTGCCTATCCTTGTGAAAGGTGTGAATGTACACGAGCATAATGAATACACAGGACATTACGTTCCGGAAGATCTTATGATCAAGGATTTCGAACTCTGGAAAAAGTATAATGTGAACACCGTACGTACTTGCCACTACCCTCAACAGGAACGCTTCTACGAACTTTGCGACCAATATGGCATGTACGTGATTGATGAAGCAAACATTGAAAGCCACGGTATGGGTTATAACCTCAATGTAGGTGGTACTTTGGGTAACAATCCGTTATTCATGAATGCTCACCTCGACCGTACCATGAATATGTACGAACGCGATAAGAATCATCCGTCTGTAATCATCTGGTCACTGGGTAACGAAGCCGGAAACGGACTGAACTTCTACGTTACCTATAATACTCTGAAGATGCTCGATAGCCGTCCTATCCAGTACGAACGTGCAGGATTAGAATGGAATACGGATATTTATTGTCCGATGTACTCTTCTCCCCAATCTATTGAAAAGTATGCCCAGAATAAGGAAATGACTCGTCCGCTTATCCTGTGTGAATATGCTCATGCTATGGGTAATAGTCTTGGCAACTTCCAGGATTATTGGGATGTGATTGAGAAATATCCGATATTACAGGGTGGTTGCATCTGGGACTGGGTAGATCAAGGCTTTGCCGCCAAGACCAGTGACGGACGCAAATACTGGAATTATGGTGGTGACTACGGCGATACCGGAACTCCTTCCGATGGCAACTTCTGCATCAATGGCGTAGTTTATCCCGACCGCAGTATAAAGCCCCAGACTATTGAAATGGGTAAGGTTTATCAGAACATTAAATTCATTAAGTTCGATCCGCAAACCTGCACGGTGCAAATACGCAATGACTTTTCATTTACTGATCTGAATAAATATGATTTCCACTACATCGTTCGCGATCATGGAAAAGAAATTTATAAGGGCAAAATGGATAACATCAATGCTGCTCCGGGTAAGACGGCTACCAGCGCATTCCTGCAAGGTATTCCTAAAGAAAAGAATACTACGGGAGATGTACGCATCGAATTCTATGCAACTATACGTAAGGCAGAACCTTTCTTACCGGTTGGTACGGTAATCGCACGTGAACAAACTTATGTTCACCCGTTCTTTAAGAAAGAAGTGGTACGCATGGATCCCGCTAAAGTAGATGAAGTCTTTTCACAGGTTGTTTTCAGCGGTGATGATTTCAAGGCTACATTTGATAAACAAAGCGGCTTGCTGACCTCTTATATCTATAAGAAACAAGAGTATATCCATAACGGTCAAGGTCCGCAACCTTTCTTCTGGCGTGCACCTACCGATAATGATTACGGAGCAAAACTTCCCACTCGCCTGAAAGCATGGCGCGAGGCCAGTTACCAGGCACCTAAGGCAGAATCGTTCAATGTTTCTAAAGATGGCGGCAAGTCCATTGTAAAGGTTACCTATCGTTTTCCGCAGGTAGATGCGCAGTGGGAAATTACCTATAAAGTCTTTGCCAATGGCATTATCAAAGTGGATAATCGCTTTGTAGCCGAAGGCACGGAAACTCCGATGATACCCCGTGTAGGTTTGCGTATGCAATTATCGGAAACATTCAATGATCTTACTTACTACGGTCGTGGTCCGGAAGAGAACTACCGTGATCGTCGCACTTCCCAGTTTATAGGAGAATATACTACTCCGATAAAGGACTTGTACGAACCCTACATCCGTCCGCAAGAAAATGAGCATCGTACGGATATTTACTGGTGTGCACTCACCACTAAGCAAAAAGCCGGTTTACTCTTCATAGCCGACCGTACGTTTGAACTGAATGCTTCCAACTATCTGCTTGAAAGTCTGGACAGCGGCGAAACGATCAACAATGGTGCTCCACGTACCAACGAAACGAATCATCGTCATCTCACCGATCCGCAACCAGTGAAGCAAGTAGATATGTTCATTGACTATCGCATGATGGGTGTAGGTGGTGATAACAGTTGGGGAGCTATAGCGCACGAACCGTATCTGATTCGTCCGGGTGTAGAAAACGCCATTGAATACGGCTTCTCCATCGTACCATTTGACAAAAAGGCGGATTACAAAAATTTAATCTATCAATATTAAATTTAATCTGTCCAAATTAAGGATTTATGAAAAGGATGTCGTACTTTTGCGACATCCTTTTTTATTTATATTAAAAAACGAAAGAACAATGAAAACAATGATTACACTCCTGTTCAGTGCGCTTTGTGTAGCTACTGTCAGCGCTCAGACAGACGAAAAAGACAACGCCATGCTGAACAATGGAATAAATTTTCTGGATATTCCTTACGTAGCACACACGTTGGAAGTTACTGATGGTGAAGAAGAACTTATCATCAATTGTGATGAAGTAGATTGCACTACTTTTGTAGAATATACTCTTGCTATGGCTCTCTCTCCTACCGAAGACGGACAGGTAGCTGAAGGAGATTTCGCTACCAATCTGCAGAAGATCCGCTACCGTGATGGAAAAATCAACGGTTATCCTTCACGCCTGCACTACATTGCAGACTGGGTAAACAATGGTGTCCGCAACGGTTTCCTGGAAGACGTAACAACAGCTTACAGCCCATACACCCAGAAAGTTTCTCTTTCCTACATGTCTTCTCATCCGGAACTGTATAAGCAGTTGAATAATTCTCCGGAGAATGTAGCAAAAATGAAAGAGATTGAAAAGTCATTGAATGGTCAGGAATTTCATTATGTTCCCCAGGATCAGTTGCCGTTCAACGGTCTGCCTTGGATTAAGAATGGAGATATTATTGCCATTACGACTAATACTCCGGGATTGGATGTAGCTCACATGGGCATTGCTTTCTATATTGATGGTAAACTTTGTTTGTTGCATGCCTCTTCTAAAGAGAAGAAAGTGGTGGTTTCTAAGGTTGCTCTGGGACAGATGTTGCAAAGCAATGACAACTGGACGGGAATTCGGGTATTGAGGATGAAGAAATAAACTTTAGACGTTTCTATAAAATGAATGCGGGAGTTTCGATTTGTTCGAAACTCCCGCATTCATTTTATCCAGTGCATTTCAGCATATTCAAGCATTTTTATAAAGCTGCTTTAGTTTTTCGCGCAACTTCTTATTAACCGTAAGATTTCGTTCATCTATAACATTTTCTTGTCCGTCATATTTCACCGATGCTGTATATGAAGGATAATCATCGGCCTTGCCTAAATTATTTTTATAGTGCAGTGCCCTTAGATTCAGCAAATTATCATCGCCACCTAATGACATTGGTAGTATATGATCAATAACCCATCCGAAAGGATTATTTTTCCCAAATTTGTCCCACATAATCAATGCTCCGCAAGCATCTTTGCGAAACATGGAATCATCCAATCCATCCACAGAACGGGCTTTCTTCCACACCAATAACTTTATATCTTCATCCATTGTTTGCCACTATTCTTACCTTTCCCATACATAGTATGGGATGAACAACCATTTCAATATTCTCAACATCCTTTTATACATATAGGTGCTTCCATATCCGTTGCGCAATTTTCTCAGCACTCATGCCATATTCATTCCTTAGATACTTTTGAGAACCCACAATGCAGGAATATGTATCATCCAAACCAATCTTCATCTGTGCTGCTTTTGAGCCACCAACTTCTGCCAATACTTCCGCAACAGCACTACCAAAACCACCGATAACACTGTGCTCTTCAACAGTCACTATCAAATCATAATTGCAAGCACATTCTTCAATAATTTCCTTATCTATCGGCTTCACCGTAGGAAAAGTGTATAATGCCGGATAAATACCCTTATCATTCAGCAATTCAACCGCACCGAGCGCTTCATCAAAAATTCCTCCTGTAGAGAAAACCACTACCCGACTCCCTTCTTTTATCTGAATAGCTTTACCTATACGAAAATCAACAATAGACTCATGTATCTTCTTTTCCCCTCCCCTGCCAAGTCGCAAATAGCAAGTGCCTTGATGTTCATATATAGCTCGTGTACAAACAGATGCCTCCGTTAAATCTCCCGGAGCCATAACAACTACCGAAGGCAAGGCACGCATGATGGCTAAGTCCTCCGTAGCATGATGGCTCATTCCCAAAGAACCATATACAAAGCCGCCACCTACACATACAATCTTCACATTGGCATCATGATAGGCACAATCATTTCTGATTTGTTCCAGGCAACGCAATGTCGGAAAATTACCAATAGAATAAGTAAACACTTTCTTTCCAGACAGAGCAAGTCCGGCAGCAATACCTGTCATATTCTGTTCTGCAATACCTACATTGGTGAACTGCTCAGGCAATTGTTCCCAATAAGGTTTCAATACACCAAACCCCAAATCACCCGTCAACAGATGGACGTCTTTGTCAGCCTTGCCAATCTCAATTAATGTTTTTACGAATGTATCTCTCATGGTTTCTGTTCCTCCAACTCTCTAACGGCAGCCTCATATTCTTCTCCTTGCGGAGTGCGATAATGCCACAATATATTATTCTCCATAAATGATATACCTTTCCCTTTAATAGTATTTGCCAGAACCAGTTTCGGATTTCCATTCGTAAAGGTAGTGCGGAATGCTTTCCGCAATTCATCATGGTTATGTCCGTCAATACTCAACACATTATAGCCGAAACTTTCAAATTTCTTATCCAACGGAGCCAGTGACAAAGTATCTTCGCAAAAGGTCAGACTTTGCATTTTATTGTAATCCACTATCACCGTCAAATTATCCAGCTTATGGTGATGGGCAAACATAGAAGCTTCCCATACTGAACCTTCATCACACTCTCCATCTCCCATCACCACATATATATGATAATCCTTATGCTCCATTTTAGCATCCAATGCCATTCCTACAGCCACCGGAAGTCCATGCCCCAATGAACCGGTAGAAAATTCCACTCCCGGAACACCTTTGTGCGATACATGACCTGACAGACGGCTACCATCAGCATAATGCGTAGCTAATTCACTAGTAGAAAAGAAGCCTTTTTCCGCAAGTGCCGCATAGATAGCTGCCCCTGCATGGCCTTTACTTAAAATCAATCGGTCACGGTCCTTCTTTTTCGGATTCTGCGGATCTACATTCAATATATCCGTATACAAAACGGCAATAATATCAGATACCGATAAAATTGCACCAATATGAGAGCCACGGGAGATATGAGTCATTTCTAAACCATGACGCTTGATCTTCCAGGCTAATTCTTCACTATTCATCTGATTATTATTTTGATATCTCCAATAATTGTTCTATTTGTTTTTGAGTAAGGGCGAAATCCATAGCTTCTAAATTTGAAGTTAACTGTCGCTCATTTTTTATGCCAACCAATACTATGCTTTCTTTTATATAATCCAATATAAATCTAATGGCAACAGCAGCAACAGAATGGCCGATAGAAGTAGCTATTTGTTTCAAGATCTCCACTATCTTCAAATTATGAAGTAATTTATCACCATGGAAATTCACATAAATATCTCTTGAACGCCTGTCGTCTTTACCAAAACAAGTATCTTTTCCATACTTTCCCGTTAATATACCTTGTCCTAAACTACCCCACGTCATGGGAGTCAAAGACAATGCATGCTGTACACCTTGTATGATTGCTTCATTCTTACGGGTAGCCAAGCTATACTCATCTTGAAAAGAAACAAAATAATCTTGATATGGTATCAGCTCTGGAATATCATCTACTGTTACATTTGACAAGCCGAAATATCTGATTTTTCCTTTCTTTTGCAAATCCTGTAAAGACTGTACAATATCACCAATAGGAGTTTTTCCATCCCGATAGTGTACCTGATAAAGATCTATATAATCTGTATTTAACCGTTTCAAACTGGCATCGACAGCTTTATTAATCCACTCCCTTGAATTATCATAGAAAGTTTTTCCATTCTCTATACGAACACCAAATTTGGACGCAATCACCACATCCTTTCGTTGTTCTGCCAAGGCTTGGCCTAAAGTTTTTTCCGATGAGCCTAAACCATATACATCTGCTGTATCAAACATAGTTATACCATTATCCACCGCCACTTGTACTGTACGAACCAGCTCTGCATGATCCACAGCTCCCCATCCATATTCCCCAAGCGGGCAGCCTCCCATACACAATCGGGAAACCTTTAAATCGGAATGTGCTAAAGTTATTGATTCCATTTTATTTTAACAATTTGAATATTTTCTTAATTACGCCCCATATTGTCAAGAAAAACAGTTTAGCGTCTAAACTAAAAGACTGTTTGTCCACATATTCTAATCTTAACAAGTTTTTATTGTGAAGTACATACTTTTCATAATACTCATCCGCATCCACCGCTCCTACCACTTCATCTAATGCAATATATTTCAAAGAACTAATATCAGTAATACCTGGTCTGACAGATAAAATTCGTTTTTCCTCTTCTGTGTATTTAGATGTATATGCCAACACTTCTGGACGGGGGCCAACAAAACTCATCTCACCTTTAATAATATTCATTAATTGCGGTAATTCATCCAATTTTGTTTTACGGAGTATTTTTCCAATCTTCGTTATTCTTGAATCATTCAGTGCAGTAGTATTTCCTCCTATTTTATCTGCATTTACTACCATAGTTCTAAATTTCAGTATTTTGAAAGGGATATCATGATAACCACCACGAGCTGCACTATAAATTATAGGACCATTAGAATCACAGCGAATAAGAAGTGCAATTATTAGCAAAAATGGTAAAAGCATAACAAACAATATCAAAGATATCGTTAAATCTATAATACGTTTTATATAATTATTATATAATGAACCATTATCCATTTTGCTTTTGAGTGTTTAATGAAAAACGTGTATAATAATGTCTTTCTCTCTTCTCAACAGGAGGAATTTGTAGATAATCTGAATAAAGATTTCGCAAATAAGCATCTGAATCATTAGGCAAATTGACTTCCATATTTTCGAACAGACCTCTAGATACAGGAAAGAAAACCTTTTTGGGAAGTACTTCTCCTCTACTAAATTTTCTTCCTGTAGGTATCGTACAATAGTTAGTTTCCTTTCGTGAGGTTACTAAAGAATCAAAAGCATCATACATATCAGATAATTTAAAAGGTGATAAAAAAAAACCAATTGTACTGGCCAGATAATAGTGTAACTTACCTTTTAACGTCTTCTTCATACTCTGTTTAAAAGCTTCATTAGACACTTTATAAATTCTAAAACATGATATTAAAATACGGAATGAGTCAAACAAATAAGTTTGAATAGTCCGGATATATTTATTGTCTGAGACACAGTCTATAGGAAATATATCTACTAATATTCCTTTTTTAGTGGAATCATTATCATCATAGACACACTGCATTAATGTATTTTTCTTAACGACATTCATAATAAGTGTTTCTGTTCTATTCGTGTAATTAGGAACACAAATGTCATATTTTTCAGAAAGTTCTTCCCGAAATACCATTTTTAACACTTCAAAGTCCTTTCTTGGCATCATTAAATCCATATCATCATCCCAAGGAATGAATCCTTTATGTCTCACTGCACCTAATACGCTTCCTCCGCCTAACATCAAAGTCAACCCATATTTTGCACAAACCTGGCTAATATCACTATAAATAGATAAAAGACATAAACGTAGTTCAACTCGTTCTTCTCCCGATAACTCATAAAAAAGCCTATCATTATTCGCTATCTCATTTAAATAATCTGCTGTTCGCCTCATAAACACATCCTATTAATTTACAATCTCAAACTACTTTTCAACATTTATTAAATTATATCTCAAAACTTCTAATTGTCCGTTCAAGACCTTCCTTAAGACTGATTGTAGGTAACCAGCCAATACTTTCTATTTTTCGTGTATCTAATCGCACTCTTTGATAATTACAATAAACACTTGATTGTACTTCCGGTAACTTGTATTCTAACCGTAAGTTCTTATCAGGAAATACTTTTATCAACATCTCTGCTAAAGAACGAATACTAATTTCCTCTATTTCATTTGCAAGATTATAGGCTTCTGCCTTTTTCCCAAATAATAATATATGAAATAGTCCAATAACAATATCACTCACATAGCAAAAAGCTCTCAAACTTTCTCCTGTACTTTTTAAGACAATATTTTGATTATCAACAATACATTTCATAAAATCAGCCATAACGCGACCATCATTATCTAATTTCATACCAGGTCCATAAGCATGAGCTATCCGTACAGTATTGAAATTAATGCCATACTGTAAATAATAACTTTTACATAAAGATTCTGCTGCACGTTTACTTTCAGGATAACAAGAACGATCATCTAAACAATCTATATAACCGAAGGAATCTTCAGACAAGAGGTTATCAATCTCATTTTTTCCATAAACTTCTCTGGTAGACGCAAAAATCACTTTCTCGACCTCTTTCTCCCGTGCTACTTCCAATACATTTATCATACCAAGAAGATTACTCTTCATAATACCTACAGGATCATTTTGTATAAAATAAGGACTAGCATTTCCAGCAAAATGGAATACATAATCCACTTTCCCTGCATAATCAATAGGCTTACAAACATCTTGAATTAATAGAATAAAATGAGAATTATTTAAGAAATTTCCAAATAATCTTTCTGCCTTTTGCTTATTTCGTGACAAGGCTATAACCTTTATATCCATGTCATACTTTTGGATAAAATACATTAATGTATAAATCAGATATGTCGCTATCATCCCATTGGCTCCTGTTACTAAAATACGTTTTCCAACCAAATTGAACCAAGGAATGGAAATATGGCATATATTTTCCAAATCGTTCTGAACAACAGAATTATTATAATCAAACATAAATATAATCTTTAATGAGTAGTAATTTAAAAACCAAATATTTGTTGATTTTCATGTACATCTACCAATGCTCTGAAAATAAAAAAATCAGTAGGAGTCGTTATTTTTATATTTTCTACAGGCCCCACAATTGTATGTAGTTTATAACCATAGTAATTCATCATGGAACAACTATCAATAAAATCATGCCTTCCTTCCGATTGCGCCCGACGATGAGCTGAGAGAATATCCTGTAACAGAAAACTTTGTGGTGCTCTTGCAATTAATGAGTCTTTTCTAGAAGGAATATCTATCAGTCCCTCTAGATTACAAACAATAAATGTTTCTGTTGCAGGAATACAAGTAATACATGAACCATAATTCAACACACTTTCCACATTGTCTGTTATTGTTTTTTCATTTATTAGTGGACGAACGCCATCATGAATCAATATACTACAGTCCATAGTAAAAAGATCTTTAGCAGTTTCTAAACCATTATAAATAGAATCCTGACCGGTATCTCCTCCTGGAACAATAGCTTTCACTTTGGATATACAGAACTTTTTTATTAACTTCTCCAAATAAGGAATCCACTTTTCAATACAAGAAATTACAATTCCGTCAATCATTGGATGATTATCAAATAGCTCAAGCGTATAAATAATAATAGGTTTCCCCCGTAATTCTAAAAACTGTTTGGGTTTAGACACAGTATTCATTCGTTTACCCGAACCACCAGCAAAAATTAATGCAATATTACTCATCTCAAATCTCTTAGTTTAAATTCATATATATTCTTCGGCGCACAATAAATTATTAATTTATTATTCCAGAATCCAGCTCCCTCTGGTTCACTTTTCGTAATATCTTGTAAGCTGATTATCTTTGTTATTTTCGTTTTCTTCAAATCTACAATAACAATAGCCCGTTCATTTCCTCTTCTATTTTCATTCCCTGCAGGTAAACCTACAGGCAAATATAACTTTCCTTTTCGGATTGTCCCTCCTTGTAATACATGAGGAAAAGAAACCTTGAAATCCTCTTCTACATCTTTATTTGTGAAAATGATATCACCCTCCGAGATTAAAGGCAAACGAAATCTTTTTATTATATTTACAAATTCTTTATTTTCATCTTTCGGAATATTAACCTGAGTCACTGCATATATTTTTTTATTGCTCCGATCTACGACCCAATCATGTACTATTTGAAATTTTCCATCAACCTGATATTGTATAGTTTGAATTAGTTGAGATTCTTTTATGCTAATATTTTCCACAAAGCACCTGCATGGTTTCTCACATTCAGATATGTATATGGCGGGGAAAATTAAATTTCCCATCGGATATTCCACTCCAAAAGAAGCACTATTAGCATGATTCTTTGCATGATAACTTCCTAATTTAAAATCACTAATAATCTCACCTTTTCTCAAATCATAGATTCGACACAGCCCTGTAACATTTAAAAGAAATGCTTTATCTTTAAAAATAGCCATTCCTTGTGCCCATTCTTTTCGAAAAGTACCTTCAACTGGATATGATTTTATAACATTTTGATTTGAGGTGCAACCCAAAAGTGATATTCCTAAAAATATAATAAATGGATATAAGTTTATTTTCATGTCCATATTATCTACGACCCGTTTAGTTTCATATTCTTAATGTTACGCAGTCTATGCCACACCACAAGTAATACATAGAAAATATATTTAAGTTTATTTATTTTATAAGGTAAAGACTTATACCTCTTAAATGTATATCCCCAACGTTTTACAGATAATCTAATATTGGATAACAAGTATCCATAATGTGACCATTTTCGAACTTTTACTCCTTCGCAGTTATTACCATGTAATCTATATAAAATCAAAGCTTCTTCTATAGGACGAACAACTCCACAATTTGAAATAATTAAAGGAATCCATCTATCATGCATCAATGGCGGCTTGTAAGGAAGCACTTTCTCTCTAGCTTCTTTATTAATCATCATCGTACAACCTGTTATTGCAGGACATGCCAACAAGTAATAGAAATCAACAACTCTTTCAGCTTCTATTGCTTCCTCTTTCCATTTTGTAATTCCAAGGCTATTTCCATTTGCGTCTATAAGATTTAAATCCGAAAACACCACTACAGAAATATTATTGTTCACATTTTCAATAGATATCATTTCCTTATACGTTTTTTCTATTTTTGTCGGCAACCAAATATCATCTTGATCACAAAACATATAATAATCCATGTCTACCATAGACAAAAGCTGCATAAAAGAAGCGGCAGGTTTTAGGTTTCCACAATCGTCGGAAAGAAGTACAATTCTTTCCGGGTATTTTTTAGTATAAGTACTTATAATTTGTAATGTATCATCTGATGAACCATCATCACGAATAAACAAACACCAATTTTTATAAGTTTGATTTAGCAAGGAATCTATTTGCTCTTTTAAATAAAGTTGACCGTTATAAGTAGAAAGCAAAATTGCTACCATTTTAATTTATATTTAGGTATAAATAATATACACGCAAAAAAAGAAACTATAAGCGCTGTATATTGTAAAAAAAAGAAATCTCCAAAAAACTGAAATACAAGAATAAAAACATACATTGAATAAATGATCTCAAAAATTCGAGAACCTATAACTGAAATTTTATACAAATATCCGCTCAATATCCCATAAATAATAGAGAATATAAAAACACCAGGTAAGCCGAAATCCAGATAATAAAAATTGAGTACTGTATAGACATTGGTTGGATAAGGGACATATACATATTTATATAAAGCTAATGGATCAGTGTTGCTATCAAATATAGTGAACCAATTAAACAGTGAAGATAATGATGAAAAAACATACCCTCCCAAAGAATATTCAGGCATTATTGTTCCTCCCGAAATTATAGAATCAAATGCTGGAAATGCTGAAAATGCATAAATTTGTAAGGTATATAACAAATCATAACCTTCTCTTGCATTTTCATCCCGTCTCATAACTTGCATAAAAGCCATAATTCCTATTGACAAACACATTATTAAAAACAAATTCCTATTGCTTATGTGGTATTTTTTTATACACCAATAGAATAAAAGCACAAAAAAAGACAACAGGCCCATTTTCGCTCCTGTTATAAGAAAGCTAATGCAAATAAGAACACCTAGAATAATAACTTTAAATTTGGGAACTTTCCGGTAACATACCAAATAGCAAATAAAACCTACATATGCGAATCGTGATAATATCTTTGCAATACGGTATGGCAAAGGATATGTCATTGAATCATCCATCGACTCTAATATTGCATTACGAAGATGGCTGATAATATTAAGATCAAATGTAAGAGTATCAGATAAATGTATCGTTTCATAGATAAGATATATAACAATAAGGATAAAAAAGGGGAATAATTTATTTAACAGTTTTTCATTACAAGTTTGCACAAGTAGGCTTGTTGGAACAACTAATTTCACTTTATCTATAAACAATGTAACTGTTACAAAAGGAATTACCCAAAGTGAAACAGCAAAGTAAAACATATCGGAAAGAGGATACAAAGGATGTTCAATAAGATTATAAAATAAAAGAAGGCTCCCCCATATTCCAGAAACGATTACAGCTGGATGAAATATATCTCGCTTTAGTACAAGCACTAATAAAAATATACAAAACAAGCATATAGCAACCACTAATCCCATTATAAACAACTATTTAAATATTCTTAAGATGTAAATCCAAGTCTTACTAAGCTATTAAATGACTTTTCTTAAACTGCAATAATCTTTTTTCAAGCTCGTATAATGTATTATAAAAAAAACAAGAAAATAAAAAGGATATAAAAATTTAATCCACTGCCCATTGACAAAAACATAAGAATAAAGGAAAACAAACATTGTAACTATGTCAAATAAGAAGTTTTTTAAAAAAGCAACATTCAATATTCGTGTTGTTACAATCCCCAAAAGTACCATTTTCAATATGACTGATAAAAGTAGTGCCAATAACACTAAAGATAACAGGTCAAGATGAATAGCATATAAACAAAGAGCAATATTCAGAAATAGTGAAAAAATATTTATTCCTAGCAATAGACTTTCTTTCCTATAATTTTTCAAACATGGAATAAAGAGCATTTGAACTTTTCCATCGAATACACATATAGGAAGTAAACTTGCTAAGTATATGAGACTTTCCTGATACTGAGGTAACCATGAAGAAATAAACAGATATAATGGATAATATAGGCATAAAGCAAAATATAACAAAGCACTCAATAAACGGTCGAACAATAAATAAAATATCCGTACTTCTGATTTAGATAGTTTTCTAAGAAAAGGAAATAACACAATCCCTACCTGAGAAATGAATAATAGCATGAAATTCATCATAGAAAGTGCTAACGAAAACTTTCCGAAAGCAATGATACCCCATTGATAGTCTATTGCATAACGAGTAACTCCAATCAGCAAAAGACTTGAAAGAGTTGCAAATAACAATTTAGATCCTGATATATAATTTTTCCACGCTTCATTTAGAACATCTTTTTCTTTTAATTCCTGAATGAAGCCCATTATTCTAGATGCCACTTTAAAAGAATAGCATAGTGAAATCGTCTTACTAATCAAATAAATATAAATATAGTAATAAAAATCATCGATTCTGAAAACAAGAAGAATCAAGAGCAATATCAATAAAGAAAGTTTTTCTAAAACTATAATCTTTACATATTTTACAATTCTGCACGTGGCTTGAAACATATAAGTGATAAAACTAATCAAATTAGCTTCAAACATATTGAACAGTGTGAATAACAGAATAGATTTTCGTCTATAATCAATAATATACACATTGATTAAAATTGCCAAAATAGCAGCAAGAATAACTTGAGTTATTATTAAGATTCCAAATTGTCCACCTATCAGTCGATGATTTACTTCATCATAATCTTTGCCCCCGTATTTCAAATAAATGCCATCATTCAATCCAAAATGGAAGAATCCTACATAAATCGAATAAAAAATAAATAGTTGCCAATAAGAGTAATCCTCAACACCAAGAATCTTAGGCACAAGTAATGTTAAGACCAAGTTTAAAAGAATATTCATTCCTTGTGCTGCGAAAGTATAAACTAAGTCTTGCTTTAAATTGACAACCATTAGTATCTATAGCAGTTGTTCATACAAATTAGTAGAATAATCAAAAGGAGAATCTATACTTCTAAGTCTGGGATGATAATTATCCTTTTCACTCAACAATCCTTTATCCATTGGTATTCTCCAATCAATTGCCAGATCCGGATCATTCCAAACTAATGCACCTTCACTTAATGGAGCATAAAAGTTATCACACTTATATTGAAATATCACTTCCTCACTCAACACAC
>ERZ826016.667-NODE-667-length-40409-cov-5.344229_pt1 | contig 40409 bp, 40 predicted proteins | sample MGYA00519872_ERZ826016 | MGnify/ENA primary metagenome ERZ826016 (study PRJEB31778, sample SAMEA3449218) | human gut metagenome | biome: human gut; feature: human-associated habitat; material: faeces | place: United Kingdom | collected 2010/2012 ... | reverse complement strand
TATGTCCGGCAGATTCCGGAAACACTGAATCACTTTTTCCAGCCACGCCTCCGTATCCGGCCGCGGCACCAGCACGTGTTCGTTCACGGCAAAATCAATGCCCATGAACTCCTTTTCTCCGATGAGCACCGCCGTACAGTAGCCCTGCACCCGTTTCCGGATCAGCTCCCGGTACCGGGCCAGCTCTTCCAGATTCATAATCTGGTCATAATTGGTGTACAGATAAATCCGCGGCTTTCCCAGGACATGGCCGAGGAGCAGCTCGGCATCCAGCCGCGCTTCCTCGATGCCGTGCTTCCGGAAATAGTCTGTCGTCCACAGGATCAGCCGCTTGATCGTCCAGATCTCAGATGCGCCCATTTGCCTCCGCCTCTTTCAGTCTTGCCGCCATATCGGCCTCCACCAGTCCGTTCAGGATCTCGTCCATATCGCCGTTCATGAACTGATCCAGTTTATAGAGGGTCTGTTTCGTCCGGTGATCCGTGACGCGCCCCTGCGGGAAATTGTAGGTGCGGATCCGCTCGGAACGGTCGCCGCTGCCCACCTGCCCCTTGCGGTCCGCCGCGGTCTTCGCCTGCGACTCGTACAGGGCCTCCGCGTACAGCCGGGATTTCAGGATCTGGAGCGCCTTCTCCCGGTTCTGCCGCTGGCTCCGTTCGTTCTGGCAGGTGACCACCATGCCGGTCGGCAGATGCGTGATGCGGATCGCCGACGAAGTCTTATTGATGTGCTGCCCGCCCGCGCCGGAGGACCGGTATACATCGATCCGCAGATCGTCCCGGCTGATGTCGACATCCACATCTTCCGCTTCCGGCAGGATGGCCACGGTCACGGCCGACGTGTGGATGCGCCCGGCGCTCTCTGTGTCCGGCACGCGCTGCACACGATGTACGCCGCTTTCAAATTTCAACAGAGAATAGGCATTTTTTCCGTGGATCATGCAGGTTACTTCCTTGAACCCGCCCAGCTCCGTCTCATTGGCGTCCGTGATCTCCGCAGTCCAGCCTTTGCGTTCCGCAAATTTCAGATACATCCGAAGCAGATCTCCCGCAAAGAGCGCCGCTTCTTCCCCGCCGGTCCCGGCGCGGATCTCAAGGATTACGTTTCTTTCATCATTCGGATCTTTCGGAATGAGCAGCCGGTGGAGCTGACGATCCAGCGCCTCGATCTCGGCTTCCTTTTCTCTCAGGTCTTCCTTCGCCAGCTCGTGCAGCTCTTCCTGCGAATGATCGCCGAGGATGGCGCGGTCCTCCTCCGCCGCAGCACAGGCTTCTTTATATTTCTGATATGTGTGCACCGTCTCCGCCAGATCCGCATGTTCTTTCGACAGCGCGCGCCATCTGGCCTGATCGGCAATGACAGAGGGATCGCTCAGTTCGATCTCCAGACTCCGGAACCGGGATTCCATCCCTTCCAGTCGGTCAGTCCGCATAAGCCCATGCCTCCTTCACTTTCTATATTCAAATAAGTCTCATGCTCCGCTTCGGGACGCTTCCTGCAGCGCGGCAATGGCCACTTCGATCTGATCGTCCTGCGGCTCTCTGGTAGTGAGCCGCTCCAGCATGAGACCAGGCCGATTCAGAAACCGAACGGGTTCCAGCGAGGAATCCGCCGCCCACATGACCCACTCGTAGGCCAGCCCCGCGATCAGAGGCAGCAGTGCCAGCCGGGAAGCCAGCCGCAGCCAGAGATCCGGCCAGCCCAGCGGCAGGAAAGCAAACAGGCTGAACAGCATCACCACCATCAGGAAGTTCGTCCCGCACCGCGGATGAAACCGGGACTGCGCCCGCACATGCTCCACCGTGAGCGGAAGGCCTTTCTCTGCACAGAAGATCGCCTTGTGCTCCGCGCCATGATACGCAAACACCCGGCCAATTTCCTTTCGCCGTGAAACCGCCCACAGATAACCGAGGAATAATACCAGCCGAAGCAGCCCTTCCAGCAGATTTTTCTCAATGCTGCCCAGTCCCTCCGGGAGCCATTGCGCCGCCGCGGCAGGCGCCAGAAAGAACAGCCCCGCGCCCATCAGTGCCGCCAGCGCGGCCGTGAGCCGGATCTCGCCTTCACTCAGTGCAACTTCTTCTCCGGAGAGTTCCGCAGAGACTGCCAGCGATTTCACGCCGCCGAAAAAGGCCTGCCAGACCGCACGGATCCCGCGAAGCACCGGCACCGCCACAAGGCCGCGCGCCGGCCGGACCGGCGCCTCCTCCCGGTGCACGGCGATCCGCCCATCCCGGGCACGGACGCAGGTCGCGACCGCTTCCGGCCCGCGCATCATGACGCCTTCGATGACCGCCTGTCCTCCATAACGAAACCGTCTCTTCATCGCCGCTGCCCTTTCCTCCTGCCTCCCCGCAAATCTATCTCAGTATATCACATGGCGAAATAACCGGAAAAATGCGCAGAAAAAAACAGGGCTAACGCCCTGTTCCTCAGTCGGAAGTTCTGCCGTAACGTCTGTTGAATTTTTCAATACGGCCGCGAGCCTTGCCGAAACGCTGCTGTCCCGTGTAGAACGGATGGGACTTGCTGCTGATATCGATATTGATCAGCGGATATTCGTTGCCGTCTTCCCACTTTACGGTCTGATTGGACGTAGCCGTAGAACGGGTCAGGAAGGAATAGTTAGCGCCGGTATCGCGGAACACGACAGGATGATAATCCGGATGGATTCCCTTCTTCACTGCTTGCACCTCATTTCCCATACTTAAGATAATTCGTAAACAATTATACCAAAACAAAAATGGGAATGCAAGAAACTGCGCGGAAAAATTCAGGGATTTCTGCGCCGTTTCCGCTCCCGCCGAACCGGCGGCCGCTCAGCCTTCCGCCATCAGTCCCCGGAGCTTCTCCAGGAAGGTCTGGCTGTCATGATACCCGACGATGCGCCCCTTCTCCATGCCGCCGCGGAACAGGATGAACGTGGGCACGCCCACCAGATGGAACGGCTCCGCCAGATCTTCCAGCGCGTCCACATCCAGCCGGCAGAAGGCGACCTCTCCCTGCATAGCCTCGTCCGCTTTTTCCAGCACCGGCACCATCATTTTGCAGGGCCGGCACCACGAGGCAAAGAAGTCAAGGAGCACCCAGCCTTCGGCGCCGCCCACTTTCTCATCAAATTCTTTTTCAGACTGAATATCGCAGATCATTCCAAAATCCCTTCTTTCCTTCAGCGACCGCCGTGCGGATCGGCGAGGATGCTGAATGTTTCCCTCCGAAAATCCGGCCGCCTTTCGACGCGCACCGGCCGGAGCATCATGCTTTTCAGATACCACTGCTCTTTTTCCGTCTCCAAGATGTCCGCCGCATCCGGATGGCACTCGATGACCAGCGGATAGGGAATGCCTCCCTGCGCCTTCTTTTCCTCCAGCGCATGGTGGATGCGAAGCACCACCGAAGCCGGAGACAGTACATATCCAGTGCCGCCGCAGGTGCTGCACGGCTCGTAATAATTCTGGAACAGCCGGTGCGCGGTGCGCTTTCTCGTCATTTCCACCAGCCCAAGCGCTGTCATGCCGACCACGACGGTCTTCACCCGGTCCCGGGCCGCTGCCTTCCGCAGGACCTCCAGCACGGCCTGCTGCTGCTCTTTTTCCTCCATGTCGATGAAATCGATGAGGATGATGCCGCCGATGCCGCGCAGGCGGACCTGCCGGGCGATTTCGGCGGCCGCTTCCCGATTGACCAGAAAGGCGGCCTCACTGTGAGAAATTCCCTTTCTGTGAAAGGACCCCGAATTGACGTCCACTGCCGTCAGCGCTTCCGTATAATCGATGACCAGCGAACCGCCGGAGGGCAGCAGCACTTCCCGCTGAAACAGCTGGCGGATCTGCTCGTCCACATGATGATTCCGGAAGATCGGGCCCGTCTCCCGGCGCACCCGCTCCGTCCCGACGATTCCTTCTTCTTCCATGATCCGCACCAGCTGCCGGGCGGTTTCTTCTTCATCCGTGATGACCGCATCCACATCGTCTGTCAGGAAATCCCGCACCGTACGGACCGTCAGCCCGATGCCGCGGTAGAGCAGCGCCGGCCCTTTCGCGATGCGGGCCCGCCGCTGGATGACCTCCCACAGAGAAGCCAGCCGTCGGATATCCTGCACGGCTTCTTCCTTCGACGCCGCGTCGGCAGCAGTGCGCACGATGAGCCCCAGCCCTTCCGGACAGCAGTCTTTCGCCGCCCGGCGGAGCGCCGCCCGTTTCTCTTCCGACCGGATCTTGCGGGAGACCCCCACATACGTGCTATCCGTCAGCAGTACGGAGCAGCGCCCCGCCAGACTGATCCGGCCTGTCACGAGCGGTCCCTTGGTGGGCGTGCTGTCCTTTACCACCTGGACGAGGAGAGACGCCCCTTCCGTCGGCAGGCGCCCCTGCCCTGCGGGACAGTCTTCGTTCCGCAGGAAGGCGTTCCGCCCGATGCCCAGATCGAGGAACATCCCCTTCACGGCAGGCACCACGTTTTTTACGATGCCCTTATAGACGCGCCCCACCAGATCTTCCTGATCCGGCCGCTCCGTCAGATAATCGGTCAATACGCCGTCTTCCGACACAGCCAGCCGGGTTTCTTCCGGCCGGACGCTCAGCAGGAGCTGTTTCATTGTGCTTCCGCCTTTTCCGCCGCCGGGAAAGCCCCTTCATCGAACGGCGTCACGCGAAGGCCGCCTTCCCGATGGTATGCGCCGCAGCGGCTGCAGATGAATTCGCCCGGTGTCCACGGCATATGGAACGATTCCGCCAGAATCTTCCACAGGTCCCTCGGCTGCACTGTGCCCGTCCGCGTCCGCAGGAAGGAAAACCGCACGAAAGCCCGGTCTCCCTCGACGCGCACGGCGATCGGCTCCGTCAGCATGGGCTTGACATCCATCTCCCGCACTTTCTTGGGCGTCACCCGCTGATACAGGAACGAATCCAGTCCGTTGAAAGCTTCCGTCTGTGCCTGGATTTCCGCCGGGTCCACCGGGCCCGTCACCGGTCCCTCCGCTTCATAGCAGTCTTCATTGAGGAAATTGATGAGCTTCGGCCATTCCGGGGCCGCTTCCCGCACCGCATGGATGCGGATGCCCCGAAGCAGCTGCGGCGCCAGACGCGCCTGCACTTCTTCCGGCGTCATGTCTCCCTCGAGCCGCAGCTCCATGTACATCGGGTCCGCCGCGACGCCCACGCCGAGCGCCGCGTCCAGCGCGATCTTCATGTGCGGATTGAATCCTTCCGAGAACGCCGCGGGGATGCCGGAGCGCAGGACGGCCCGCTCCAGCGTGCGCAGGAAATCCAGATGTCCGAGGAACCGGATCTCCTCACCTTTCGTGATAGACAAAAACAGTCTTTTCATGGCCTTCGTTCTCCTTATGATAATCAATCAGCTCCGCGGGAAGCAGCGGACAGACCGCGCATCCGTTGCAGGGATGACGGCGGCAGTCTTCCGTCGTGACGCCCCGCTGCGCCAGGCGCCATTCCTTCCGCAGGAAATCGTTCGTCACGCCGCACTGGATATGATCCCACGGCTGCGCCTCATGCAGGTCCCGGTCCCGCGCGGCATAGAAATCCGGATCGAGGCCGCAGTCCCGGAACGCATCCATCCACCGGTCGAAATCAAAGAACTCCGTCCAGCTGTCGTATTCCGCGCCGCGGCGCCATACGGCTTCCAGCACGTCGGCCAGCCGGCGGTCGCCGCGGGCCAGCACGGCTTCGATATAGCCGGTCTTCGCATCATGGTAAGCGAATTTGATGTTCCGGTTCGTGAAAAGGCTGCGCAGATACTGCTGCTTTCTTTCGATCTCCTGCACCGAACACTGCCCCATCCACTGGAACGGCGTGAACGGCTTCGGCACGAAGCTGGCCACGCTCACGGTGATGCGGCATCCCCATTTCCCCGTGACCGTATGGTACAGCTGGTAGATCCGCTCCGCCAGATCGGCGATGCCGGCCAGGTCTTCGTCTGTCTCCGTGGGCAGCCCCATCATGAAGTACAGCTTGACTTTGCTCCACCCGTTGCGGAACGCGTTCCCGCAGGCGGACATGATATCCTCCTCCGTCACGTTCTTATTGATCACGTCGCGGAGCCGCTGCGTCCCCGCCTCCGGAGCCAGCGTGAGACCGCTTTTGCGCACCTGCTGGACCTTCTTGGCGATATCGATGGAAAAGCTGTCCACGCGGAGAGAAGGCAGGCTCACGCTCACCCGGCGGTCCTGGAACGTATCCATCAGGTGATCCACCAGTTCCGGCAGGCGGGAATAGTCCGCCGAGGACAGCGACATCAGGGAAATCTCATTGTAGCCGGTATTCCGGATGAGCCGGTCAGCGATCTCCTGCAGATGCTCTTCTTTCTTTTCCCGCACCGGACGGTAGATCATCCCCGCCTGACAGAAACGGCACCCTCGGCTGCATCCGCGGAACATCTCCAGCACCGCCCGGTCATGGACGATCTCAATATGGGGAAGAATCGGCTGATCGTCGATCACCACATGGTCCATATCCTGGATGATGCGTTTGCAGACAGCCGCCGGCGCGTCGTCCGCAAGCGGACGGATGGAGCGGAACCGTCCGTCGTCCTCATAAGACACTTCATACAGGGACGGCACATAGATTCCCCGGATATGGGCCGCACGACGCAGGAATTCCCGCCGGCCGCCGGGCCGCCCTTTCCGTTTCCACATCTTATACGTCTCGATGAATTCTTCCATGGATTCTTCCGCTTCCCCGATGAAGAACAGATCGAAGAAGTCCGCCACCGGCTCCGCATTATAGACGCACGGGCCGCCAGCGGCGACGATGGGATCCTCCTCGCCGCGCGCCGCCGCACGCAGGGGAATGCCCGCCAGATGGAGCATATTCAGCACGTTCGTATAGCACATCTCATAGGGGAGCGTGAAGCCGAGCACATCGAAATCCCGCACGGGGCAGCGGGATTCCAGCGTATACAGCGGGATCTGCTTCTCTTTCATCAGCGCTTCCATATCCACCCACGGCGCATAGACGCGCTCCGCCAGCGCATCGCTCCGTTTATTGATGACGCTGTAAATAATCTTCAGTCCCAGATGGCTCATCGCCACTTCATACACATCGGGAAACGCTAGCGCCACGCGGACATCCGTGCTGTCGTGATCCTTCACGACGCTGTTCCATTCGCCGCCGATATAGCGCGCCGGCTTCTCGATATGCATCAGCCATACGGGATCGATATGTACCTGTTTCATAGATTCTCCTGTTTTCCGGCGCCTGTCAGAAGGCGCCCGTATTCTGTATACTCTGCCGCTGCAGCGTCAATTAAACATGAGCTTTTTCCGGCGCAGATAGATGTTCATCAGGATGCCGGCGCAGATCATGTTCACCATGAGCGCGCTGCCGCCGTAGCTGATGAAGGGCAGCGGGATGCCGGTGACCGGCATGATGCCCAGCGTCATCCCCACATTGATGAAGACCTGGAAAAGCCACATGGAAAAAATGCCGCAGGCCAGCAGGCTTCCGAATGCATCGCCGGACGAACGGGAAATCACGATGGTCCGGTACAGCAGGAGGAAATACAGGAACAGCAGGAAGATCGCTCCCACAAATCCCAGTTCCTCCCCGATGACGGAAAAGATGAAGTCCGTATGATTCTCCGGCAGGAAATTGAGCTGGCTCTGCGTCCCTTCAAACAGGCCCTGCCCGATGAATCCCCCGCTGCCGATGGAGATCTTGGACTGGATGACGTGATAGCCGGAGCCGAAGGGATCCACCGTGGGATCGAAGAGCACCAGAATGCGCGTCTTCTGATAATCGTGAAGCAGGAAAAACCAGAGCACCGGGAAAAAGGCCACCAGCGCGCAGAGCGCCTGTTTCACGATCCTCATGCGGAGCCCCGACAGGAAAAGCATGCCGAAGCAGATTGCCGCGAAGACAAGGCTGGTCCCGAGGTCCGGCTGGATGAAGACCAGAATGAACGGAGGCAGCATCAGCCCTGCCACCGGAAGCAGGCTTTTCCACGTGCGGAATCCCCCTTTGTGCTCCGCCAGCATCCGCGCCAGGCAGATGATCATGAGCACCTTCGCAAATTCCGACGGCTGCAGCGTGATCGGGCCCAGCTGGATCCAGCGCTGGGCGCCGAGAGCGCTCGTCCCGGCAAACCGCACGATGAGCAGCATGATACAGTTCACCGCATACAGCACCGGCACCCAGCGGTACAGGATCCGGTAGTCATACCGCATGAAAAAGGCCGACACCGCAAATCCCAGCAGGAAAAATGTCCCCTGCCGCAGCACGAAATCAAAGCGTCCGGCATACGCCGCATCATTCACGTGGGTGGCGCTGCCGATGATGAGGATGCCCAGCGACGCCAGCGCCACGATGGTCAGAAGCAGCGTGCCGTCGATTCTCCGCCAGTAGTACAGAAAATTCATCGCTTACCTCCTCCGCCAACGGAACGCACTGCGCCGCTGCCGCCGCAGCAGGGCCGACGCGCCGGACGGGCGCGTTTCCTGCCGGAGCACCTGTTCTTCCTCTTCCGCCCGTCGGAGCAGTGTCTGCCAGCGGGACCGGGGATAGACCGCGTGATGCAGAAACGCCCGCAGCACCAGTCCGACCGCTTCCCGGAAAGCGCCGTCTGTCCGGCAGTCCGCCAGCCGACCTTCCTGCGCCAGGCGGTCCGCCTCCGCACTGCGCGGCACCACGCCGAGAAACGGCAGGCCTTCCGCCGCATCCGCCATGGCCTCCCAGGAAACCGCAGCTCCCGGGCCGGCCCGGAAATTATTGCACACCAGTGAAAGCGGCCGCCGTCCTTTCAGCCACTCCGCGGTCCGCTCCGCATCCCGCAGCGACGCCTGCGACGGCCCCATGACAAGGATCCATTCGTCCGCCGCTTCTTCAGCGAAGCGGAGCCCCTTGCCGAGGCCGGCCGGACAGTCGATCAGCACATAGTCATAGGCCGGCGCCAGATCTTCCATCACCGTGCACAGCGCATGCCGGGAAATCGTTTTCCATTCTTCTTTTTCGGATGCCGGCAGGAAATCGAGGCCGGGCCGCACGGAGATCAGCGCGTCTTCTTCAAAGCATTTTCCCTGCGCCAGATCCCACGATGTCTGCGCCGCCTTTTCCGATACACCGAGCACGAGGTCCAGATTACGCAGTCCCATGTCGCCGTCCACGAGGAGCACGGCATGGCCCGCCTCGGCGAGCGCCAGCCCGAACGCGGCGGTAAGAAGCGTCTTGCCGACACCGCCTTTCCCGGATGCGAGCGCGATGCATTTCATCTCACTGCGCCCCCTTTCCCGCGGCGGCCTGCGCCGCTTTCTCCCGGGCCTGCTCGGCGGCCGGGCTGAATTCGCCCAGATGGAAATACGCATCCAGGATCTTCTTCGTCACCGGCGCAGCCGAATCGGACCCGAAGCCGCTGTGCTCGAACATGACAAGCACGACGATTTCCGGCTTTTCAAACGGCGCGTAGGCGACGAACCAGCCGTTATCGAGGCCGTTCGTTTCTGCCGTTCCGGATTTCCCCGCAACGGGGATCGGATATTTTTCAAACAGGAACCCGCCCGTGCCGTCCTTGCCCATGACGCTCCGGAGCGCCAGCTGGATCGTCTGCAGGTTGGCCTGCGACAGGGGCAGCGTGCCCACCCGGGTCGGCGAGAAGACCTTGTGCGGCGTGCCGTCCAGATTGTCCACGCGGCTGACCAGATAGGGCTGATAGCGGAAGCCGCCGTTGGCAATGGCGGCGTACACCATCGCCATCTGCAGCGGCGTGGTCAGCGTATAGCTCTGCCCGATGGCCGCGTCGAAAGTTTCCCCCAGGTACCAGTCTTCTTCAAAGACTTTCCGCTTGTATTCCTCGCTGGCCACATTGCCTTCCGACTCGCCGGCCAGATCGATGCCCGTCTTCGCGCCGAGGCCGAACGCCCGGGACATGGCCGCGATCTTGTCGATGCCGAGCCGCCGGCCGATCTCGTAGAAGTAGACGTTGTCCGACTTCTCCATGGCCTCTTCGAAATTGATCCAGCCGAACGCTTCGCCCAGCGCATTCCGCTTGTCAATCAGCCAGTGCTTGCCGCTGTCGTAGATTTTTTCCGCCGGATCGAGCACCATGGCTTCCAGCCCGGCCGCGCTGGTGATGACCTTGAACGTGGACCCCGGCGGATACATGGCCGCAATGGGCCTGTTTTCCAGCGGATGATTGGGATTGGACAGGATGGCGTTCCACTCATCCGAGGTGATGCCCCGGCTGAACTGATTCGGATCGAAGCTGGGCCAGCTCACCATGGCGAGGATCGCCCCGGAATTCGGGTCGACGGCCACGACAGAAGCGCCGGTCGGATTGACCTTGTCCTGCTTCAGGATGGCGACCTGCTCCTCCACGGCGCGCTCTGCCACTTCCTGCAGGCGCGCATCCAGCGTGAGGCGCACATTGTACCCGGATACCACCGGATCACCGCTGAAATACCGCACTGGCTGCCCGGTCGCGTCCACTTCCACGTGGCGGGAGCCGTTCTTCCCTTCCAGATAGGAATTGTACTGATATTCCAGCCCGGCCCGGCCGATCAGCGCGCTGGACGTATAGGGCTGCCCCTCCGCATTGCGGTCGTCAGGTCCGGCTTCCCCCACGTAGCCGATGACCTGCGCCCCCGCGCTTTTCAGCGGGTAGATGCGGAGCGGCTGGCTTTCGATTTCCACATCGGGGAAATCCGCCTTTCTCTCGGCGATGTAGCTCACCACGTCCAGCCCCACGTCATAGGCGAGCGGCACCGAGCCGAAGGCCACTTTGTATTCTTCCATCCGCTTCAGGATGGCTTCCTGCGGCATGTGCAGCAGATTCGAGAGCGCAGCGAGCTCCGCGGGCGGCAGTTTTTCCTGCTTGCGGTCCACGGGAATCGCCACGGTATAAGTCGGGCGCGAGCCGGCCATCATGATACCGTTCCGGTCGTACATGACGCCCCGCGCCGCCTGCACAGGCAGCGTGCGGATCCGGTTCCCGTCCGCTTCCGCTTTATAATAAGAGCCCTCCACGATCTGCATGTAAAAGAGACGCACGCTCAAAATCGCCAGAAGGAAGACCGCGGCATACATCATCTTCGCATACCGCGATTCCTCCCGGTTCTTGATGAGCTTTTCCAGCATGCCGGGTATCGATTTCTTCCTCACCATCTCGGCTCCCATTCATGTTTCATATTCCAAAGCACATGGTGCAGCACCACGGCGGCGGCGCAGTTCATCAGGATCTGCGGCAGGCCGTAGTGCATCAGGTAAGCCGCCGGCTGCACCCGCCCGCCGCTCAGCAGGATCACGAGCCACACGCAAAGGATGCATGCCGCCGAGCCCGCCGCGACCGTCAGCACGGAGACGAGCCACTTCCGGTTGTACCTTTCCCGCATGAAGAACGCCGTGAGCAGCGTCACTACCAGATAGGGAAACAGATGCAGCCCGAAGAAATTCCCCGTGACGATGTCCTGCAGAAGCCCGCCGGCGACCGCCAGCGCCAGCGCCGTCTTCCGGCCGAAGACCAGCACGGAAATGACCACGGCGGTCAGCCACAGATCCGGCTCCCACAGCCCGTTCAGAAGGAATGGCAGCACCGAGCTCTGCAGGAGGAACAGCACGGCCGACAGGCAGAGTCCTTCCAGCCGCGTCATCACGGCACCCCCGCCTGTTTTTCATTCGGATTCATGGGCGGCTCTTTCACGGGCGCCGTCGCGTCGATATCCGCCGGAGCGGTGCGTTCGAAAGAACTGGTGATCACGAACACTTCCTCCAGATGGCTGAAATCCGCCGCCGGAGAAACCAGCGCCTCCCGCGCCGGCGTCGCCGGATCGTCCGTGACTTCGCTCACCCGGCCGATCAGCAGGCCTCGCGGATAGACGCCGCCATACCCGGAGGTCACGAGCGTATCGTCTTTCAGGACGTCTGCTTCCCGGGACAGGTTCACAAAGGACAGGCTGTCCGACTGATTCCCGTTCCCCTGCACGATGGACACCACGCGGGAAGACGGCCGCTGCACCACGGCCCCCACCGACGTGCGCGGGTCCGTGATGAGCTGCACCCGCGCCGACGTGCCGTACACCTCGCTGACAAATCCCACCAGTCCTTCCGGGACGATGACCGGCATGTATTTTTCAAGGCCGCCGTCGCTGCCCCGGTCGATGACGACCGTCTCCGTCCACGTGCCGTACTCCCGGGCGATCACCGTCGCCCCGAGGAGCGCATACTGGGTGTAGCCCTGCCGGAAGCCCGCCAGCGCGCGGAGACGCACGTTCTCTGCCAGGATCTCGCTGTAAGCTGCCTGTTCCGCGCGGAGCGCGCCGTTTTCCCGGCGGAGCGCATCCAGCTCTTCCCAGTTCGACAGGATCTGATCCGCCATCTCGATGCCGGTCCGCCCCCAGAAAGCCGCCCGGCTCACTCCGTATTCAAACGGCGCGGCGGCGATGGACAGCGGCTGCGAGACGAAGGGAATGGACTCCCTGTGCCGCCAGAACCAGCCGCACAATCCCATGAACGCGAAAATCACAATCGTGAGAAAGATTTTCCGTTTTCCGAAAAAGAACAAAATTTACTCCCTTCCGTAGTACATCTCGCCGTCTTCGATGATGTCCGGCAGTTTCCTGTATTCATTCAGCGCGGCGAAGCAGCCCGCCGCGACAATCTGATCCGGTTCGTCCGGCACAAAGACCGGCAGGCCGATCTCCGAGGCGATCCAGTCGCTGATGCCCGTGAGTAGCGCCGAGCCGCCGGCAAGGAGCATGCCGTTTTTCAGCAGATCCGCCGCCATCTCCGGCTGCGCATGGCGGATCACCCGCCGGATGAGGCGTGTCACCGGGAGCAGCAGGAGCTGCAGGATCGGATACAGCTCCCTAGATGTGAGCATCAGCACCACTTCCACGCCGTCTTCCGCGCGGCGGCCGCGCACATTGATGGTGCGCTCTTCCTTCGGCTTGACCACGCTGGCCATTTCCTGCTTGATGGTCTCCGCCATCTCGCTGCCGATCATCACGCGGTATTTTTCCATCATGTACGCACGGATGCCGCTGTCGATGTTGTGTCCGCCGAACGGAATCGATTCCTCCGCGACGATGCCCCCGCAGGAGAAGAGCCCGCAGTCCGTCACGTCACGGCCTACCACCGCCGCCAGCGTAGCCTCGGGGAGCGACAGGGAATGGTTCACCCCCAACACGGCGGCCGCCGGCGCAGAGATGAGGTACCCGTGCTGCGCCCCCGCGTGGATGGCCGCGTCAATCAGCGCATGACGGACGACAGAACTGGTCCCGCTGGGCACGGACAGCGCCACCGAAGGGCGCGTCACCGCGCGGTGCATGACTTTTTCCAGAAAATACTGGAGCATCCCTTTCGTCAGCGCATAGTCTGCGATGACGCCGTGCTGCACCGGCCACTCCAGATGATAGTTTTCCGGCGCGCCGTGGTAGCGGACCAGGGCATTCACGCCGAACCCCGCAGCCTGTCCGGTGCTGTTGTCGAGCACCGCCACGCTGTTTTCCGCCAAAACGATCCGCCCGCCCGCATACATGCGGACCTGAGACGATCCCAGATCGATGCCGATTCGGCTCATCACTCCAGAAAAAGATTTCATGCCCTGCGTCCTTCCTCCCTGTTTATCAATTTATTGTACCACATCGCACCGAATCCGACAGGAAAATCCCGGCCGCCCGGCGACATGCCCAGGCTGTGCCCGCTGCCTGACGGAGGGAGGCACACAAAAAGCACCCGCCCCTTTGGGGGAGCAGGTGCTCTTCTCTGCCGTGCCGTCTTACAGGCGGCGGAGCAGATGACGGATGCGGCTGTCGCCGTATTCCGCATTGATGTCCAGATCTTCCTCGATCCGGAGGAGCTGGTTGTATTTCGCCACGCGTTCCGTGCGGCCCGGCGCGCCGGTCTTGATCTGGCCTGCGTTCAGCGCCACGGCGATGTCCGCGATGGTGGTGTCTTCCGTCTCGCCGGACCGGTGGGAGATGACCGCGGAGTAGCCCGCGTGCTTGGCCATTTCCACCGCCTCGAACGCTTCGGTGAGCGTGCCGATCTGATTGACCTTCACGAGGATGGAGTTGCCCACGCCCTCATGGATGCCTCGGGACAGGCGCTTCGTATTGGTGACGAACAGGTCATCGCCGACGAGCTGGATGGATTTTCCCAGCGCGCTGGTGAGGAGCTTCCAGCCTTCCCAGTCTTCTTCGCCGAGTCCGTCTTCGATGGAAATGATCGGATAATTTCTGAGGAGTCCTTCGTAGTAGGCGATCATGCCTTCCGCATCTTTCGCCGTGTGGTCGCCGGTCAGATGGTAGAGGCCGTCGTCCTGCAGGATCTCGGAGGCCGCCACGTCGAGCGCCAGCGCCACTTCGTCCCCGCAGCGGTAGCCCGCTTTTTCGATGGCTTCGCAGATCACTTCGATGGCCGCTTCATTGGACGGGAGATCCGGCGCAAAACCGCCTTCATCGCCCACCGCATTGGACAGGCCCTTCGCCTTCAGCACGCCTTTCAGCGCATGATAGACTTCCGCGCCCATGCGGAGCCCTTCGCTGAAGGAAGCCGCGCCTACCGGCATGATCATGCATTCCTGGATGTCCACATTGTTGTCCGCATGCGCGCCGCCGTTCATGATGTTCATCATCGGGATCGGCAGGACATGCGCGTTGGTGCCGCCCAGGTACTGGTACAGCGGGAGGCCCGCCGATTCTGCAGACGCATGGGCCGCGGCGAGCGAGACCGCCAGGATGGCGTTCGCCCCGAGGCGGCTCTTGTTTTCCGTGCCGTCCAGATCGATCAGCAGATGATCGAGACCTCTCTGATCGGAGGCTTCCAGTCCGATGACCGCATCGGCGATCTCCGTATTGACGTTTTCCACCGCCTGAAGGACGCCCTTGCCGTTGTAGCGGTTTTCATCGCCGTCGCGGAGTTCCGTCGCTTCATACAGGCCGGTGGATGCGCCGGAGGGCACCGCCGCTCTGGCAAACGTGCCGTCTTCCAGTTCCATATCGACTTCGACGGTCGGATTGCCTCTGGAATCAAGGATCTCTCTTGCATGAATATCAGAAATTGCTGCCATTGTTCTGTCCTTTCTCAGGCATTTGCCGTATTGTAAATGGAAATGAATTCCTCAGCACGGAGGCTCGCGCCGCCGATGAGTGCGCCGTCGATGTCCGGCTCCGCGAGGAACGAAGCGATGTTGCCGCCGCCCACGCTGCCGCCGTAGAGGATGCGCACGCCCTCCGACGCCGCCGCGCCGAACCGGCGGAAGATACACTCCCGGATCCAGGCGGCGACCTCTTCCGCTTCGGCGGCGGTCGCCGCCTGTCCTGCGCCGATGGCCCAGACCGGCTCATAGGCGATGACCATCTGTGCCGTTTCCGAAGCGTCTGCCGCGCCGAGCCCGGCTTCCACTTCTCGCTGCACCACTTCTGCCGTGCGGCCGTCCCGGCGCTCTTCCGCCGTCTCTCCCACACAGAGGATGGGCGTGATGCCCTCATCGAGCAGGGCGCGCACTTTCCGGCTGACGAACTCATCCGTCTCGCCGAAAAGCTGCCGCCGCTCGGAATGGCCGCAGATGCACCAGCGGCACCCCAGCGCTTTCAGCATGCGCGGGGAAATCTCCCCAGTATAGGCGCCGGACGGGGCCGGGTAGACGTTCTGCGCGCCCCACTGGACGCAGGTGCCTGTCAGATGATGCGCCGCCTGACCGATGGAGGTAAACGGAGGACATACCACGAGCTCCGCGCGCCCCGCTTCCGCAGAAGCCGCCGCCGTCAGCAGGGCCTCCGCCTCGGCCGCTGTCCCGTTCATCTTCCAGTTCCCCGCGATCAGCGGGCGTCTCATTCCTGCTCCTTGTCCGCCAGTACGGCGATGCCGGGCAGGACCATGCCTTCCAGCATTTCCAGCGACGCGCCGCCGCCGGTCGAGACGTGGGACAGTTTGTCCGCGATGCCCAGCTTATCCACGACTTCTGCCGACTCGCCGCCGCCCACGACGGTGGTCGCGTCCAGCCCGGCCAGCGTCTCCGCGATGGTGAAGGTCCCTTTGGAGAACGGCTTCATCTCGAAGACGCCCATGGGGCCGTTCCACACGACGGTCTTCATCTTTTTCAGCGTGTCCACATAGAGATCGATGGTCTTCGGTCCGATGTCGAGCGCCATCCACGGATCAGAAAATTCTTTGGCCGTGAGCACTTTCACGTTCGCGTCTTCCGAGAACGCGTCGCCCGCGGTGAAATCCACCGGCAGAAGCATCTTGGCGCCCAGCTTCTCCGCCCGCTCCATGAGGCCGCGCGCCTGATCGTAGCGGTCACAGTCTTTCAGTGATTTCCCCATGTCGTAGCCTTCCGCTGCGACGAACGTGTTGGCCATGCCGCCGCCGATCAGGATGACGTCCGCCTTTTCCATGAGATTGGCGATGACGTGAATTTTATCGGCAATTTTCGCGCCGCCGATGATCGCCGCGAAGGGGCGCTCCGGCTGATCGATGACGCCGCCCAGGAAATCGATTTCCTTTTTCAGGAGGAGGCCCGCCGCCATGGGCAGCAGCTTGCCGACGCCGACCACGGACGCATGCGCCCGGTGCGATACGCCGAATGCATCGTTCACCGCCGCATCGCAGCCGCGGATGAGCGCTTCCGCAAACTTCAGATCATTCTTTTCTTCTTCCTTGTGGAAGCGGAGATTTTCCAGGAGCAGGACGTCGCCCGGCTTCAGCGCCGCTTTCATGCGGTCCGCTTCTTCTCCGATGCAGTCCTCCGCAAACTGGACGGGCTTCCCCAGCAGCTCCGACAGACGGATGCCTGCCTTCCGCAGGGACAGCTCCGGCTTCACTTCGCCTTTCGGCCGCCCCATATGGCTCGCCAGCACCACGGCCGCGCCATGGTTCAGCAGATATTCGATAGTCGGGACCGTGGAACGGATGCGGCGGTCGTCCTTGATCGTCCCGTCCGCTTCATGAGGCACGTTGTAGTCCACACGGACGTATACGGTCTTTCCCTCCACAGAGATGTCATAGACAGTCTTTTTCATGCTCATAATCCTTTCGATGCCACATACGCCGCCAGATCGGCAATCCGGCAGGAATAGCCCCATTCGTTGTCATACCAGGCGATGACTTTCACGAGGTTATCGTCGACGACCATGGTAAGCTGGCCGTCCACCGTGCTGCTCACGCTGGTGCCGCGGAAATCGGAGGAGACAAGCGGCTCATCCGTATAGGCAAGGATGCCTTTCAGCTCGCCTTCCGCCGCCGCTTTGAGCGCCGCGTTGATTTCTTCCTTCGTGACCCTGCCTTCCACTTCGCAGGACAGATCGACCAGGGACACATCCGGCGTGGGCACGCGGATAGCCAGCCCGTTCAGCTTGCCCTTGAGTTCCGGGATCACGATGCCGATGGCCTTGGCTGCGCCGGTCGACGTGGGGATGATGTTCTCCGCCGCCGCTCTGCCTCTTCTGGGATCTTTTTTGTGCGCTTTTTCCAGGATGGCCTGGTCGTTGGTGTAGGAATGCACCGTGGTCATCATGCCGCGGCGGATGTGGAATTTTTCATTCAGCACCTTCACCACCGGCGCGAGGCAGTTCGTCGTGCAGGACGCGTTGGACAGCACATGATCTTTAGTCGGGTCGTAGTCGGATTCATTGACGCCCATGACGATGGTCGCGTCGTCGTCCTTGCCGGGCGCGGTGATGATGACTTTCTTCACGGTCCCGTGGATGTGCTTGCCCGCGCTTTCATGATCTTTCAACTTGCCCGTCGATTCGATGACGATCTGCACGCCGTAATCTTCCCACGTCAGATTTTCCGGATCCCGGTCGTGGAATACATGGATGCGGCGGCCGTCGACAAGGATGTCGTCTCCGTCCACCTGGACGTCTTTATCCAGCCGGCCGTGCACCGAGTCATATTTCGCCAGATAAGCCGCCGTTTCCGCGCCGCTCGGATTGTTGATCGCCACGACTTCGAAATCGTCGCGGTCCAGCATGACGCGGAAGACCAGACGTCCGATTCTGCCGAATCCGTTGATGCCGATTTTTGTTGCCATTTCCATTACCTCCTGCAAGGATGCCTGCATCCTTCTGACTCTTTGAAATACGGATATATAACAGGGAATGCGCTTTCAGCGCAGCGGTTCTTCCGCCGCGATCCGGAGAATCTCCTTGCCCGCGCCCTCATCGGTCACGAGCGTGCCCCGCACGCCCGCTCTCGCCATGGCGAGGATGGCCGCGCCTTTCGACGCGCCCCCCGCGGCGATGATGACGTGAGGGATGGTCCGGAGTTCTTCCAGTGCGATTCCCACATTATTCATGCGGTACAGAACCTGTCCGCGGATGTCGGCATAGAGGCCGAGCGCCTCGCCGCAGGCGCCTTCCGTCATCAGCCGGTTCTTCCGGCCGGACTCGATCTGGTGACGCTGCGCCATCCGGTTGGCCTCGCCCACACCGATGGCCAGGATGTCTGCCCGGTGGATGAGCGACTCGATCTCGGTCAGGTCCGGCGATTCCTGCCGCAGCCGTTCGATCAGCTCCGGGCTGAATCCGTCGGGGATGTGGAGCATGCGGTAGGTGCCGCCGATCTTCTCCGCCGTCACGGCGGCGACCGTATTGGCCTGATATTCAATCTTCTCCCCGAAGCCGCCCCGCGCGGGGACGACCGTCACATCGAGAGACAGTTTCGGGAGCGCCGAAGCCAACGCCGCCATCGTCGTCCCCCCGGAGACGGCGATGATCTGCCCGTTCTTCAGCAGCCGGGACAGCGCCAGCGCCGCTTCCTGCCCCACGCTCTGCTTCACCGCGGGATTCTGATCCATATCGCCCCGGACGAGGATGACCTGCTTCATGGCGAGCACTTCGGTGAGCTGCCGCTCCTGCTCGGCAAAAGACGGCCGCTTCAGGAAATAGCGGGACAGCGGAGCCAGCACCTGTTCGCCCCTCGCAGTGAGCCGGATGCCCACCGCCTGGATGGTCACCAGCCCGGAGCGCTCCATGGCCTCCACATGCCCCCGCACGACCCGCTCGGTCAGCTTGGTCTGCACGGCGAGGAGCCGCCGGCCCACCGGCTGATTCAGCGCGATCTGCCGGAGCAGCTCATACCGCTCCGCCGCCTGCTCCATCATCTCCGGCACCAAGAGCGCCATCAGGGAATCTTCTTCCAATCTCCCGCCTCCCATCCCGCCGGACATTTTTTGTCCCATTCGTGATAAAGAACACTCTTATTAACAAATTTAGTATAGCATATTCCCCAATCTCTTACAATGCAGGCCGCCGTTTTTCAGTTGAAATTCCCATGCCGCTCCGCCGTCTCCTGCCTCGGACCCCGTGTTCGATCATATATATTATACTTTTTATAAAACCGCGTATCGGCCTGCCTTTTCCCATCACACCGCGTTCTCTTTACAATCCGGGGCAAAACTTCTATAATGCATACACAGAATAATATATGTATTATGTGCAAAAAAATCATGCACAAATCTGAAGAATCAGGAGGAAACATTATGTGGAACACAAAGCTGACCAAACTGCTCGGCATTGAGTATCCGATCATCCAGGGCTCGATGGCCTATCTGTCCGAAGCCAATCTGGTGTCCGCCATGTGCCATGCCGGCGCGACCGGCGTCATCGCCACCGGCGGGCTCCAGGTCGACGCCGTGCGGGAACAGATCCGCAAGGCAAAAGACATGACTGATAAGCCCTTCGGCGTCAATCTGATGCTCCAGTCCCCGAATAAAGACGACATCGCTCAGCTCGTGTGCGATGAAAAAGTCGCGTTCGTCACCATCGGCGCGGGCAACCCCGTCCCCTATTTCGAACCGCTACAGGCGCACGGCATCAAATGCATCCCGGTCGTGCCGAGCGTCAAGCTCGCCCGCCGCGTACAGGACAAGGGCGCGGACGCGCTCGTCATCGAAGGCATGGAAGCCGGCGGCCATGACGGCAAGCTCACCACCATGGCTCTGATGGAGAACGTCCTGCCGGAGATCGAAATCCCTGTGGTCGCCGCCGGCGGCATCGTGGACGGCCGGGGCATCGCCGCCGCCCTCGTGATGGGTGCATCCGGCGTCCAGATGGGCTCCCGCTTCCTGCTGGCGGAAGAATGCATCCTGCATCCGAACGCCAAGCAGGCCATCATCCAGGCAGTCGACACGGATTCCACCGTCACCGGCTTCTCGCGGAACGACAGCGTGCGCGGCCTGAAAAACAAATGGAGCGAAGCCTATCTCGCGAAAGAATACAGCGGCGCTCCGGAAGAAGAATTGATGGCCATGGCCCGCGGCACCAACTGGAAGGGCGCCATCGAAGGCGATACGGAAAACGGCTTCGTCCTCGTGGGCATGTCGCTGAACCGCCTGAACCGCATCCAGCCCGTACAGGAGATCATCGACGAACTGGTCACGGAAACGGAAGAACGCCTGGCGCTGGCCGGCGGACTGCTGAAATAAAACATCCCGGCCGCCCCGCGGCCCCACTCTTCGAAAGGAGGATTTCCCATGTATACACTGCATTCCCAGGAATTCCACGGCAAAACGCCCCAGATCGATGAAAATGCGTTCGTCGCCCCCGGCGTGCATCTCTACGGCGATGTGCGGATCGGACCGGAGTCCAGCCTCTGGCCGGGCGTCGTGGCCCGCGGCGATGTGAACTACATCTCCATCGGCAAGTGCACCAATGTGCAGGACCTGTGCTGCCTCCACGTCGCCGACGACCATCCGTGCATCATCGGCGACTATGTGACCATCGGCCACTGTGCCTGCGTCCACGCCTGCGAGATCGAAGACCATGTCCTCGTCGGCATGCATGCCACCATCCTCACCGGCGCCAAGATCGGCCGCGGCTCCATCATCGCCGCCGGCGCGCTCGTGCTCGCCAATCAGGTGATCCCGCCGAATTCCCTCGTGGTCGGCGTCCCCGGCAAGATCGTCCGCACGCAGGACGTCGTGCAGAAGCTGCATGAGCAGGCGCTGAAATACAAATGCGAATGGGCCATCGAGTACGGCGCCAATCCGAACATCGGCGGCGAACGGTTCGACGGCTCGGCTGTCTTCTGATCGGCCTGCCTGGAAGAGGGATCCCGGAAGCGGGATTCCTTTTTTTTGCTGCTGTTTTTTCTGTCATGCGGAGCCCGGCATGCCGGTATATGGATTTGGCATACAGGGGCTGTCCCTTTTGACGAATGCGCAGAAATTTTATAGAATAAGGGCAGCAAAGGAGGCGTCTGCCATGGTCAATCACGATACGACAGCTCATAAATTCACGATCGAAAATCCAGAAGGCGTATCCTGGCTGGAATACCGGGAAGACGATCATTCCGTCACGGTGCTTCACACCGTCGTCCCGTCTGCGCTGTCCGGGCGCGGGCTCGCAGGTCAGCTGGCCGATGCGGCCTACCGCTACACGCAGGACCAGCACAAAGAAATCCTTTCGGAATGCTCCTACATGACCGCCTGGCTGAAACGGCACGGACAAGCGTGACCCCTTTCGCCCTCTCATTTCTCAGAAGCAGCCCCGGCTGCTTTTTCTTTTGTTCCTGCGCCGGAACGCCCGCCGCTGCCGGATGCTTTTTCGGATGGATGCCCTATGTATACCTCATCGCTTTTTCAATCGCCGGAGACATTCAGCAGTGTCCGGGACACGCTGGAAGACATCACGCTCCACTTCACCTACCTCATGCGCCTGAAATCGCAGGCGCTCTATGAGCATTCCGTGCGCGTGGCCAATTTCGCCGGCGCGGCGGCGCTCCATATGCATCTTCCGGCCAACGAGGTGTCTCTCATCCATTATGCGGGGCTTCTTCATGACATCGGCCTCCTGACTATGCCGAACCGGCTTCTTGACCGCGTCCCCAATCTCAGCACGCGGGAGCACCAGCTGTACAAGAAACACCCGGACCTGGGCGCGAACATGCTGGAGACCAATCCCGCCTGTCAGGATCTCATCCCGTACATCCGCTTTCACCACGAACGCTGGGACGGGGCGGGCTATCCCAAGCACCTGCGCTCGGTCAATATCCCGCTGGGCGCGCGGATCCTTGCCGTCGCCGCCTACTACGACAGCACCATCTATTCCGCCCCGGATTTTCCGCAGAAAACCAAGAGCGAAGTCACGCAGGCCCTGTTCAGCGGCTCCGGCACGCTCTTCGACCCGGAAGTGACGATCTCGTTCCTCAACATGCTGTATCGATAAACATTTTCATACAAAAAGCCTGATGAAAATTTGAATCTCCAAATTTTCATCAGGCTTTTTTATATGGCGCCGCTCGCTACAGCGAGCCCCATCACGGAAGCGGCCCCGGCGCGCCGCAGTTCCCGCGCGGCTTCCCGCATGGTCGCCCCCGTCGTGTAGACGTCGTCCAGCAGCAGGATCCGCCGTCCTCTCGCCGACCGTCCCCGGTTGATATGGAAGGCCCCCTTCACATTCCAGAGGCGCGCCTCCCGGTCCAGTTCCGACTGGGTCTTCGTGTCCCGGAGCCGCACGAGAAAGTCCGGGTCGTAGGATTTCCCGATCGATTCCATGTACGGCTGAAACATCAGGTCGCACTGGTTATAGCCTCGGCTCTCCTTTCTCGCCGCGGACAGCGGAATCGGCACGGCCAGGTCATACGACGCCAGCCGGTCCCACCAAGGGAAACGGGCGAGCAGCATGGGAAAAACGCGCCCCCTGTTCTTTCTGCTGTTATATTTCAGCTGGATGATGCACGACCGCAGAGCCCCTGCATACCGGCAGCAGGCATAACACCCTTCCAGCTCCCGGCTGTGCGAGCGGCTGAGGAGCCGGGGATCCCAGAAGGTCCGGAGGCAGTCTTCGCACCAGGGCCGCTCTGCTCCGGTCATTTTTCCGCAGCCCGGACAGCAGCAGGGAAACAGAAGATCCAGCAGCGCCTGTCCCCACTTCACGGCACAGCCTCCCCGGCCAGAAGCGGCAGGAACAGGCTGCACCGTCCTGCGGTCCTGTGATTCCGCACGGCGGCGGTCAGCGCCTCCCCGGTCGTGATGAGGACTGTCTTCCGGCTCGCCCGCGTCACGCCCGTATACAGCAGGTTCCGCTGCAGCATCATCCGCTGCGACGGGAGCAGGACGAGGATGACCTGATCGTATTCGCTGCCCTGGCTTTTGTGTACCGTCACGGCGTAGGCCAGCTGGAGCTCCCGCTTTTCCTCCCCTTCATAGACCGTTTCCTTCTCCGGGAAATGGATGAAGACTTTCTGCTCCGTCACCGCCCAAACGATGCCGATATCTCCATTGTAGACGCCCTTTTCATAATTGTTGCGGACCTGCATGACCTTGTCGCCGCGATGGAAGCCGGATGCCGGTTCGCCGCCCTGCACGTAGGACTGGATCGCCCGATTCAGATGATCCACGCCGGCCGTCCCCCGGTACATGGGAGACAGCACCTGCATGGCCCACTTCTGCTCATCCTCTTCGTAATGCGCCGCCCGGCACAGCTGCATCACCAGCCGGAATGCCTCTTCGTCGCTGTCCACGAAACAGATCTGGAATTCCCCGGACAGATCCGGCTGCGGCATCTGCCCCTCCCGGATCCGCACGGCATTTTCGATGATGCCGCTCCCGTCTTTCTGCCGGAAGATCCGGTGCAGGCGCACGACCGGCACGTCGCCCCATGCGATGAGGTCTTTCAGCGGCGCACCCGGTCCCACCGGCGGGAGCTGATCGATATCCCCTACCAGAATGAGGCGCGCGCCCTCTTTCAGCGCGCACAGCAGCCGGTAAAACAGGAGCATATCCATCATGGACGCCTCGTCTACGATGATCAGATCTTCTTTCAGCGGCTCCGATTCATTGCGCCCGAAAAAAGTCTTGTCCCCGCGGCGTTCCGCTTCCAGCGCCTTGTGGATCGTATCGGCGCTGCGCCCGCAGGCGAGAGACATCCGCTTGGCCGCGCGGCCCGTCGGCGCCATGAGCCGCACCTTTTTCCCATGCTGCTCCGCCGCCGTCATGATGGCCTGGATCAGCGTCGTCTTTCCGGTGCCCGGCCCGCCGGTAATGATGAGGAGTCCCGACTCCATGGCCTGCTCCACCGCCGCCCGCTGCTCTTCCGCCAGTTCGATCCGGCGCTCCCGTTCAAATTTCTGCACGGCCAGTTTCGCGCTGCCCAGATACGCGCCCCGAAGCAGCAGCTTCACGCGGTGGCACGACTCGGTTTCCGCTTCATACAGGGACGGCAGGTACAGGAAAAGCCGGTCCCGCCAGATGAGAGACGGCAACTCTCCCGTTTCCACCGCTTCCCTCCCGGCGGCCGCCGTGACCTCGCTGTCCAGCCGGAGGAGGACCGCCGCCTGCTGCCATACCGCCGGCGCGGGCACGCAGCAGTGCCCTTCCATGGAGAAATCGGTCAGCACCTGAAAGATCCCGCACAGGATGCGCGACTCATCCTGCGGGCTGACGCCTTCCGCCATGGCGATCTGATCGGCCATGCGGAACGTCATGCCGGAGACCTCCCGCACCATGCGGTACGGCTCCTTCTTCAGCACCTGTTCCAGCCCGTCGCCGTACAGCTTCTGCAGCGCGGCGGCAAACCGGGACGGCACGCCGGCTGACTGCAGGAGAAGCACCAGATCCCGGAGCTCGGCCCCGGACTGGTAGGAGGCCCGGATGCGTGCCAGCGTTTTCTCCCCGATGCCCGGCACATCGAGAAGCGCGTCGATCCGGCTGTCCATCACTTCCAGCGTGCGGCTCCCGAACCGGTCGATGATGCGCCGGGCCAGTGCCGGGCCGATGCCGTCGATTTCTCCGGATGCCAGATACTGCTCGATATCTTCCGCCCGCTCGGGCCTCACCTCCGCCATGGAGTCCGCCCGGAACTGCATGCCAAAACGGGGATGCTTCACCCAGCATCCCCGCAGCGCGACCGTCTGCCCCACGGCGGGCACGCCGACCTGCCCTGCCGCGGTGACGACCATCCCGCTCTGTTTGTCTTTCAGCCGAAATACGCTGAACACGCCGTCCGAACTGTGGAAAATGACGGCCGCCACTTTCCCCTGCAGTTCTTCCGTCATGCCCGCGTTTCCTTTTCCGCGCGCTGCTTTTCTTTGGACAGATCCATCAGGAGCTGATACCAGCGGCGGAAATACGGCGCATCGGCTGCATCCTCCAGCAGCGCGGACAGCTCGCGGATATTCTTTTCCTCCCGGGCGGCGTCATAGATGGGCGCGCCGCTCTTCATCTTGCAGAGCGCCACTTCCCGGGACAGGGCCATACGCTTCTCGAAAAGCGCCGTCATATCCCTGTCGACCTTCCGTATCTCTTCCCTCACGGCATCCAGCTCGTCCATCGGACAGCCTCCCTTCTGAAAGCAGAACCGCGATTACAGATTCTTTGCGTGCAGATCCGCAAGGATCTCCATCACTTTGTCTTTGCATTCGCCCAGCGGAACCTCGATTGTTTCGCCGGTGCGGCGGATGCGGATCTCCACGTTGCCGGACTCCTGCCACTTCTTCCCGATAGTCACACGCACCGGATAGCCGATGAGATCGGCATCCTTGAACTTGATGCCCGCCCGTTCGTTCCGGTCGTCCAGCACCACTTCGTCGCTCTTTTCCTCGAAGGAATCATAGAGCGAGCGCGCCGCCGCCATGACCGCCTCATCTTTGTTATTGGCCGGCACGATGACCGCTTCATACGGCGCGATGGCCGCCGGCCAGATGATGCCGTCGTCGTCGTGGCTCTGTTCGATGGCCGCCGCCATGGTGCGGGACACGCCGATGCCGTAGCAGCCCATGACCATCGGCTGGGATTTCCCGTTCTGGTCGAGATAGGTGCAGCCCAGCGCTTCGCTGTACTTCGTCCCCAGCTTGAAGACCTGCCCCACTTCGATGCCCTTCTTGATGACGATGGGCGCGCCGCATTCCGGGCAGACGTCGTCCGCCGTGATCATGCGGATCGTTTCCACGCGCACATCGCCGAAGTCCCGGGCCGGATTCACATGGATGTAGTGCATGTCCTTCTGGTTGCCGCCGCAGCAGGCGTCCTGCATTTCCATGACCGACGCGTCGACGACGATGTCGAAATCTTTCGTCCGTTTGAGGCCGATCGGGCTGATATAGCCGGCCGTGAGACCGCAGCGCGCCAGATCTTCGTCGGACGCCATATCCACGGTGGCTGCGCCGTACAGATTCTGGAGGCGCACTTCGTTCACTTCATGGTCGCCGCGCACCATGGCCAGCACCACGTTGTCGTCCAGTTTGTAGACCACGGCCTTCACGGACTGTGCGACCGGCGCGTGGAGATATTCGCACACCATTTCGATCGTGTGCTGCCCCGGCGTCGCCACCAGTTCTTTTTCTTTCTCATTATGGATGCTGCACGGCAGGGTATTCGGAACGACGGCTTCCGTATTTGCCGCGAAGCTGCAGTGGCTGCAGTACGCCACATCCGCCTCGCCGGAATCCGCCAGCGCCTCGAATTCGTGGGTCGTGCTGCCGCCGATCGCGCCGGAATCCGCCAGCACCGGGCGGAAATGGAGGCCGCAGCGGGTGAAGATGCGGGTATAGGCGTCGTACATGAGCTGATACTGACGGTCGAGGCCTTCCCAGTCTTTATCGAAGGTGTAGCCGTCCTTCATGATGAATTCGCGGCCGCGCATCAGACCGAAGCGGGGGCGCAGCTCATCGCGGTATTTATTCTGGATCTGATACAGGCTCACCGGAAGCTGTTTGTACGAGCTGGTGTCCATGTGCACCAACGTGGTGATCATTTCCTCATGGGTCGGCGCCAGGCAGTACTGCCGGCCGTGGCGGTCCTGCAGACGGAACATTTCATCGCCGTAGACCGCCCAGCGTCCGGTCTGCTGCCAGATTTCCGCCGGCTGGATGATCGGCATCTGGATCTCCTGCGCGCCGGTCTTATTGATCTCCTCGCGGATGATGGCTTCGATCTTCTGGAGCGTCCTCCACGCGAGCGGCAGGTACACATAAATGCCGCCCACGATTTTGCGGATCATCCCCGCTTTCAGCATGTACTTGTGGCTGATGACCACGGCTTCCGCGGGAATCTCTCTCAGCGTCGGACTGTATAATCTGGATGCTAACAACGAAATCTCCTCCTATGCCGGCCCCTGCGGGGCCCCTGTATCTGAAATGAAACGGAATTTCCTTTTATTATAAATCCTTTGCCCGGTTCTGGAAACAGACAATCTCCGGGCCTCTGCCGTCACCGGTCCTGATGTTCTTCCTCATATTTCCGGATCTCATCCAGCAGCGCGTCGATCAGCTCCGCTTCGGGCACGCTCCGCAGCACTTCGCCACGGCTGAAGATAAGGCCGCTGCCCTTCCCGCAGGCGATGCCGAAGTCCGCTTCCCGCGCTTCGCCCGGCCCGTTCACCGCGCAGCCCATGACCGCGATGCGGAGCGGCGACTTGAAAGCTTTCAGCTTCTCCTCCACCGTCTGTGCGATGTGGATCAGATCGACCTGCGTCCGCCCGCAGGTGGGGCAGGAAATCAGCACCGGACCGTACTGCTGGATGCCCAGCGACGACAGGATCTCTTTCGCCGCCCGGACTTCCTTCCGGGGATCATCCGTGAGCGACACACGGATCGTGTCCCCGATGCCATCCAGGAGGAGCGCCCCGATGCCGATGGCCGATTTGACCGTCCCGCGATACTCCGTCCCCGCTTCCGTCACACCCAGATGGAGCGGATAGTCCACCTGTTCCGCGAGCAGGCGGTTTGCTTTCACCATCATGGGCACGTCTGACGATTTGACTGAAATGACGATGTCTTCAAAATGTTCCTCTTCCAGGATCCGCACGTGGCGCATGGCGCCTTCCACCATGCCCTCCGCCGTGGGATGGCCGCCGTATTCGTCCAGGATGTCCTGCGGGAGCGACCCCGCATTGATGCCGATGCGGATGGGAATGCCCACCTTCCGCGCCATGTCCACGACTTTGACCACGTTTTCCCGCTTCCCGATGTTGCCCGGATTGATGCGGAGCCCGTCGATCCCCGCCTCCATCGCCGTCAGCGCCAGCCGGTAATCGAAGTGGATGTCCGCCACGAGCGGGACGTCCGTCATCTGCCGCAGATCCCGCAGCGCTTCCGCCGCTTTCTTATCCGGGACCGCCACGCGCACGATGTCCGCGCCGGCCGCGCCCAGCGCGTTGATCTGTACCGCGGCCCGCGCCGTATCGGTCGGGCTGTATGTGCTCATGGACTGGATGGCGATTGGAGCGCCGCCGCCGATGAGCACGCCGCCCACATTGACCTGTCTTGTGTGATTCATGGTATTCTCCTCTGCCGGGCCTGCCTCACCGGGCCAGCGCGGACAAATCGTTGAATGTTGCAAAAAGGAACAGCCCCACCAGGATGGTGATGCCCACGGTCTGGATGTAATACAGCGCCCGCTCCGGCAGTTTCCGCCGGCACAGCGCTTCTCCCACCGTCAGGAAAAACAGCCCCCCGTCCAGCAGAGGGATGGGAAACAGGTTCAGGAGGCCCAGATTCAGGCTGAGGATGGCGATGAACAGGAAGAACTGCATAGCGCCCACTTCCGCCACGGCCCCCGCCATGCGCGCGACCCCGATGGGCCCCGCCACATCAGCCGACTCGCCGGTCACGAGCGCGCCGAGGCCGTAGAAGACCGCCTTCAGCACGAAAACGCACCGGTCGGCCCCCAGCGCCAGCGCTTCGCCCAGTCCCACCGGGCGGCTTTCCAGCGCCGGCGTGACGCCCACCATAGCGCGGCCTTCTCCCATGTCCTCAGGGATCACGGACATGGTCCGGGCCGTCCCGTCCCGCTCCAGGGATAGGGAGACCACCCGGTTCCCCTTCCGGCTGAGCTGCGCGGAAAGATCGGTCCACTGCCGAACCGGCGCGCCGTCCACCGCCGTGATGCGGTCGCCCGGCCGGAGCCCGGCGGAAGCGGCCGGAGAATCCGGCATCACCGTGCCGATGACCGGCGTATTGGGAAACGACTGGACGCCCACGGCCAGGAAGATGCCCGTAAAAATCAGGAATGCGGAGAAGATATTCATGAGCGATCCCGCGGAAATCACCAGCAGGCGCTGCCAGACCGGCCGCTCTGTGAACGCCCGCGGATCCGTCGATTCGCCCGGCGCCATCCCCATGATCTTGTTGAATCCGCCCAGCGGAAAAAGCCGGAGAGAGTAGACGGTTTCTCCCCGGCGCCGCGACCAGAGCTTCGGGCCGAAGCCCACGGCAAATTCCTCGACTTTCATCCCGGTGAGCTTGGCCGTGATGAAATGACCGCCTTCATGGATGAGTACGATGAGGCCGAATACGATGATCGGCGCAAGGATCGACATCAGCATGATCCCTGCCCCCGGATATAAGCCTGCGCCGCTTCCCGGGCACGGCGGTCCGCGTCCCACACGGCGTCGACGGACTCCACCGGCCGCGTCTGCCAGCCGTCCAGCACGTGCTCCACCACATCGTAGATGCCCAGGAAAGGCAGCCGTCCCTGCACAAATGCCGCCACTGCTTCCTCATCGGCCGCATTGAACGCCGCCGCCGCGTCGCCGCCGGCCTGCCCGGCCTCATACGCCATCCGCAGGGACCGGAAGACGTTTTCGTCCGGTTCGCTCACGAGGATGGACGAGATGGCGCTCCAGTCCACAAATTCATGAGAGGGAGACGGCAGCCGCTCCGGATAGGTCAGCGCAAACTGGATGGGCAGGCGCATGTCCGGATTCCCGATCTGCGCCAGGATGGAGCCGTCCTCATATTCCACCATGGAATGAATGAGGCTCTGGGGCTGCACCACCACGCGGATCCGGTCATAGGGCACGCGGAAGAGCCAGTGCGCCTCGATGATCTCCAGTCCTTTGTTGAACATCGTCGCCGAGTCGATGGTCACTTTCTGTCCCATATGCCAGGTGGGATGCTTCAGGCAGTCCGCCAACGTCACCTGCGCCAGCTCTTCCCGCGTTTTCCCACGGAAAGGTCCGCCGGAAGCCGTCAGGATAAGCCGGTGCACCGCTTTCCGGTCCTGACCGAGCAGGCACTGGAAGATGGCGCTGTGCTCGCTGTCCACCGGACGGATCAGACAGCCTGCCCTGTCGGCCGCCGCAGTGACGAGCGCGCCGCCCGTAACGAGCGTCTCTTTATTAGCCAGCGCCAGTTCTTTCCCCTGCCGGATGGCTTCCAGCGTCGGTTCCAGTCCGGCGATGCCCACCACGGCGACGACGGCCAGATCCACATCCGTACGCTTCACCGCTTCGAGGAGCGCGTTTTCTCCTATCAGCACCTCTGCCGGCCCCGCATACGCCGCCCGGAAGGCGCGCCCCGCCTCCGGATCGGTCACCGCGATGCAGTGCGGCTGAAATTCTTCCGCCTGCGCCAGCAGCTGGTCCACATGGCTCCGGGCCGCGAGGACCGACGCATGGAACCGGTCTCTGTGCAGGCGGATCACATCGAGCGTCTGCGTCCCGATGGAGCCGGTGCTGCCGAGTACTGCAATCTCTTTCATAGGAAACTCCTCATCGCCGTGAGACAGGCCAGCATGAGAGGCGCCACGAAGAGCAGGCTGTCGAAGCGGTCCATCATGCCGCCGTGTCCCGGCAGGATATGGCCGGAATCCTTGATGCCGCACACGCGCTTCACATACGATTCGAACAGATCGCCCATCGGCGCGGCGACGGCGGTCATGACGCTCAGGAAAAAGGCCTGCAGCAGCGAAAATTCAAAATACGACGCATAGGCGAGGCACATGGCCACGCATCCGACGATGCCGCCGGCCAGTCCTTCCATCGTCTTGTTCGGACTGATGTGGGGCGCCATCTTGTGCCGGCCCAGATTTTTGCCCACGATATAGGCGAACGTATCGCTCGACCAGGTCCCGATGAGCGCGAGCCAGAGCAGGAAGATCCCGCTGTGGATCGACGCGGCCCCCGCCGGCAGGAGATCGTCTCCGCCGCGGAGGTACAGGAAGGACCCGAAGCCGATGCCGAAATAGAGCGCTCCCACCACGGTGGAAAACAGCGCTCCCATATCCTCCCTCGGAATGACCAGGATCAGGAAAAGCAGAAATACAAAGCTGCACAGCACGGCCGCCGCAAAGAGCGGCAGGGACGACGAAGCCGCCGCGCCGATCATCAGGAAGACCGCCGTCAGCGCCGGACCGGTATAGACGTGGGTCCATTTCTTCATCATCCGCGCGTATTCCATCCATGCGATGGCCGCCACGATGAAAATCGCCGCCGTGAGCGGGATGCCGCCGGCCGTCACCAGCGCGATGACCGCGGCGATGCCCACCACGGCCGTCAAGAGCCGCGCCGTCATTGCGCCTCTCCTTCATTGAGGCCGCCGAACCGGCGGTCCCTGCGGCAGAACCAGTCCACTGCCCGATGCAGTTCCTCCACGGTGAAGTCCGGCCAAAGGACCGGCGTGAAATAGAGTTCGCTGTACGAAATCTGCCAGAGCAGGAAATTAGAAATGCGCGATTCCCCGCCCGTGCGGATGAGCAGATCCACATCGGCCGCATCGCTCGGATACAGCCGGCTCTGCAGGGCCTCTTCCGTAATGTCTTCCGGAGCCAGTTCCCCCGCCTGCACATCGGCCGCCAGCCGCTGCGCCGCCCGGACGATCTCATCCCGGCCGCCGTAGTTGATAGCCACATTGAGGATGAGCCCCCGGTTGTCCCGCGTATCGGCCTCGCAGGATTCGATCTCTTTCCGCAGACCTTCGGACAGGCGCCGCCGGTCCCCTACCACGTGGAGCTGCACGCCGTCCGCCATGAGATCGCGCAGCTGCTGCAGGAGGTAGTCCTTGAAAAGCGCCATCAGGAAATCCACCTCGGGCTGCGGGCGCTTCCAGTTTTCCGTGGAAAACGCATACAGCGTGAGGCGCTCGATCCCCATGTGCCCGGCTTCGCGGACGATGGTCTTCACATTCTCAGCGCCCGCCTGATGTCCGAAAGTGCGCTCCCGGCCCCGGCGCTCCGCCCAGCGGCCGTTGCCGTCAAGAATGATCGCCACATGTCTGGGACAATTCCGTGTTTCCGACAATCTGATTCTCCTTGCCATAGACTTCGGCCAGAGCGGCCGCGATTTCCCGGCCGTAAGCCATGCGCGGCATGACCACCGCGCAGCGCCCGCTCCGCACCAGATACAGGAATTCCTCTTCCAATGCATAATGACGGCCCTGTGTGAAGGAGACCGTCCCGTCCGGGAACGCCTCCTTCAGCATGAGCCGTACATTCTCATCGAAAGGCATGCCTTCAAAGAGCACCGCCTGCCTCATACAGACATGATCTCTTTGATCTTCTTGTCCGTGACCGCTTCCACTTCCTTGATCTTCTGGTCGGTCAGCTTCTGGATCTTGTCTTCCATTTCCTTGATGACGTCTTTGGAGACTTCGCTCTTCTTGCCTTCCTTTTTCAGGAAATCATTGCCGTCCCGGCGGATATTGCGGATGGCGACCTTGCCTTCTTCCGCTTTCTTGTTGACGACCTTGCACAGGTCCTTGCGGCGTTCCTCCGTGAGCTGCGGGATCGCCATGCGGATGATGTTGCCGTCATTCATCGGGACGAGTCCCAGATCCGACTGGAGGATCGCTTTTTCGATGTCCTTCAGCAGCGTGCGGTCCCAGGGCGCCACGGTGAGCATGCGCGCCTCCGGCACGGAGACGGTCGCGACCTGCGTCACCGGCGTGGGCGTGCCGTAATAGTCCACGCGCACCCGGTCCAGAAGGCTGGCCGTCGCCTGCCCCGTGCGGATCGAAGAATATTCCGCTTTCAGGGACTGGATGGACTTATCCATTTTTTCCGTCAGTTTTTTCAGTTCTTCCTCGTACATGGTTCATTTCCCCTCAATCAATGTGCCCAGAGTCTCTCCGAGGCACGCTTTTACGATATTGCCGGGCACGTCGATATTGAATACAACAATCGGAATGGCGTTGTTCATGCAGAGCGTGATGGCCGTATTGTCCATGACCGCCAGCCCGCGGGCAAGCACTTCCCCATAGGTCAGATGGGTGAACATCTTCGCTTCCGGATGGAATTTCGGGTCGGCGTCATACACGCCGTCCGTCTGCTTCTTCGCCATGAGCATCACGTCCGCTTCGATCTCTGCGGAACGGAGCGCCGCCGTGGTATCCGTCGTGAAATAGGGATTGCCCGTGCCCGCCGCGAAGATCACCACGCGGCCTTTTTCCAGATGGCGCACGGCGCGGCGGCGGATATAGGGTTCCGCCACCTGGCGCATTTCGATGGCCGTCTGCACCCGCGTGGGGATGCCCAGTTTTTCCAGGCCGTCCTGCATGGCCACGGAATTGATGACCGTCGCCAGCATGCCCATGTAGTCCGCGGAGACGCGGTCCATGCCGCCGGCGCTCCCTTTCAGGCCTCTCCAGATGTTGCCTCCGCCTACGACGACCGCCACTTCGACGCCCGCTTCGCAGACCGTCTTGATCTCTCCGCACAGGCGGTTCACCACTTCCGGATCGATGCCGAATCCCTTGTCATTGGCGAGCGCTTCCCCGCTCAGCTTCAGCATGACTCTCTTGTATTTTCTGTTTTCCATACCGGGTCCCCCATTCTCAACACAACGCCGCCGTTTCTCCCGATTTCATCATAACTGACTCATTCCGGAGATTCAAGCGTCCCGGCGGCCTTCCCCGCGCCAAAAAATAAGAGAACACAATGCTGTGTCCTCTTATCTCTGGAAATACCGTATCGGCCATGGCCCCGGCGGGGCGGGACATAGCTGCCTCGCCGGACCTTCCGGACCGATATTGGAGTTCCTTATTGCGATGCGGAATTATTTGCCGATCTGCTTCTGGATCTCTTCCGCAAAGTTTTCCTGCTTCTTCTCGATGCCTTCGCCGAGCTGGAAACGGGCGAAACGGACCACTTCCGCGCCTTTGGATTTGAGCAGCTTGGAAATCGTCAAATCGCCGTCTTTGATGAATTCCTGATCGAGGAGGCACACTTCCTTGTAGTATTTGTTGATGCGGCCGATGACCATCTTTTCGATGATGTTTTCCGGCTTGCCTTCGTTGCGGGCCTGTTCGGAAAGCACTTCTTTTTCATGTTCCAGTTCTGCCGCCGGGACCTGTGTGCGGTCGAGGTAGGACGGATTCGCCGCTGCGACCTGCATGGCCACGTCTTTGCCGAGTTCCGCGTCGCCGCCCTTCATGTCGACGAGGACGCCGATCTTGCCGCCGCCGTGGATGTAGCTGTACACATGGCCTTCCGCGCTTTCGAAGCGTTCGAAGCGGCGGACGGAGATGTTTTCGCCGATCTTGGCGACTGCTTCGGTGACGAGATCCTTCACCGTCTTGCCGTCCATTTCGGAAGCGAGCAGCGCGTCCAGATCCGCCGGAGCTGCGTCAGCGACCTGCTTGGCGATGGATTTCGCCAGCGTCTGGAAGCTTTCGTTGTGGCCCACGAAATCCGTTTCGCAGTTCACTTCGGTGATGACGCCGACTTTGCCGTCTTCGGAAACGTAGGATACGACAGCGCCTTCCGCCGCGATGCGGCCGGCTTTCTTCGCTGCCTGGGACAGTCCCTTTTCACGGAGGATGTCCACCGCTTTCGCCATATCGCCGTCAGCTTCGGTGAGCGCCTTCTTGCAATCCATCATGCCTGCGCCGGTCGAAGCGCGCAGATCTTTTACCATACTTGCCGTAATAGCTGCCATTCTGTGACCTCCTGTCAAATAACGGTTGTATCTGTCGAATCGATGCTCCACATAAAATTAGAAATCCTGCCGCTGCCGTAGGATGCGGCGGCACCAGAATTTCCAATTCAGCGGGGCAGACCCTGTGCGGGCCTGAAATTATTCTTTTTCTTCTGCCGGAGCTTCTTCTGCTTCTGCCGGAGCTTCCGCATCAGCCGCTTCGCCTTCCTGCTGGCCCTGACGGCCTTCGAGGACGGCGTCAGCCATCTTGCTGGTGAGGAGCTTCACTGCGCGGATCGCGTCGTCGTTGGCCGGGATCGGATAGTCGATCAGGTCCGGATCGCAGTTGGTGTCGACCGTCGCGACGACTGGGATGTGCAGCTTGCGCGCTTCGGAGACCGCGATTTCTTCTTTCTTGGAGTCGATGATGAAAATCGCGCCCGGGAGTTTCTTCATGTCTTTGATGCCGCCGAGGTTCTTTTCCAGTTTTTCCAGTTCACGCTTCATGAGGATGACTTCCTTCTTCGTGTACTGGGACGTGGTGCCTTCTGCGAACATGGTTTCCAGTTCTTTCAGGCGGGCGATGCGGGTCTGGATCGTGCGGAAGTTGGTGAGCATGCCGCCGAGCCAGCGTTCATTCACGTAGAACATGTTGCAGCGGAGCGCTTCTTCGCGGATGGAATTCTGCGCCTGCTTCTTCGTGCCTACGAAGAGGATTGGCTGGCCGTTCGCTGCGACTTCGCGCAGGAAAGCGTACGCTTCTTCGACTTTCTTCACCGTCTTCTGCAGGTCGATGATGTAGATGCCGTTGCGTTCCGTGAAAATGAACCGCGCCATTTTCGGATTCCAGCGGCGGGTCTGATGACCGAAATGAACGCCTGCTTCGAGTAACTGTTTCATGGATACAATTGCCATAACGATAACCTCCTGTTACTTACTTCTGCCTGCTTCCTCTTCCGCAGCCACCGGAGCAGGAAATGAATTTTGCCGCCGGCACAGATGCGGAATCCACATGGCATGTGTATTCATGCTTTCCCATTGTATCAAAGGAAGTACGGGAACGCAAGCCGGGAATCCGGAAAAATTCCCCTTTCTTGAGGCCGCCCGCGAGCCGTGCTATCATAAGGCAGACTGCGGGCGGCTCATGAAACCGGCCCGTGCTCCATACCAAAGGAAAGGGCTGATCTCCTGTGACTCCGCAGACCGGCGGCGCGCCGAAAAAGAAAAAACTCCACATCGAATTCCTGCGCATCCTGTGCATCTGGCTGGTCATGTTCACTCACTCGTCCACATCCGGCTTCTCACTGTATCTCACCCAGCAGGATTCGCCGTGGTTCCCGCTGTACCTGCTGGTCCCCTTCTGGGTGAAGACCGCCGTGCCGATCTTCTTCATGATCTCCGGCGCGCTCCTTCTCGGCAGGGACGAGCCGGTCTCCGTCATCTTCCGGAAACGGATCTGGCGCTTCGCGCAGGTCATCCTCGTCTTTTCCCTCATCAATTACATCTACTTCTACGCGGTGCCGGAGCGGAATTTCAGCGTGCTCCGCTTCCTGACGCTCACTTACACGTCCAACATGGCCACCGCCTATTATTTCCTTTACATTTATATTTCCTTCCTGCTCATGCTCCCGCTCTGGCGCGCCATGGTGCGGAACCTCACGAACGCCCATTACCTGTACCTCATCGGCCTGAATCTCTTCTTCGTGGGATGCGTGCCGGTCTTTTCCTTCCTCCTCTACCACGGCCATGCGGAAATGAACGGCTTCCTCAATCCGCTCCTCGCCATCAGCGAGCCGAGCTTCTATTTCATCATCGGCTACTGGATCGAGAACGTGCTCCCCGAAAGCTGGATCACGAAGCGGAACCTCCTCCGCCTCGGCGCGGCGGCCGCCGCAGGCACGGTCATCGCGGCCTTCATGACATGGTTCTACGGCTATACCGCGGGCGGCCTCACCGAGCAGATCTCGCAGCGGTTCTACGATTCCTTCCTCTTCCTCAATACGGCCTTCCTCTACTGCCTCTGCCGGTACTGGTTCCGCCGGCATTCCGTCTCCGCCGGCACGGCCCGCCTCCTCGTCCTGCTGGGAAGCCTCTCCTTCGGCGTCATGCTCTTTGAAGAAATCACGCGGGCGCTCACCCACTGGTTCCTCACGCGGGTCCTGCTGGTCCATCTGCCGGGCATCCCTTTCCTCGACGCGGTCCTGTGGATCTCCATCGCTTTCACGCTGGGCGCGCTCATGACCTGGGCCGTCAAAAAGATTCCCTATTTCCGCCGGCTCATCTGAACGCAACAAAAAACACGGACGGCTTTTCATGCCTCCGTGTTTTTCTGCGCCCTTTGAAAGACGCGCCCCGCTCAGGGCTTCACGACGATTTTCACCACCGGGTCCGCCTTCGAAGTGAGCCGCTCGAAAGCATGCTGCAGTTCGGAGAGGGGCATGACGTCCGTCACGTAGCGTTCCGGATCGATCATGCCGCGGGCAATGAGGTCGATCGTCTCTTCGAATTCCACGCGCGTGCAGGAGACGCTGCCCGTGAGACGGATTTCCTGCAGGACCGCGCGGTTCATGGAGAAGGGAACCTGCGGCTCCATGGAATTGCCGATCATGACGATCTCGCCGCCGGGGCGCACCGCGTCCAGCGCCGTCTCCAGCGTCTCGCCCGAGCCGACCGCTTCGAAGACCACGTCGAAGCCGCCGTCCGACGCGGCGCGCATCACCGCCGCCCGGTCGGGCGCATTCCCGTCGAAGTATTCGTCGAAGTCGCCGATTTCCTTCGCCTTGGCGATCTTCCGGTCGTTCACCTTGGACATGGCCACATAAGACGCGCCCGCCCGTTTCGCCAGCGTGCCGATGAGCTGTCCGATGATGCCGCTCCCCACGACGAGGACTTTCCCGTGGAGGCGCAGGCTGGAGTGCTTCACCGCATGGTACGCCACCATGAGCGGATCGATCAGCCCGGCCGCCACGTCGGACACCGCATCCGGCAGGAGGTATGCGTTGGATGCCTTGCCCACAAACTGTTCGGCATACGCGCCGCTGCAGACGAAACCGATATAATTTGTGCCGTTCACTTCCCGGCAGAGCTGTTCCTGTCCCGCGCGGCACATATCGCACTGGCCGCAGTACAGGTTCGCCCAGAAGACCACCCGGTCGCCTTTTTTGAAATGGCTGTCGCCTGGGTCCGTCACGGTGCCGCAGAATTCGTGGCCCATGATGAACGAACCTTCCGTGCCGGGCGCCCATCCTTTCCCCGCTTTCCACATGTGGATGTCGCTGCCGCATACGCCGCAGGCGTTCACTTTGATTTTCAGCAGCCCCGGCCCCATCGCCGGGACCGGCACGTCCTTCATCGTGATCTGCCGCGGTCCTGTGAGCACGGCGGCCTTCATCATTTCCCGTTCCATTTTGCGTTCTCCTTTCTCATCGGGAGGCGGCCGGCCCGTCCGGCCTTTCCCCCCTTACAGTGAAAATGTCGCGTCCACCTGTCCGGGCCATGCCCGCAGCGCAGACGGGTCCGAGGTCAGCCGGCCGATGGGCACCACTTCCATCGTCAGGTCCGGCATCTCCTCTTTCGAATAGAAAATCGCGATCGTATTGTTCGTCCGGCAGTAGGTGATGTCCCCCTCTTCAAACGTGAGCTGCCCTTCCGCTTCCTGCGCCGGCTCGAAGGGAAGCGGTCCGTAAAATTCCCGCGTGCCGTAGCCCGCGAGGCGGACCGTCAGCGGAAGATGCGCGCGGATCTCTCCGGCCAGCGGCGTATCATACAGCACGCCCTGCAGGGTCTGGCCGCCCGCGGCAATGGTCACCGCAGTCCCCTGCGCCCCTGCCGGCGCGGCCTCTCCGATGCGCTCCAGCCACTGCCGTACCGCAGCTTCTCCGCCGGGCACGTCTCCCGCGTCCAAGTCCAGTCCTTCCTTCACTTCCGCGCCGGACGCCGCCGCGATCTGATCGTAGCTGGTCCCGGGGCCGTAGCCGTCATGCGTGCAGAACGGGATCACCGTCTTTCCCGAGAGATCCGTCTGCGAAAGGAAGGTCAGGATGGCCTGCGGCGCTTTCGTCGCCCACACCGGGTAGCCGATGAAGACCGTATCGTAGCCGGTCAGGTCGGGCAGGCTCCCCGTGAGCGCCGGCAGCGTGCCGTCCGCCATCTCCTGATGGTTCTGGTCGATCACCGCCCGCACATCCGCCGGATACGGCGCCTCCGTCCGGATGGCGTACAGGTCCCCGCCGGTCATCCGTCCGATGAGGCGCGCCATGGACTCCGTCGTGCCGATTCGTTCGCCGCCGTCCCGCATCACGCTGGCCGATGTGCTGGCGTCCATATCTTCAGGCCACGGCGCGTTCTGCTCCAGTGAGAAATAAGCGATCAGCACGCGGCTGTGCGCCGCCTGTTCCGTCCCCGGAGCCGCTTCCTGCACGGCGGCCGCCCCGGCCGTCGGCTCCTGTCCCTGACAGGCCGTCAGCAGCAGCCCGGCGGCCAGCGCCGCCATGCATACAGCGATTCGTTTCATGGAAATCCCCCTTCCTTTCCTCTCCGCCCGGCCTTTCACCCTGCGGCCGGCATAAAAAAATCATGCAAGCGTCATCCTGCGATACCGCATGTTGACACTTACATGATAAAAATTTCCGGCTTCTATGACAAATACTTGTATTTTATAGAATCACCATGCCCGCAGGCTATGGTTCTTTTCCCTCTTCTTCTGCGAAATACGACTGGGCGTGCGCTACGAAGGCTTCCGCCGCGCGGCTCATCGGCTGCAGACGGCGCCAGGCGAGCAGGCAGGACGCGTTCAGCGCCGGACGGAGCGGCCGGCAGACGACCGCTTTCTCATCCCAGAATGCGATCGATCCCCGGATGATGAGCGAGCAGGCCAGCCCCTCCCGGACCAGCACCGAACTGCTCGACGGCAGATTGGCCGTAAAGAGCACGTTCAGCTTCGGATACAGATCCCCGAACCAGTGCGCCAGCTCGCTCTGCACATTCAGGCGCTGCGGCAGGATGAGCGGCACGTCTTTCAGGTCCGCCGGCGATACCGCCTCCAGACGGGCCAGCGGCGAATCCGGACGCATCGCCGCGACCCACTGCTCCTTCTGCTTCAGCCGGATGAAAGCGTACTTCGCCACGTTGACAGGCTCCAGCAGAAGCCCCACGTCGGCCAGTCCCCGGTCCAGCCGCTCCTGGATCTGGTCCGCCGTCCCCGTGTGCAGATCGAACCGCACCTGCGGATATTTTTCATGAAAGGACCGGCACAGCGCAGGGAGCTTCTGCACTGCCGCCAGATCGCCGCAGCCGATGGCCACTGTGCCGGCGAGCGATGTTTCCGACTGGATCAGATCCGTTTCCGTCTTGTCTACCAGTTCCAGGATCTCTTCCGCCCGGCTCCGGAGCAGCATGCCTTCCGCAGTGAGCGTGATTTTCTTCCGGCCCCGCAGGAAAAGCTTCACGCCCAGCTCCCGCTCCATCTGCGCCATCTGCCGGCTCAGAGTGGGCTGCGTCACGTGGAGCACTTCCGCCGCCCGGCTGATGGTCTCCGTCTGCGCGATAGCCAGAAAATACTCCAATACCCGTAGTTCCATACTCCGCTCCTTTCCGAATCCCGCGGTCCTCCGGCCGCCGCTCCGCTTCCTTCGTCAGAACGAGAAGAGCGACTGGAAGAAAGAGATCACGTTGTCCCACCAGCGGCCGAGCATGACGCTCAGGCTCTCCGGCTCCTGCTCTTCCGCCTCTGCATTGTCCGTGCCGTCGCTGGCGCCCGAAGAGCCGTGCCCTGCGAACCACAGCCACGGCCAGAGGGAGAAGCCGTTGAAGAATCCGCCGCCCCCGCCGGTGAAGTTGTTCTGCGCGGGCGCAGTCTGTCCGGGCCGCTGGGTACTGCCGCCTGCGC
>ERZ826016.665-NODE-665-length-40446-cov-9.471962_pt1 | contig 40446 bp, 33 predicted proteins | sample MGYA00519872_ERZ826016 | MGnify/ENA primary metagenome ERZ826016 (study PRJEB31778, sample SAMEA3449218) | human gut metagenome | biome: human gut; feature: human-associated habitat; material: faeces | place: United Kingdom | collected 2010/2012 ... | reverse complement strand
GTCGCTTGCGACATCTGCATTGTACGCCGCAGTGCGCATCCCCGCGGAGCGTTTTGTGTAATAGGAACGAAGTTTCCTATTACAAGAAAAAGCACCTGCTCAGGTGCTAATCTTCATAGTGAAATCTACAAGAATATATAATGAGATTTTGGTTACTGTCAAAGTTATATGTAAGCCTGTGCTCATCCGTTATCCGTCTGCTGCATACTTTCCTATGCTTTAGCGGTTCAGGCTTACCGATCCCTTCTAAAAGTCCATCACGGTCTATACTTTTTATAAGATCATTGATTCGTTTTACTATCTTTTTATCTTCCTTCTGCCAATCCGTGTATTGCTGCCATGCAGTTGGAGTAAATACTATATTCATTCTTCGTATTCTCCTAATTCATCCATTGTCTTTGTGATAAAACCACCTGCTTCAGCTTCAGCCATAGATTTATCCAACATAGCAAGATATTCCGCATTTCTTTTAGCTTTCATAATCTCATTGTATTCAGATTCCGACATCATCACTATATTCTCATTCTTTGGTCTTGAAACAATCACTGTTTCTCCCATAAAAACCTTATCGCATAACGATTTAAAGTTTTCTCTTACATCCATGCTTTTTACTGCTAACATTTTAACACCTCATTTCCGTACATGAAATCGTATGTTTTTCCGTACTTTTATTATATGTTATTATTATGTCGTTGTCAACGGAACTTATACATCTTACGTCTCAGGTGAACTCAGTTCATCTCTGCTTTCCGATTATACCTTGATTTTAAAATGTCGACACTTTTGTCAAAATGTCGACATTATTTTAATAGACATAATATACGGAATACGATATAATAAAAGCATAGAGAACACATTACCGGTAATTACCTCTTAACATATCTAATTGGAGGAAAATAAAATGTGTAAGATAATATCCATTATTAATAACAAGGGCGGTGTGGGAAAGACAACATCGACCGGTATAATCGCTCAGTTACTTGCTTATCTTGGAAAGCATGTACTTGTTGTTGATCTCGACCAACAATCCAACCTGTCCATGATGCTCGGTCAATATGATGAGGACAGTCAAGATGTAATCGAAGGATTAACACCACCGTCAACACCGAATATTGCCGAACTCTTTAAGTACAGGTACCGTGATTCGGACAATGTATTAAGGCTCATCCGTAAAACCGCCATTCCAAATCTCGAAATAATTCCATCAAGTAAACGTCATAAAAATACGCAGCTTAATATTGCAAAAAATGAAACAGGAAACAACAATGTCATCTTAAAGAGAGCTCTTTCACTCATTCGTGATAATTATGATTTCATTTTAATAGACAATGCGCCTGCAAATGACATTCTTACAGTCAATAGTCTTTTCATCTCCGATTTGGTCATTGTACCGGTAAGGCTTGAAGGATTTTCTTATAAGGGACTCCGTGAGACCATTGACACGCTGCTGTACATCAAGGATGAGCATGACATTGATACAATCAAGTTTGGCGGAGCTTTTATAACTCAGGCTGAAATAAATACGAATATCTACAAAGCTTTAAAGTCCAATTATACTGACGAGCTTGGCGGACGTTTCTACAATACACCCATCCGAAAAGATATTCACATCAGCGAGCTGGAAACCAATTTCACACCATTACTTGACTATTGCCCTAATACGAATGCAGTATTTGATTACAGCAATCTGATTCTCGAGCTTGGCATCCTTGATGCTGACAGTGCTGCAATGCTCAGACGTTCAATAGGCGTAGAGGTGAACTGAGTTCACTTCTATAAAATAATACTGAGATGAACTGAGTTCACCTCTACGAAAGGACACATAAAATATGGGAAAACAAAAATTCAATTTTCAATTAAATCAATCAACAACACCTGTTTCATCGATCGCTGAAACGCAATCACCACCTCAAACCGATACTGACACTGTTGCGTCCATTGTACAGCGTCTTGATAACAATGATAAAAATCCGTTTGATATTAAACTTATTCCTCGGAACCGCATCCGCGCTAATAAGAAAAATAATTACCCCATTGAAGAAATTGATTCACTTGCAAAATCTATTTTGGAATATGGCTTACAGCAGAACCTTGTGGTAATCTACTCCAGCGAAGAAGATACATACATAATAGAAACCGGTCACCGCCGCGCTACCGCTCTTAATAAGCTTATTGACAAGTATTCGGGTGTAGACGACGAATCTCCTGAATATGACTTATACAAGAAAAATGTTGCTCCGTATGAAAAAGGTTTTCCATGCAAAGTGCTGTATTTGGAAGACGGAATAAGCTATGACGTATCAGACGACGCAGACCTTTCGACTGTCCCGATGAGTGTATTAGATAGTGAAATACGTTTATACATCACCAACGAAGAAGTCAGGACAAAAAATCCGGTAAGAACCGCTCAAGCCGTTGCCCGCCTCAAACAGCTCTACGATGCTAAGAACGCTAAGCTTAACCGCTCTGACAAAATCAATGTCAATAACGAAATTGCAGAAAATCTAAACATCAGCTCAAGGCAGGTAGCAAAGTACAACGCAACAGATAACCTCATTCCGGAGCTACGGAGCTTGTTTATAAATAATAGCATTACGCTCACAAGTGCAGCCGGCTATGCCCAGCTTACACCAGATGACCAGATGCAGATATATAAGATTTTTAAAAACCACGACGACTTAAACACGAGACAGATAAACGAGTTGATTCAGGCCAACACCGAACTTAACCATCAAATCAAACAGCAGGAGACTCAAATCGAAGCCTTATCATCTGCCTCAGATAAACCGAGCGATAACAGCGAACTTCTCACATTGAAAAAGCAGATTGAATCCCTTAAAGCTCAAAAAGATGCAATCCTTTCGGAAAATTCCGAATTAAAAAATAAAATGATGGCTGCCAGAACTTTAAAGTCCGCTTATGACGATCTGATAACCGCCGCTTCACACTTTATGTCTGAGGCAAAAGGACATGATGCTTCTGATTTCTCCTGTGAACAGTCAGAATTTGACAAAGCATTATCTCTTTTAAATCAGCTATCTACACTATCATTATTTTAATTTGGTGAGGTGAACTGAGTTCACCTCACGTTTCTTATACCGGTTTATACTGATCTATATAATATTTTACAATCTGAAAAAATCTTGACCTTTTCCAAATATTATAATCGCCTATAACATATAATCTGTACTTGGCTCTCGTTACGGCTACATTTACTATATTAACATTTACCCAATTTACAGTTCCTACCGAATCCTTATCACAGCCTAACAAAAAGATAACTTCCTTCGCAGCTTTACCCTGAAATGTATGTACGGTTCCACAATGAGTTTTAATCCATTCATCATGCTTTTCATACCCGCGTATTTCTCGTGATTCCCGCAGCAACTTCTTCATTTCGTCCGCAACCGTCTTAAATGGCGATATAATATATATATCCGGCAATTCGTTTTGTTTACGCAAACCGGCAATTACTATATCAAGTGCCTTTAATCCCTGTTCTTGCACAAAATGATTTTTATTTCCTTTTTCTGTACCACCAATTTGTATCCATTTAGAGCAGTCTGATAATAGAGTATTCGCCTCATCAGCTTTAGGCAGTGCAGTTGCATTAATCATTGTACCATTATAAGCGATTTCATTTGATATAGAAAACATCGGCTCTATACATCGCCTGTGTATAATAAGCGGACACCCCACCCACTCAACAGCAGTCTCACCCGCAAGGTAATTCTCCTTCTTTCCTGCATATATATTTAACCTATCGGCAAAATTCTGAATTGATATTGTTTTCTTATGATAGTTTAAGTCAATTCCTTCTCCTACTAATTTATATATACAATCCGGGATTGTTACAACCGGTTGAATCTGGGTTGGATCGCCCACAATCAATGCGCGTTTGCATCTCCATAATGAACCCACAGCTAATTGCGGAGCAGCCTGTCCGGCTTCATCCACAATGAGTGTTCCCATGCTCTTTGGCAGTCTAATACTACCCAGCAGACTTTGAACCGATGCAAATGTCGTTGATATTACCGGTACAAATAAAAACAAACTTTTAAATGCTGCTTCGTAAGCTTGTTTTTTGTCACCCGACTCAAATACATAAGGTTTATTATCCGCATCATTTATTGAGCCCCAAATCTTGGAGATTACGCGAAAATTTGTATGTATCGCAGATGATGATAAGACAAACCATTTATGTAGCTGCATTGCACAGAAAAATAGCTTTTCTCTTGCCTCGTCGTATTGTTTACTTGAATAAAATGCCGACTCCTGCACAGTCTTATCTGATAAATTCTCATCGGTAACGTCCAATAGAGATTTAATTCCTTTTGCATAGCGTTCTTTGTGACAACAGTCTATTTCATTTTCATACTCTGTATGCTTTGCCAACAATGCTTCCATCTGATTATTCTTTTTTCTCAAATTTGCTTTATTTGCTTCCAACTCTGCACATACTTTTTGATACTGTTCATTTATTTTTTCTTTGTCAATCTTTATTGTTTTAAGCTGTTCTTCACAAGCCGCTAATTCCTGTGTTTTCTGTGCTTTCTTTTCTGATAGCTCATTTATTCTGACATGTTTTTCTCCAAAAAAGAGCTTTGGAAATAATCGCTCAAACCATTTCAGTCTATCCTGCCAAGATATTATCTCTTCTCTCAGCTCATCGATAACCTGTTCTGTGTCAGAATATTGCATTAAAATTTTTTGCTCTTGCTGTTCTGCTTCTTCAAGACTCGATTTTACATTTACGAACAAACTATCAACATCATTAACTGCTTCTTCAACTGATATTATATCTGACTTTAATTCAATAATCTCCCCCTCTATATGCTTCAGCTTTTCAATGGCAACCCTTTCACTGTCATTCAAGTTAATGATTTCATCTCTATATCTTTTTACCTCATCCAACTGTTCTATGAAATCATTCTTCGCCTTTTTAAAGTTAAAATCAAATTGTTTAATATCAGTATTTTTTCTATATATAAGCTTACTTAATACTTCTTCAAAGAATATTCTTATATTTTTTTTATTGCCAAGAGGAACCGATATTAATCCCCACGCATCTTCACCAAACAATTCTTTAGCTAAATAGGTAAAGTATATATCCGGCTCCTCCAGTCTTTGCCGCGCACCATCAATATTTTTTTCCCATACAAGTACGTTTTTAGTTTTTGCCACATCAAATAATCCTGTTAAAGTATTTTTATCTGACACCTCACTAGCCTTTGGCAGCTCCTTGGTTATATTTTCAACAGCATTATTATTTGACGATGCCACTAACATTATATAGTCATCTAGGCATTCATCAGGTTTAAAGTATTTTGTTGTATATTGGTCGTAGCTGTTAAAGAAGTGACACTCAGTAAAAGCATCATCGGCTGCGTCATATTCTGCAAGCTTTATTGCTCTATTTACTATGTTATCTACTATTACTTCCTTTAACAATGTAGTCTTTCCTGTTCCCGGAGGACCATTTACTGAAAATATACTTTGAGCCTCTAATGATGTATATTTCTTTTTATTGAGACATGCAATATTAACTGCTATCTGCTGCATCAATGCCGGATTATATTTTGACGGCCATTTGCCAAGAGAATACAATTCAGGAGCACTTGCCTGTTTTACCAATTCCAAGTCGTCTTTAATATCTAAATGCTTTCCTTCAGTTTTCATCGCATTTATATATCGGATAATATCATCATTTTCATCCAAATGCTCTCCAACCATCTCTATATCTTTAATGATATGGCTCTGCTGTAAACAGCTATACTCAATTCTATCAGAGCTGAATGTTATGCCTTTTTCGTTCTTTTTTTGCCTATCATATATCATCACCCCTACGTTCGCAAAGCTCAGGGTGTCCTCTATAATATATCTGCAAAGTCTTCCTGTAAGTTCACTGTATAGATATTGTATCTTCTGCTCTATAGTAATCTCATCACGCCTCAGATAGTTTTCATATTCTAGTTTTAAGGCATCTATCTGTTTTGGCTGCATCCTTTTAACATCAATACATTTATTACTTATACATTCATTAACTGCCCAAATAAAAGGTGATACATCAAAGCTCTCCTCTATGTATGTTCCTCTATCCGTTATCTTCAATGCAAACAGACATACAAACCCCTTATCTGTTTCTACATCATTATTTTCAACCTGCAGACTATCACATAATAGATCAATAATCTTCTTAGTCTCGAATTTTCCATAACAGATTTCTATGTCTCCGCATATCTCACTATGCAGATAATACTTTCTATCATCATTTTCGATTATATTTTTAATGTTACAATCACTTGATATTTTATTACATATAAGATTATATTTAGAATCCTTACTGTACTCTGTTTTAATACCAGGAAAAGCATTGGGTATCAACATTTCTAATGCTTTCCAATAGTCTAATATGTTCTTTGCTTCATCATTACTCTGCATTTCGGCTCCTTTCCATAACGATTATAATATTCAAATAAATCTTATTAAATTTTAATCTTGATTTTCAGCTTTCTTTCCTGTACAATAATGTCGTACAAAAAGTAGACAAAATCAGCATTTTGTCTACTTTTTGAGGTTTAAAATATCACCTTATTTTCTATAAATATTCCCCATCATTATTTATAATTCAGGCTGTATTTCCATGTCCCGTACTATCTGCTGGTCTTCCAACTGTCTGCCTATATTTTTTATTTCATAATCCACTTCTTCTCCGGATTTATACGCTTCAGCTATTTCTTCCAGCTTCCACAGTCTCCCAGTATTTTGCACAAGCGTATTCATGCATGTCATCACTTCATCTGTAGGTCTGAATCCATTTTCACACAATTCCGCCTTAAACTGTGCCTGTGCTACCTGTGAACGCATTTCACAAATCAATTGTTCATTATCAATCGACTTATCAGGGTTGCATTCCCATCTTTTCTCAATGTATTCAATCACATTGTCAAGATAATTACTTTCCTCCGATGTTATATTCCTTCCATGTTCACGAACAAGAATGTCTCCCGGATTTACTTCAGGTGTATTTTTTCTGCAGTACAAACATTCCGACTTTCTGTTATACAGCAAAATATCGTCAAACACACCGGTAGCATACACATCCCTAATACTATTAACTATAGAATTGACAGTATTATCATGCTGCATCTTTGTTGTCATTCTTGGTGTAGTACCAATTTCTTTCATTCTCTCATACCGTTCAATCGTACCAACATATGACAGTATCGGAGGCACAGCCATAACAGCAAGTTCCACATTATATCCTCTGCTCTTTAACAGTTCAGCCGTCATAAGCGGCACCGCAGACGTTCTAAGCGTTCCTTCAATAATCAGATTATATTTCTCTCGTGACAGCTCATCAATAAGCCTCTCTGTAACCTGCGATGAAAATTTCTGAGTGTGATTCACATAGCCGTCGCCATACTCTGCATAAAGCTTATCGAAATGGGGGTGTAACTTTCTAAAGTCATCCCCTGAAACAACTATAGCCGACTGTCTTGTGAACAGATTGTCAAAATATTTTATCATACTGGATTTTCCAGCTCCAGGTTGCCCTCCCAGCAATACTGCACTTGGTTTAGCAACCGCTTCCTTTTTCTCTAGTGCAATCTGCTTAATTTTCTGATACCGACACTCAAATTCATCTTGTGTGTATTCTGCAAAATCAGCCATTCATCTACCTCCCGGTTGCTAAAATTCTTTTTAAAGACTCATTGACCATCTGCAATTTTCCTCTGACAATATACGCCTCCTTCAGCGTATTAATCTCATACACACCATTATATAATTCTCGAACTTCATCTGAAATTACATCCACTAATTTATCATTCTCATTATTTTCTTTATATCTAATCAAGTCAGCGCATATTCCCGCTGCAAATTCTCTTAACACTTCAATCTCTTTTACTACTTCATAATCTGTCATAAATTATATCCTCCCTAAAACATTTTTATTTTTTCTTTCATATTCTCCGTAAGAGTAAAAAAGTTGGTTCCCTATGACAAAAATCAGGGACCTTTTTACAGCTTTTATACATATGGCAGTGAGGCGCATCCGCCTCAAACTATTAATTTAATTATATCACGGAGGATTTTATTATGAAAGCAAAAAATATCAATTTCGTACTTTTTATTTTAGGTCTCATTGGTCCTACTTTGGCATCGATTTTGTTGAAAAAAATTAAATGTATACCTCTAAGGAATGCACTTGAGTATCTTATTCTGGTATTAGTGGCATTTGCGCTTATATACATAATCTAGTATTTGCGGTCAGTTTAAAATCACCTGAATTATACTACATTACTCCACCCACTATCCATGTCATACTGAGCTTTTTGCTGATAATAGTGTGTCATAGTGTTTTGAGCATTATATAATACAGTCAGCATATATGATTTTATATTTGTTATTTTAGTAGCCGTATTTTGCATTGCGCTAATTGCATACTCCAAATGCGCATCTGTGAGCTTTAAAAATTTTGACTTAACAAGTTCATACGGGTATATCTCACGCCCAATCGTCAATGTTTTTCGTCTCACACATACGACATCACAGATCAGCTCATAGAGTTCGCCAAACAATGCCTTGTCAGGTTCATTATCGTGCATCATGTGATAATCATATCTGACATTCCGGTTGATTAAATCTATATATGCTGCTGCGTACTGATTGTCAATCCTATCAATCTGTGCATCACGATCCAACGTCTTATTATGATTATCACAATCTGATAGATTGATAGATGGATTAGTATTATTTATATCAGTATTATTTATATCAGTATTATTAGCATTCAAATTCTGAATTTCCTGAAGTTTATTTTTTGAACTTCCGGAAATTTGTTTTTCAGACTTCAAGGAATCTGCTGTTTTGATTTCTTGAAGTTCATTTTTTGAACTTCCGGAAGTCTTGTTATACTTCAGGAAGTCTAAATTTTGTACTTCTGTTAAAACATCTGCATCTTTTGGCTTTTTATCCGGATTTTCGTTATCTGATATAACAAAATTTTTGACGTATATTATATCCGGCTTTCCAAGTCCCTGCCTTTTTTTCTCGATTAAGCCTATGCCTTTCTTGCTGTCAAGTTCCGCGACAATCTTAATACAGGTTGCTCGTGCACAGCCTAAATCGTCCATAATCTCATCAATAGTGTAATATATGTATGCCCTGTTTTCAGCATCAAACCACTCATTTTTTTGAGATAATGCCATTCTGTCAAGCATTAATCCGTAGAGGAGCTTAGCATCACTGCTAAGCCCTTTAAATCTCTTATCTTTTATCAGCAATTTAGGAACCCGTATAAACGAGAACTGTTCTGCCTCAAGCCCATAGTAATAATCAAATTTAACACCTTCACCCATGCCATTCACCCCTCAATATTTACAGTTTCGATTGCCGTTTCCAGTTCCTGTTTCTTAAATTCCTCTGCAAGCAGCTCTACACATTCCTTGATGTCGTCTGTTCCGTAATCATTTGTAGTATACAGATCATATACATCCTTAACCGTGTTCTCATGGCCTGTAAGCTGATTCAGCTTCAGCATATTGTTAATAATATTGTCATTTGGAAGGAAACCACTGTCACGGACATTCATATTAATTATCTTTCTGTCCTTCTCGAGCAGTTCCTCTGTATAGCGACGATTCATTTCAAGCATATTATTATATGCTTTATTCATAAGTGTCATTGTCTCATCAAGCTGCTTAATCTCATCCATAAGTTTTAACCTATCCTCCAAAATTCCGTGTCGAGTCATGTCCTGCATTGTCTTTGCCATGTTACATATTTTATCGCTGAAGCTCTCACCTTCATAAAAGTTAATCATAGCCTCTGCGCTTTTGGTAATTCTGCACGTTATCCTTACATCTCTTTTCTCAATGTCTTTCATCTGGCACCTGCTTTCCGGTAACATGAGTTATTACCATATTTTTAAATTCAACTTTCGTGTAACATCTATAATATCTTTCCGTTCCGCTATTGGTAAAAATATCTGATATATCTATCACATTAAGCTCAGGCGCATTCTGTAAAAATTTCCAGAACTTTACAATGTCTTCTTTCGTACCCATCAATCGTACCTTCAACATCAGTCACGCCCTCCCAGCATAGTGTATAATTCCATGTTATAATTTACATACTCCGGATAACGAAGCTGTATTGCCTGCCAAAAAAACGGAGCATAGCAGCAACAAAATAATGTGTCAACTGAATACTGCTCACATTCTTCAATTTTCCTTTTTGCTGTTTTAACACTTGGTGTGCCACCGCAATAAAGATTAAATGCCATCCTCACAACTCTGGCACTTGCGCTTGTTATCCAGCCATCCCGTAAGCATTCCGGCTTAACAAGTCCTGATTTAAAATCATAAATTCTGTCAATATGTTGTCTTGTGTCTGCACATATTCCCAGACAATATACCAGCGCAATGTGGTATTCATCCTGGTATCGTACCTGTGAGAGCTTCTCATAAAAAAACTTCTCATGTGATTTACTAATAAAATTAATTTTCTGTCTGCTTTCCGTGTTCTTTGCCTCTACCGCTGTACCATTCATGTGTTCATCCTCCATATTTAAAATGACCATAGCAAAAAGACATTCTTCTTTCAGAAAAATGTCCTCCAGTACCAATTATTTACTTGAATCCACATGAATTTAATTTAAAGAGACTTATTAAAGCTACTGTTTGCTTATTTACTTGTCGTACCTATGTCGTACTATATCATTCACAAGCTTTATTTTGCGGGCTTTGTAAGATTTTAAGATTAAAATCCGATTAAGAAATAAAAATCCCCCGCAGGTCAGCACCTTGCGGGGGAACAAAATCAAATATTCTTTTTTTAACGTTTTTATTACTTTATCCTGAGTGCTCTCGTAGCGTTAAGAACCGCGAGAACCATAACACCGACATCCGCAAATATTGCAACCCACATATTGGCAATTCCAAGTGCCACAAGGATAAGACATGCGAACTTGACGGCAAGTGCAAACGCAATATTCTGTCTGACTATTTTAAGTGTCTTTGTCGATATTCTCATTGCAAGAGCAAGCTTGGCAGGGTCATCATCCATGAGAACCACATCTGCTGCCTCAATAGCCGCATCAGAACCAAGTGCTCCCATCGCAACACCAATATCCGCTCTTGAAAGGACGGGTGCATCATTGATGCCATCTCCGACAAATGCCAGCTTCTCCTTAGCCCCCTTCTCACCGAGAAGTCTTTCAACCTGTGCCACCTTGTCTGCCGGAAGAAGCTCACTGTGAATCTCGTCAATACCAAGCTCTGTTCCGACGAGCTGTGCTGTCTTAGCTGTATCTCCCGTGAGCATTACAGTCCTGATTCCTGCTGACTTAAGACCTGATATAGCTTCCTTAGATGTCGGCTTGACAACATCTGATATAGTGATGCAGCCGGCATATACACCGTCAATCGCTACATATACGGCAGTTCCGTCATCATGCTCCGATGTAACGGCGGCACCGACCTTCTTCATAAGCTTGACATTTCCGGCTGCGGTCTTTCTTCCGTCGACGACCGCTGTAACACCATGACCGGCAACTTCTTCTATTCCGGTTACACGCTCAAGCTCAAGCTTCTTATCATAAGCTTTCTTAAGACTTATGCTTATAGGGTGGCTTGAACCGCTCTCGGCATAAGCTGCATAGTATAAAAGTTCATCCGGTGTAAAACCATTCTCAGGATAATTTCCCGTAACCTCAAACACACCCTTGGTGAGTGTTCCTGTCTTATCAAATACAATGTACTTTGTATCTGCAAGTGCTTCAAGGTAGTTAGAACCCTTGACGAGTATTCCGTTCGTTGAAGCACATCCTATTCCGCCAAAGAAGCTTAACGGAATGGAAATTACAAGTGCACAAGGACAGCTTACAACGAGGAATGAAAGTGCCCTTATAATCCAGGTCAGCCATGCTGCAGGATTACCAATTATAAGATTAATCACAGGCGGTATAATCGCAAGTGCAAGTGCACTGTAGCACACTGCCGGTGTATAATATTTTGCAAACTTTGTGATAAAATTCTCCGAACGTGACTTCTTAAGACTTGAATTCTCAACGAGATCAAGTATCTTAGATACCGTTGAGTCGCCGAACTCCTTAGTTGTTCGAATGTGAATTGTTCCCGTAAGATTGATACATCCGCTTATAACCTCATCGCCGCATACTGCATCTCTCGGGACACTCTCACCTGTGAGTGCACTCGTATTAAGCGATGTATTTCCATCAATTATCACACCGTCAATAGGAACCCGCTCACCCGGATTGACCACTATGGTTGTTCCAATCTCGACCTCATCCGGATCAACCTTCTGCAACTGCCCGTCGACAACTATATTCGCATAATCCGGTCTGATATCCATGAGTGCCGCAATGTTTTTTCTGCTCTTTCCGACTGCAACACTTTGGAAAAGTTCTCCAATCTGGTAGAATAGCATAACCGCAACACCCTCGCGGAACTCTCCGATTGCAATCGCGCCTACCGTCGCAACCGCCATAAGGAAATTCTCATCAAAAATCTGTCTTTTTAAAATTCCCTTTCCCGCCTTCTTAAGTATATCATATCCGATCACAAAATAGGGAATCAGATATAACACGGCACTAATCCACACATTCAAATCCAACAGGGCATCAAGTATGGAAACAACCACAACGAGAACAGCAGAAATAATAATACGATATAATATCGTCTTCTGTTTCTTATTCATAAATGCCTCCCTTTACCATAATGAAAAATCTGCTGCCGGTGCAGAGCATCGACATCATACCATTAAAGCTCAATTACGCAGTCATCTTCAACCTTCTTGCAGTTAGCGTAGGCTTCCTTCATAACCGCATCAACATCGGCACCATCCTCAAATTCAACCTTGAGCTTAAGTGTCATAAAGCTTAATGAAGCATCCTTAACTCCATTAGTGTTCTTAACTGCCTCCTCCATCTTAGCTGCACAGTTAGGGCAGTCAACCTCTACATTGTATGTCTTCTTCATGATAAAATCCTCCTTGAAATTATTAAATTATTTTATTCTTCAACATGTTCCATTCCCATGCTCAGCATATTTCTGACATGGTCATCATCAAGGGCATAAAATATAATCTTACCCTCCCTGCGAAACCTCACAAGCTTCGCATCCTTGAGAATCTTGAGCTGGTGGCTGACCGCCGACTGTCCGAGATTCAAAAGCTGTGCGATATCGTTCACACATAACTCACTTTCAAACAGAGCATACAGTATTCTTATTCTGGTGGAATCTCCAAACACTTTAAATAACTCTGCAAGATCATACAGATACTCTTCGGCAGGCTGCTGCTCTAACACCCTCCTTACCACATCCTCGTGAGCTGCGAGAAATTCATTCTGATCTCCTGCATTATCCGCCATATAAGTCACCTCCAATCACAATCCTTATCCTATGCGGAACCCTTCACAGATGCAACATATTAGTATTTGTTCATCTGTTCATATCTTCATTATATTCATATATGTTCAGATGTCAATATGTTTTTAGCATTTTTTGTAAAATATATTGTGTATTTTTTTCAAAAACAAGTTGAAATTTTTCCTGTTCTGTGTTAGCATATCTATCAGCGGCGTGTGGCTCAGCTTGGTAGAGCGCTACGTTCGGGACGTAGAAGTCGCAGGTTCGAATCCTGTCACGCCGACGAAGAGACATCGGAAATTCCGGTGTCTTTTTTGTGTAACAGGATACCTCGTTTCTGTTACACAAAAAGGCTCCGAAAAAAAAGGACTGCCAATTCAGGCAGTCCTTTCTCTGTTTGCATTCCGCTATTCAAATCTGAACCACTTAAGGTCAAAGTTACATCCCGGAAGGAATACAAGATTAACCGAATAGCTTCCCTCAATGTTCTCAAGTTCAAAACTCTGCTCCACATACCCATCTCCGCTCTCAACCGTATGAGGCATGATGAACTCTGCTATTCTGTTCTCCGTTCCCTCTTCATTTGCAAATCGGACATGAATCGTGTTCTTTTCAAGCACCGAACGACCGCAGATTGTAATCTTATGCATACCATCCGTGAAATTCATGTCATTGTATGTGAGTGCAACATTATTTCCGATATTTGTTATGGAATCAGCTCCTAATGTATAGGTATCACCGTATATGCCATCATTGTCAACCGCGTAGTTAATGTCATAAGCACGCTCATATTTCTTAAAGCTGAATCCTTTTATATTTATGTCATGGTCAGCCACAAAGCTTACCGTACACACACCCTTAAAACGCTCAGGAAGCTTGTAGGTCTTTTCCTGATATGTCGCCCAGATCGAAGGCAGGTCATATATAACCGTGTCGACAAGCTCCGCTCCATCCTGTCCCGGTATTCCCTTCCATATCTGTATAGGGAACGGCTTATTGTTTAACTCGTACACAGGAAGTGTAATCTCATCGGAACCATTCTTACCGAAGTTGACCTTCTCAAATGCTATATAGGTTCCACCTTTAGGAACAATGCCTCTGTCCTGTCCGACCGCAGGCTCAACCTCCGCTGAAGTGTACAGAGTGCCGTATACAAACTCATACGGATTAAACTCAGCCATTCCGAGACCTTCCGCTGTAAGGCTTATCTGCGAAATGAGACTTATTTTCTCTCTTCCGTTCCTGGTACAGCAGCGCACATTGTGTTTTCCGTCACCGACTGCTTTGAGCACCTTCTTTACAATATATGGAACCTCGGAGGTTTCCCCATCCTCAAGCACTGCACCGTTAGAATCAACACCGGCATCATTTGTTACCTTCCATATAAGCTCTTTATATGTCGCATTGTGCGGAAGAAGCTCCGCCTCAATCTCTACCTGCATATTATCAGGTGAGAGCACACGGCTTCCCTTTACCTTCATGCGGATGTTGCGCACAGGTATCTCGATATCCTCATCAGCCTCATCCATCGCGCTGATGTTCTCTCCTGCACTCACACCTGTCATCTTTCCGCAGGCCAATGCTTCCATGGATACAGCCACAGTGTCCATTCCCTCTGCACTCACCTCAAGCTTAATCTCACCCGGCTCGGTCTTAGCTGCGATAACAGCAAGAAGCTTTCCGGAGAACATTCTTCTGCTGTCCGTCTTGTATTGGTCAAAATCGGTACTGTCTCCGTTGTCCATTCCTACAAGCCTGCCCGCTCCGCTCACTTTCACATACACGCGGTTGTTGGCATTCTCAACAGGATTTCCGTCCTTATCCACAGCACTTATGTCAATATACACAAGTTCTCTTCCGTCAGCCTTAATGCTCGTGCACTCAGGTGTCACGACAAGCTTCACCGCATCCGAAAAGCTCTTCTTTACATCCCTTGCAATCACACTGCCGCTCTCATCGTAAGCCACAGCCTCGACAACTCCCGGCTCGTATTCAACCTTGTAATGAGCGAGAAGTTCTTTACCGTGCTCGTGGTCAATATCATACGTTCCAAGAGAGCGTCCGTTCAGGAATAATTCAACCTTAGGTGCATTTGATGCTACACGCACATCAACAACCTCGCCCTCTGAAAAATCCCAATATGGGAACACATGAACCATCGGTGCCTTTTTGTAATCCGTCCATTCTGCCTGATATATATAGTATGTATCCTTCTCAAAGCCTGCCGTGTCAAGCTGACCGAAATACGAATTCTTCGTCTGATACGGCGTAGGCTCTCCTATATAGTCAAAGCCCGTCCATATAAACTGTCCCATTGAGTAGTGAGCATCCCTGTCCATAGTTATGCAGTACTCTGTATTCTTAGCTCCCCAGTTGGTCGAACAGTTGCCAAGCGATGAGCACTGCTCGTCGTCATCGCAGAGTATCCTCTGCTCGTAAGGGAACTTATATATACCGCGGCTCTGAAGTGTCGACGCCGTCTCACTTCCGTATATTATCCAGTCCGGATGCTCTTTATGATGCTGCTCATAGTATTTCTCGGCATAATTGTATCCCGCAAGCTTTACAATATCAGCACATTTCTGTGCGTTCTCCCACGGCATATAATTAGAGCCTATGGTAACGGGTGCATTGCACTCAGGGTCATGTTCTCTGACATACCCGGTAAGCCTTCTTGTAATCTCCTGACCATGCTCATCGCGATGTGTATCGTATATCTCATTTCCAATACTCCACATGATTACGGAGACGTGGTTTCTGTCCCGTCGAATCCAGCTTGCCACATCCTTGTCCGCCCAGTCGACAAAAAACCTTGCATAGTCAAATTCCGTCTTAGGAAGCTCCCACATATCGAACGCTTCGCAGTCAACCAAAAAGCCCATCTCATCCGCAAGCTCCAACACTTCCTTGGCAGGCATATTGTGAGAGGTGCGAACGGCATTTACACCCATCTTCCTGAGCTTGTTAAGCTTACGCCTGAACGCATTGACATTGAATGCAGCTCCGAGACAACCGTTGTCGTGATGCTCACACACACCGTTGAGCCTTACCTTTCGCCCGTTGAGAATAAATCCGTTCTCCGGCGAATACTCCTTAGTACAAAAACCTATCTTCTGACTTTCTTCATGCTGTACCTCACCCTTATACTTTAAGCTGACACTGCACTCATACAGATTCGGCTCATCAATATCCCAGATAAGCGGCTTGTCAATCGTAATTTCAAGCTCCACGCTCCCTTTTGCTCCGCTTTCAAATACAGCAGCTTCACTTCCTGCCATCCGTCCGAATGTGAATACACTGCTTCCGGCGTGGCTGAGTGTAAGGCCTGCCTGTACATCCCCTGCGCTTATGTCATGTCCTGAATTTTCTATCTCCACACTACATTTTACATGCCATGTTCCGTCATCATTTTTTCTGACTCTGACATATGTTCCGTCCGGCACCACATGAAGCGGTTCAAGTGTCATAAAGTACACATCCCTTATTATTCCCGCTCCCGAATACCATCTGGTGTTAGGGCACTGATATACAGCCTTCACAACAATCTCGTTATCACCCTCATGCACATATTCCGTGATGTCGGCATCAAATGTCGAATAACCGTACTTCCACTCACATACCGCTCTTCCGTTGACATACACAGTCGAATCCATGTACACTGCCCCAAATCGCACAATAAGTTTCTTGCAAAGCTCCTCCTTTGACACTGAGAATTTCTTTTTATACCAGCCTATGCTGCTCTCATACAGATTATTGGTATCATAAATCAACCAATCGTGAGGTATATCCACCGCATTGAATTTTTCGTCAAGTGCCTCATCAAGCGTAACCCCAAGTGAAGTCTTTTTAAAGCACCATCCATCATCCCATAAAACAGTTTTGTTCATAACCTCTCCTTTTTACATCCCATTATATAATCACTCGCCAATCCACACGCACTCATTCTCAAACACCGCATCCGCATACTGTGCACTCCTGTACAGCGGTATCTTATGCCCGTTTCTTATGAAAAACACAATCTCCTCAGCAGGTATCTCAACGAAATAATGACCTGCATCATATTTCTCAAGCTCATAATCCTCATCGGATTTCATCCTTACCATTGTCATCGGCTCAGGAAGGTACACATATCTTCCGATGGCATTCTGTGTGTACACAGGACATATCATGATATCATCCCCGACATAGAGCTGGTCTTCCGTCGCAGCCGCCACTCTGTCTCCGGGATGTTCAAAGCCCAGCGGCTTATACATGAGAGTATCAGCAGCAACAGCCTTGTTGTATGTATCCCACAGATACGGTATAAGTGCATAACGTATATTGATAATATTCCTGAACGCATCAGTGTCGGTAAACCTGTATAACTCCTGATACCTTGTTCCTGCCGCCGCATGATTTCTCATGAGCGGAACAAACACGCCCAGTCCGACCCATCGCATCACAAGTTCCTCTGTGGCATTGTCGTTAAAGCCTCCTATATCGGCTCCGACATACATAAATCCACACATATTGAGCGACGGAAGCATCTTAAGACATAGAAGAATGTGGCTCCACCACGAATGATTGTCCCCCATCCATATTCCGCCGTATCTGTGCATTCCTATATATGACGCCCTCGAAAACATAAGAATATCTTTATTTGGTGCAAGCTCCTTAAAGCTCTCAGACGCGGCTCTTGTCATATTATAGCCATACAGATTATGGACATGGTCATGTCTTACAATTATCTCCCCATCAGGCTGTGTGGCTCTATGATAAAATCTTTCATAGTCTCCGAGATTATTTGATAAGCCCTCCACAATTCCCTTGAAATCAAAGAAGCTCTGTATATCAAGATTTTTTCCCTTATACTCGTCAATTTTTTCAAACACTTCCTTAAGATGCTTCTCCGAATAGAAAATTGCAGGCTCATTCATATCATTCCAGAATCCGTCTATTCCCGCATCCAAAAGCACCTTATACCCGCTTCCGAACCACTTTCTTGCCTCGGCATTGAGAACATCCGGGAAATGGACTCTTCCCGGCCACACTCCGACAACAAAATCTTCACCGTCAGCTTCCTTACAAAAATATCCATTCTCCTTTCCCTCCTCATAAACCGGATATCCGTCCTCAATCTTGACACCCGCGTCAATAATCGGAACCAGATGAATATGCTTATCCTGCATCTTTTTTACAAAATCGGAGAAATCAGGAAATGTCTCCCTGTTAATCGTAAAATCCTTGTATCTCTCCATGTAATCAATATCAAGATAAACCGCATCTATAGGAATATTTCTCTCTCTGTAATTATCTACAACCTCCTCCACTTCCGTCTCACTCATATAGCTCCAGCGGCACTGCTGATATCCGAACGCCCATCTCGGAGGAATATAGCTCTTTCCTATAATATGTCTGAACTGCCTTACAATCGAATACAAAAACGAATCCCCATTCTCAGGTGTCATAATATAGACTGCAAAATTCTCATTGCATACCGTAACCGCAAGCTCATTCTTGTCAAGATAACCTATATCAAATATAATTCTTCCAGGATAGTCAATAAAAAGTCCATACGACTTCTCAGGATTTTTCGAATCCGCAACAATGATAAAATTATGTGCGCCGTAAAGAGAACGCTTCGACTCATTATGATTAGGGTCATCGCTGCACTTGCTCTCATATATCCATCCGCGCTTGTTGATGCCACGCACGTTCTCGCCAAGTCCGTACACAAGGTCATCCGGTTCCATTGTATGGCTGTACTTCATCGCCACCCCTTCACTGCCGTCATCCGGTCTGTCCCAGCTTATACCGCCATAAGGCTCCAAGGCTTCTCCTGCCTCCGCAATCGCAAACAGCGCATTCTTATCCTGCTCCGAAGCCATGACAATATTCTCATCGCATATCACAGCATAAGTCTCAAATGGTTTTCCATATACATATTTTTTTACCATAGAACCTCCCATTTATCCGGGTGCAAAAAGGCACCGCATACTTGTTATTATTTTAACATACGCAGTGCCTTTATTCAACCTTATTGAATTGTGTTAATTATATATTTATGCATTAATCTTTAGTGATTATTATCTTAGTGATGGAAGAGACGTATTCCCGTAAATGCCATAACCATATCGTACTTGTCAGCACACTCAATTACTGCATCATCTCTCACCGAACCTCCCGGCTGCGCTATATATTTCACACCGCTCTTGTGGGCACGCTCTATATTGTCCGAGAATGGGAAGAATGCGTCAGAACCACATATAACATCAGTGTTCTTATCAAGCCATGCTCTCTTCTCCTCCGCCGTAAATACCGGAGGCTTAACCTTAAATACCTTCTCCCATGCACCATCTGCAAGTAAATCCATGTACTCGTCACCTATATAGAGGTCAATCGCATTGTCTCTGTCAGGTCTGCCAAGCTTATCAATGAACTGAAGTCCGAGAACCTGCGGTGACTGGCGAAGGAACCAGTTATCAGCCTTCTGACCTGCAAGTCTTGTGCAGTGGATTCTTGACTGCTGTCCTGCTCCGATACCGATTGCCTGTCCGCCCTTAACGTAGCATACTGAGTTAGACTGTGTGTACTTGAGAACGATGAGTGCAATCTTCATATCTATCATTGCCTTCTCAGGTATATTCTTGTTCCTGGTAACAATATTTGAGAGAAGCTCATCATTACAATTTAACTCATTTCGTCCCTGCTCAAATGTAATTCCGAAAACCTGCTTCTTCTCAATCGGAGCAGGAACATACGAAGGATCAATCTGAATTACATTGTATGTACCCTTCTTCTTTGCGCGGAGCATCTCGAGTGCCTCCTCAGTGTAACCCGGAGCGATGACACCGTCTGACACCTCTCTCTTAATAAGCCTTGCAGTATCCTTATCACATATATCGGAGAGTGCAATAAAATCACCAAAGGATGACATTCTGTCCGCACCTCTTGCTCTTGCATAAGCACATGCGAGCGGGCTTAACTCTCCAAGGTCATCAACCCAGTAAATCTTAGCAAGTGTCTCATCAAGCGGAAGTCCTACAGCCGCACCCGCAGGAGACACATGCTTGAAGGATGTTGCGGCAGGAAGCCCTGTTGCTCTCTTAAGCTCACTTACAAGCTGCCATCCGTTTAATGCATCAAGGAAATTGATATAGCCCGGTCTGCCGTTTAACACGGTAACAGGAAGCTCACTTCCGTCCTCCATATATATTCTTGATGGCTTCTGATTAGGATTACATCCGTACTTTAACTGAATCTCGTTCATCTTCATTCTCCTCTACACGTTCTTATTGTATATTCTGCTCTCGTACTTTCCTGTCTCAATATCAATGTATCTGACAAAAAGCGATACCTTGTTGTCCTCATTGAGATTTTCCCAGAGCATATTTCCAAATGAATCAATATCGCCCTCAATCTTAACCCACTTAGGCTCGCCCTCAAAGCTCGGAAGCGGATTGCCGTCGTGCATATATGTGTGGATGAAATGTCCCTCGCCCGCAACCGGGTTCTCATAAGCAAAAGTATATCTGTTGCATGCATCAGGGTTGCCGTTGCTGCTCTTCAAAATAGACATCGCATAGTTGTATCTGCCACCCTCGATGTGCATGATTCCCGAAATTCTCGGTGTATAGTTAGGACCATCCGGCTCGAACTCTCTGCATCTTAGAGACTGCTCGAATGTGAGCTGCCTGTCCATTCCGTCATATATGGTATCTGTCTGATCTCCGTTGGTAACGATTGTCTTGTTGCCGAGCACACGCACAGGCGCATAGATAATAAGACTCGGATCCTCAAGCTTTGACGGGTCAAATGCCTGTGTGCGTATTCCCTCCCCGTCCTCAACAAACACTCTGTTCCTGCTGTTGCTGCTTCTTCCCATGATAAAATACGCTGTGACAGCATACTTTCCATCAGGAGATTTGCCGATTACGATTCCTCTTCCCGGATAGGCATTCTTCTTAAGCTCTTCATTAAGTGATAACATTTCCATTGTCATTCCTCCCATTCTCCTGCCAGACGATATCTTTGTTCCAAAATACAAAAAGACCGCCTGAGCGTACTATAATAAGCATCGCCCAGGCGGTCGGCATGTCTTAACCAATCACTCCCTGCAGGTAATCCTGCCACGAAAATCAATACATTAATCGACCTCCGCTTTCCGCCAGTCGTGATTCTATGTATATGTTACATGATTAAGATAAAAATATCAAGGGTATTTTTTTACTTACAACACCATTTCTACTTCTGCTCGTCATATTTAGCCGCCGTCTTCTTAAGCTCTTCATCGACAAGGTTCTCCATAGGTGTGTTGAGGATACGCTCTGTCTCCTCTGCCTCCTCCTTGGCTCTCTTGTGCTTAAGCTTTACAACCTTGACAACACCGAATATGACAACTCCTGCTGCCACAGCGATGAGAACATACTTCTTGACATCGTTGGAGGTTGTTGTCTTAGTCATGATACGGTTTGCGGTGGAATCGAAAGTCTTGACAAATAAATCATCAGTTGACAAGCTGCTGTCCGACCAGTACTTGTCAAGATATGCCCAGAATATATCCACCGCCTCAGAATCCATAACAGAACTTACCTGTGTTCCGTTGATATAACACATATATCCCGGATCACTGTACTCATCCTCATATTGCTCTGCAAAATATACATAAAGGAAGGTCGATTCGTTTGTAATATTGTTCTCATAATAGTCTAATGCATAGTTATACTTATCATCATCAGATGTGCCTTTTCCACTGTATGTATCATAATCAAGTAAAACAATATATGGCTGTACACCTGTCTCATTGTAGAAGTCCTTAAGTCTGCTCTCCGTCCTGCTCTCATTTTCGAACCATCCGAGCTCGTCATATATGCAGTCATTTATATATCCATTGCCGGTGTTGAGCTTCTCACGGTTATAGCTGCTTGACGGTACGCTTCCGGTGCTTCCGCCTCCTCTCGGAGCCATATAAAAGCCCAGTGCAGTGATAATTATAAGAAAAGCAATAAACCATGAAAGAATCTCTGAAACGCATCCGCCTCTCCGTCTTGGAGCCCTCTCGTAATAACCTCCTCTGTGTGGTGGTGGAGGTGGTGCTCCATAGTGTCTTGGTGGTGGAGGTGGTGCTCCATAGTGTCTTGGTGGTGGTGGCGGTGCTCCGTAATGTCCGCCCGACGGTCTGCCTCCTCCGAAACCGCCGCCGCTTGGTCTTGATGAACCGCCCATCGGTCTTGACGATCTGCTGCCTCCTACTCTATGTCCTCCGCCGCTTCTTGAAACCGAATGTCCTCCTCCACTGTGGCTGACGCTGTGTCCTCCTCCAGTTCCTGGTCTACCCATTTATTTTTCCTCCTCAAAAAAAGTAACTATTACAGATTATGATGTAATTGTCTGTAAAATCACAACACAATCTGATAATAGTTACATTTTATCACAACAAAGTGCTATATGCAAAGATTTTTTACTGTTCCTGCTCTTCCTCGCCGTCGTGAACGTCCTTCTTAGGCTCCTTGAGTCCCGGAATCTCAATATTGTGCTTCTGGCAGTAATCCCAGAGTGCAGCATGTATAGACTCCTCTGCTAAAAGCGAGCAGTGAATCTTGACAGGCGGAAGTCCGTCGAGAGCTTCCATAACCGCCTTGTTCGTTACCTCCATAGCCTCATAGATTGTCTTACCTATAACAAGCTCCGTAGCCATGCTGCTTGTCGCAACCGCTGCACCACACCCGAAGGTCTTGAACTTGCAATCCTTGATAATCTTGGTATCCTCATCAATATCAAGATATATTCTCATGATGTCTCCGCACTTGGCATTGCCGACCGTGCCCACACCACTGGCATTCTCAATCTCTCCCATATTTCTTGGATGCTGAAAATGATCCATAACCTTTTCACTGTACATATATAAATTCCTCCTGATAAGTAAAGCGGACATTCGCAATCCGCTTTCGCTACTTGCTCATGAATGCAGTCGCTTTGCTTATGTCAGTGGGAGCTTTTAACTCCCACTGACATAAGCATCCCCCTTACCCACCACTTAGTGCTCTGCACACTTGAAGCGGGGGATTGCTTATTCTGCATTCAATATAACATCATAACACTTCGTGATTCCACCACTCAATGCTTTTACTTATTTTCACCGTTCTTTACGAAATCTTCATAGAGCGGTGACATCTCACGAAGTCTCGCAACAATTTCCTTTAACTTGTCCACCGTATAGTCAATCTGCTCCATGGTTATATCCTCTGATAGTGTAAGTCTCAATGAACCATGTGCAATCTCATGAGGAAGCCCGATTGCAAGCAGGACATGTGAAGGGTCAAGCGAACCCGATGTGCATGCAGAACCGCTTGAGCCACACACTCCGTTCATATCAAGCATGATGAGCATGGACTCACCCTCGATAAAACGGAAGCAGAAATGTGCATTGTTAGGAAGTCTGTCATATCTCGCACCATTTAAGCGGCTGTATGGAATCTCATTTAAAACGCGCTTGATAAGATGCTCACGAAGTCCGTCAAGAATCTTCTTTCTCTCCTCCATCTTCTCACCTGCAAGCTCTGCTGCCGCACTGAAGCCTACAATGCCCGGAGTGTTGAGCGTTCCGGCTCTCTTACCGCGCTCCTGTGCACCGCCGTGAATGAACGGAGCAAGCTTAACGCTCTTTCTTGCATACATGATACCGATACCCTTAGGTCCGTTAATCTTGTGGCCGCTTGAACTTAACATATCAATATTCATCTCATCCACATTAATCGGAATATGTCCGTAAGCCTGAACCGCATCAGTGTGAAAAAGAACACCATGCTCATGTGCAACTCTTCCCAACTCCTTAATCGGCTCAATCGTACCAATCTCATTATTGGCTGCCATTATTGACACAAGAATCGTATCCGGTCTTATGGCTGCCTCAAGCTGCTCAGGTGTAATTCTTCCCTCAGAATCAACAGGCAGATATGTCACCTCGAAACCATGCTTTTCAAGATACTGACATGTATGAAGAACGGCATGGTGTTCAATATTGCTTGTGATGATGTGCTTTCCCTTATTGCCATATACCTCTGCTGCATTCTTGATTGCCCAGTTGTCAGACTCGCTTCCGCCTCCCGTAAAATAGATTTCCTCCGGCTTAGCACCGATAAGAGCTGCTGCCTGTGCCCTCGCCTTCTCTATTGCTTCCTTGGCAGTCTGACCGAACTGATATACACTCGAACCATTGGCATAAATCTCCGAAAAGTACGGCATCATGGCATCGAGAACCTGCGGTGCAACCTTTGTGGTCGCTGCATTATCCATATAAATAAAAGGTTTGCTCATAATATCCTCCATGTACTGAAAAGCTTTCAACACACCATAATGTATATCGGATGTCGGGCAGCTTCTCGCTCTATTTCCCAGTGTGTTGCTAGGTTTTATTAAACACAATATATACCAGTCAAAACAATATGTCAATATATTTTTTCACCACACAAACCTGCAGTCCCACACCGCAACCCCGGTTCCCTGAAATACGTTCTGAAGGTGCTCATCAAGCTGTCTTCTCGTTACACCCTTTTTCAGTATAACCTGAAGAAAGCCTCCGCCTCCTGCACCTGCAATGAACTTAGCGTCAATAAGCTCCTCACAGGTTGCAAATATCTGTTCTATACAGGTGTTGCTCACTCCATGGTCAAGCATCTTAGAGAGTTCCCAGTGATGATTCATCTCACAGATAAACCTCTCCATGCTTCCCTCCATGAGAGAATCACGCATTCCCGCTGCAACACGCTTCATCTCAGTGAGCGCATATATTGTCTCTTTTCTCCCGTTAATATAATTACCAACAACCTCACGAAGCAGATTTCTTGCAAGTCTTCTCTGACCTGTATATATTATGGCGAAGCGCTCGTCAAGTTCAACCTTCATCGAATCAGGAATATCAAGATGCTCAACTCTGATGTTCTGCTTAAGTCCGGCATCCGTTGTTATATATTTTATTCCGTCCGTGAGTCCGCCGACCTGATCCTGCCAGCCGCCCCCGGTACTCATAAGCTGCTCCATTATAAGAACGGTGTCGTAGAGCTCATTTTCAGTGTACTCTCTTCCTGTGAACTCCCACAAAGCCTTAATCGCCGCACCGGCAAGGATACTGCTTGTTCCAAGACCGGAACCCTTAGGAATACCTGTAACCTTGGTAGAAATATATATACCTGTTCCAATCTTTTCCAGAACATCCCGAAGAGTTATGTTCCCCGATGCAGGTATAACTCCGGAAGCGATGAGTGCCGCCTTGTGAAGCGCAAAATAATCATACGGGTTGCAGCAGTCACGCACCTCATCGATGCTCTCTGTGCTTCCCTTCACCCCAATGTCCTCACTCTCAAACTCTATACATAAATGTTCAATCTTCTTTACCGTCACCTGAACAGGTCTTATTCCGTTGATAAGAATTGCAGCATTTAACACCACACCACCGTTCTCATTGCAGTATGGCGGTGTATCCGTCCAGCCGCCGCCCCAATTTACGCGAACAGGAAGCTCTACCATGACATTATCCCTCACGGCACGAACAGGCTGTGCCTTGATGCCTGACGCATTTTTAAGTGCCTTAGAAAGTGTGTCAAAGCACCTGCTCTCCATGGCATAAGCCGACAGCTCCTCACCCTCGTACATATACTTCAAACCTTTTTGTTTCATGTACTTTGACAGTGCGAGGTATGCTCTCATCTTCTCGGAATATTCACATTTGTCAAGACATGTCATGAGAAGCATGAACTCCTCGTTTGTCATGTTGCATTCCTTATATACGGCAAGTGCTTCCTCTCCTGCTGCCCTGTTCTTCAGCATGTTGATAAAACGATATGTCTTTACAATCTCAGCAAGCGCGAACTTCTCAGTTATCGCATCGACCACATCCGCATACGCAAAGCTGCTCTGAAGGCTGTATCTTACGGAAGCCCTATACTGTCTCTTAACATTCTCATCGGGAACAATCTCGCCCGACGCAATTCGTCTAAGCATGCACGCCATGTCAACAGCGGCTTTCTCGCTCCCGCACTCCGGATACAGCTTAGCATTCCACAGATACCAATCGGCCTCATCACCGCTGTCCCACACATCCGTGGTATCTAAGCCCATAACTTCAATGAAATCTCTAAGTGTACTTCCAAGGAACGCCGCCGATGAATCTCCTGCATGATATTTGCCCTTAGGATTGTCAAGACAGCCGTACACTCTCACCACATATTTTCCGTTTAAAAGCTTCACTTTATGCATGCAGCAGTCGGACGGTATGCTTATGTCCGAAATATTAAGTCCTGAGAGTATCACATTAGTGCCAAGCTTAGTGTCCTTGCCAATCACTGAATTCTCAATGTACACCGCACCATCAGCCTGAACATCATCCGATATGTGCCCGTTGATTACGCTGAGCGGCAGTCCGCCCTGATAGTCCGTACATACCCGCTTGGTCCACCCAAGATGCTCATAGCTTCCCAATTCATTCGTCTCAAGATTCCACAGCTCCCTCGTTGTGCCGAAATGGATGAACTCAGCAGGTGCAAGGCAGAGAAGCTTCATCGAAAAACCGTTGAGTGCCTCCCATATCCCGGTTCTGCACGCAAAAAGTTCATCGTTGAATTCGCCTTCCGGTGCCTGTGTATAAAATTCCTCGAGTGTAGATGCCTTGGCAAGCGGGTATAAAAAGTCACCGTAAAAGCTCACTCTTGCGCGTTCATTCACAAATGATGAAAATTTATCCTCGTCGAGCATGCCATCTGTGCTTATAAGTCCCCACAGAGCTTTAAGAAGATTTTTATCAAACATTATCGCTCCGGTATCAAGGTCGACATTGCCCTGTGCATTCATAGCCCCGAGATTTGTGAGTGATTCCTTCGTCTGCTTGTGCAGGAAGCGCTTCACATACCCGTTTCCGTCGTTTAAAAATACTCCGTGGTCTTTTCCCGTATCGACAGATTCCTTGATTGATATGGCAGCAGCCCCTGTGTACTGCAAATCAAGCTGAAGCACGTTAAAAAGCAGCATAACATCGCCGGAAAGCGTCAGCATTCCGGACTCTATCCTGCCCGGTATTCCTGCCATTGCAATGAGGAATTCATCAAACAATGTTGACATTCTTCCGTCAGGAAGCTGCCGCGGCACAGGTGAAAAAAGCTTTCCGCACACGCTGTACTGCGGAATTCGCTTGCTGTCTCCCCCTGAATGAATCACAAGGATTTTTCTGTCAAGGAAGTTCTCTCCCTCCTGCTCAAAAAGATATCTCAGCACATTAAAAGCCGCTCCTCCCGAGCCGACTCTTTTTCCGTCCGGGTCAGGTATGACCGCATATTTTACCTTGGTCGGGATAACTCCTTTTATGAGCCTGCAGTCAATCTCCTTTCTGAACGCCTCCGCCTGTAATTCGTTAGATGCCGTAAGAATAACATAATCCCACAGACACGCATTCTCATCCTCAAGCGTGTCCGCATATAACTCCCATGCGTCAAGATAGCTCTGGCTCAAAAAAAGTCTTTTCATCTTCTGAAAATTACCGTTCATATCAATCCTCATTCCTGATTATTACGCTTCGCACTTCCAATAGTATGCCGAATACGGCGGCAGGCAGCTTCCTCCACCGAAATCATGCTCCTCACCGCTTATAAGGTCGACTGCCCTTCCGCAGTGTGCATCAAAATGTGCCATAAAACTCTCACTGTCCGCATTGATTGCCACAAGAACACGCTCATGCTCACTCTTTCTCTCGAAAATACACTGCTTATTGGTGAGAAGAACCGAATAAAAACCTCCGTAGTTGAGTGCCTCACTGTTCTTTTTTGCACTCTCAAGCCGACTTATATATTCCGTAAGTTCATTCCACTCAGGCTTATCATAGCTTCTTCTGAGTGCAGGGTCTCCATCTGACTTATTGCCCTCAACGCCCCATTCGCTTCCGTAATACACACACGGTATTCCCGGCATTCCGAACATAAGTGCATATATAAGAGGCAGATGCTTCTTATTGGTAAGAATACTCGCCACCCTCGTCACATCATGATTATCAACGAAAGAAAGCAGATGCTTTCCTCTGTAGATGCACCAGTTCTCATATCCGAACTGTCTGTTGAGCGAATGGTTAATCTCGAACATATTCATGCTGTTAAAGCTTGAGTAAAGCCCCTTGTAGCACTCATAGTTCGTGGCTGAATGAAGCATCTCATCATTGACGAGACGATTGTAATCGCCGTGAAGCATCTCTCCGACAAGAAATATCTCCCTTCCAAACTCTCTTCCAAGCTCATCGGTAAACCTTCTGAGTCTCCTTAAGAAGTCCATATCAAGGCAGTATGCCACATCCAGCCTTATTCCGTCGATGCCGAAATACTCAACCCAGTATCTCACCGCGTCGAATATAAGTCCTATTACATCCTCACTCCGCAAGTTAAGCTTCACAAGGTCGTAATTTCCCTCCCAGCCCTCGTACCACAATCCGTCATTGTAACCTGAATTGCCGCCGAGATTTATATTAAACCATGAAAGATACGGTGAATTTTCTCTGTTCTTTATAACATCCTGAAACTGATAAAAGCCTCGCCCAACATGGTTAAACACTCCGTCGAGCACAACCTTGATTCCATTATCATGAAGCTTATCACATATATCCTTAAAATCCTCGTTAGTTCCGAGTCTTACATCTATCTTCTTAAAATCTCTTGTATTGTATCCATGTGTATCCGATTCAAAAACCGGTGAAAAATACACCGCATCCGTGCCTAACTTCTTAATATGAGGTATCCAGTCTGCAACCTTCAAAATTCTATGTTCAAGTTTCCCGTCATTCTCAAACGGTGCTCCGCAAAAGCCCAGCGGATATATCTGATAAAAGGTACTTTCATAAGCCCACATACATCTGTCCTCCACAATATAAAAGCGAGACTGTCCATCCGCAAGGATTAAACAGCCTCGTAGGTCTGCCCCAATATTACTTAAGGTAAAATACTTCCGGCATGAACTTAATAGGCTCTGCCTCATTGAAATCAAATGAACCCTCAACCATCTTAGATGTGATTGCGTTCCAACGATTGCAGGCTTCACTCTTAGCTATGTACTCGTTGGCATACTTAATATCATCGCACTCAAAGCAGTAGAAGAACTGATTTCCGTTCTGGAAAATTGAGTAATTGCGGTAACCTGCCTTAGTGTGCTCCTCCATAATCTCCGGCCAAGGATTATTGTGCATCTTAACATACTCGTCGAGACACTCCGGCTTAACCTTCCATGTCCATGCATATTTCTTGCTGTGTTCCATAATATACAACCTCTTTCTGTTTTTCTTTAAGGAACAGATTTCCAATTCCTTATATATTATATATATTAAATTGTTCTTTGTCCATTATCAATGTTTTTTTGTGTAAATTGCTTCTAAAAATGACCTTTTTAACAACATATTTGATAATTGTTCACAAATTGTTCATTTTTGTTTCACACCACGGTCACATGATACTTTTATACTATAATCAAAGTTAAGGAAGAGGTAAGAAACCTCATAAATACAGTATATAAATAAGCCTAACAGAATTCTTTTTCTTTTTCATAAAGCCCGGTACTTTCCCCGAAGTACCGGGCCCTCCTTTTATTCCGGGATATCATCATCGCACACGATTCATGCATTATTTCTCGGTAGTCTCACCCTGAACAGTTTTCTTATAAGCTTCTTTCCGTCAAAAGGAACTATCGGATAGATATAGCTTTCACCCGATATCGTGTTGTTGAACGCAATAGCAAGCAGTGTTATTATCACCCCGGCAAAAAATCCCCACCAATAAAAAAGATATGTCAGCACCAGCGTAATAAGCCTGAAGAATTTTATCGCATAGCCAAGTTCAAAGTTCGCCTGAGCATACGTTCCTATGGCGACAAATGCCATATAAAGCATTGTCTCCGGCGAAAACCATCCTGAGCTCACCGCATACTCTCCGACAACAATACCCGCAACAACCGAAAGCGGTGTTGAAAGCATTGTCGGTGTATTGACCGCGGCAAGCCTGAGACCATCTATCGCAAATTCCAGTATAATAAGCTGCCAGAACACATGAATATTGGCTTCATCCGTCAGATTGATAAATGCCAGCCAATCCGGAAGTTTTTCAGGGTACTCGATGAGTGCCATCCACATCGGTGTCAGAATGAGCGTCAAAACCGACATGATAAATCGCGAAAACCTGATGTAATTTCCTACAATCGGCGGAAAATAGAAATCGTCCGCCTCCTCCATAACGTCGAATATACTTGCCGGCACGACTATAACCGCAGGTGAATTATCCACAATGAGCACAATATTTCCGTCAAGTATGGATGCCGCCGCCGTATCCGGTCTTTCGGTATATTTAAACTTCGGAAACGGATTGATATAAGGGCCGTCAAGCACAGCCTCGGCAAGACTTTCTATGTTCATCGTAAGTGCCTCAACATCAAGCTGTTCAATCTTATCCTTTATTTTTCTCAGAAGCTTCATATCAGCCACACCCTCAAGGTATGCCACGGAAATATCCGTCCTCGATTTGATTCCCGCATGAAGAATCTCCACGCACAGCCTCGGATCCCTTATGCGGCGTCTTATAAGTGCCACATTTGATACTATTGTCTCGACGAATCCGTCCCTTGAACCTCTGAGCACCCTGTCCTTCCAGGGCTCATCCACGCTTCTCATCGGATATGTCCTGCAGTCAATCGCCATACACTCGCTGTACCCGTCGACAAAATAACACGCAACTCCGGACAGCACCGCCGTCACGATGTCCTCAACATCATCCAACAAATCAACTTCCACATAAGGAATATATTTGTCGGAGAACTCTCCCGCATTCGCCGGGATGTCCGTGTCCTTCAAGTCTGAGAAGGATTTTAAAAGTCTTTCCATTATTGTATCTTTTATAAAACCATCAATAAAAAAGAATCCCGCATCCTTATCCCCCAGTTTCTGCTCTCTGTATATCAGGTCAAAATTTTTATCCGCATGAAGTATATTTTTAAGTTCATGCACATTCTCTTGCAGCGAATCAGATATTTTCTTCAAAGCCTGCCTCCTAACCTCACCTAAAACGCCAACCGGCAATTAGGGTAAAAAAAAGTAACAGATACCATCTCTTTCAATGGTATCCGTCACTCTTATTTTTACCTGTATTCTATAAATTATACCAACTGGCTGCTCTTTGCATAAAGATTTGAAACAAGCTTTGTGTACTCAACACTGCTCTTCATTGCATCCATATCGTCGATTGCCGCTCCATTATCCGTGATGCGTCCGAACTCAGCCTTATCGTTGTCAGCAAGCTTAAGAGTAGCTGCTGCTGCCTTAAGTCTCTCTTCCTTTGTGGCATTGCTGTAATCGTCCTTGACACCTACAATCTTCATAACAGCATCAATCTCTGAATCAGTCCAGTTACCGAATCTGTTGTCCATAAGATAAGCAATTCTTTCTTTACGAGTAACGCACTTAATAAAACCTCTTAACATATTAATCCCTTTCCTTTCGTGACAGCTTCTTCAAAAAACTGCCTGTCATCTCATCAGGATGACCACTGTGTTTTCTTTTTCCTACGAGTGCCATTATTACACACAATGTCAATACATGCAAATAGAAAAAGAACCGTTTTTTGGCAGTTTTATTGTAAAGAACAACCATATTTTTGTACAATCTGTATATGAAATGCAATTTTCTTTGTGCAAAATAATGGTTTCATGAAAGAAAATATGTATCATTGTTAAAAGATTAGCACAATTTTAGGCACTCCTTGAAAACCCTGAGCGCATTCTTATAAAATATTTTTTCTATGTCGCTCTCCGAAAACCCTCCATTCTTTAGCGCATCATGAAGTCCCGGAAGATACGACGCATCAGCAAGATCAAGCCTGCCCCCGATTCCGTCAAAATCAGAGCCGAGTGCCATGACATCAATGCCTCCGAGGTTCGTGATGTACTTTACATGGCGCACCATATCTTCGATTCTGCTTTCGACGTCATTGCCCACATCACCCCTGTCGTTTAAGAAAGCTCCACAGTAATTAAGTCCCGTTATACAGCCCCTCTCTCCGAACGCTCTTATCATGTCGTCGGTTAGATTTCTCACATGCGGGTTCATCGCCCTCGCATTGGAATGGCTTGCCACGAACGGCTTTGTCGTGTTGTTGTATATATCCCAAAATCCCGCATCCGACAGATGCGACACATCAATTACCATTCCCAGCCTCTCCATCTCCGCTATGAACTCAAAGCCTTTCTCCTTGAGCCCCTTTGACGCATCGGCATCATAGTAGAATGTGCCGTCCTCGTTGTACACGACATGATTCGGGTACGCAAGCTCATTCTCATGGTTCCATGTGAGCGTCATCATTCTAAGCCCCAGCCTGTAGTAATTCCTCAGCATCGCAAGGCTTCCGGCACATATATCGCCTTCCTCGCCGGTGAGCATGGCTGACATTTTTCCGCACCGCATATTATCTTCTATATCGGAATAGCTTGTGACCTGTGATATTATGTCCTTATTTTTCTCAAGCTCCTCATAAAAAATATCCACGAGCTTCAATCCATCCAAAAGTACGTTGCCCGAGTATGCCTTATTTATATATACCGCAAAGCATTGCAGCATGTAATCACCCTTTTTCATTTTCATCAGATCAAGATGATGATTATTCTGCCTGAGTCCGGACTGTATATTGTTCTTTCTGTCATACATAAGTGCCGACAGAGTATCGCAGTGCATGTCAAAAACCTTCATATCGTGACACCTCCATGTCATTCATATACCTTGATTATGTCCTTGATTTTCTTGGCTCTGTGCAACACCTTGTCCACCTCGCCATAGAACGTCTCAAAATCTTCCGCGCCCTTTGCGCCACCAAAACGGCATCCCCCTTACCCCCGCTTAGTACTCTACACACTTGAAGCGGGGGATTGCTTATTCTGCGTTCAATACGGTGTTTCGGATTAATGAAGCCTAAAAACGGTCAAAAATAAAAATCACCATGACAGAACGCTGATGTTCATGCCGCAGGATAAAAGCTCGGCATCGTAATTTTTCTTCTCCATCTGTCTTAGTACACGGGTTGGTTTTGAATGTGGCACTAAAAAAGCTTCTGATACTGCTCTTAAATAACAACCTTAACCATTTAGAATATGCTAACACAATGTATCATTTTAAGCAATATAATTTATTTTCTTTTTAAGATTCAGATGTCAAAACATGCTCTATGAACTTAATCGTGTATAGCATGTTATATTTATGCATATCACGACTTTTGGAAGAAGCTTAGATGTTCTTAGAACGTCTTGCTTCGTACAATGGAGCTGATATGCATAAATATAATACATTATACACTCATACATTAAGTTGGCATGTTTTGACCCCAACATCATCCTATTACACAAAAAAGCCCGGCTCTCCCCCAAGCCGGACTTCCACGTTAAATTATATCCCCATCAAAATTCAGTCACACCAATAAGGCTGTAATCGTTCAATTCATAAGTATATATGCTCTCGACACCGTCAAAAATGTAGAGATAATCCCCTATATATACAGCCCTCGGATAATCGTATGAGTACACATCAAGCACACATTCGATAAGTTCTACAAAACCATCATTATCATCGTACCTGTAAAGTCTGTATATCTGAGCAAGCTTTCCGACTATGTTCGCCCCCGTCTCATCCGCCTCAATTATATTTTCCTCGGTCGAAAAACCTATCAGATTTCTCTGCGCATCGACAAGTATTGCCCTGTGCTCATAGAGAGCACCCGAATAATACGCCTCAAGCTGCAGCCTGTTCTCCTCAGATATATCATAAGGATCGCTTATGTCAAACATACTCATCTTGACATTGCTGACTCTGCCGTTGCTCTCATCCGCTTCATACCCAAGACCTAACATTTTTCCTTCTCCGTAAGGATGAAGATATTCTGAAAATCCCGGAAGCTTAAGTTCATCAACTATGACCGGATCAGCCGGGTCGGACATATCGACCACGAACAGCGGGTCAGTATTTCTAAACGTCACAAAATATGCCATATTGCCGAGAAATCTTGATGATTTAACTGTCTCACCATTAGCGATATCCTCGATGCTTCCTACAAGCTTTAAGTCGCTGTCAAAAATATACAGTCCGCAGCTCGGTTCATAATAGGTATAATCATATGTGGTCGTCACAATTCTGATATATCCGTTATACTCACTGAAAGAGAACTGACTGTCAGCGCTTCCGCATACCTCTGTCTCACCTGCATATTCAATATTTCCGTTTTCTATGGAGAACTTCATAAGCCTGCTTCTTGATTTCTCAGTCTCATATCCGGTTATTCCTTCACTCTGCACGCCATCTGTCTGCAATTCATCATTCTCCACATCATTAATTATCTCATAACCATACCACATATACGGCTGATATGAAAGAAAATATATCGCATTCTCGCTCACATACATATTGTCTGAGCTCAGCACCACCGCCTCTGTGTCCTTATATGACATCGGATTCTTCAAGTCAACAGAGCCTATTACCGTATAGCTTCTGTCGTTCACATACTCAGGACAATATATATTATGCTCACCTGCAAGCATACCGTCATACATCGGAATATAGCTTTCATATTCACCCTCGCTGCAGCTGTAATCCGGCGTATAGTGTGATATCAAATATAGCACGCCGTCGGTAATTCTCGATGATACATAGTATCCGCTCTGAGTCACCATATTGATATACTTAGGAGCTTCTTTGTCCGATATATCATAAAACATTCCGAAGCTTATGCATCCAGGTTCATAGGCATAGCGGCTATAAGCATATCCGGTAATAACCAGTACATTTCCATCAACATACATCGTGTTGTAATCTACATACTCATACCCCGCAAGCTTATCAAGCTGTATCCGGCTGCTCTCATCAAGCGCTCCGCCGTCTACGGCACATATCGAGACAGAACGTGTTCCCACATACACATCATCCGGCTTCTTCATCACATAGAGATACTTTCCGTCGGTGATAAAAATATTGCCCTCTGACACCCCCTCCTCCTGGTCATTATTCTTCGAAAAGTCTTTACTGTCTGAGCCTGAGGCAGTGTCCGTAGTTATATCATTCCGCACATTCTCATTAACCGCACTGTCATAATGTCCTGCACCTGTTTCTGCACTGCCTGTTATATCACTGTCATTCCGGATATAATATCCGTCATCAATATAATTTCTTCCTATAAGCTTTTCATAAAGCTCATCATATATCGTCATTTCCATGCCAGCCGTCACCCCTGTTGTTTCTTCAGTCGTTGTCTCCAGCATCTTTTCATACTCATACATATCCTCATTGCTGCCGGAAGTATTTTTCGGAGACAGTCTGTTCACCATCGACGCTCCCGCCGCAACCACAATTACTGCCGCTGCCGCCAGTGCAAAGCTTCTTATATTCCTTGATAGCGTCTTTACACCTTGCTTCTTTGTATTATCTGCCCCTGCATCCAGCTTTTTTGATATATTCTCAGGCAGTAGAGATTCAGGCACATCCACTTCATCATCCCTTATCCTATCCCTCAAAAATTTATCATCCATGTTCATTCCTCCATTTCACATATAACCCGCATATTCTATACCAACATTCTTCTGAGTTTTTCAAGCGCCCTGCTCTTGACCGTCCGAACCGTATTGTGGTTCATCTTCATCAGCCTCGCGATTGTCTCGCCCTCATACCCTGCAATCAAGGACATGGCAATCACCTGACGCTCCCTGTCATCAAGCATTGCAAATGCATTCTGCAAATCAACTCTGCCCGCAATATCCTCTGCCTCCACAGATACCACCGTATCCAAAGCCTCATCAAGCTCCAAGGTCTTATTGACATACCCCTTAAGCCTTCTCTTGCACTTCGCGGATAAAATCTTAAATATCCAGCCTTTAAATGCCCCCTTATCCCTCAATTTCCCGAATTCGGCATACGCATCGACCACCGCTTCACTCACGGCATCCTCCGCATCCTCCCTGTTTCCAAGGACATAGAGCGCATACCTATATAAATCCTTATATACTGCAGTATATAATTCGATAAATTCATCCTTCATGTAAAATCCCCCTTGGCGGATTATCTTTTATCAATGCGTATACATTACTGCTTACGCATTCATCAACTTTAAAGTCATATAATAAGTGTACATATATGTTGGAAATGTTTCAATTATTTTAAAAGATTCAAAAAAATTCAATGTATAAAATACAAGAAAACAAACATAATATTATAAACACTAAAAAAGGAAAGTATTGAAACATTGTAATCTCAATACTTTCCTTGGGTTTTAAACCTTGCTAAAACTACTTAGCATAATCAACTACTCGCGACTCGCGGATTAAGCTGACCTTAATCTGTCCGGGATACTGTAACTCTGCCTCTATCTTCTTAGAAATATCCCTTGCAAGAAGTACCATCTCAGCATCATCAACTGCCTCAGGAACTACCATAATTCTGACTTCTCTACCTGCCTGAATAGCAAAAGACTTCTCAACGCCATCAAAGGAGTTGGTAATATCTTCTAACTGTTTAAGTCTGTTGGTATATGTCTCAAGTGTCTCTCTACGTGCACCGGGTCTTGCAGCTGATATAGCATCCGCAGCCTGTACAATGCATGCTATGAGCGACTGAGGTTCAACATCTCCGTGGTGTGCCTCTACTGCATTGATAACAATATCGGACTCCTTGTACTTCTTACAAAGATCAACACCAATCTGAATATGTGAGCCTTCCATCTCGTGATCAAGTGCCTTACCAATATCATGCAGAAGACCTGCACGCTTGGCGGTTCTGATATCAACACCAATCTCACCGGCAAGCAAACCGGAAAGATGTGCAACTTCAATCGAATGCTTGAGTGCATTCTGACCATAGCTCGTTCTGAACTTCATCTTACCGAGAAGTCTCACAAGCTCAGGGTGTATGCCATGAACACCAACTTCAAGTGTTGCAGCCTCGCCCTCTTCTCTCATCATGGTCTCAACTTCCTTCTGCGCCTTCTCAACCATCTCCTCAATTCTTGCAGGATGGATACGGCCATCAACAATAAGCTTCTCAAGAGCTATTCTTGCGACCTCACGGCGTACCGGATCAAATCCGGACAGGATAACTGCCTCCGGAGTATCATCAATTATCAAATCAACTCCCGTCATTGTCTCAAGAGTTCTGATGTTACGTCCCTCTCTGCCAATGATTCTGCCCTTCATCTCATCATTAGGAAGCTGAACAACTGAAATTGTGGCCTCAGATACATGATCAGCAGCACACTTCTGTATTGCTGTTACGACATATTCCTTTGCCTTCTTGTTCGCCTCTTCCTTGGCTCTGGCCTCTAACTCCTTGACCATAACCGCGGTTTCATGCTTTACTTCATCTTCAACAGTCTTCAAAAGATAATCTTTTGCCTGTTCGGAGGTTAAACCAGAAATTCTTTCCAGTTCCTGTACTCTCTTAGAGCTGAGCTCCTCGACTTCCTGTCTCTTACGATTAAGTTCCTCTTCCTTGCGTGCAAGATTTGCATCACGACGCTCAGCAGCTTCAAGCTTCTTATCCAAAGTCTCTTCCTTTGCAAGGACACGACGCTCATACTTCTGAACCTCTGCGCGCCTCTCCTTAGTCTCCTTGTCAAGTTCATTCTTAGTCTTGATGGACTCTTCCTTCACTTCCAAAAGAGCTTCTTTCTTCTTGGTCTCTGCTGTCTTGAGGGCTTCATCTATTATCTCTCTTGCCTTGTCTTCCGCACTGCCAATCTTCTTCTCGATTACATTGCGTCTATATGCATTAGCGACAAACCAAGTAATAGGTGCAACTATAATAATGGAAATTACTACAGCTAAAATCGTCTGTAACACAGGAGCACCTCCTTATTTAGTTTTCATTGTACAAAATACAACATTTAAATTGTATACTTTTTTGGCATTTGTGTCAAGTGTTAAACAAATATTATACAAAATTACAACAAATTCCACATTAATATGCCATTCTCAGTCATGTATGTATCAGTCATCACTTCTGAGTACTCTTCCGACACATTCAGAGGAAAATCCCTTCCTCATAAGATACGCATACAGCTTCCTTCTATCATCAAAATCAAGTCCGCCTATGTTATCCTGTGTAACAGACTTCTTCCGGAGTGCAGCCCATACAGCCTCGATATCATCCTCTGAATCAGGTCTTAATTCTTCAAGCACCTGTCTTATGATGTCCCTGTCGATTCCCCTTCTGTACAATCTCTGCTCAATATCCCTTCTGCTCCTGCCACGGCATGAATTTTCGACAAAGTACTGCGCATATCTGAGGTCATCAATATAGCCGAACTTCTTGGCATACTCTATGCCTATCAGCGCATATCTCTCAACATATCCACCCTCAATAAGTTTGTCATGCACCTGTTTCTCCGTCTTCTGTGCAGACTTAAGTATATAGAGAGTTCTCGCCTTGACACGCTTGGGAATAAGCTCCTCATCTATCTCACGATATACCGGTTCATCAACATTCTCACCGACCTCAAGACGGTATCTGTTGACCTCCTGATTGTAGAGAGCAAACGCATATTCACCGTCTATACTAATTCTCTTGCGCTTCTTATCCATGTCCGTAATATCTGTTACAATCATACCGCCCTCGTCAATGATATTCCCAATCCGCTTCGCTGCCTGCTCATATAAGCTCATTCAGCCATTAAGAATATTTAATGATTACTGCTCTTTCTCCTGCTCAGGTGCAGCCACCGTGTTGTCAGCCACAACAACATCTGCCGCAAGTCCGTAGTGCTCACGAACCTTCTTCTCAACCTCAGCCATAACAGCAGGGTTATCGCGAAGATACTGCTTCGCATTCTCACGTCCCTGACCAATCTTGGCATCATTGTATGCGAACCACGCACCGCTCTTGACAATAATGTTGAGATTAACCGCAAGGTCAAGAATATCTCCCTCTCTTGAAATACCCTGACCGAACATAATATCGAACTCAGCCTCCTTAAAAGGCGGAGCAATCTTATTCTTAACAACCTTGATTCTGGTTCTGTTACCTACAACCTCTCCGCCCGACTTAAGAGCCTCGATTCTTCTGACATCAAGACGAATTGATGAGTAGAACTTGAGCGCACGACCACCGGTTGTAGTCTCAGGATTGCCGAACATGACTCCGACCTTCTCACGGAGCTGGTTGATGAATATAACAACACAGTTAGTCTTGCTTATAACCGCCGTGAGCTTACGAAGTGCCTGTGACATAAGTCTCGCCTGAAGTCCGACATGGGAATCACCCATATCGCCGTCAATCTCAGCCTTAGGAACAAGTGCCGCAACGGAGTCGACAATTATAATGTCAACCGCTCCCGAACGAACCATTGTCTCCGTAATCTCAAGAGCCTGCTCGCCGTTATCCGGCTGTGAAATGTACAGATTGTCAATATCTACACCTATGTTCTTCGCGTATACAGGGTCAAGTGCATGCTCGGCATCTATGAAACCTGCTATACCGCCTCTCTTCTGAACCTCAGCAACCATATGAAGTGCAACCGTGGTCTTACCACTTGATTCAGGTCCGTATATCTCAATAATTCTTCCCTTAGGAACTCCACCCATTCCGAGTGCAATGTCAAGACTGATTGAACCGGTCGGTATAGTCTCAACATTCATCGATGCAGATGGGTCTCCGAGCTTCATAATAGCTCCCTTGCCGTAAGAACGCTCTATATTCGAAATAGCAGCCTCCAATGCCTTAATCTTATCTTCCTTAGCCATAATTTCTAATCTCCTTCTCTAATCACGTTCGACGCAAACTAATGTTCGTATGTACACACTATAATACATACAACCTCAAAAGTCAATATCTAATCGAACAAATTTTCGTATTGATGGGATACACTGACAATCGGCTCCGTGGGAATCGGGATACCGCCGATGTTACTAAAGACTTAATATTTCTTACCGAAAACATGATAACATAACGAAGAATATAATTCAATAATTAAATGCAAAAAGTCAGCATATTGTACCGACCCCAAAAAGTTAGACCTAAAAATCTAACGATTGGAGGTCGGTATTT
>ERZ826016.656-NODE-656-length-40788-cov-9.800260_pt1 | contig 40788 bp, 36 predicted proteins | sample MGYA00519872_ERZ826016 | MGnify/ENA primary metagenome ERZ826016 (study PRJEB31778, sample SAMEA3449218) | human gut metagenome | biome: human gut; feature: human-associated habitat; material: faeces | place: United Kingdom | collected 2010/2012 ... | reverse complement strand
ATTGAATTTTCAAGGTGCGAAGCCCTGTTTAGGTGTGGGAAGTTTTAGTTACTAACTAAAACTTCCCACACCGATGTGGTGTGTTGAACCTTGAAAATTCAATATTTCAGCCAATAAAAAAGGCATAAACCTGTTCCGTTTGGTATAATGGAATTGACTAGAAACCATCTTTACAAAGGAGATTTATGCCATGTCCAGTATACCACAAAACCATTCTGATGAAAAAGCCCTAATTGACTGCGTTCAGAGATTTTTTTCTAAACACCATGTCGGCAAGCTTCTTGCCAGATGTAATGGCATGAAAGAAAAAGGCGTTTCTCCGGTTTCTCTGTTTCGTTACAAACTCAGTAACATTTTTGTCGGAAGAAGTATGTATATGCAGCAACAGACCGGCTCTTTTAAGGAAGCATTTTCCAAGAACACGTTCTACCGTTTCCTTAATTCTGCAAAGACAAACTGGCTCCGTTTCACTTCTCTTCTTGCTGCAGATATCGTAAATCACGACATCAAAGGTCTGACGAATGACAGCAGAAAAAATGTCTTCATCATTGATGACAGTCTTTTTAACCGCACCAGCTGCAAGAAAACAGAACTGGGATCAAAAGTTTTTGACCACACGGATATGCGTTTCAAAAAAGGATTCCGAATGCTTACTTTAAGCTGGAGTGATGGAAATACATTGATTCCTGTAAACAGCTGTCTGCTGGCATCTGCAAAAACTACAAATATCATCGGTCCTGTAAAGGACTTTGATAACAGAACCCTTGCAGGAAAAAGACGCAAGCTTGCTCAGACAAAAGCTCCAGAAGCAATGATGGCTTTGCTGGACACTGCCCTCAGCGTGGGACTGAATGCTGACTATGTTCTGTTTGATTCCTGGTTTTCAAACCCGGTGCAGATCACAGCCATCCATTCAAAAGGCATGGATGTGATTGCTATGATCAAGAAGAGCAGCCGGATTAAATACTCATACGGTGGTAAACAGCTGAGTATCAAAGAAATCTATTCCAAGAACAAAAAGCGCCATGGCAGATCAAAATATCTGCTGTCTGTTGATGTTATGGTAGGAAAAGAAACTCCAATTCCGGCGAAAATCGTATGCGTAAGGAACAAATCGAACCGCAAGGACTGGCTTGCTTTTATCTGTACGGATACGACTCTTTCTGAGGAAGAAATCATCCGTGTTTATGGAAAACGTTGGCAGATTGAGGTTTTCTTCAAGACCTGCAAATCCATGCTGAACCTGATTGGAGAATGCCATAGCTTATCTTATGATGCGCTGACAGCCCATGTGGCCATTGTATTTACTAGATATATGTTGCTTGCAATGGAACAGCGCCAAAACGAAGATCAGAGAACTCTTGGTGAGTTATTCTTCTTTCTCATTGATGAAATGGCAGACATTACTTTCCGCAGGTCACTTTGCATCTTGATGGATGCCTTAATGGCAAGCCTTCAGGAAATCTTAAAGCTCAGCGATAAACAACTGACTGCTTTTACTGTTGATTTTGAGGCAAGATTGCCGGAATATCTGCGTAATGCACTTCATCCAGAGGTTGCAATAGCATAAAGCACTATTTTGTTAGCTGAAATATTGAATTTTCAAGGTGCGAAGCCCTGTTTAGGTGTGGGAAGTTTTAGTTACTAAATAAATATTTGTTCAATAGGCTTAGTAAAGCCCATGATATAATTGTCCCAGTGTCAATCAGGTAATAGTTCTTTTCACTCCTGTTGAACCAGTAATGGTTGCTTCATACTAAGTCTGTTCCCCTGACATGGAAGTTAGCTTCAAACCGGCTGGCTGTTTGCTTAAGTTCATGGATAACCATCTAGCAGTGTGGTTTCGCATCTGTCCATCTTAAGCTGGATTCTTATATGCGAGGGTGTCGATGCTCCATGATCATGGGTTTTACCAAGCCGATTGAACACTTTAATCTACAACGAAAGAAGGTGATTACAATGAACACACTTTACGTCGGTATCGATGTAAGCAGCAAATCCAATGTCGTTTACTTAATGCTTCCAAATGGAGATAAACACAGCAACTTTTCTGTTGCTAACTCTCATGAAGGTTCTACCCTGTTGGTAAAAAAAATCTATTCTGCTTTAACTTCACATTCCCTTGACACGGTTCTGATCGGTCTTGAAGCAACCTCAGTTTACGGAGACAATCTCGTGTACTTCTTAAGGGAAGATGCCACTCTGGCACCGTTTAACAGAAAGATTCATGTCCTCAATCCTAAGCAAGTCAAGAAGTTTCACGATACTTACAATGACTTGCCAAAGAATGATTATGTGGACTCTTTTGTTATTGCTGACTGCCTGCGTTTCGGTAGAATCAACAAAGAGGTATATATGGGAGAATACCGTTATAAAGCTCTCCAAAACCTCACACGGGCACGTTTCTTCGCTGTTCAGAATCTTGTCAAAGAAAAGCAGCGATTCATGAATGTGCTGTTCAAGAAGTATTCTACTATGACGCAGGAGAAGGTATTCAGCGATGCCTTCAGCACTACTGCCCTTGCTGTCTACGATGAATTTGAATCCGCAGAAGCACTGGCAAATATGGACTTACATGAGCTTACTGACTTCATCATTGAAAAAGGAAAGAATCGCTTTCCTGATCCTGATGCAGTAGCCAAAGCCATTCAGAAAGCTGCCCGCAGTTCTTACCGTTTACCCAAGACGGTAAATGACTCTGTTAATCAGGTGCTTTCAATATCCATAACCTCTATGAAGGCATTGGAATCTCAAATCAAAGAGTTCGATAAAGCTATCAAAGCCCTGATGGAACTCTTGCCAAATGTATTGATATCCATTCCAGGTATTGGGCCTGTATATTCAGCCGGTATCATGGCTGAAATCGGAGATATCAATCGTTTTGATAATCAGGCATCGCTTGCTAAATATGCGGGGCTTGCCTGGAAACAACACCAGTCCGGTGGATTTGAAGCCGAAGTTACAAGGCTCATTCCATCAGGCAACCGATTTTTAAAGTATTATCTGTGTGAAGCCGCATTTTCTCTTGTAAGATGCGACAAGAAATACAGCGACTTCTACCACCTCAAATACAAAGAGGTAAACAGATGCCAACACAAACGTGCACTCGCATTAACTGCCCGTAAATTTGTGCGTTTAGTCTTTCGACTGCTGAAAGACAACCGCCTATACTGTCCAGCAAAGTAGATTCCATCTGCTTGCTGATGAACTACGCCCTGCTCATTTAAAAAATCTGGTCGACAGGGCTTAGGTGGGTGTTTTTTGTCTTTGCGGTATATATCAAAAATGTATGATTTTTAAATCATTTATTTTCTTGACATCACACCGCTGGACTTAATGAAAGTCAGTTGTTACGTGCCGCTGGCACTCCCACAACTGCCGCCAGCATTCGTAATCCGGGCTGTCGCCCTGCTTACTCATACCGGCTTGGTTGTCAAATGTCTGTACGTCCCTGCGTGCGAGCACGCAGTCCGTACAGTGTAGGTTTGTCAAACATTTGTTACACTGACTGCAAATAATTCTTTAGCACCTGATTAGGTGTTTTCCATCCCAGAGGGCGCATTGGGAAGTTGTTGTAATCCCTTCGGTTGTAGACCTTTAGCTGCTTTGAGAAGTCCTCGAAGGAATAGAACGCATGGGTCGCGTAAAACCGTTCATTGTCCTTCCGATGACTTCGCTCTACCTTCCCGTTATGCCTTGGAGTGAAGGGACGGATGATCTTGTGACGGATTCCATGCTGCTCCAGGTGGAGCTGGAACATGGTTGGTTTGTTCCTTTGTGATGTGAAACGGTTTGTGAATTCACTTCCATTGTCCGTCTGGATGCATTCGATCCGGCAGGGAAAAGCCTTAACCAGGTGTTCAACAAACATAGCAGAAGAATAGGTATTGTGTTCCTCAAACGCCTCCACAAACCGCCAGCGGGAGAATTCATCAATGGCCGTATACTGGAAAAATTGTTTTCCAATGACCTTGCTGTTCTTAAGGCAGGCAGAAGGAACGAACTTCACGTCAACCTGGATGCGTTGACCGGGATAATCCATCGTTTCATAAGGCTTGGGGATATACTTGGGATTCGGCGGTTTTACAGCCATCATACCCTGTTTTTTAAGGAATCGGTATAAACCAGAAATGGAACGGGAATACCCGCGCTGCCTGAGTTTGACCCAGAAGACAACAAGGCCAGCGTGAGGATTTCTGCGCCGCATATCGTTAATAAGCTTAATTTCAGCAACGGTATGCTGGTTTGGGTGATGATGAGGCCTTCTGGAATGATCGCGAAGGGAATCCCAGGAGCCATCATAGCGTCGAAGCCACCGATAGATATACTGCCGATTGGTCTTATATTTGACAGCAGCCTTAGTGACGCCAAACTTCTGGGCGAAGCGAATTAGGGATAGACGATACCTCATATCTTGTGTTATACTAGCCATAGCAGAGAACTCCTTTTGATTTGGTTGTGGTGACTAAAATATAACACAAAAGGCAGCATCTCTGCTTTTTAATTATTCAGTTGTAACACATGTATTGTAATCCTACAATAGATTACAGCGCTATCACAATTACCACTTGAAACTCCCCTAATTTCATAATATACTGAAGCCAGTATATTATTTTATCAGCACCGGAAACAATGGAGAAAAGTATATGGGGAAAATCGATGAAGTACGATTAGGTCTTGAAACAGCATACATAGACGGATCGGTTGTTTCGAGCAATGTGTACAGACCGCAATTTGTATCAAACAATCACAAAGAAGGGAAGAAAGTGATCTCATCCATTGAGGATGAGCTTTTGGCGTGTGATGGATTTCAGATTAGTGTGGCATTCATTACAATGAGCGGGATCACACCGCTTCTTCAAACCTTGCGTGAACTTGAAAAGAGAAATATTAAAGGAGAAATTCTTACAACCAATTATTTAAATTTCAGTGAACCCAGAGCGTTGAAAAAACTGAATGAACTCTCCAATATCACACTTAAGATGTATGATGTAGAAGTGGCTGCGGAAGGATTTCATACAAAGGGGTATATTTTCAAAAAAGAAGAAATTTACCGAATCATTATCGGTAGTTCCAATATTACAAGTGCTGCCCTTACGAGCAACAGAGAGTGGAATACAAAACTGGTTTCCACGGAACAAGGTGAGGTTGCGAAGGAGATTGTTGCCGAGTTCAAAGAATTATGGAATTCAAGTTTTGCATTACCATTTGATGAATTTTATGAGAATTATAGTGAGCGATATAAGATCATCAAGCGCCAGCGAGAGGTTGCCAAACAGGAACGGATCACGTCCATTGAGAAATATAAATTGCAGCCAAACAGTATGCAGGTGGGATTTATTACAAATCTGAAGAAGATCATTGGAGCCGGTGAGGACAGAGCTCTTCTGATCTCAGCAACGGGTACAGGAAAAACCTATGCATCCGCTTTTGCAATGAGAGAGCTTGGATTTAAGCGGGTATTGTTCCTGGTTCACCGTGGCCAGTTGGCAAGACAGACCAGGAAGTCGTATGAAAAAGTATTTGCAAAATCTGTTTCAATGGGCCTGGTGGGAGCGGGATACCATGAATATGATGCGGATTATGTATTTGCGACAGTACAGACGTTGAATCGCGATGAGCATTTACTTCAATATGAAAAAGATGCGTTTGATTGTATTGTCCTGGATGAAGCACACCATGTTCCGGCGGATACATATCAAAAAGTGATGAAATATTTTACGCCAAAACTTTGGCTTGGAATGACGGCGACTCCGGATAAGCGTGATGACAATGTTGAAGGTAAAAATGTCTATGAATTATTTAATTATCAGATTGCCTATGAGATTCGACTGCAGCAGGCAATGGAGGAAAATCTTCTTTGCCCATTTCATTATTTCGGAATCACAGATTTAGCCATTATTGGAGATGATGAAGAGGCTGGCCGTGATTTTTCCATGCTTACCAGTGATGAGAGAGTAAATCATATTATCGAGCAGGCTGATTATTACGGATACAGTGGGGACAAGGTTAAGGGGATAATTTTTTGCAGCAATATTAAGGAAACAGAGGAACTTTCAAGAAAATTCAACCAGATGCTCAATCCCTCTACAGGGAAGAAATTTAGAACCATTGCGTTAAATGGTAGTGCATCTGAGCCGGAGAGACAAACGGCGTTTGAGAGACTTGCCATGAATGAGGAAGATGCAACGGCGGATTTAAGACCGTTGGACTATATTTTTTCTGTGGAAATTTTGAATGAAGGTGTGGACATCGTGGAGGTCAATCAGGTCATTATGCTCAGACCGACGCAATCGCCCATTGTGTTTATCCAGCAGCTGGGAAGAGGATTACGAAAAGCAGAGGGAAAAGAGTATGTGGTAATTCTTGATTTTATCGGAAACTACAATAACAATTTCATGATTCCAATTGCTTTATCAGGAGACAGAACCTACAACAAAGACAATATTCGCAGATACATCATGGAGGGTGGAAGAGTTATTCCAGGAGCGTCTACCGTGCATTTTGATGAGATTAGCAGAAAAAGAATCTTTGCTTCTGTGGACAATGCGAATTTTAGTGATATAAAACTGATCAAAGAAAATTATACGAATCTAAAAAACAAGCTGGGCCGTATCCCACGATTGCGTGATTTTGATGACTACGGTGAAATGGATGTTATTAGAATTTTTGACAACAATAGCCTGGGTTCATATTACAAGTTCCTGGTTAAATACGAAAAAGATTACAAAGTTCGATTATCTGAGGATGAGGAAAAAGTAATTGAATTTGTTTCAAAAAAGTTGGCAAGTGGAAAACGGATTCAGGAACTACAGATGTTGAAGAGAATGTTGGCATACGCCCATGGATTGTCAAGGCTTGGTTTGTTTGCAGGGCTTTCTGAGGACATGAAAGGGTACGGAAAAGCCGTTAGTAAGTTTCAGAAGGAAAATATTGTAAACGTTATGACCAATGAATTTCCTGCCGGAGTAAGTAAAAAGACATATTCCCAATGTGTGTTTATTGAGGAAGAAGGAAACGATTATAAACCAACGGAATCATTTATGCAGATGATGTCAAAGGATGAATTTTATGAAGTCCTTAGGGAACTGGTTGAATTTGGAATTAGTCGATATGAAAGGGATTATAAAAATACATATGATCAGACGGACTTGGTCCTATATCAGAAATACACCTATGAGGATGTCTGCCGTCTCCTGAATTGGGAGCAAAACGAAGTGCCATTAAATATTGGTGGCTATAAATATGACAAAAAGACCAAGACATTTCCTGTATTTATTAATTATGACAAAGCAGAGGATATTAGCGACACCACAAAGTACGAAGATCATTTTGTACCGGGATTTCGAGATCGCTTAATTGCCATTTCCAAATCGGGAAGAAGTCTACAGTCGGAAGACGTGCAGAACTTCTTAAAAGCCAAAGAACGGGGTATCCAAGTGGAACTGTTTGTGCGGAAAAATAAAGACGATAAGATTTCAAAAGAATTTTATTATCTGGGACATATGACAGCAAGCGGAAATACAAAAGAATTTACCATGGCGAATACCAAGAAAACAGCGGTGGAAATAGAGTGGATACTGGATGTCCCGGTAAGAGAAGATATATACGAGTATATTATGAATTCATAAATGGAGGACATATGAAGACAATAAGGGTAGTGGCGGCCGTGATCAAAGCCGTTAACGAGAATAATAAACCAATTATTTTTGCGACACAGCGAGGATATGGAGAATTTAAAGGCGGATGGGAATTCCCAGGCGGAAAAATCGAGGCAGGTGAAACTCCGAAGAAAGCGTTAAAACGCGAGATCATGGAGGAACTTGACACGGAAATATCCGTAGGAGAATTGATTGATACAATAGAGTATGATTACCCGGAATTTCATTTGTCGATGGACTGCTTCTGGTGTGAAATGGTAAGCGGAGACCTTGTGCTGAAGGAACATGAGGCAGCTAAGTGGCTGGATAAAGAAATGCTTTACAGTGTGGACTGGCTGCCGGCAGATGTGCGGTTGATTGAAAAAATAAAGGCGGGGGTGTAAGGCAAGGAGGAATGAACCATGGATATAATTAGAAAAGACTGGAAACTATTTCAAGAGAAAATACCAGGCTGGCAAGAAAAATATATGGAAGGTCTGGTCAAAGAGTATGTGGAATTTCTAAATGATGACACAAAGCCAGCATCAGAAAAGTTTCGGAAACTGGAAGAGCGGATAAAAAAAGATAAGCGTCATCCGGGCATTGTTATGGAACTGAGTAAGTCAGAGATGATATGGGACATCGTTCGCCTTATAAGGTTGAATGTAATCGTATATGATGATTTATCAGACTTTAGTGACGCATTGCAGCAGGAGGTAAAAAGAATACTTGAGCAGACTGACTGAGGTAACATGAGAAAAATAGGTGAGGAAAATATGAGGGCTGATTATATCAAAGGAATTATAAAAAATACGATGAGATGCCATATGATTTGTATACTAATCAATGGAACATGGGGAATAGGAAAAACATATGTATTAAAAGAGACTTTAAAAGAAAAAATGTTCTTTTGAAAGAAATTACAGGGAAAGACAGTACGGTATGATGTACATAGAGGACTATTGGAAAATTTTAGGTTAAATCATAGTAAGGAGAATTGATGTATGGGCAAGCAGGATATGAAAAAATACAATATGGATTATGTAAGGATTAGTAAAAGTCCATGTATGAATGAAATAGGGAAGAAAAAATATGGGTTTGATTATGATAAAGCACTTTTAGAGTACAAATATTTAGTGGGAGAAAAAGTGAGTAGAAAAGAATGGAAAAAATTAAAGGATTGTAAGAAATGCAATTCCTATTTTGAATGGGAAAAATCAGTTGTGAATGAGAATAAAGAAAAAACAAAGATACAGTTAGCAGAATTTGAGCATTATCTTGATAATAAGATAAGTATGTTAAAGCCGCAAGAAAATGTGTATACAATTCTGTGTTCAGTGCTTTTGGGTGCTATTGTAACACTTTTATGTGACGTCGACAATATAAATGACTATTTTAACTTGGGAAATAACTATCCGTTTGCTTTGTTTATAGTGAAAATTATAATTTTTCCATTTCTTATAATTTTTGCGGTGTGGATTATGTGTAAAGTAATGTTACCTCTTTGGTCAACCAATACAGAATCAACTTTTTTGAATGAATATCGAAAGATAATTAAAAGGATGTTAGACAAATAATCGTTGTACATAAAGAAAATTTATGAGAATGGCGAATAATTACGATGTATGTGTACGTAAAAACAACGTCTTGCATTATCTGCAATAGGTGTGTATGATATAGAAAAAGGTGAGAATATACTGAAAACCGTCTTTTGATTTTAGGGAGAGGAGGATAAAGAAATGCAGGACAAGCCGGAAAAATGTATTGTTGACAGCCAGGGTAATGCGATTAAAAAGGACAAAAATATCAAACAATTTCTGACAGACAGCACAAAAAAAATACTGACAGTGTTATTGACTTCGGGAATTGCTGGTGTAGTGATGGAAATATTTAAAGAGGAAGTTATTTATGATTATGCTAATTCATGCGCCAGTTTTTACGGTGTAGATAAAAGATATTTCAGTGGAATAGAAATGGTTGAAGACAAGTTGGTTTATATTATTGCTTTGTTAGTGGTTGTTGTAGGTCTTGCTGTTTGGTTTCTATTGCCATGTGAAAAAAAGAAAACAAATGGCAAGGCAGAAGCTATCATCATGTTCATCACTATAGTTAGTGTTTTGTCTTCTGTAAATATGCTGTGCATTCTTTGTATAGTATCATTCGCCCATTGGGACTGGATGAGACATTGGGCAGATCAGTATGCATGGGGGCTCATGTTGTTGATTTCTAGTGTAATCCTTGCATATTTTTTATCATTGAGAAGTGTTATTTGTAAGTGGAAAGAGTATAAGTGGCCAGAAAAGATACTATTGGCAGTGGCGTTGATGATAGTTATCATAAACATTGCAGTTGGAATTACATCGGTGTTGACAATCGACATAAGTAATAAGAAAAAGTATGAGGTAATTGAAGGCAACAGGGCTATTGTATCGTGCTACGAAGGAAAATTTGTAGTTATGGATTGCAAGATACAAGGTGAAACCCTTGTTTTGAACAAAGGTACATACAGACTGGAGGAAATGACGGGCAAATCAATTAGTTATCATCAATATGAAAAGGTGGTATGTGAGTGACCGGTAAAATGCCCAGCACCCAATAATGAATCATGAAAGGCGGTAAATACAATGTTATTTATTTGTTATCCAAAATGTTCAACTTGTCAGAAAGCCAGAAAATGGCTGGATGAGCACAACATACAATATACAGAGCGTCATATCGTGGAGGAGAATCCATCCTACGAGGAACTGAAACAATGGCACGAAAAAAGTGGTCTCCCATTGAAGCGTTTTTTTAACACCAGTGGTATGATCTATAGAAAGATGGATCTTAAAAACAAACTGCCGGAGATGGAACAGGAAGAGCAGTTAAGGCTGCTTGCTACAGACGGTATGCTTGTGAAACGGCCGCTGGTTGTGACCGAGGACCATGTGCTTGTAGGATTTAAGGAAAAAGAGTGGGAGATTTTGTTGTAGAAAAAACACCTCACCCATCAACAGGAGATCAGCAGTTGGAAGCCATCAGCGTCATTTGTGAATTTGAACGGCTCAATGATCATTTCACCGTCGGAAGAAATCGCAGCGGCGAAATGGTTAAGTTTGGCAATATCAATGCCTACATAAATTTTCATGAGGTTGTACCTCCCTTTCCTAAAGTCTGATACCATGATGTGCACCATCGATTATCTAATGGTTACGGTGTAACATATGTAGACTTGATAGAAATAAGTACTCTGAGTGAAGAACACTCCGGCAACATCCGGCTGATAAACAATTAAGATAAAGGTAGCGGCAATACACTCCAGTCGAGTAGTCAAGCTACAGGTTAAACATCAAAAATTCATAGTATCTGAATTGTATTGAACCACGATATTAAAAGAAAGGAAACGTGTGATAATTAACTTTCTAATTATCATACAAGAACATATGAAAAAAATAGCAACTAAGGGAATAAAAATAGATTTACACATCCATTCCGAGTTTTCAAAAGGGAAAGATGGTCAAAAAGTTGCAGAAAATACATTGAGTAATCTGCCTATATTGGTTAAGGGATTAGTTGATAATAATGTAGAGATGTGTGCGATTACAGATCATGATAGTTTCAATTATGAAATATATTCAGAATTAAAAAGAGAAGAGCAAAAAGACAATTGTATTAGCAAAGTGTTACCGGGAATAGAATTTTCGGTAGAATTTATAGATAATAAGGTAATACATATAGTCACAATATTTGATGATAAAGACGAAGAAAAAGTTAAAAGAATTGAAGAAATAATGCTGAAGGGAAAAGGAGCAAGTTGTTATAAAAAGACAAAAGAAGCTTATACAAGAAAGGATTATTTTGAAATACTTTCTGATATAGATATTGATTTTATTATGATAGCGCATCAAAAAAAGACGTTAACTACACAACATAAACCACATGCTAATGACGTAATGTCATTGGGTAAAGATATATTTAATGAATTAGTTTTCATGGATTATTTTGATGCATATGAATTTAGAAATAAGAAAAATGAGATATACAATAAGGCATATTTGACAGAAAATAAACTAGAAGAAAAATTACGTTTTATTACGGGATCAGACTGTCATAGATGGAAATATTACCCTTATACAGAAGAGAATGAAAAAGCAGAATTTAAATTTACATATATAAAATCGTTACCTTCATTCAAGGGGTTGGCGATGGCGGTAACAGACCACCATAGAATTGAACTGGAAAATTCTTTTTATAATCCGAATGAAAAATATATAAAAGAGATTATTGTGGAAATAGACGGAGAGGAAAATTTGATTCCTTTATCTAGAGGAGTGAATGTAATTATCGGTGATAATTCTGTTGGTAAATCTTTGTTTTTGAATGCAATAACAAATGATTGCAAAAAGGTTGATAGAAGGTTGCACGCAGGTTATGAGAAATATATTCAGAAAAATAAGTTGGTATTTAAGACATTTATTAAAGAGGAAGATATTTTTCGATTTAATCAGCAAGGTGAAATTAGAAGTATATTTGATGATGATGGTTTAAAACCTGACAAGTATTTATCTAATTTTTATCCAAATAAAATCAATGCATTAAAATATAGAAATAAAGTTGAGCAGGAATTTGAAAAATTATTTGATGCATTACAAAACAAGTTTTCTTATGATAAAGATATTAAAAAATTACCGACATTTGTTATTCCCACAAATGAGTCTATGGATAAAAGCATTACCTTTATAGATAATGTAAAAAAAATCGATACTAAAGTTCTTCAAGGTTTAGTAGATTCATTCGGGAAAGTGATTGAAAATCTGAACCAGTTACTAAGTAATACTGCTTTATTAGATTCAGATAGACAGCATATTGAAACAACATTAGATATGATCAAGTTGATGAATGAGAAATATGTTGAAAAATTGGATAAGTGTAAAAGAGAAAATGAAAAAATAAATACCTTTAGTACTTATATTAGAAGTTATAAGGCAAAATATACTAAAAAAATTACAGATGAACAAGCCGTTTTTTCGGATTATATTGAGGAAAAAGAAATTGCAATTGAGGATATGGCAGAGTTATTGATAAAAAAACGCGGTTTAAGAAGCTATGCGCCTGATATTGCTGAGATTGTAATTGTTCCAGAAACTAATCCTGTAGATAAGTACAGATTTATCTCTAAATTGCAAGCTGAAATAATAAATAATGATTATATTGATGATATTTTAAAATCTATTATAAAAAGAGGAAAAGAGATAGACACTCAGACTATCACAGAAGCAGATTTAAAAGAAATGATAAAGAAGTATCCAAACGAGGATGAAGTAGTGCCATTACAAGTATTAAGAGATAAAGTTACTGCAAGATTGGATACTGATTTTAAAATAAGAAATACGATTGTAGAAGAAAATATGGATGTTTATGATGAAGTATCATCTGGGTTTGATGCACAAATGTATTTTACTTTATTAAGTGGAGAAATGAGAGATAAAGGGTTATATATAATTGACCAGCCAGAAGATCATATTTCACAACGTGCTATAAAAGAAAAGGTTTTAGATCAATTTAGAAGAATGGGATCACAAAGACAGGTCATTATGGTAACGCACAATCCTCAATTTATAGTTAATTTAGATGCTGATAATGTCATATATTTAAGCAAGGACAAAGGAAAATTTATGATACAATCTGGTGCTTTGGAGTATGAGAATGATGATTATAGCATACTAAAAATAGTAGCAGATAATATTGAAGGTGGCTTGCAAACAATACAGGGAAGGTTAAAGCGGTATGAAAAAGATATATGAATTTAAAACAGATGAAAAGAAATATATGATGGTAAATATGAATCCTAATGAGAGGAAAGAAGCGTTTGAAATCAATAAAAAAGAAATGCAGTTTGATACAAATAAGTTTTATCAGTATGTTTTTGCTGATATAGAGCCAGAGATGGAAATAGAAATTCTTGATACAACGAATGACCAAGATAAGGCAGCAAAACGAGTTTATAATATTATTTCAGAAATTACAAGCGAAGTGATGAAAAAAATGAATGAAAAATGTTTGCAGAATTAACTTAAATTATTATGAACAATTATGTTTATGATGATGAAGCATTTTTCCGTGTTACAGAAATATTTGTTTAGGGACCAGGTAAGCGAGACAGAGATATTTACGGTTTTGAGTGTCTGGATGGAAATCCGGAAGATTATTTAAAGTATAAATTGTAACGCAACAGCGGCATAGCTATTTGCCATGTAATCATATGATAAAGATGAGAGGGATACAGTATGGGATTAAGTTCTTTGACAAGATATAATCTTTTTATGGAAAGCGGAGATTCAATAGAAAGTGATGATGGAATAGTACGCTTTAGGGATTACTTATCAGTTAAGAATATGTATTATGATTCTGCAAGACTCATACGGGGCTTTGAAGACATTATTAATAATGATGAAAGAATGCCTCAAATGGAAGAATATCAAGGAATTTTTGATCGTAATGCAAACGAAGTCCAAGATTTATTGTTCGTGCAGAGAATAACAAACCAAATACAGCAACAAATGAGTAAAAGAATGGAAAAAGAGCAGTCTTCTTCCAACTCATTTAAAACATACTTTAGATACTTATTAAAGGCTATTGCAGATTATCAAGAAGAAGTTATAGAAACCAATTTTATTGGGCTTTCGGACAATGAGGTCATTCGTACCGCGAGAAAGCAAACCTTTTTGTCATACGCATATTACGACAAGGGGTTAACTCAAGCTTTGTTTTACTATTTTTGGCTTCGTTCTGGCTTTTTATATGTTAATTGGATGTGGGATGGAGTAAATAATCACAGTTCCGCCACCAAGGAGAAATTGGAAGATGCTTTAAAAGATAGCAATCAGTTTTTGTTCCTGAGAACGACGAATAGTGAGTTGCGAATTCGAGGTAATAATAACAGCATTCGCCAATGGTGTGCTTGGGAAATCGGAAATTTCTACACAAAGCATAAAGAAGAAAATATTACACAAGTTTTTATGATAAAACAGAACCTCGAAACGATATCTTAGATACATTTAGACCAATGAGAAAAGTAGTTCTAGGAGAGATACGATGAAAATATTATTTCGTACAATGAGATATAACTGGCGTTACATATTTTCTAAAAGCAACAAAATCGCAGTAGCCCTATTTTCTGTTTGGGGTTTGTTACATTAGTTACACCTACCGATATTATGTTAAATTGTATTGATAATGTAGTTCTGCGAATAATTGTAGCCGTGCTTATTTTGATGGTAATCTATTTTGCTATAGTAATAGGGGGCACGATTTATACGAAGCAAAGAAAACAAGTGAAAATTTTTGATCTTCACTCAAATCATTCGTTGTTTGTGGAATATGGAGATTTATTTAATAGCGGAGATCCAAATCAAAAGAAGAACATTGCTTTTGCTGGGAATCGATGCTTTGACACGATTGTGGATGATGATTTAATAGGATCAAAAAAATTCACGGTATGGCACTTAAACGAATATATGAGCATGGCAATAGGGATTCAAATATAGTGTCGAATGAGATACAAAATAATTTGTCATTGCATGGATATAAGTATACAGATCTCAAACAAAAAGAAAAACGAAGTGGAAACTTGCGTCGATATGATGTCGGATCGGTTGCTGAAATAAATGGTCTCAACAATGAAAAGTATTTTATCTTGGGGCTAACATATTTTGACAATGAATTAAGAGCTCGTGTCGAAAAGATAGATTATATAAAAGCTATAGCTTCTTTAATAAAGTACATTGCAGAACGCTCTCAAGGGTTTTCTACATATATGTCTGTAATTGGGACGGGAGGGGCTGATGCAGGCAGTGTAAATGACATAGTTGTCTATATTGTTAAAATAATTGAGCTTTTTAAGGATGAAATAGATTGCGATATACATATTATTGTAAGTGATAAAGAAGAAAAATTAGGTTTGATGAACCTAAAAATGTTATAGGGAGGAACCACATGTGAACTGAACAGGTACATATGTTGCCTTTGACGGGCAGGGATCGACAGATCCTACAGAAAGCAATATTCATTATTTTAACTTGCTGAAGGCATGGAATAAATTTGGAAGTATAGATTTTAGGTTTACTAATTCACGTGAAAAAACTTATCAGGTACGTGGTAGCTCATCAAAAGCAACGCTTTTTAACAGATTAGAAACTAGATTATCAGCGAGTAAGAATTTTCTTCTGATTATATCGGATAATATAAATTATGACAGAGGAATTTTTAATTGGGGAATTGAAAAGACCGTTGATTATTATGAGTTGCCAATTATAATAGCATATCTAGCGCGAAATATTCAAATACTACAGGCACTGGTCAGAGATGTGGGCAGTTCTTTAATGATAAGGGCTGTACATACCTCTGATTTTTTTTATTTATGATATGACTAAAAAGTGCGAAAAAATCTTGCCGAGTTTGGGTAGGTGACGGTGAGATATAGACAGGGTAAGATAAAATTCGAAGTATTTTATAACTATATTATGGAGGAGATAGCAGCATGAGTGTATCAACAAGAAAAATAGGATATTATTATATGGACTTTACAGAAAGTGACACGGGCGAGAGGTCATTTGATAAAGATTTGTTTAAAGGAGTATTTCTGTAATGTTGGTAATTCTTCTTTTGACAAGCTTCAAAAATTACATAATCAGTTTACTTTCTCATTAATATGTAAAATATTATTGTTGATTATAATTTTGACGTATTACTTTCTTATCACAATAACCAATATAGGGTATTTGCAAATATTTTTTCTTTTAGTTTTATATCTATGACATTGAATATTTTGCTTTCAATATTCAGGGGAATAGTTAATGTGTATTTTGTGTATTATGGAGGAAAATAAAAACTATATAAAATGCGGAGGATAAGTTATGTTAGTTTTTACAAGTAAAATACCGGTAATTAATGAAATGACAAAGGAAAATTTTATATCATTGTGTTCGGAATGGGTATATACCAGTCCTCATTATCATCAGATAAAAATAGAGTATAATTTAAAAAAAGAGGATTATGAGATTAGTAAGGAAAATATTACTTGTCAGTTTACACATTATGAAGATAACGATTCAGAAGTAGTAGCCTTTAGATTGAAAAATATTGACGACGAAAAAATATGGACATTGGATATTATTTTTATAATACAGTCAGGCGGGAAATTTATAAATGTACAAAATAACTTGGACTCACAAGAGTACCATCCCCAAATGCCTCAGAATCATAAGCCTAATTTTATAAAGAAGTTAATAGAGAGTGGTTATGGAAAACAGGAAGATTTTTTCAAAATAGGAGATGTTCCTTTAGTATGCGATGCTAATTCGGTAGATAAATGTGCAGAATATATGAACGGAAATGTAAATAAAGATATTCCTATGGTATATATTAGTAAAGACTACGACACTTATGAGGTGGACACAGAAAAGTTATCAAAATGGCTTTCAGGAATGGCTTATGTTGTTATTGAAAGCGACAAGGAAGTATCCTTTAAATTAAAAGAACTCACAGAATCTAAAAATGCACATAATGGATATATTGGAATATATTATCCGGGAGAAAGTAATTATCAAATTTATTCACCATTTAGATTTGAAAAAGCCAGAATAGAATCACAAATTGTAGTTATTGTTCAACAGTCTTTAATAAATAGAATGTCGTCAAACGAGTATAGCTGGATACAAATTCAGGCGCTTAAAACAAAGAGATTATTAAATAAATCCAGTGAAATTAGTAAAAAGGAGTTGGATGAGTATGTTAGATATGCCGATGAGAATGAAAAGGATTTAAAAGAAAAAATAGCATATTATCAAAAAGAAAACAATAATCTTCAGGCACAATTAGAAAAAGCAAGAACTCAAAAAAATACAGCTAATATTCAGTTATGTACAGATTTACAAGATTTCTATAATGGAGAACAGTATGATTTTATTTTATCCTTATTACGTCAGGTAAAAAATCATATAGGGGAATTAAATTTAAAAAATAGGAGACAGCATGAAATTTTAAATAGCCTTGTTGAAAATAATGAAATGGTTGGCGAAGGAGAACGGATAATGGACGATTTAAAACAAATTTTTAAACCGGGCTTTAAGTGGAATTCCGTGAATATCGGCAAATTAAAACAGTTAGGATTTTCAATACAGGATAATGGTCATAAGAAGATAATTTTTCATGATGACAAATATATGTATACAGTTTCAGGGACACCGGGAGATGCAAGAGGAATTTCAAATTTATATGGAGAAATAGAGCGAGGAATATCAGTTAGTAAAAAAATGTTGTAAACAAAGAAAATAGGAGTAAGAGATTGTATAATGAAAATTATAAATAATTTTGAAACGCAATTATATAATAAAGAACTAGCAAAACAAAATCTTCATAAAAAAAGAAATGAAAGAAAACAGTGTATTGATAATCCAAATAAATATTTTAATGAAGAAGAGTTGGCTTGCGGTAAAAAAATTAAAATCTATGAAATAAATGATATTCCACATTTAATTCAGTTTGTTGGATATTGCAAATATCTTAATAGAGAATGGAGAGTGCTTTTAAGGGGACAAAGTAGACTATATATGCATGATAATAAGATTGTTATGACCCCGTCATTGTATAGAGAAATTATTGAGAATGAAACCGTTGATTATAATGCAAAATATCAAAAACATATTAATATAGTTAAAAGGAATAAAACAAAATCATTAGATTATGATATAGATATTTTGGATCCGCTATTGCAACATTATGGATTAAAAACTAATCAGATAGATGTTGTAGATAATTTATGGGTATCATTATGGTTTGCAAGTCATTATTGTGATTCTGCTGTTGTTAATAGTCATGAATACATAAAATATTGTCAGTCATCGAATGAGTATGGATATTTGTTTTTACTTGCTTCGGACGCAAATATTAATGGATCGGATGGTATATATAGAGGTGATATGACAACTTTAGTTGATTTACGAAAGGCTGTTCCATCTGCTTTTATAAGACCGCATGCGCAGCATGCGTTTATGCTTACTAAAAACAATAAATGTGAATCGGATTACACGGATTTAATAGTGGGAATTGTAAAGATAAAAACAGCAAATATTTTACGATGGATAGGAAATTCAGACCTATTAGCTGTTGAAAATTTATTTCCTTCTCCTATATATGATGATGGATATGCGACATTGTTAAATAAATTCAAAATTGAAGATGGTGAAATTGGAAGATATGGCTCAATACAAATTATCACATAAAAGCATTATTACGGGTTGGATTTAGTCCTTTTAATAAAAAATTAGAAAAATACTAAATAAAAAACTAAAACAAAATACGAGGTGCAACAAAATGAAATTATATATAGAAGAGTGGTCAGAAAATCATTTATGTGGTGATGGAAGTGAACTGATAAAAGATGCGATTTTGTGTTATAAAACAGGTGAATATAGAGCTGCTTTTTTGATGTCCTATCTGGCATTTAAAACATCTATTAGAGAAAAAATAACTACAGCACAAAAACCAGATACTATTAGCGAGAAGTGCTGGCTTGAACAGATAATAACACCATTGGAAGATGACGATAAATGGGAAGAAAAAATGAATGAGTTAATTGAAAAGGCATGTGCAAACGGTAATGGAGTCGCTGCAGTCTTTAAATTTTCAAATTATGAGAGGGTCAAAAATAGATATATTTTTTGGAAAAATATTAGGAATAGTTGTGTACACGCAAAGTCAGAGATAATATCATCTTCAACAGTAGAACATTTTTGGGAGTTTATAATTAATGATTTATCGGAATATTATGTGACAGGGGCTACAAGTTATATAAATAAAAGACTTGTTGATGCATATTTATATTATTATACATTAGGTGACGGGGAGATAGTAAGTATATTAAATGAAATTGCATTAGTTTTTAAAAAAAATGCAAAAAAAAGTTTTGATAATTTATTTAATAAGTGTCCATATTGTTTAAAATTAAATGAGAGAGATGTATTATTTTGGAAAAATGTTATTAATTGTGAAAACGATGTAATAATAGATGCATTTATTGTTTTTTTCATGGATCATATTAATTATTTTACAATTTGGTATGAAAAATTTCCTAAAATATTTTTGCTCATTAATGAAAGGGATAAAACTTTTGTTCAAAGAGTATTATCGCCTTGGTTGGAAGGAAGTATGTATTTCAGTGGAAAAATTATATGGAAATTACTTGTACAAATTTTACAAATTGACAACAAGCTAATAGATATTAATATGGTTACTGGTGATTATCAAAAGTTTACACAGTTGTCAGAAGTGAAAGAATTAAATGAGTTTGAAAAGTATATTTTAAGTAATAACAATATTTTTAATTTATTTTTATTAAACGCAGGAAAAGAGTATTTCAGTAATACATCGGAGGCACATTTCCAGTATTATATGTGGGGCTCTGGAAAGAACGATCAATACCCCGAAAAATGTTTTGAAATGATAAATTGGAATTTAGAGTTGATTGATAAAATAAACGGATCCTGCATTGAGTTGACGAATAGTATGAAACAGAGAACAAATAGTTATGCAATTCAGAATGGCGAGGCAAGGGAAAAAAGTTATCAGCGAGTATTAAAATTATATAAGTCAAATATTATTTCAATATTAGATAAAAATAAAAAAAATATTGAAGAGTATGAAGGAATAAAAAAATTAATTGAAGATTAAAACGCCAAGATGGATAATTATTATTTAAAATAAAGGTGGTTTGCATAATTACAATAAAAATAATTTGTGGCATGTTTACGATAGTTGGAGTTATTATAGGCTTACGTTTAGAGCATAACAGACAGATTGAAATAATGCGTCTGGACAGAATGCCTATATTGGGCTTTAAGACATACAGTGTATCCTTGGGAACTTTAGGAGATGATCAGATATTTTCAATTCACAAAGATTCTCTATGTACATCGGGATTCCCCGGAGATAAACCGGATAAGCTGTATACCGGGATGGCTGTCTCGCTGGCAAATAATAATTCCGCATTTAATGTATATATAAGTCATGCTGTGATTGACGATAATTTTGAAAGAACTGACTATGGAGCCAATAATCCGCTGGAGGTAAGGCTTGTAAGCGGCGAAGAGCTTCGAGTTATGATTTGCTACATGGCGTATAGTGAAGCTGTGCGAAATGGATGCACTATGAATATTTCAGGAACCATACAGTTTAGATATCAGGATGTTTTCGGAAACGAATATAGTCAGGATGTTCCGGTCATCTTTACAGAGCTTCACGACAAACAGGTTATGGAGATAAGGACGGTTGGACAGGTAAAGTTGTTATGACATTCGCATATGGTAGTGGTGGAAAAAGTTTTGGGAGTGGTTTGCTTAAATCCCCTTGCCCCTCCTCATTCTTTGCTGTAGAATGTCATTATAATTTGACATAATTACAGGAAAGGAACCTAACTGACTAAATGAAAAGAATAATAAAAATAACCACACTGCTAATCGCAGTTATTGGTCTGGTATTTTGCAGTAATGAAGCGATTATGGCGGATTCGGATGACAGCAACTTTACGAATTTGATAATATTTGTAAGGTTTGCGGATGAGGATGAATTTATTGACGATGTGTATGAGGGCGAAGCAGTAAGAAACATAATTGATAATTCGTATAACACGGCGGCATATAATGTCGGTGATTATTTTCGATGCGCTTCGGACGGTAAGCTCAGGATGAGAAGCGTATACCTCTTTGATAATGGGGGTTCAATCAAGCTTTCACATCCGAGGGGATATTATGCGGAGTACAGCGATGCGAACAAGATTGGATATGCAGATACTGCGGAGCGGGCGAGGAGGATGTATGAGCTCAAGCTTGAATGGTCGGATGCGGTGAATGCGGCTGTTGCGGCGGGGAATGTAGTGACCAATTATGACGGTTCGGTTAAGTATGGATTTGATGAGCTTGATAAGGATGGCAACGGGACAATAGATGCAATCACGATAATTTATAAGAATACAACACAGAGTAACATTTCGGTAGGCTGGGGTTCTCCGTTGTGGAATTACAAGGACATAGCGAATTATGTGGAAATTAATACAGGAAGCAGAATTATTAAAAGTTATAAATATTTTCAGGTGACTCATTCGTATGCCGGGCAGGAGGGCAATTCCAATGGATATTTGTACAGAGACGTGGACGGAAAGCTGACAGTTTCTGTTTCAGCAGCGATTCATGAAATGGGACATATTATGGGGCTGCTTGATTTGTATAATTCATCAAATGCATCGCCGGTATACTTTATGTCCGTCATGGCAAAGCATATGTCGCCAGTTCCGCAGTTTATGTCGTTAAAGGAAAAAGAGGCACTCGGGTGGGTTGATGATGGCGATGTTAAGACGATAGCTGCTGATGGTGAGTACAGCTTGAGTGCACTGGGAACGACGAAGCTGTCTGATGCGGTAGGATATAAGCTTGATATTCCGGAAAAGGATAAAACGCTTTACATGGAGTACAGAAATTTTGCTGCGAATGGAAACAAATATGACTGCCAGGATAAGGATTTGTATAAAATTGACGGGAATCAGGTGGATAAAACAAAAATGAAATCCGGTCTGGTATGCTACCTCGTCGACACGGGGACGAAGTTTCCGAGCAATATGAATTATTCCGGTTCAAAGTGGAATTATCAGGTGGTTGGAGGAGAACAGAGTACAAAAACGGATGCGGCTTTAGCTGTGGGTGAGGATATAGAAATCTATGGCAAGATAAAAATTGAAGTTACGGATATTAATGATAATGTTCTTACATTTAAGATAAATGGGGATTTTGCGGAGCATGTTCACAGCGGAGGGGAAGCAACCTGCGTGAAACGTGCCGTATGTTCGGAATGTCATCAGGAATATGGTGATTTGAATCCTGACAATCATAAAAATACAGTAATAAAGGAGTCAAAGGAGCCGACCTGCATTGATAATGGATATACAGGGGATACATATTGTGCTGATTGCAATAAAAAAATAAGTACGGGAAATATGATTGACAAGACGGCGCATCAATTTCAGCATGTGGAGGCAAAAGCGGCTACGGCGGCATCGGAAGGAAATATAGAATATTATATTTGTCAGGTATGTAACAGAGTTTTTTTGGATGAGAGCGGAGCGGAAGAGGTTGAAAAGAGCGACACTGTAACGGCAAAGCTTGCGCCCGTTATAACAGATGGGAATAATACGGTTGTCGACGCTGAATCCGGAAAATCGATAAGTTTTCGTTCAAATGCAGCATTATCCGATTTCATAAGAGTGGAATTGGATGGCAATGTGCTGGTGAAGGATAAGGAATTTACTGTAAAAGAGGGCAGCATAATTGTGACCTTGATGCCGGAAATTATTGAAAGTCTGGATGCCGGAAAACATACAATCGGAATTGTGTCATCAAGCGGAACGGCATCAGCGGTTTTTTCAGTGATAAAAAATCAGGAATCAGCAAGCAGCGAAGAACCGGGGAGTACACAGGAGCCGACGAGCAGCGAGGAGTCGGGAATCACACAGGAACCGACAAGCAGCGAAGAACCGGGAAGTACACAGGAGCCGACAAGCACTATTGAGGAACCAGGTTCAGCCGGACCATCTGGCAGCGGTCAAGATGTGACAACTGATTCTGAGAAAAATTCAGTTAGCGAGGATGCTACGGGTGGCAATACGGGTTATCTGTCGCCAAATACAGGTGATAACCTGCACGTTAAGGCATGGATGATTATAAGCGGATTACTGGCTGGCGCGTATATGACTTTTAGATTTAAAAAGAAGTAATAAATGCAAATATAGATTAAATAAATATAAACAATGGCTGTATTGAATTGTGCTATCATAGATGATATAGTTATGATAAAAGATATTGGGGGATATCGGAATATGTAACTATTGGATATGAAAATGGGGCAGAAAGTAATTGTGCTGCGCGGTTTTCGGGTATATAATCGAGGGGTAGACGGATGAAGATTCAGTTAACAGCATATCATTAAAATCGGATTGCTTATTCGGAAAACAGTGTGACTTTCCGCAGCTTGACAAGATTATGGAGAAGTTTCTTCTGACGGAGGAGCAGGCAAGAAAGTTCGTGGAGTAGGATAGAATCAGGGCTATTACATCCATCGGAATGAGGGAGAAATTTACTATGAAATACGATTATTTAGTAGTTGGTTCAGGTTTATATGGTTCTGTATTCGCGCATGAGGCAAAGGAACATGGCAAGTCAGTGCTTGTTGTCGACAAGCGCTCTAACATTGCGGGAAATATATACACTGAGAATATAGAGGGAATTAATGTACACAAGTATGGTGCACATATTTTTCACACAAATAATAAGCGAGTTTGGGACTATATTACGCAGTTTGCTGAGTTCAACCGATTTACCAACAGCCCGGTTGCAAACTATCACGGCGAGCTGTATTCGCTTCCTTTTAACATGTACACGTTCAACAAGATGTGGGGCGTCGTCACACCTGAAGAAGCGGTGGCTGAGATTGAGAAGCAGCGCGGAGAGATAAAGGGAGAGCCGAAGAATCTTGAGGAGCAGGCGATTTCGCTGGTTGGCCGTGACATTTATGAGAAGCTTATCAAGGGCTATACCGAGAAGCAGTGGGGACGTGACTGCAAGGAGCTTCCGGCGTTCATTATCAAGAGACTTCCTGTCCGCCTTACGTTTGACAACAATTATTTTAATGCACTTTATCAGGGTATTCCTATTGGAGGTTACACGAAGCTGATTGCCAATCTGTTAGACGGCATAGAGGTAAGGCTCAACACGGATTATCTTGAGAACAAGGCTGAGCTCGATGCGCTTGCGGACGAGGTGATATATACCGGTCAGATAGATGCCTATTTTGACTATAAGCTTGGTTATCTTGAGTACCGTTCGGTGCGCTTTGAGAACGAACTTCTCGACAAGCCTAATTTTCAGGGAAATGCGGCGGTTAACTACACGGACAGAGAGACTCCTTGGACAAGAATTATCGAGCACAAGTGGTTCGAGTTCGGCAAGGATGAGAACGGCAATGATCTGCCAAAGACAATCATAAGCCGCGAGTATTCGTCCGAGTGGAAACCGGGGGATGAGCCGTATTATCCTGTAAATGATGCAAAGAACGGTGAGCTTTACGCTAAGTATAAGGAGCTTGCGGCATCGGAGCATAAGGTGACCTTTGGTGGCAGGCTCGGAGAGTACAAGTATTATGATATGGATGCGGTTATAGCGTCGGCGCTTGATATGTGTGATAAAAAGTTAAATTGATATATTACTGCTGAAATTACAAACAACGGTTAAAGCAAGTATAAACAATGGCTGTATTGAATTATGCTATCATGAATGATATAGTTATTATAAAAGATATTGGGGGATATCTTGATATGTAACTATTGGATATGAAAATGGGACAGAAAGTAATTGAGCTGCTTTGTTTTCGGGTATATAATTGAGGGGTAGACTAATGAAGATACGGACACATTTGGGGAACACTATTGAAGTAGTTGATTCCGCCAAGATAAGGTATGATAAGAATGTGAAGGAGATACTTGCAGATATTCAGGTGCTTGCAAGAATTGTAAAACATACGGTCGCGGAGGTTGATAAGCTTAGCATATCGGAAATTATGAGCTGTATTGACCGTGGGAGCATACGAATCGGGGCAGTTCCAATGGAACCCGGGTTAACTAATGCAGAGAGAATCGACAGCTATCAGACGGAGGACTCGCTAACGAATGAGGGCTATGTCACATACGACATACGTTTTATGATGGCTGTGGCGTCGGCTACGCTTGAAATCATAATTAACATTGAAGCTCAGCGAACTTCTGATTTTAAGAAGCTTGGCTATCACCTTGAAAACAGAATCGTATTTTACCTTGCGAGACTGATCTCATCGCAGAATGGTATCAATTTTGTAAAGAGTGAATATGACAACATAAAGAAGGTCTACAGTATTTGGATATGTATGGATGCTGCGGATGACGAAGATTCGATAAGCAGCATATCTTTGAAATCGGAGTGCTTATTTGGGAAACAGTGCGATTTTACAGAGCTTGACAAGATGTGCGGAATGGTCATCCGAATCAGGAATAATGAAAATGCAGCCGAGTCGAGGAACAGGCTTATTGCAATGCTTGAGGATGTGCTTTCAACTCAGGATAGCGAGTTTAAGAAGATGAGGCTTGAAGAAAAGTATGATATGAAGATAACAACGGAACTGGAAGGGAGGTTCAGCAGTATGTGTAACTTGAGCGAAGTTGTTGAGGAGCGTGGAATAAAAAAGGGAGTCGAGCAGGGGTTGGCACAGGGAATTGAACAAGGCATTGAACAGGGAATAAGAGGGCTTGTAGATATATTGCGTGAGATGGGAACTCCGAGGGAGATTATTATTGATAAGATTATGGAAAAGTTTGAGCTTACCAAGGCACAGGCGGAGAAATTTGTACAATAATTGTGAAGTTACACAAAAATACGATGCAAGTTGGGCAGAAGGGACGTTTTTGGTCTCTTCTGCCTTTTTAATACAGATGCGACTATAAAGTGCAATAAAATCTTGCCAACTTTGGGTAGGTTACATATTGATAATTACATGATAAAATATATGACGATAAAAAGTACATTATGACAGAATGTAAGCTAAGGTGTGAAAACTTAATTATATAGTGATTAAGTATTTTGCGAAGGCGATAAATACGTTCACGACAATCATAGAATTGAATGTGAAACTATTAAAACATTATCTTATGAAGAGTGATGTTAGGGCTATTAAGAAACTTTATCTACAGAGGAAAGAAAGGTAAAATTTGACTACTTTGTCAGGTTACAAGGTAAAAAAAGTATGGTAAAATAATAGGTAATTAAATATTATCTTTCAAATTTAAAACATAAATCAGAATTTTTGAATGTATAAATGTTAGGATATGTTTATGATTAAAACAGAAAAAAATTATGACTTTTTTATTTCCCATAGCAGAGAAACAAAACAAATGATTGCGATTCCGTTGACAGAATATTTAACCAAATTAGGTTTTAATGTGTGGTTAGATCGTAAGGGGATACCTATAGGCGAACATATATATAATAATATAGAAAAAGGTATTTCACAATCTACATATTGTATTGCTCTTATTGACAGGTTCTTTCTAAAGCGGCAATGGCCATTAACTGAAATAGATTTATTTCATAAAAAATATACTGGCAAAATTTTACCTGTTTTTATTGATGTTGAAAAGGAGGATGTATTTAAAGTAATTCCATGGTTAGATGGAATTGCTTATGAAAAATTAGACTTTACACATCCGAATAATAATGTTATTTTTTTTTGCAGGCTTCTCGATCGCTTCTATAAAGACAATATTCGCAATCCGGAAAACAGTTATAAAAATTTATTAAAGTGTGACTTTCCATGTAAGGATAGTCTCGTGACATTAATGAGCGTAAAAGAAAGTTATAGCCAAGATTTACTTTTTGCTATATTAGATTTATGTAATATTGCCGGTGTTATTTATGCAATACATAACTCTTTATCAAGTTACTCGGATAAAGTAATAAGTATAACATTTAAATTTAGTAATATTTTACGAGATTATTGCTTTAATAGTCCGATAACACTAACATATGATATATACGTCGCAATACATGATGCCGTATTTGTGTCTCTTGAACACTTATATAATGTATTAGCGTCACATTAATGTTTTAGATATTACTTTGTAGTGTATCCAAAATATTTAAAATAGCTTTAATAATTTCATCAGGATTTATACTTTGCTTCAAAATGTGAGCCCATTTTTTTAAATATGGGAATTGGTTTATGTCTTTTTCCACCTCTTCCCATATTTCTTGTGCTACATATCCTGTTGAACCAATAGGAATAATATATGTTTTTGATTGTAAAGCCATTTTATATTCTTCATATACGCCTCGGGCTGATACTGTCTTATTATCATTAGAAAGTTTATTTCCAAACATAAATATAACAATTCCTGCCTGTTTATAAATACCTTCACGATACTCATGGATTAATTTTGTATAATCCGTTCTTGCGCTATCTTCATACGGAAACGCTTTAATAGTTAATTGTTTTTGTAATTTGTTAACATTAGATTGGCATGATTCGATTACAGAGCTAATGACAAAGCTGCCTATACCTCTGGCATTTCCTGTTATTATGTTATAGTTTTGTTTACATAAACTAGCTACTAATTTTTTAATAAATAAAGGTGCTTTTTGCTTCCAAACTTCTCCATATTCGTGCGCTGAACCAGAGATAAAAATATTGTTGAGTTTTGTCAGCTTTTTAATGTCATTTAAGATTGTAGGGATTTCATTATAGTCGTCCAACATTACTGTTTCAATTCCATATCTCATTAAGTCTTCAATTTTTAAATTTTGTTTGTTCAAATCATAATTATATTGTTTTAATCTTCCTTTATACTCTTTTTTATTTATTTTCTTTAGAAACAAATAATGAGTTCTAACATTCTCGCCAAGTAAAATCCTTATTCTACTTAAAATATATTTTAAATTTGGATCTTCAAAGCTAAAACCTATAAACAAAAATGTTTTTGACACAAGATCACCTTGAAGTGCTGTGGTAAATAACCGTCTTCTGTCATTATACATTTCATAATCATCTTTAATTATGACACAATTAGATAAATCTGATATATCTCCGTGCATTTTATAAACTACAGCATCTCTTGACTGTAAATTGGTTGCAAGGTTTTCTGGCGTAATTTTTACATCTACGCTTTTACCATTTTTATGTAATACGTTTTCAATTAATTGATCATAATTTGTTGTCCAATAAACATCTATTGGTAAGTCGGATAATATATCTAAACTTTCACTTGGTTGTGTATTTTTACAAAACTCGTTTAATATAGTTTGATTGATTTCATTTCTATTTCTTTTTTTGTTGCAATAATATTGTGCTACTTCAATCAAATCAGGTTCTTTCTCAACATCCAATCCAATTTCTGTTGCTAAATTGTTAAGCAGTTCTTTCCAATTAACATATCCCGATGGAATTGATAATCCTGCACCAGCAAATATAGCAGCATCACCATTTTGAATAGCTTTTGTATATTTCTTTTTAAATGTATTTATATTAACCATTTATTGTCTCCTGATAATGTAATATAACTATATAAAGTAAAGGATAATATTTAATTATCCATCACCTCCCTCCTCTCGCTCTCCCATTTACCCTATCTTCTTTCTCCCCATCTTCACATTTCACACCCTAAACCCCCTCCTCGGATGCTTATTCTTCAATATATCCCTCTGCTTTGCGACGGCGACGTGGGTGTAAATCTGGGTGACGTTGATGGAGCTGTGACCGAGCATTTCTTGGATGTAGCGGATGTCGACGTCGGCCTCGAGAAGGCTGGTGGCGAATGTGTGGCGGAACATGTGCGGAGTGATGTGGAGGTCGATGGCGGCGAGGGAGCAGTATTTGTTAATCATGCGGCGGACGGCTTGGTCGGAGAGTGGGGTGCCGGATTGATTCACAAAGAAGTGGGAGGATGAGGCTGTTTCGGTGGAAAAGCTGCGGCGGTATTCGGTGAGAATGTGGATAACGTCGTCGGATGCGAGCTGAAGGTAGCGCTCTTTATCGCCTTTGCCGTAGATAAGAATTGTTCCGTCTGTGAGGTTTATGTTGGAGCATTTGAGCGAGCAGAGCTCGCTGATGCGGATGCCGGTTGAGAAAAGGAGTTCAATGACAGCGGCATCGCGGAGGGCATTGCGGCGCTGGTAGGCGGTTTTGGCGGAGGCCCGCTGGGCGTAGATGGTCGAAAGAAAGGTTTCGACAGTGGTAAGAGGGATGGTTTTTGGGAGAATGATTGGCTCGCGGAAGCGGGTGCGTATTTTGGAAAAAGGGTTGCGCTCGATAATATCTTTGTATTCGCAGTAATGAAAGAGGGCTTTGAGGGAGGCAATTTTGCGCTTGGCTGTTTTCGGCTTATATGTAGAGTGCAGAGTGCCTATGTAAGACTCGACTATGGATGGGGTGATGCGGGAAATGTCAAGATAAGAAACAGAATCGAGAAACTCCGCGAACTGGCGCAGGTCGATGCGGTAGGCTTTGAGAGTTTTTTCGTCTAGGCATTTCTGGGAGTGGCAATAGTCTAAATATTCGGTGATGATTGATGATAGATTGTTCATGATTAAGCTCCTTAAATGTTTTTGTGATTAACATATCATGGCTGGGAGCAAATTACCAAAGGGGTTATTTTGCAAATTGTCGGTTTGTGGAATATCAATTTATTGATTAATAACCTGTAAAATAATATAATGATGTCATGGTCAAGAGGATAAGATATACTTTAATGAGATAAATTTCACGGGAAAGTTATGGAGGTGCATCATGAACAGAGTTTTTGAGAACGGGAAACTGAAGGTTACAGTAAGCGACGCGGGTGCGGAGCTTGTGAGCGTGTGGGATAAGGAGCGCGAGGTCGAGCGTATATGGCGCGGCGACGTGGCGGTGTGGGGCAGGCATGCGCCTGTGCTTTTTCCGTTTGTGGGAAAGGTCGCAGGAGGAAGGTACACCTACCGCGGGCAGGAATACAAGATGACCTCGCATGGGTTTGCGAGAGACATGGAGTTCGAGCTTGTGGATGCGGACGAAAACTCGGTTACGCATGTTTTGAGGTGGAATGAGGAGAGCTTAAAGATTTATCCGTTTAAGTTTGCGCTATATGTGAAGCACAGCTTCGACGAGAAAAATCCATGTCGGATAAAGATTGAGTGGAAGGTCGTAAACGAGGAGAGCATTGAAAATCAGGAGAGTATCGAAAATCAGGATAGCATCGAGAATCAGGGGAACACGGAAAATATTGAAAACAACGGAAGGACGATGCTGTACGGAATCGGAGGACACCCGGCATTCACCTATCCGAAGGGCGTGAGCGCGACGGATTGCTCTTTGAAGATGGAGGGAAGCAGTCTTGGAAAGTCACTTGAGTATCATCTTCTTGACGGTGACGGCTGCATTGATATGAGCAAAAAATATGAGCTTGAGCTTGAAGACGGGAGAGCAGTGGTTGAGGAGCACATGTTTGACAAGGATGCGCTTATCGTGCTTGGAAAGCAGGTTGAGAAGATTGAGCTTTGCGATAATGAGGGCAGGGCGTATGTGTGCATGAGCTGCGAGGGATTTCCGTATTTTGGAATATGGTCTAAGAAGGTTGATGAGTTCGTGTGCCTGGAGCCATGGTACGGGATTGCGGATACGGCAGGTCATGACGGAGATATTGAGAAGAAGCCGGGGATGCAGAGACTGGATGCCGGAGAGAGCAGAAGCTACGCGTACATGGTGGATTTTTAATGACATAAATAATATGCGTATAAAATATATACGGGATACGATAATTGCGAAGCGGAGGTTTTCATATCATTTGGCAGTTATCGAATAGCATTATGGAAGGGACAAATACCATGGAGGAATACTTTCAGTCACCATCACCGTCGGTTTCGTCGAAGCGTATACTTTACACGGCGAGCGGGTGGGCGAAGAGCAATCTGATATTTCTGCAGGAGACGGGCTCGCTGAGGGCGATTAAGCCACATGTGTCCAAGCGCGAGAATCTGCAGTCATATCTGTGTCTGATGGTCGTTAACGGCTCGGGGCACATAGAGTATGAGGGGCAGAAGTACGAGATGAAGAAGGGCGATTGTGCCTTTATTGACTGCATGAAGAGCTACAGTCACAGCACGGGCGGAGGAAGCGGTCTGTGGTCTCTCGAGTGGGTACATTTTTACGGGGAAAATATGCCGGCGGTGTATGATAAATATATTGAGAGAGGCGGACAGCCTGTGTTCACACCGGAGAATGCCGATGCGTATCTGCAGATTTTTTCCAAGCTGTATGATATTGCCGGGTCTGAGGATTATATCAGGGATATGAAGCTTAATGCGGTGCTAAATGAGCTGCTTGCGGTTATTATGGAGCAGTCGTGGCATCCGGAGAATGTAGCGGTCGGAAAAAAGAGACGTGAGCTGATTGATGTGAAGGCTTTTCTGGATGAGCATTATACCGATAAAATTACGCTCGACTCACTGTCGGTGGCTTTTTACATAGATAAGTTTTATTTGAGCAAAATATTTAAGGATGCCTACGGGACAACAATCAACTCGTATATTCTGGCGAAGAGAATAACGCAGGCGAAGCGGCTTCTGCGTTTTACGGATATGAGCGTTGATGAGATTGGCAGCAGGGTAGGAATGAACGATGCAAACTATTTCAGCAGGGCGTTCAAGAAGATTGAGGGAATCAGTCCAAGCGAGTACAGAAAGGCGTGGCTCAATCTATAAAAACCAATATTGTGCTAATATTTCTCTATATATGCGGTTACGTTGCACAAATACTTGATATAGAATTTGAGAAAATGTGAAGAATACTAAATGAACAATCATGAAAGAAGAGGATATTTTAGATGAAAAAGGCGTTAATTACCGGAATTACAGGACAGGACGGCTCATTCCTTGCCGAGTTCTTACTCGAGAAGGGATACGAGGTGCACGGAATCACAAGACGTGCTTCAATTTCTAACACTGCGAGAATCGACCATCTTTTAAGAGCAGGAAGCATCAAGCTTCATGACGGAGATTTGTCCGATTCGATTTCACTTATCAAGATTATCGGAGAGGTAGAGCCGGACGAGATTTACAATCTCGCCGCACAGTCACATGTACAGGTTTCATTTGATGCGCCTGAGTATACAGGTGACGTTGATGCCGTCGGCGTTCTTCGTGTGCTTGAGGCAGTGAGAGTTCTCGGGCTCACCAAGAAGACCAAGGTATATCAGGCATCGACATCCGAGCTTTACGGAAAGGTTGAGGAGGTTCCTCAGTCTGAGACGACACCTTTCCATCCATACAGTCCTTATGCAATAGCTAAGCAGTATGGTTTCTGGATGATAAAGGAGTACCGCGAGGCTTACGGAATGTTTGCAGTTAACGGAATTCTTTTCAACCACGAGTCAGAGCGCCGCGGAGAGAACTTTGTTACAAGAAAGATTACTCTTGCTGCGGGCAGAATTGCAGAGGGACTTCAGGATCACCTTGAGCTTGGCAACCTTGACTCCTTGAGAGACTGGGGCTACGCAAAGGATTATGTTGAGTGCATGTGGCTTATCATGCAGCAGGAGAAGCCTGAGGATTTCGTTATCGCAACAGGCGAGCAGCACACTGTAAGGGACTTCACTGAGAAGGCTTTTGCTTCTAACGGTATCACAATCCGCTGGGAAGGAAAAGGCATCGACGAGAAGGGCTACGATGCAGCAACAGGCAAGATGCTCGTATGCGTAAATCCACAGTGGTTCCGTCCTACGGACGTTGACAATCTCTGGGGAAATCCTGCAAAGGCTAAGACGGTACTCGGCTGGAACCCACAGAAGACCTCATACGAGGAGCTTGTAAAGATTATGGCTGAGCATGACAGAGAGCTTGCAAAGCGCGAGAAGCAGCTCATCGGATAATAATAGCGCGTGATAGTCAGTTAAAATGTGAGGAAAAGACGGTTATGATGGAAAAGAATGCGAAGATATATGTTGCCGGTCATCGAGGCATGGTTGGTTCGGCGATTGTGAGGGAGTTGGAGAGACAGGGATACAATAACATAATTACGAGAACACATAAGGAGCTTGATCTGTGCAGACAGGAGGACGTGGAGAAGTTTTTCGCCGAGGAGAAGCCGGAGTATGTATTTCTCGCGGCTGCAAAGGTTGGCGGTATTGTGGCTAATCAGGAGGCACTTGCGGATTTCATGTATTACAACATGACGCTTGAGATGAACGTGATTCATTCGGCATGGCAGAACGGCTGTAAGAAGCTTGAATTTCTCGGATCATCCTGTATTTATCCGAGAATGGCTCCACAGCCTATGCCTGAGAGCTGTCTTCTGACATCTGAGCTTGAAAAGACAAATGAAGCCTATGCACTTGCTAAGATTTCAGGTCTTAAATATTGCGAGTTCCTTAACAGACAGTATGGCACCGACTATATTTCGGTGATGCCTACGAACCTTTATGGTCCGAACGACAATTACCACCCGACACACAGCCATGTGCTTCCGGCTCTTATCAGAAGATTTCATGAGGCTAAGGAGCAGAACCTTCCTTATGTTACCTGCTGGGGTGACGGAAGTCCGCTCAGAGAGTTCTTATATGTTGATGACCTTGCGAACCTCTGTGTATTCCTCATGAACAATTACAGCGGAAATGAGACTGTAAATGCAGGGACAGGCAAGGAACTCACAATAAAGGAGCTCACGGAGCTTGTAGCCAAGGTAATCGGTTACATGGGTGAGATTCGCTGGGATGCCTCTAAGCCTAACGGTACACCGCGTAAGCTTCTCGATGTGTCAAAGGCAACCAAGCTTGGCTGGACATACAAGACGGAGCTTGAGGACGGAATAAGACTTTCCTATGAAGATTTCCTCAACAATCCTATGAGAGCTGAGAGATAATCGGATAACCGGAATCAAGGTGATGAAAAATGCCTATGATTTAAGTGATATTGCCTTTACAAAAAAAGTGCGCTTTGATATAATCAAGGCGCACATTTTTGACATAAATCAAGTATAAAAGCATGGGTTGTGCATATATTGTTATGCCGGTACAGGCTGTTGTCACCGGACATATAAAATGAGACAGAAATGAGGATTATTATGGGTAAATATTTTGGTACGGATGGATTCCGAGGTGAGGCAAATGTGAATCTCACGGCAGACCACGCTTTCAAGGTCGGAAGATTTCTCGGATGGTATTATGGTGAGCTTAAAAGAAGAAACGGTGATGATACTCCTGCAAAAATTGTTATCGGTAAAGATACAAGACGTTCCAGCTATATGTTTGAATATTCGCTGGTCGGTGGACTTGTCGCTTCCGGTGCGGATGCATACCTGCTCCATGTGACGACGACACCGTCAGTTGCCTATGTTGCGCGCACGGACGGCTTTGACTGCGGTATAATGATTTCTGCAAGCCACAACCCATATTATGATAACGGAATTAAGCTCATCAATGGTCAGGGCGAGAAGATGGACGAAAAGACCATTGAACTCGTTGAGGCATACATAGACGGAAGGCTTGAGGCGTTCGGACAGCATTACGATGAAGTACCTTATGCGCACAAGGACAGAATAGGATGTACGGTTGATTATGTGGCGGGACGCAACAGGTACATGGGTTATCTGATTTCACTGGGAGTATATTCATTTAAGGGAATGAAGGTAGGTCTTGATTGTGCCAACGGAAGTTCATGGAATATTGCCAAGTCGGTGTTTGATGCACTTGGGGCAAAGACCTATGTGATAAATGCGGAGCCGGACGGAACCAACATTAACATGAATGCGGGGTCAACACATATTGAAGGTCTTCAGAAGTTCGTTGTGGAGAACGGACTTGATGTCGGCTTTGCTTATGATGGAGATGCCGACAGATGCCTCTGTGTGGATGAAAAGGGAAATATTATAACTGGCGACCATATTCTGTATATTTACGGCAGATATATGAAGGAACGCGGAAAGCTCATCAATAATACGGTGGTTACGACGGTTATGTCCAATTTTGGTCTGTACAAGGCGTTTGACGAGGCGGGAATCGGCTATGCGAAGACTGCCGTAGGTGATAAGTATGTATATGAATATATGTGCGATAACGGATGCAGAATCGGAGGGGAGCAGTCAGGACATATTATTTTCTCCAAGTATGCGTCAACAGGTGACGGTATTCTCACCAGCCTCAAGATGATGGAGGTCATGATTGCAAAGAAAAAGAAGATGAGTGAGCTGTGCGATGGTTTATCAATCTATCCGCAGGTTCTTAAAAATGCGAGAGTGACTGACAAGCGTGCGGCACAGGATGATGCAGATGTTCGGGCAGCAGTTAAGGCTGTGGCAGATGAGCTTGGCAATGCAGGACGTATTCTTGTTCGCGAATCGGGAACAGAACCTCTTGTGCGTGTGATGGTTGAGGCTGAATCCGATGAAATTTGTACAAAATATGTTGACAGCGTGCTTGATGTCATTCGCAAAAAAGGATATATGTGCGAATAGAAAATGAAAAATGAACTGCTGTTTAATGAATTTTAAACTGACAGACATGCTTAGAAAGACTGCATACCGTGCGGGTGTGTAGTCTTTTTTCGTTATGTATGATAAAATGTTTTAGAATTGCGAAAGGTGCTTTGCAGCAGAGCAATTTGTGATATCATAGAATGTATTCATATACAGATTTTAACAGTACAAGAGGTAAGAGGGTATGGTATATGACAGTTACGAATTTGGTAAATATCTTATGCAGCTTCGACGCAAGGACAATATACCCATGAGTGTAATTTGTGATGGCATATGTAATGTAAGTACGATGAGTCGTATCGAGAATGGAGAAAAGGATGTCAGCAAGATTGTTCAGGACAGGCTCCTTGGGAGACTTGGAGTTGCGCCTGAGAACTTTGAGAATATGATATTTTCCGACGAGTATGAAAGATGGGAGCTGAGGCAGAACATCATCAGCCTTATTCAGCGCGAGGAGATGGATGAGGCTGAGCAGCTTTTGGAACAATTAGAGCGGAGCGGAAGGCTTTTTGAGCGAAGCAAATCATCTGAGGACTCAGATGCCATTCTTGAACTTCAATTTTACCTCAGCATGAAAGCACAGATAAGCTGTTACAGGCATGAGGACGAAAAGAAACTCAGAAAGCTGTATGAGGATGCTCTGCGCCAGACGGTGACAGGTCTTGAGGCTAAGCAGGGCTATCGTGATTTCTTTGCCAATAAGAGACTGTCTGTCGAGGAGATAAATCTGCTTATTGAGTACGGGCGGTATATGCCGGAGGCAAGAGGCATTACATTTATGAGATGTATTGTTGAGTATATAGAAAATCTGAGCCTCAAGAAGCTTGCGATGGCGAAGGTCTATCCGAAAGCAGTGTACTATCTTTACTTACTTGAGGAGCGCAAGGGCATAAGTAACGATAAAAAGACAAGAAAGCTGCTACAGCTTGTAACGGATGCGATAGAGTATCTCAGGGATTCGCTCCGGCTTTTCTACCTGTGTGAACTTCTTGATATTAAGATGCAGATTATCAAAAAGCTCGAGGGAACGAACACGGATAGGTGGGACTTGATGACGGAGAGCCTGGAGAACGATAGTCTTATTGACGAAAGCTACATGAAAAATTATGGAAATACAATGGAGTATTCGCCGGAGGCACAGTATATATGGTGCAGGCACATCAGGGCGGTGATGCACGATATTTATGAACGATGCATGATACGGGAAGATACGTTTGAATATGGATATATCTATGTGGACGTTGAGGTTTATTGTATAGAAGATGTCATAAGAATAAGGCGCAATATGCTTAATATGAGTATGGCAAAACTGAGTGAAAAAATCTGCTCAGAGAGAACAATAAGCCGTATCGAGAAAAAGGCAGTCAAACCACAGAGAGCGATAGTACATCGTTTGTTTGAGAGACTCGGATTGTCGGGTGAATTCAGCAGAACGGAGATAATAAGCTCGGATATTGAAGCGCAGGAGTTGTTTTTAAAATTAAAGAATCACCTTAATTGCGGGGAATGTGAAAAGGTGGATGAATTAATTGATATTATAAAAAATAAAATATCTATGGACATACCTCAGAACAAGCAGGTGATAATGAGGCTGGATGCATGCAATAAACGAATACAACGGAAATTGGATGATGCGTTATACATTCAAAACATCAAGGATGCTCTTGAATGTACATTGCCGTATGATATAGCTGTATCAGAGGGTGAGAAATATTTGTCAAACGAAGAAATGTCATGTATGAATAATATTCTGGTATCCAAATCAGAAAATTGTGTAGAAGTAAATCAGTGCTTTGAAGCTCTTTTGAGAATAAACAATGAACGTGAGAAGAATATAAACAACTATCTCAGTATGTATGAATTTACAATGCAGGTAATTGCAAGCTATATGGGCGATTGCGGAAAATATGATGAGTCCGATGAGAAGGAGTTCACTATTTTATATGGTATGCTTATTAACAGACGTATTAATATTACTGCAATGATTCTGTATTGTATGTTGTGGAATGACCAACAGAGAAAAAAGAAAAAAATAGCTATGCACAGAGGCATAGCCGGAATTACTGAGTATAAGAGGTGTATTATATTGACAACATTTAAAAGAAATGTTGGAAGGTATAATTTTTTCTGCAATCATCTGGTAAATGAAAAAAAGCAGGACAATTAATTGACCTTAACATATTCAGGATAATCGTCAGCGCATGTATTTACTGATGAATCATAGCTGCTGTCGTTCTCATCCCCAAATATAAATGTTCCAAAAGGAAGCACAACTACAAAAAGCGTAAGACATGTAGCAAGCATTGTCGTAGAAGCATAGATTTTCTTGAGTAAATTTTTCTTCATGATGTATACCTCCTAAAAATGCGGGAAAGGTTATCGGTAAAAAAAGAATCTCATGTGTGGAGAATTCAGAAGCCTTTCCCGAAGCTATCTAAATTATAGTATGATGTGTTTAGGTTGTGACCTGACAGAGTAGGCAAACTTTATTTTTGCCTACTCTGTCAGGTTACTTTTGTATCAGAGAACGAGATAATTAGATGGCAATGCTATCAATATTCATGACGCAGGGGTACACGGAATACATTGATAAGATATACAACTTCCTGATTTTGCTTGATTTTTGGTGCAAAGCATGTATTATTACATTAGATAAAATATCATTATTTAATGTACGGGGTTTTACATGATGAAGTCATCACATACCAGGAGTGCATTTCTGGATGTATTGAAGGCTGTCGCAATCACGCTTGTGCTGGTGGGACATGCCATGCAGTTCGGTTCGGGAATGCATTGTTATATATACAGCGATTTCTTTGACAATGTTGTGTTTAAGGTTATATACAGCTTTCACATGCCGCTTTTTATGCTTATTAGTGGGTATCTTTTCAGAATGTCTGTGCAGAGACACAGCTTCAGGGAAAATTTGGTGAGCAGGTTTACATCGCTTATTGTTCCTATAATGCTTTGGAGTATAGTTCCGTATGTCATAAGAATTGTGAGCGGTGACGAGAGAGGTGTGTTTCTTATTGTGAGAGCATATTTTACGACTTGCCTTGGCAATTTTTGGTTTCTGTGGGCTGTGTTTTATTCATCACTTATTGTTCTGGCGGTAAACAGATTCTGTCATGATAACATTGTGGTATACATTGTATTGGCAGTGATTATGCTTTTGACACCTGATTTGAGCAGGCTGCAGCTGTACAAATTTATGTACGGATATTTTATTGTGGGATATATGTGGGCGAAGGGCAGGCACAGAGTGAACTCAGCTAATCCGGGCAGGCTTGTGGCTGCATTTATGGTGATGTGCGTGATTTATGCGGGGTTGTTCAGATTGTACGGAAGAGACTGTTACATCTACACAACGGGATTTTCCCTGCTTGGAAAGGATATGTCGATTCAGCTGGCTATTGATATATACAGGTTTGTGATTGGAATTGTGGGGAGCAGCGTGGTAATTCTGTCAGCGGCAATATTGGCATATATTTTTAAACATGTGGATATTGTCGGTGCAGCTTGTGGAAAACTTGTCGAAATTGTCGGATATGTGGGGAAAAATACTCTGGGAATATATCTTGTGTCCACGCTTATTTTCATATATATAATAAAGCCCCTCGCATGGGGGCTTTATGGTATTGACTATGTTATGGTTTTAATTCAGACGGCGGCGGTTATGATTATGTCGCTTGTCGTAATATGGCTAATTCGCCGCATTCCCGTCATCGGAAGATGGCTGCTTGGCGGAAGGTAGCCCTTTTCTGTCCTTGATAATATATCGAGGACGTTTTTTTGCCTCCAGATATATTTTGCCGATGTATTCGCCGATGACTCCCAGGCTCAGAAGCTGGATTCCGCCGAGAAAGCATATAATACATATCATGCTTGACCAGCCTGCCACGGTGTTTTTCATCAGAAACATGATTATTGCCCAGATAACTCCGATAAAGCCGAACAGTGATACGATAAAGCCGAACACTGTTATGATGCGGATTGGCCGGACACTCAGACTTGTTATTCCGTCAATTGCAAAATTAACCATCTTTATGAGCGGATAATGGCTTCTGCCTGCCAGACGAGCATGACGCTCGTAATAGACGCATGTGCTGTTAAAGCCTACCATAGGGATTATTCCGCGGAGAAACAGATTGGCTTCTTTGTATTTTTCAAGCTCATTCAAAAAACGTCGGTCGAGAAGTCTGTAGTCAGCATGGTTGTATACGGTACTGCAACCCATTTTGTTCATAAGCTTATAGAAGAAAAGGGCACTGCTGCGCTTAAAGAAGCTGTCCGTGTGCCGGTCGGAGCGCACGCCGTAGACTATGTCAGCACCGTTATTGTAGGCGGTAATCATATCGTCCATGGCATTTATGTCGTCCTGACCGTCACAGTCAATGCTTATTGTTATATCGGCGTAATTTTTTACTTCCATGAGTCCTGACAGGAGAGCATACTGATGACCGAAGTTGCGTGACAGGCAGAGCGAACAGAAGTGCTCGTCTGCATCGCACAGATTATTCATTATTTCCCATGTTCTGTCAGAGGAGCCGTCATTTACGAACATTACGCGGCTCTTGTCGTCTATGAGGCTGCGTGTTATAAGGCTGTTAAGCTTGTCAAGGAACATTGGTGCCGTGATTGGAAGAACATTCTCCTCGTTGTAACAGGGAATAACAATATATAATATAGGCAGCATTTTGTGAGATTCCTTTCGATTGTACAAGCCTGAAACGGATAGATTAATACCTTATCTTATCGTCCGCGTCAAGAATGGCACCTGTCTGAACTTCTATTACCTGAAGCTCTGTTGTGGCATGAATTGTGTGGCGGCAGCCGACAGGAAGTGCTATCACGTCTCCTGCCTTAATTTCCCGTCTGACGTCATCTACGATTGCGTAACCGGTTCCTGAAAGAATCGTCCATACCTCATCACGGTGTTCGTGGCTGTGGTATTTAAGCTGGTTGCCCGGACGGAGAATAATCTTGATTGTGAGGGATTCAGGCTGGATATCAAGTATTGTGAAGCTTCCCCATGCTTTTTCTTCAA
>ERZ826016.652-NODE-652-length-40920-cov-18.825229_pt1 | contig 40920 bp, 54 predicted proteins | sample MGYA00519872_ERZ826016 | MGnify/ENA primary metagenome ERZ826016 (study PRJEB31778, sample SAMEA3449218) | human gut metagenome | biome: human gut; feature: human-associated habitat; material: faeces | place: United Kingdom | collected 2010/2012 ... | reverse complement strand
ACGGGCGACAGAATCATTGTTTTTTACTACTCATTTTCACCTGCATTTTCATAGGTAAAAATGCGACACAGAAGATGCCCGTTAAAACTGAATAGGTATGAAATTAAATGAAGCAACAAAGGTAAATACTATCGGGAACGAATTTATAACTTTGATGGATGCTAATGGCACGCCCCTAAGAATAAATAAGTCAGACCTTGCAGAAGTTATTCGGGTTAATATGCCCTTGGCTACAGCGACAGAAAAAGGACTAATTCAAACAGTTTCTTTCTCATCGTATAAAACACAATCTACCCCATATATGGGTTCTATTGATTTTAAAACCAATATAGCTATTCCAACTACATATTGTTGTATTGTATTTGATTTTGAAGGTATATATAATCCCAATAAGAACTTTTGTCAAAGGATACAGATTTGCTTTGTCATATACACCACAGGCGTAATCGGTAATTCAGTTTATCGGAGTGACAGTGGTAACTCCAATAAGAATATAACATCCGTTATTCTATATAAAGGAACAGATGGATATCTTCATATTGTGATAAATACTCTAAGAGATAACTATTCGAATGGTTATTTTAAAGCTTGTATCTCACACTATTCAAGCCTAAACCGTAATCGTATAGTATCATGTGTACAATCAACGGAAAACTATGTAGATGGTACGAATACAGGAGAATATAAATGTACAATAGCGTAGATATAAAAAAGGTATATATAGGGGCATAATGCCCCTATAATCATGTAACATCAAATAGCACAGCCCCTTCTGGTAATGAATCTTGTATAAGGTGGTAAGAAAATCCTCCTGATTCTAATAAAGGAGATATATGGGTAATTGAATAATCAACTGTTGAAACCAAATATATTGAAACCTGATTCCCATCCTTTACATAATAGAATTTTGCAGATGCACCACTATTTACTTTCTTAAGATTACATGAGTATGATCCTGTACTGGCAATTGAAAATGATAATAAATATACACCGCAAGAGCTTCCTTCAATTCGCCCAGTGGTGATAAATGCGACCACGGCGGTTTGACTTACTGCCGAATACAACTTGATACAAGCCGATTTCTCTATAATACGTAATCCTTTGCCTTTAACGAATCGATCCGAATTAGCATCCAATAATCCTTTTTGGACTTGTGTAGCCACTGGCATATTCTCTCTTATAATTTCTGCCAGGTCAGTTTTATTAATACGCAATGGATGTCCGTCTGAATTAATCAGTGTGATATACTCATCGTTAATAGTATTCACTTGAGCAGCTTCGTTTAATTTTCCCATACCTATTCACTTTTGACGGGCGACAGAACTGTATTTGCTCCGGCAGGATTAGTTTATTATCTTCACCGACAAAAATGATTTACGCATACATCAGAGTTTCAACCGATAAACAAACGGTCGAGAATCAGAAATTTGAAGTTCAGAATTTTGCCAATGACCGTCGATTAATAATTGATAAGTGGATTTCTGAAACAGTATCAGGAACAAAGGCTGCAAAGGATAGAAAGCTGGGACCGCTTTTGAAAAAGATGAAGAAAGGTGATACCCTTATACTTTCTGAGATTAGCCGATTAGGTCGTAACCTCATGAGTATAATGTCAATGCTTAACCTCTGTATGACTAAAGAGACATTAGTACTCACTGTGAAAGAAAAATATGAGTTGGGAAATAACATCAATAGCCAGGTATTAGCTTTTGCTTTCGGGTTATCAGCTCAGATTGAACGCGATTTAATATCTCAGCGTACCAAAGAAGGATTGGCCAGGCGTAAAGCTGCCGGTCAGAAGCTTGGCAGGCAGAAAGGCGAGAAGATAACACATTATAAGTTGGATAAGAAAGCGGAGCTTATTAGCCGGATGCTTGCTGAAGGAAGTTCAAAAGCTGCTGTTTGCCGGAAGTTGAAATGTCATTTAGTAACATTGAATAATCATCTCGTAAGAATGGAAGAAAAGTCTTGTGAATTAGAGGATAATTAGTACCTTTGTCTACAGATTATGCCCATTGACAGCCCGTGTTGTCGATGGGCTTTTTTGTGCCTAAAAAATCCCGTCCAACTTTCACAAGCCGGGCGGGACAAAACTACTATGTGACCTTAACGGTCTATGCGATAACAAAGGTAGTATTAATAATTTAAAATATAGTATAGAATGAAAGGGATAGATGAATTATTTATTGTGGCCTGGATGCTGTTCGGTATCTTGTTAACACCGCTTTTCTTTATAGCTTTCGATTTGTGGGCTGGCATTAGAAAAGCCAAACAACGTTGTGAAAAGATTTCGAGTGACGGTTGGAAACGGACTGTGAATAAGGTTGCGAGGTATTACAATGCTTTGCTTGCGTTAGTTGTAGTTGATTGTATGCAGATGGCCGGTGTCTGGTATCTGGATAATTACTATGATTACCATATACCTATTTTCCCGTTTATTACTTTGCTGGGAGCTTTCGGTGTGGCAACCATAGAGGTTAAGTCCATCTATGAGAAAGCAGATGAGAAGGAACGCAAGGAGATGAAGCAAGTGGCTGCATTGGCTACCGAGATAGCGAAGCATAAGGCTGATCCGTCAGAGATAGCGCAGGCGGTAGTGGAATATATGAATAAAAGTAAGGAGGAAAAGAAATGAAAGTATTGATCGACAATGGCCACGGGGAAAATACTCCAGGCAAGCGCTCGCCGGACGGAAGATTGAGAGAGTGGTCCTATACAAGAGAAATTGCCGATATGGTTATTTTTGGTTTACGTAAAAAAGGTGTTGATGCTGAACGAATCGTGAAAGAAGATACGGACGTTCCTTTGTCTGAGCGATGCAAGCGGGCGAATGACATCTATAAAGAGACAGGAAAGAAAGCTATACTTGTTTCTATCCATTGCAATGCGGCCGGTTCCGGTACTAAATGGATGAATGCAAGAGGATGGAGTGTGTTTGTATCGAATAACGCTTCAAGTAATAGTAAAAAAATGGCTGAATGCCTGGGGCAAATAGCAGAATGTATTCCGGTTCCCGTACGTAAGCCAATGCCCGACCAATTATACTGGCAACAGAACCTTGCAATTTGCCGAGATACTAATTGCCCGGCCATTCTGTCGGAGAACTTCTTTCAGGATAATAAGGAAGATGTAGACTACCTTTTATCCCGGGAGGGTAAGGATGCTGTTGCACGGATTCATATTGAAGGAATCATTAAATATTTGGGATTATGAAAGAGTGTAATTTGAAAGAAATGTGTCGGTTGACAGTTATAGGTTTCTTGGCATTGATAGTGATGGGAGTTCTGATGTCGCTATATTCGTGTGGAAGTTATAAGTCTACCATGAAGCAAGAGACATCTACCCAAAAAGTGGATAGTATCAGGCAGATTAGAAATTTTGGCTTTACTTCTATGCAAGATATATCCAGCTTCTTACATAGTACTACCAATCGGAAAATGAATTGGCAATTGTATGATACCACTAAACCTATTAATCCGGATACAGGTAAGCATCCGTTGCTGGCTGAGGGGAATACCGAAGAAAACAATGAGATTAAACAGGATACAAAAATAACAGCTGCAGACAGTGTAATGTTGAAGTCTGATAGTTCATCGTCTTCTCAAAGCCAAGAAAATGTAAGGCAGGAACAGGAGAAACAGAAAGATGAAACGACATTACCCAAGCAAATAAGTAATATGATTTGGGCCTTAATTACTTTAGTTGTTATAAGTGGCGTTGGATGGGCTATTTATAAATTAAAGAAGCGCGGAAATAGTTGTAAAATAACAACTTGAATAATTCTCATCATCATATATTTGTGATATGAATATAGAAGTAACTTTAAATAAAGCTGAAATAATGCCGGAAGTATACAAGATAACTGGATACACCGGCGCTAAGAATATGGATATAGAGAAAATATCTTCTACGGAAGATGATTTGAATATCCTGGATAGCTACTTTGGAGAGGCTGTGAGTAGCATCGCTGATATTGTTTCCAGATATGGGTATTTATCTAATGAAACAGAGAAAAGCTCTACCTTCTGCTTTGATTTACCTTCCAGTTGGAAGATAGCCGTAAAAAAAGCTTTGGAGAAGTCTTTGAAACAATATGTTTCAAACTACATCTGTATGCAGTGGTTTAACTTGTCGAAGAAAGAGGAAGTAACTTATTACGGAACAGTATGTGATGAGCAAGCTGTTGCTATAAAGAAATACCTTTTGGAGCGAGAAAGGCCCAAACGGAATTAATTGCAATTAATAACTAAATAATTTATTATGGAAGGAAGTAAGGTTATCAATCTTGAATTGACTGTAAAAAGTCTGTTTGAACAAATGAAGGAACACTCTTATTATTTGGGAGAAGCCCTTAAAAGTGATCCGAAACTAACGGAATTAGCTGCAAAGCTTCAAGCTAATGACGACGACGACACCGTGTTGAAGGATTTGGCCCAGGAGGGCGGAACGAAGCTTGGAAATATTCTGAGCCGGGTTATTGGTAAGACATCTTATTCATGGGATGAAAACAAAACTAAGATCAGCTTTACAACGAATGCTGTTTCAAACTTTATGGAAAGTCAGAAAGAAACGATTAAGGATAATATGCTGAGTTACCTTTCTTATTATACCTTGGCCAAGTGGCTTAATCTTATAAAGCCAGATGAAGCTACGCGTTTTGAACAAAGGCTGGTTGAAATTGAAGAGGAATTGAGACTTCTCGGTGCCCAAAGAGATAAGCCGAAACGTACAACGTCAGCAGCACCAAACACCTGATGAATTTACTGGCCATAGAAATAAAGCTAAGTAGCGTTTTCTCTGAAGTAGATGTTCGGACTTACTATCAGGGAGAATCTTTGAAGAAAAAAGATGCAGACTTTTCCTGCATCCAAACTTCTTCAGATGATTATGATATGCTTCGCTCACCTATAGAAACGGCCTTAAATAATATCAGTGGTCGTCTTATTAAGCGGGTAAAGTGTTTTGAATGGCAGATTGATGGTGAGAAGATCAGCATTAGTTTGATACCTTATGAAAGGATTCCTCCACATGCTGATAAGATCATGGAGTTATTGAAGAAGGCTATTTGGGATTACATTGTTAATTATGTACATTATGAATGGCTTTTGACTGTGAAGCCGGAACTTGCTCCGGTTCCAGAACAGAGGAATGAAAAATTAATGTGGGACGTGGTGAAGTTTATCGGAATGATAAGTGGAATGGTCAGAAGAAGGGCTACAGACTTAGCTGGAATATAGAGAGAAGGAGAGGGGATACCTCTCCTTTTTTACCTTAGTCGATTCTCGAATACTTCGGATGCAATAAATTCCATATAGTTTAGCGATACATCCGTTCTAACACCTCCGGACAATGCCACCATGAAGTATTTGAAAGCTTTGGATTTATTCATTTTGGTAACAAGATCGCGGATATCAACAATATTTTCTTTACCAGAAATAAGGGTAAAATGCTCAGCATCATTGGAGCCTAAAATGTACAGCCCAACATCAGAGAATATATTAAGGCTTTCATCTCTAAACATTACTGGTTCACCACGCAAATATAAGTCTGACATTGCACGCTTGACTATTCCTCTTAATGCAGTTTGTAGAATGCGTTTGTGGGCATTAGTCCCCATCTTTATAGGTTTGATCAACAAGAGTATGTTTGATATACTTCTATGGCTATTTTGCATATCATAAACACCAGGAGTAACTGATTCACTATCTATTAATGCATAGCATTCGGGATATTTATTTGTGAAGTTCTTAATGCAACAAGATATCTTAGACCATGTGCTTGACTCCATATTAAACAAGTAGGCATAAGGATAGTCTTTATTTGCTATGATTAGCTCATTCTCCGGATAGTTGTAACCTACTTCTGCATTTTCAAGATATTGAGTAAACTCTACTAATGATAAAGAAAATGATCCTATAGCTGCTATCTTAGAGATGATAGGGGAAGAAGTAACACAGGATGGGAGATATCCGATCATATCATCAGATATTGATTTTGCAGTATTTCCAACTATCATCATAAGTCCACGCTTGGAAGCAAAGATAACGGCTTGATCTATGCCTTTAATAGATTTGGGATTTATACAGACATCGCGTGTTATTGGCGTTTGTGTTGAATAGACTACATTGCCTGTTCCTACTGACATTGCATATACTCCATCTGTGGCAAATACATACAATGGGTGTTGTCCAAATTGCCCTTGTGATAAAGCTGTGGTATTGGAGCATAGGCCCACTATTTCTGTATTTGTTGGTTGATAAGTCTGTGATGCTGGAAATACCATTGGACTATTTAAGGCTGATACTTTGAGTACGTTACGCGCTGTATAATGTGTGTTCTCTTCTGCGGGTATATCAGATTCGAGTTTCTGATCAATAGATATGTAATAGGAAGAAAGTATTAAACCATAACTGCTTCTATCACCAGGTATTTTTCCCCATCTTTGAGCTGGCTGGCAATAGTAGGCGATATCGAGATAGGGGTGTTTCTGGAGTGAAAATACTTTTTTGAGAGTTTCCCCGGTCGCTCCGCTGCTTGATTTAGGTGTTATAAACAGACTCATGGTATGTGCCCTTGAATCAGGATATGTAAGAAATGGAATTATTAACTGTTTTGATGATATCGTGTTTTTGACAATGGTTTCCCCTTGTTCTGTGCTAATGGCGATACAAATCGTTAGAGTATATTCCGTATTCGATTCTTGGGTCTGGCTCTCATACCCGTACATATATCCTTTAAAATAGGAGTAGTTGATGTTAGCCAAATGCAATCTTGAATTATATACATAGCTTGTTTGGGCAGAAAAAGAGTGTTTTGTTTCGGATGTTATCAATTGCTCTTGAATAGAGATATTGTCTTTTGACCATTCATCAAGTCTCCAGGTCTGTTTACCTTTCAATGAAAATTCTGCAACTTTATAAAAACGATAGGCTTTCAGTATCTGTTCTGTTTCGTTGTCGGTTCTTTGATATTGATTGTAGGTTATGCTTCCGTATTTACTATCTTTTTTTTCGAACCAGTCTATTGGAGAAATAAACACATCAATGGAAACTATAAGAGGGGTTAGATAAGATAAATCAAAATCATCGAAAGAGAAGTCTATTTTGATGCCCATTGCGCCAAATTCATAAGTGTAATCCTTTAATGTGGCGTTATTAGGCTCGTTATCATAATAGAAGAAAGGATTTATTTGGCAAAATGATACTTTTTTACTATATGAGTCTCTACCCCCTCCTTTAAAGTCAAAGGTATAATCTATCTGGTTTCCGTGCTCTACCAGGAAGATGGGAGACTCCTTTATATATTCTCCGGAAGATGTTCTAAACGCATATTTAAGAAGGCAAGGACCAACAATATATTCTTCTTTGTTTAGTGTATCAATGCAATTGTCTAAATATCCAATAGCATTATAATCAGCAGTACGCATAAACTCTTCGCTGGTGAATCCATCAGATTTTCTACCACCAAGAAATTTAGAATCTGGACAGATACTTGTGACCTTAGACATTTGCGAGATTTTAATTTGTGGTACTTCAGGGATGGAACTAACGTATTTGTATCCATCAACGTTGTTCTCAAATATCTCGTATAGTATCTGAGTATCCGTTATGCAGCATGCAATATTTCCCAGAAAGGCAATATCATTGACTTTACCAGTTAGATCGGATGACAACCATTCAAAGTGAGAGTAATCTTCATTGAGAGCCTGTATTCTCCCATCTGTTTCCAGAACAAGTATTTTTTTAGCTAGTGTATGGTAGAACACCTTTTCTGCATTTGCAAGCTCATGGATAAAAACAGGCTTTCCTATTGGTTCTACTGAACTGTTTTTGATTCGTGCATTGATAAGTTCCATGCATTGGCCGTCAGTTGATACACCTTCATCAATGCTTCGATTAATGCCGGTAAAGGGAATTTTTATAGTTTCCATTTTTTTTGTAAAGTTATATAGTTCAAGTGAATATGCAGTTGATGATTTACAACTTTGATTGTTTTTTAGGGAAACATATCTTCTAAAATTAATAAAGGTGTTGTTTACATTGTCCATTATTCTTTTTATACGTATTTTTGCAACCAAAAAAGTATGGATAAAATAGTAGAATATTCTTTAAAAGAAATAGGCCTTATATATGCAATAATTATTTTGATAGCTACTTCTATTATAACACAGATTTTTAATATATTTACTAATTATAAGATAGCTAAAGCTCAGTTTCGATTTACTAAAGTGTACGAACAACAAGGTAAAGTTATTACAGAGTTGTATGAAAAAATAATTCGTTTTTCACATGCAATTAGTGTTTTTACTCAACGGGGACATTTGGTTAATGGTGATAGTTGGAAAAACGAGGAGGAAAAAAGATTGAATGATTTAAATGAAATACTAGCAGACTTGAGCGGTTTTTATTACCCTAATCGAATATATCTTCCAGCCCATTTGTGTAAACGGATCGAAGACTTCATAGAAGAATATATAGGTAAAGCTCAAGACTTTGAGAATTGTAAGGCTGAAATTCGGGATTTTCAAAATAATATACATGTTAAACGGTACTTGGAAAAGAGTAGAAATCTGACAAAAGATGTAAATGAAAAATTACCCATAATAATGAATGAAATAGAAATGACATTTAGAAAAATGATAGGAGTTTAATAGCTCTGTTGTTAAGTGGATAGGACTAAGGATAATCTTACAATATGTGACCAAAATATTAATAGACTTTATACGTATTGTGTGATAAAACTCACTTGTATACTCCCTTTCCATGATTACTAATAGCTCATTTTGGTAGGGTTATGCGTTAAATCATTCAATGTAAATTACTCGACGGTCAAATAGGATATAATACCGATTGTCTGTGTGTTTATTGAAGCAAAATACTTTTTGTCTATAGAGAGCTTTGGAGGCTTATTTAACTTACAATTTCAACAAGAGATACTTTTCTTTCTCAATCCAGCTAAGCCATTAAGCCAATCAATAATTTTAATTTCATATTTACTATTGTTATGTTTATACAAAAAAACGTGTAAGATAACTTCTTACACGCATGCAATCTACTATATAATTTACCTAAGTATTGTTTCTCTTTGTTCTAAATATAAACTCATTTAATAGAAGGTACACCTAATGCAAGATAGAATTCATATCCATCGTTACCTATCATCAAAGTCTTCCGCTTTCTTTTAATGTATTTGGTTTTAATTCTATTTAAAGTACTATTCACCATTTTCTGCATATATATCATATACTTATAACTAGCACCAACTTGTGGAGAGTTACTATTATATCTGAGTAATAAGGATCTCATTTTAATAAAAAACAAACTCTCACTTCTAATTATTTCAAGTCCTATTTTTCCTTTTTCATATCGTTCTTGTAAAAAGGAAACAATTTTTCTTTTTTCTTTATTGCTACATTTAATGAATGACTCTAAAAAATCACTGGCGCTAATATTAGCCAAAAGAGGATAAGAATAACCTACAATATCCCATAAATCTTCGCAATGATTCATTCTTAATAATATACCTTCAAACTTTTTAAGTACTTCTTTATATCCTAGTTTGTTATTGATTTCCAAAACTCGATTTTCAATTTGGGGATAATAAGGATCGCTCCTGTCATAAGTAAAAAATAAATGATCCATTCCTTTAAGATAACTTGCATTGAGCTCACTTTTTTTAATCCCATCTAAAAATAAAGAGCAAAGTTTTTCACTAGTCATTTTATAATCAATGAAATGGTTTTTCTGCAAAGTAGTTAAAGTTGCGAAAAAAGCAGGATAGGCACTTAATTGAAACACACCTTCAGATATTTTGTGTATTATTTCATTTACAGTAGTATTTATTTGTGCATCCTCAATATCCCAAAAAGCCATCAAGCTTTGCATATAAGTCTGTTCTTGGGTAACTTCTTCCTTTTTCATTCTCTGAATGATATTTTGAATATCTTCATTTATTAAATCCTTATTATAATACCCAGTTGATATATAATGGAGTAGTCCTGCACTTGAACCAAATTTTACGCAGTTGTCACCTGTGTATTTTTCTTTAATATTATTCCAATAATCTTCATCATTTTCTACCATTTGTTTCACTTTAGGTTTATCAAATGAAGGGTACTCATCTCCATCCAAATCAATATTCCAAGTTATATCTTCAGTTAAGCTCTTCAACTGCATTAGTTGCTCGTTACTGATTCCATTTTTATATTCAATAGAATATAGTATAGACAAATAAAAGAAATAATCTAAAATTTGTTCCTTATAATCCAAATCATTTTGGTTATATATTTGATCATATACTTTCTCAAAAACATCTATATTAAACTTTAGAGTCCGTAAGTTATTACATAACCCTTTTGCATACATTTCACCAATATAGACCATTTTTTGCTTTAAAAAACTTCGATATGTTTCCTTTATTGGAGAAATCATACTTTCTAATATAGCAGGGATATTAGGTTCAAAATAATGAGTATATCTAATGAGTTTTTCTTTACAGCTCTTATAGCCTTTACAGTTCTTGTCAAGTTCGCTCTCGTTACAAATTAATATAACCTTAAACAAGTCATTCTCAATTAGAGAATTAACAAATCCAAGAACATCCAACAATAAAGAAGAATCTAACCGTTCCAAATCATCAAAACAGAATATATATCTAGGCGATATATTAAATGGAGAAAGCAAAGTCTTGATATCTTTACCATCTATCTCACTAATATTGAAAAAGCTTAATGCTTTATTAAATAAAAGCCCTCCTATTTTTGATGCCTTACTATTAAGAATAGGATTTACTTCAGCAAATATTTTCAATATTAACTCCTCAAGATTGGTAATCCCAAATAAACTTATGTGTAATGGTTTATAACAAATTTTTTCCTCTCTTGTATCTTTATATATTTGTTTTCTTATTAATGGTTCTAATTTTACTTTCCAGTAATATGACTTACCAGCACCCCAAACACCATTAATCATTATAGCGTAATCTGCATTTTTCGAATTAATATAATCTTTAATAACATTGTCTAATTCCATCTTCTTTTTATTTATTTCTAATGTGTATTCCTTAGTTCAACAAGTATATAATTTAATATTCTGATGATATTATAAGGTCTCCAAAAATAAAAATAAAAAATGAATAAATTAGATCTATAGAAAAATTAATTTTAAATTCTATTACTTGTTCACAATAAATCTCTTTATTAAGGTGATTGTTCTTGATTAGCCAGTCAGTGATTGATATAAGAGAAAGAAGAAAATCTTCTCTTTCTCAAATACTATATCATTCTTATGTTTAGTTTTGATTAAAATATTTCTGGGTGTTCCAGCATGTCTATTATTTGAATCACATTTCAAAAAATCCAACAATGATTACATTGGTATTCAGTCTAATTACATTTCCGACTTCATTGTAAGATAAATCTTTATCCACATATCCAATCGATTGAGCAAAAGTTGTAGACGCAATACTTATTTCCATTAAAACAAGATTAGTACAGCCACATTTAAGGCATCTTGCTTTACTTTTAAAAGTGTTCATATCTTATTTGTTTTACTCTAATTCATAAATTCTAATTCACAAAACAACCCACATTCGGGCATTATCTCAGTAGGGAAATCTCCACGATTAGGGGAAAGTTCATCAAGAAATAAAGGCTTTGTTTCATCGCCTATTTTTTCCTTCAAACATGAATGTCCGATAGCACGTTCCAATTTCTTCATACGTTCAAAATCTTCCGGGAAATCAATACGAATCTTATTCCAATACCCCATACCGCCACGAATACAAGCGATGCAATTATTATTATGATAGCCTAACTTGTACATATGCGGTAGTTCTATGCCCTCTTTATCCAACAAGCAAGCGCAATTAGCCTTTGATAGCTGATTCTCAATAAGCGGGAATAATGGTTTCATATTAGGATATTGCTCTATCATACGTTTGGCACGGTGTTTTTCCGTAATATCAAAACCCCATACTTGCCCGTCCCATTCCTTCAATTCATCTTCAATCTTATACCGCACCTGCTTTTTAAGCTCATAGGTGCACGGATAATGATTATAGGTATTGATGATGCCTTTCTTCTCTATCACATCAAAATGATTAGTATATTCATCGCTGCGACGTATATTAATAGGCTTTCCATACCATTGCTCACAATCATGGAGAAAACGGATGCTATCTTCATCCTGTGAGCCTGTATCAGTATAATATAACTCGACATCTTGATATGTTTGCAAAGCTATTTTGCAAGCAACAGCAGATGTTATACCACAGCTAAACCATGCTATTATTTTGCTCATTATTTTATTGATTTGAGGGAAATCGAAGCTTCCCTCCATTAATGTTAAGCACTAAGTAATTCAAGACGTTTGCCAAGAATTACTGAATACCGTTTCATCACGTCATACTGTTCAACCATCAAACTCTGCATTTCAGAATCTAATGAATGAAACTTCTCGGACTTTACGAAGTCACCCAGTTTTCCGGCACGTTTGTCCAGTTCTGCCTTTTCGTCTACAATTCTTTGAATGAATGGTTCCATATATTTAGAGGGTTTTATAAAGCTGCCCAAGGCTATAAAAAATATTTCATTTATAGTGATATAATCAAACAACTTACTCTATTGCATAGCTAAAACCAAATACATATCTTTGCGAAATAATTTAATAATATATTTATGGCAAAGTATGATGTCAGTTTCGAATTGAATAGTGAAAAACACTTCACTAATGGGGAAATAAACTACCCTACCAAAGAAAATTATGTGAGTAAGAACTATAGTGAAGAAATATCCAAAGATTGGGCTTTCGTTTTTATCGATAATTATATGGATACTAAAAAAATCGATAAAAAAATCCATCCTCTCAATGTGTCTTTCACTATCCACTTTTAGCTAAAGCTTATATACCCTTGCTATATGTGAGGGTATATATTTCCCGATTAATCTTCATTTCTTACTTATTTTATTCCATTCCATTCACTTTCCATAATCACGTATCCACACTTATTACAGCTATGCAGGAATGTAGGGAGCGGAGCTGTAGTGTAGTCCTCAATAGCTATCTCTATGCTGCCACATTCCGGACATTCAATCTTAACCTCATTGATACCTGGATACTCCCAGAAAGAAAGCTTTCCTTTCACGTTTTCAATGGGCTTATTAAACTGGATGGGATTAGCCAGCACCCAGTTATAAATAGGATTTTCATAATAACCTTTATTATCAGTATCGGTTTTCTCTGCCCAAATAGAAGGATGATTAATAGAACAACCTACTATCTCTACGCTTCCGATAATAGAACCAAAAGGCATATTTCCAAACATAGTCTCTATGGCTATCGTTGCAAATGCAGCTTTCGTCTGTGCATCCGTTAAATCAATGCTAAACTTTCTACCATGAGAACCGGCAGCATGAATAAAAACTCGTTGCCCAATATACTTCCTTGGACACGGCCATGTACGGTTCTCAATGTCTTTAATGCCGTGAACTATCAGAGATGCCCACGGCTGTTTGATTGTTATTGTTTTCATGATTTCTTTTTTGTTTTTATTAAAAGTACTCACCGCACCTAAACCCTTTGCGTGGCATAAAATCTCTGAACTCACAACTTCTGAAAACTTGCTTTTTGTCAGCCCATCCTGCCAAGTCATTCTGCCATTGAGGGATTATTTGGCGAGGGTTGTTAAAGTCTCTGTAAGGCTGGGCGTGAGGAAGAAAGCGACTGCCCTTATATCGCCAATGATTTATACGCTCAAATGATTCTTTGAAATCATTCAAGAGGATGCAGTAGAAGAAGTATTCTCCTTTGTATCCATATTTATCAATCAAGGCTGTTGCACGTTCGCATTCTGCTATCTGTCCAGGAGTGTCACAACCAAAGCGAATACGTTTTATCCATTTGACCTTTGCAAGAAGTCGGGCCACTTCGTCTGTTACAAGACGGGCATCCAAACCTTGGTTAAAGTCCACTCGAAGTTTTAATCTGATAATCTTTTCTATCTGTTGTAATCCATATTCGGAAGCAAGCACATTGTTGTCCATCAGGATTATATTTTTCCGATTATTAACTGCTATTTCTTCGATATCCATATAAGGAGCGATCTTGCCTTCTTTTTGAGGAACTATACACCATTTACATTTGTTTGGACAACCACGGGTGAGAAAACCATAGGCTGTTTTATCATCAAGATTGTAGAGTGAATAATCGGGAACCATGCAGTCTATCTTGCCCGGGAGAACTTTTGAAATATCATAGCCGGTACCTCCTTTTTCAATATAATCAGCGTTGGTAATCCACTGTTGATAATCTTCCGTGAAGCTAAACACCTTAGCCATATAGACTTTATCATAATGATTGAATGGATTATACCACTCAACCAGATCTTCTTGTAGCTTATGATAGTTGCTAATCTTCATCAGTGCAAGATTAGGATAATTACTATCTACTGCCAGTATCCCGATATTCATTTTAATTTGAGATTTTGTTTGTTGATAACTTCTTGACACTCTCTCAGCTTTTTAAGCAAGAATTTACCCGGTTGATTGATACGACCTTTTTTGATTTCAGCAATTAATTTTTTGCACTCTTCGAATAATCTGGGGTCCTTGATATACAAGCGTATTGAATCAGCATCAGATTGTGTGAGGTTTACCAGTAAGAAAACATAAATAAAATAATTTTCGTGGGACATAACTTTGATTTTCCCAGTTCGTTCCATTTCTTGTAACTTCTGTAGGATTTCATAGAAGTTACACATGGAAGGATTTTCTAACCATTGTTTGACGAGACTCAAACCAATAGATGATTCTTTCCCGTTTTCGGTTAGGCGCATAGCTTCCCATACATCATTCTCATTCACGCCAGGCTTTCCTCGCAATGCTGACTTTATATCAAAGTATTTTTCTGAAGAAGGAGACGAAGTTGTTCTTCCTCCTCTAGTCGACGAAGCGCCCCCGTGAGGGGGAGTTTGAGGAGGAGTTTCTTTTAGTATACTTTCTTTTAGTTTACTTTGTGGTGAAATGTCTGCATTTGTCTTATCAATGTTTACATTTTCCTCTAAAATGTGCACATTAGGGAATTTCGATACATCGATAAGCAAAAATTCACGTCGGGCTTCAACGCATTGGCGACGTTTGACTGCTTCAAAATAGCGGCTTTGTATACCACGAGAAGTTAATATCTGGAACCTTTCAAAAACCCCTTTATCAAAAAAGGAACGTTTGACCAACCCCTTTACAACTTCTTTCACCAAATCCGAAGCAATGCCGGCACCCACTTTCCGCGAGAAAAGCAAACACTCGTCATCACCCCATTGGTAGTAATAGCCTTCTTTATATATTTTGCAGAGCAAGCGAATAGCAATGTAGGCTCCCTTTATGCCAAATTCACCTTCTATAAGTGCTAACTTGTCATCATCGAAGAAATCAACGTTAAATGAGAAATAATCTATACCGTTTGAATTAGCCATCTGTATAAGCATTAAAGTGTTCAATAACAGGCGGACGCTTAGTCAGCTCAAAGTAGAAACAGAATCTTCTTGAATCAGCCACTAGCCGTTTGCCTGTACGTTGACATTCTGAGATTATGGGGTCTTTCTTCCATTGCATTAATCGCCGTTGACGGCAGTCAAAACAACGTATTGCTTGGGCTTTATCCATATTGTTACATATTACTTAGGTAATCTTTAATTTCACGCATAAAGTCTTCGAGAGAACGGCAGATAACATACTTGTTGCCGTTGAGTTCTGTCTTTTGCTGCCAACGTTTCTGAGTGTCGGACTGGCGCCCTGCAGGTGTTTTCATTTCAATGCATAGGGCACTATAGAACCGATTACTTTTTAGAAAAATGAGATCGGAGACGCCAGTGGTAATGCCTTCGCCTTTCATGCGGGCAGCTTCGCCTTTATTACGGGAGCCACCATTCGGTATGGCAAATAGGATATCTTTCATTGTTGGATATTGAAGATGAAACCACCTGACACAATTACATTATATCCGGTGTTCTTCATCGTCATGGCGTCTCTTTACCTTTTGCTGGTTTTCCTTTTCGAGCATCTCTTTCAGTGTCATAACTATTTTCTTTTTGGGGCGTTACTATAGTATCTTTTCCCGTTTTATCTATTATGAGTTTTTTATTGGCTACAGTGATGATGGTTTTGCAGCCTTCCGGGATTGATTGGAAAAATCTGCTTATTACCGGTGAGTTAGCATTATCTCCTGCTTTACTACTAGCAGCATCTTCTTCTATGGTTGTGTAAGGGTACACGTCCATGATGGGCGTTTCGGCTATTGATGCAATCTGATAATCGGCCATCGAGCCTTTCATTCCCTCATCGAGTTTCTTGACTGCATCGCGTAGGTCGGCAGCTTGCACTAATACCTGAGTAGACGTTTTCTTTTCAGCTCCGCTCTTTCCGTCCAGGGTAATGAAAATCAGTTTGCACTTGAACCAGCGGTCGGCAGCTTCTTCTTCACAGGGAAACAGTTCGCTATAGTTAGCACGTTTGATATCTGATACAGTGAACTCTCCTGATATGAACGGTGTCATTTCTTCAATAATACGGGCCTCGGCCTCGGTGAAACTAAGTGCATCAACAAGATAAGGCTCTGTAACCTTCTTGTTCATTCCGTTCTCCATTACTTTCTCGTAACGGACTTTACATTCAAACCATGTGTGTATCATTATTTGTTTTTCTTTTTATCCTCCATGGCACGCTTCATTTCGCTTTGCGCTATACGGAAAGGGCGAAGGGTGAACTGTGTCATTTCGGGGTTATCAATATTCTTTTCAATAAAGTATGCAAGGGCTTCCACGATAGCCCGTTGAGAGGATGCTTTAAGCGGTATCTTTTTCATAGGACTGCATGAATGCCGTGGCCAATTCGTTGAAATAAAGCCGGTCTGTGGGTATGTCATCATCGGCAGCCATTATTTTATTGGCTATGGCTTTCTTGTCGTGGATGATGCCATAGAGACGGTAGTCGATTGTACCTCGTCCTAACAGGTAGTAGCAGGTTACATTATCCTTTTGTCCGATACGGTGCGCACGGTCTTCGCATTGCGTACAGTCCGCATATGTCCAAGGGAATTCTATGAATGCGACATTACTGGATGCTGTGAGGGTAAGTCCCACACCGGCGGCTTTGATGGAACAGATGATAAGCTGCACATCTTCACGTTGCTGGAAGGCATCAACGGCGGCTTGTTTCATGATGGAACTGTCACGCCCTGTAACACTTACAGCACGCGGGAAGGATTTCTTAAGTGCGTCGACAATATCATGTAACGAACAGAAAAGAATCAGCTTCTTTCCACTCTCAAGGAACACCCGTACAAAGTCTATTGCTTGTGCGACTTTTCCCTTTGCGGAAATGGAACGTAGGGTCATAAACTTAACGAGGGCTTCCATGCGCATCTTGCGTCGGATTTCTCCTTCAGTACACTGCTTATACTCACGCAGATATTGGGCAAGGTCTTCGGCTGCAGTATCATACTCTTCGCGATTGGATATATCTACATAGAGATCCACTCGTGTTTTATCAGGCAACTGGGTGAGCACTTTGGATTTCTCGCGCCGAATGAGACAACGACTAAATAGTTCCTGGCTTAACTGTTCAAGATTAGAAGCTGCTTTTTCTCCTTGCGTATAATCAAGAAGAAACTGCCCCTTGCCACCAAATTCATTTAGGCGATCCATAATGGAGAGTTGGGCAATAAGATCAGAAGGACGATTTACAACAGGAGTACCGGAAAGAAGAATTATCCATTTTTTTCCGGTACATATTCCTTTGACGAATTTGGATTGTTGGGTAGAAGCATCTTTTATACGATGACTTTCATCAATGATTATGCTCTGGAACATAGATATTTGTGGACAAAAAACAACATCTTTTAAACGAAAGGATTTACCACCTTTAATATCCCATACAAAATATTTACGAAGACTCTCGTAATTGACAACAGCAACATGGAACATCTTCATTTGTAGAAGATACGGCCATGTGGTACGATTGGCATTATCAAGAACAATTGCTTTCTTATCAGTAAATTTCTCTACTTCCCGTTGCCAGTTAATTTTAAGAGAGGAAGGACAAATGACAAGGGCAGGGTAGGCGCTAGCGGCATTGATGATTCCTATAGACTGTAATGTCTTTCCTAATCCCGGTTCATCACCAATGAAAAGGCGTTTCCACTTCAACCCTTGAACTATTCCTTCCAGTTGATAGGGGTAGGGGGTGATTTTGAGTTGATGTTTGATTACTTCCATACCTATCTCAGTTTTTGGGGTTTGTAATTCCAGCCATTCAGTTCATACACCCTTTTGCGTGCAGCTTCACGGTCATTATAATTAGGTTCGTTGGCAACGGATTTTGAGGTTGTTACTTTCCCGTCTGAGTAATCGCATTGATATATGCGGAAATGACGCCCATGTAGGGCATAATGATATTCACCTACTTTCATGATATTGTTTTGATTATTTAAAACGTTCTATTTCATCAAGTAAATCTTGCCGGTCTGTACCACGGAGATAGAGTTTTAGGATGATATCTATACAACGGTGATAGAAACGTTCAAATTCTGTTTCATCCATTGCAGCGAAAGATATACTCTGAGGATTTATATACTCACGAAAACCATGACGAACAATTGAGTAGAGCCCAAGGTCCATCTTTAGGCAGGTACGCATATCTTCCTCGCTGTAGATGTTTAAGGCTTCATGTAGATGTTCTGGAAGATTGTCGTAAGTGAGACGTACCAATGCGAAAAACTTTTTATGGAACTCATAGTTACGTGGTTTCTTAATATCGCATAGAACAGTATCGCCTACTTTTAGTCGTTTCTTCTCGTCATAGTCAGAATCGTACATTGGTACAAGACCTAGGTTTGTAACACGGCAATATATTTTCATTGTTAACTTGCAAGATTGAGGCACCAGTATTGGAATGCCAGTTCTTCATATTTCTCTCGTCCACGGATATATAGAGCATCACCACGGTTAATATGTTTCTTGAATACGAGGCAGTTCTTTTTAGAAATTGCATAAATGAAATCGAGATTACTGTTGGCGATATCCATGTACCAGGCGCGGGAGCGATCCCAATCGAAGAAATCCACGGCTTCATCAAATTGTTTTTGTGAAGTAGCAAATGTGGTTTTAAGGTCGCCACCGAAATTGCATGCAGATAAAAACCAATCCCATTTACAACGCGTGTCAAGAGTAAATGGGAAACTCCCGTATTCAAACTGTTGTGCTCTATTGACCATGAACCGCTGTGTATCGGACAGCTCCAAAACTTTGGCGAGAAATTCATCTTTTCGAGCTTCCATTTGCAGGGATTTGTACATTTCGCGTGCGAGCTCAAATTCATCGGCCGTATATTGTACATCATCTACAGTGTATCGATATACATTGACCCGGTCCGGTTCTGTGATAATAGCATCTACGAGTGATCCAAAACGGAATGCAGCTTCTTTGTCGCCAAATTGTTGCCGTGGGTGAAGCAGATTCTTCAATTCCGTGAGGTCACTGTTACTGACCTCACGACGATTGTAATATTCATCTGGATTATGATTCATACTTTATTTAGCTTTGACTTCATCCTCATAGCTTATGTATGTGGATTGAATGAAATGAGGGTCTGTCTTATCATTGGCAAGCTTTTCACAGTGGGTTACTTGTGATTTGAATTTCTTGCTTAATTCATCAACTGTGAGCTTACATCCTTCAGTAGTCCACCATAAGTTTATTATGTCAAGAAAACCAAGAGGACTGTTAATTACTATCTTTTTTTTGACTTGTAATTTAGGTTGATAGGAAGGAGTTACTACAGCAGCTTGCGAGAATAGTCCTGCCATTTCGTTTTGCTGTTGTTGTACTTTAAGTCTATTTCTCTCTTCCTCTTCTTTGCGCAAACGTTCTTCTTCACGTCTGCGAGTTTCCTCAGCTTCACGGAGTTTCATTTCTTCTTCACGCCTGCGAGCTTCTTCAGCAGAAGTTTGCGAGATGGCTTCTAACTCTTTTTTCTTGGAAGGTAGCATAAACAATATGTTGTCACGATTTTCGCCAATATCAAAACGATACTGTTCTCGGAACTTTGGAAGTAATTTAGTCATTACTTCCCTCCGTATTCCTAGAGAATCGTTTGCACTTAGTTCTGCCGGGATCATTGCACCAGAAGGAAGCAATGTGATTTTGTCTTCGGACAACGTGACTGAGAAGTTTCTTATAGCTTTTTCTTGCTGGGAGAAGTTCTCCAGCGTAATATTATTGTTTAGTGTTGTCAGTTCATTGAAACTTGCATTTAGCATACGATTGAAAGATTGCTGGTAGTCTTCTTCTACTGCAAGACGGTATCTATTTTTTGCTACTTCGGCTTGTTGGCGGAGTGCTTCAGCACGACGACGGGCTTCAGCTTCGGCTCTCTTTTTTGCAGCGTAGTCATTACGTATTTTTTGCAGTTTCCCAGGAACAGATTCCGCCTTAGTAGGGTCAACGTCATTTTCCATGCTGGTGAAGACTGTACGTATTTCATCGAATAACTTCGTAACCGGTGAGCGTTTATCATTCATCTTCTTAACAGTATTTCGTGCACGGTTGATAAATTCGGCTGCACGTTGATCGAGTTCATCATTCATTTCTCCTGCCGCTTGGATATCAGCCAGTAATTTCTTACCTGTTTCAATGCAACGGTCATGTGAGATTTGATTCTCATTGTAGGATTGTGGAGCATTCTTCACAATCATTTCTACATTTTCTTGTTTTACTAATTCGTTACTCATGACTATATAATATAAGGTGTAACATTAAAATGCGCCATCGTCTGTACTGTTGGATTCTTCCGGGTTAAAGCTAACACCGGTAGAAGTGTCTTTCTCAGGGCCGAATGATTGCGGCTTAGGATTGTGGTGTTCTGCCACTTTATCCAGTTCATAGAAAGAATCAATGTGTGGAACGGATTCTTCCTGCTCTGTTGCAAGTTCAGTACCTTTGCCTATTCTTACTTTAGGGTAGGTTTTAAAAGCATGCTTGATACATTTTGCCATAAGGAATCCTGGGTCTATTCCTCCTTGATTGGAAGTATATAAAGCATTGGGGGTTTCAATGTATTGGTGTCTATTGTCGTCCCATTTTTTATTTTGTTTGGCTGAATAACCGGCAAGGCGATTCCAGTCTTCTTCAAACATTACAGAATAATCAATCGAACCATCTGTACGAGTAATGCGGAGAAAGCAAGCGATGACGTGATTAGAGTTGTGTGGAAGATTACAAGTATAGTTGATAGACTTTTTCCCATTAGTGTCGGAAAACGAAAATTTATCTTCTTCATATACTAATACTGGATTGTCCGCATACCTGATTTGCCCACAACGAGATCGGAGAACGAGTTCACCATAGCCGGAGATGGTAAGTAAAAGACGACCTTCATAGATGTTCTTTCCATTAGCATCTTTCCCTATGTTAGAATTACGTCCTTGAAGATAACATAGTGCACGAACACCTGGCTCAACGGAAAGCCCGCAGACAGCCAAGTCAATAAAGGCAGTAAAGATGGAAAAGCGTGTTACTGCATCGCATACTTTCTTGTTGTCAGAAAGGAAACGGTTGAAATGAATGCTTTCTCGCTCATAGGCTGCTTCGCCTGTGCCTTCACCCCAAAGAGTGTCGTAGATTTGAATAAAACGTTGTTTTACTGGTGCTGATTGCACGATGTCGAGGGGATTCATTTGATTAATCTCTTCGACAGTAAGAAGAATGTTACTCATGATGTAAGTTTTTTGATTGTTTATAATTGAATTGTGCGTTTCATGAAAAGTGAAAAGGCAACACCAACCCGTGATGCCGCCCTAAACTAATCATGAATAAATGCACTACAAGAAATGCCTTAAGAATCTATGTTATATCTACTCTGTTACTTGTTGAATTACTATTTTGCATTATTCAGCCAGTCTAACGCATTTTGTAGATTATTTGTATAATCAGCATTGTAGATGTATGATACTGCATTACCTGCTTTGTATTCTTGATTATTATCAGTTTCTCCTAAAACGAATTCCATGTTTGGAGTTCCTAATCTGTATGCGCCTATACAATATATTATACCTTTGCGCTTTACGCTCTTTTTGAGGGCTAAAAGAAAGATTTTTGTTTCTATAATTGATTTTAAAAAAAAATGTTTCACTTATTTCTTTGCCTTTTATTATTTAAAATGATAGTTTTTATTAGTAAGTTTGCAAAAACTCATAAATATGAATGCTATATCTTTAATTTTATCTATCATCGCTGTATTTGTTACTGTCTATAACTGCTATAGACAATATTTTAAGAAAACGGAAGAGATTGCTTTAACTATATCTGGTGCTCTAATTGAAAATAATGAATTAAAAGTTTGTCTCCTTTATACAAACCTAGGAAATCAAACTACTACTATTACCAATGCATCAATTTTATTAGATACAAATAGCTTGGGACACTATAGTAAGGAAAACCATGTATCTATTCGTGATTGGATAACTCCATTTACCCTTTTTGAAAAAGGGCAGAAAAGCATAACAATATGTTATCAATTACCAGATTTTAAAGATGTAGACATCAATAGCATATCCATTAGGATTCTATCTGCTTATACTAACGGGAAAGGTCTATTATTTGAAGACCATTATTCTGCAGGGCACTTAAGTATTAACGATACAAGAAAATGTTTTGTATGTGTTTCAACAGACACTCATAGGCTGTCTCAGAATAGAATCATTATGTCAATGCAATAACTATTTTTTATTCTTGTTATGAGGGTTAATACTTCTTCCCGTGCATCTTCTCACGGAGTTGGTTATACTTCATCTTCTGCTCAACGTGCCAGAGCAAATCAATATTAAGATGTTTTGCAAAGCCGAAGATGGAAGTTACCATATCATTAATAATAGTCGTAAAGTCGTACAAACCATCATACCTTACAGGAAGCGTAGAAATAGAATACATTGTTTCTGTAAACGATTCATCTTTGCAAGCTTCTGCCATATTGTCAATAGTATTGCTATTCAAATCCATTATGGATAGTTCTATGTTGTGCTGTCCAGCAAGGTCCAGTAGACGGATAACAGCATCGGAAAGCTCATCTTCAATGGTATCTTTGATATATCTATTGAATACGTTGATAAACTTTTCTTCATTCGTTAGCCACCCTTGACACTCGGCATATTTACCGATTTTATACTTTTCTTTATCAAAGTGTCTATTTTTTCGGTCTGCCTCCACAGCTTCCATTAACTCGCTAATGACAAGACAAAAGCAATGTTCATTACTCAATTCTTCATCGTGAAAACCATGTTCACAGGCGATTTTATATGCCCTATTACGGAGGGCATTCAAATTAATATTATTCATTTCTTTTTAGATTTTAGTTTATTATCTTCGTACAGTTGATAGATAATATTGTCTATTGAGCATGATCCAGTGATATTACGTTGTCTTATACCTATATCGTCTGACTCGCAACGACCGTCTTTGAATATGCAACCAGTGCATATATCACTTTCTACAGCTATTAATTTTACTGTCGTTTCCGTATCTTTGACGGGGTGTTCAAAAATATCTCCTGCTTTCATGTTTAATTTGATTAAAAGGGCACGCCTCCGAAGAGAAGTATAAATTGTCACATTTAAAACTTTATTGTAAAAAATGGAGAACGTGCCCGAATTATTATTACTTTTGCTATGTCACATTTAAAATTTAATTATCATGCAACAGAGAATTATTACATTTTCAAGAAGATTTACCATTATTGATTCATACGGAATGGATTTCGATGAAGTTACTAAACAATTAAATGAAGAAGGATGGGTAATTAAACAGATTGTATCCACCTCATTTAATCATGAGTTAATGAATAAAAGTCAATTTCCAGTACTTGTGATAACTCTTCTTATCGAAAAAGATTAAAGAGAACCTTTGAATCGTTCACTTTCACGATTTTGTTTCCATTGACGGAACTCTTTCAATTCCCGAAGAGCTTCATCATCACCTTTTACAAATTGGTAAACAAGTGGGAGTTCTACTAATGAGAACCCTGCTTGTTTTACTAATTCTAACCTTAATCTAAAGTCTTTTTTCTTATTCATAATATTCCTTTCTTTTAGTTGATGACTTCGCGATTTACGAGGCCATCTAATTCTTTATATTTCCCTCTTTTCTTTCGCTCTCTTACAACATCCTTCCACCATGCAGAACTTACACCATGATTGCAGAGACTCATGTATTTCTCCATTACGTCGATACTTCAAGGGATAAAAATATTTCAGACGGAAGTATTTCCCGCAATGGGTGCAACGCTTATGTAGTACTCCGTCAATGTTCATATAGTTTTCCTTCCTTCTGCCAACAGGCAGACCGTCACTGTCGAGTATTATCATGATGCCAACTTTTGTTTGATTAAACCTATGTTCTTCCTCACAAGGCCGATGATACGTTCATGGTATTCAGTATTCTGATTACAGGCTCCACGGGATTGCACGATATCCAAAGTCTTTAAGTTGATTTCAATTGTTTCGATGCGCTTATCTCCGATACGGGCCGATAGAATAAGACAATCTGAGCGTTTCCAATAGCCATTGGCAAATACACAATGGTGCATGATATCTCCTTCTTGCTTGAATTCATCGAGAGATTTCAGAGGAACGATAATTAATTTGTTGTCGGATATTACCAGGTCTATAAACTTACCGATTCTCTCAAGGAATTTTTTTTCTGCTTCCTTCTGTTTTAGCATTTCCCGTTCCAGTCGTTCTTTCTCGGCTTTTTCTTGTTCCTTCCGACGCTTGGCAACGTAATAGTCATGAGCTTTGTGTAAGTTCTTGGGACAAACATAATAGGCATTGCGAAGATCTTTATTGTATCTTTCAAGTAATTGAAGGTAATCAGCATACATGCTTGCGTCTTTGACTATGTATTTGTTCCGGATGCAGATTTTTACCGTTGGCCAATATCTGTTGATAAAAGAGGCGTTACCATTTGTCACATACCCAAGTAAACTGTATTGCTTGGCTTTAAGCAGTGTCTCATTTTGGGGCTTATACTTTACGCCCTTCAGGAGCCAGTAAGGGTCAGCACCTTTGATTTGTCGGTTGACACCGTATTTCTTGTACTCATTCTTCCACTTTTGAATCGGATAGGTCATGTGTACATACACTTCATAATCAAAAGAGCTATATCCCATGCCCCGTGTCCGGATTTGCATCTCAGAGCTATGTGACCAACCGTCAAACATATATGCTGAATTCATCAAACGGCCTTTGGCTACTATTGTAACTTCCTCATCATCAGACATCCATTTCTGCATTACTTCATCAATAAAGTAATGTGCTGGTCTCCCAGTACGATTAGAGCGAAGAATATAGATATATCGGAACACCTGATACTCCTCAAATTTATCTACGATGCAAAAGAACCGGTCTTCTTTATCGGTCCGTTTCTTAGAGGTTGTTATCAATAGACGGGTACCACAATGAGGGCATGTTTCCATTCTACCGTCTTTGATACCGGTATTATCGAAATACTGACCGCACTCAGTACAATAGATAAACTTCTTTGTGCGGTAGCCGTTGTGACTGACTACCTTCTCTTTAGCCCATTTGTCGACTTCCAAACCGAACATGGAAAGGCGATTGCTGAGCTCCATTATTTTGAATTGGAGTTTTGTTCTTGGTTTCATGGCTTTAGAATAATGACATCTGTTGAACTTCGATTACTTCTTTCTTTGCCCGTGTAGGCTTTTTCCTGAGTAAAGCATGCTGTTCTTCGGTTAGGCGTTTAATCGCTTCTTCACGGGCTTTTTTCTCGTCTTCTTCGGTCAACTTAACCGACTTGGCTGGTGTTGTAGTAGAAGCAGAAGCTCTAACGTTTGACGGCAGCTTGTTTACTTTGATATCATCCTCGTCATAGTAGTGGACAGCTAACCCAAACACTTCTTCATCGGACATGCATACGGCATTACCTCTTTTCTTGGCTTCTCCCATGATGTATGTGCAACACTCATCTATACTCTTATTCTTCTTTTTATAGGCAACAGCAAACAGCTCGTCAGTCTTTGCCCGCTCATCCAAATAAGACTGGATGGCTTCTTTCAATGGGTTTTGTTTACTCATGTTTATTGATTTGATAAGTACTTAGTTAATATGCGTTTGATCGCTTCGCCATTCTCTTCGTTGATCCATTCCTTGGCGACATTCCAAGCGATACTCTTTGAAGCTTTGAAATTATCTATTCGGGTAGAATGGTGAGAGAGTTTGCCTTCGGTAGGTTTAAGACCTTTGTCATGGAGTTGGCATAGTCCATCATTGAAGAATACACAGTATTCATTGTCGGCCCGTGCTTGTAGCATGGGAATGACGTTTTTGGTAACTCCCATAATGATACCCACAGCCCAATTGGTGATTTCTAACTTGTCACCGTATCCGGCATCAATGATTTTTTCAATGTCTTCAGGTGTTCCAAGACAAGGTGTGTGGCATTGTTCTCTACATAGTGAGCATTTGCATTGACACGGCTTTCGTCCAGTCTTACGCATGATGCGCTGCAAGACAGTTTCTTTAATTAGTAAATTCATGGATTTTTATGATATTTATTAGCATAATAAATTGTCAGCTCCACCTTCCATTCTTGAACTAAAAAATACAGATTGTCCCATTCAACAATATCTCCTTTCCTTGCTAAAAGAAGTTTTTCTTGGATTAGTGCTAATCGCTCAATATCTTCTTGTATGTTTTTTCTTCCAGAATCTCTTTTCATAATACTGGCAATTATATAAGGTGAGTTGATTAGAAAGAAAGCCCGAATTTCTTCGGGCTCCCGATGTTCCTTACGGGACGGCTACGCTTAGTAGGATATACGGCTTCCTGATTATATATAGATGGCAATTATTCAGATAAAACCGGTTCTTATTCTCACGAACAAGACCGGTGCAATTTGGTAATCGTAATGATTAGGTTAACAAAGAATTTTCTACCTTTCATACCAACTAACTCGTCCTCACGGATTATTGCTCCCCGCCAAGTTGCAACACTTATGAACCCGAATCATAGACGGGGCAGGGAGGGGGTATATATAAAAACTGGTTAGGGAATACTTTTTTAAAACCGCCTCGATATTCACATACCAAGAACGGGGTTATTAATCTAAAAATTAATATCATGAATTTCTAAAAACAAATCTGTCTTCTATCTTCACAGACAGCAAGAACATTATAAACAAACGCATGGGTTAACAAAGGCGTTTGAAACCAAATACTATATAATTCATGTTCAAATGTCTACAAAAGCTCCGGGGCGGTTCCCCGGAGCAAAACACACAACTTCAGCTACTTCATAGTGACACCCATGTAGTTTTTCGGCGTCTTTCCGTCGTGTCAGCCGGAATAAATACCGGGCAGCCCGTAACTACATGGCCTTTTTAATCACTACTTCTGCTTCATCCATCCTAAAGGCTTGCGGAAAGCAAGGGATTCGAACCCTTGTAACCTTACGGTTAACCTGTTTAGCAAACAGGCGCGATAAACCACTCTGCCAGCTTTCCATGTTCCCGTGCTCCGAGGAACACGGGATTCTCTTCCTTTTTATATTTATATATTGTAGAACACCAACTGAATGGTGATTTAAAAGTCATACTTACTACTCTGATATATCTCTACAAGTTCATTATGATAGAAGCGTTTGGAGACTTCTACATAAAGCGTTTAGGCTACTCTTTTATCGCCTTCAACTCAGCATCTGCTATGTATATCAGTTTTTTAGGTGGCACGACTGAAACCTTGCAAAATCACACTGCCTATATCATTTTATATTGTTCTTCTTACCGGATTCGAACCGGTGACCTGCGCAATGAAAATCAACTAACCTTTAAACACGAGACAAACAACAAAATGAAACGCGCTGCTCTACCACTGAGCTAAAGAAGAAGTGGCCGGGAAACTCGACCTTATTTATCAAAGTAATCTTGAACCGTTCGGGAGAGTTCCCTAAGTCTGGTTGTAGGGTATTCTATTTTCCCAGGTCTTTTGCACGGCTGGATTTTTCCTTGTTTATACCAACGAAGTACATTACCTTTCCCGAATATCCGGAAGGCCTCATTCTGTGAGATATAGGGTTTATCGTTCGTATCCTCTTTTATAAAGGATGCAAGTTTGGCTGCTACGCTTGTAACGAACGTATCAAATGTCACAGATTTATCAATAAATTGAATTTCCATATACTCAATAGCTAAGATTGTCATAGTATTGCTTATTATTCATATATGTACGAACGATGTCTGTGTCCGTAGCATCATCACCAAGTGTAAGCACGATTTGCTCATAAGCTTCTTGCGGCATTGTATAGAGGACTTCTTGATTATAGTCCTGCCGACCTGCAATACCTAACATTGCAAATGCTCCTGCAACTGCAATAATCATGCAGAGGACTTTTGAAGTTTTATTCAGATCCATATACATATTGTTTAAAAGTGACTACTTAATGCTTACTGGCTTTTGGGATAAGGCACATCCGTACTCTTTGAGTGCTGTGCTACGGATTAAGTCGGGTTGTTCGCCTTCGGTTGCAAAACGGAGTGCATAACGCACCGTGTTCTCTGATACATTGAAGCGTTTAGCCAATTTGGGTATCACGCCTTTTTCGTACAAAATTCTATGCTTAAAGTATGTCATATTAAAAAAGGTTTATTACATTTGTAAATTAACTATTCCGTTGAGGATTGCTCAACCGATTGGTTGTTGATTACGGATGCAAAAATAAAGCAATGCAATAACTAAAACAAGAAAAATGGCAATAAAATATTGCAATGCTATTAATATGGAATGATTCTAAATTGTTTTAATTATGGAAGATTCAGTAAAAGAGAGGCTTAAGTTGTTTTTAAGGAGCTATAATATTAAGGCTGTTGATTTTTGTAGGTCTATAGGAGTATCTTCTGGGTTTATTTCAGGGATGAGGGAATCTATTCAACCTGATAAACTAAAAAGCATTGCAATAAATTATCCATGCCTTGATATTGGTTGGCTTCTGACAGGCATAGGAGAAATGGAGAGAGTTGAATCTTCTAATTCTTTACTGATTGAAGAACTGAAGGCTGAAATCAATATGCTTAAAGGTGAAAATCGTGTACTCCGGGAACAGGTTGGTCTCGGAGAAAGAAAGGGAAGTAGGAGTGCGTCATAATTGATTTTGAAACGAGAAAAAGAATAAGATAGCAATGAGTACATTAGTATATATAGGATTACTAGGGGTGTTTTCTTACTATTGCCAATCGTTTGCAAGGAGTTTTAAAGGATCATCATTAATGGTCAAAACGCTTCTAACAATTTGTGGAGGCTTGGGGTATTTGGCATTCTTTGCTTTTATTGTATGGAGCTTTTTCAAATTTACTTGGTGGGAGCCTCTTTTAACATTAATAGTTGCAAGTGTATTAGGTGGAATAACCATTTTTCTTGTTGATAATATGGCTGGAAAGATTATATCACTGCTAGCTGTTCCAATATTGATTGTACTTTGTGTATTATGTCTATTGTGATAATTGATTTATCGGAATCTCGTGTCTATAGTTGCAACTTGATGTTATTTAAGTTTAAAATATTAGGCTAAATGGGGGCAGATGATATTTACAAATAAGGTGTAAATGTAGGTTTGATGGTGTAAAAAGCCTCTATTTCATACCTAAAAGCACTATAAAAACGATGAAAAACGATATTCAAAAGTTTTGAAATTGATTAGAAATATATAGCTTATTACTGATTATCAGATACTCATGGCTGCGGCTCAGGCGGCGATTGAAGATTTGAAGTAAAATATTACTCTAAAATCTCATAATTATAGGCTGTAAACCTTTTTTGGATAGGTTTACAGCCTATTTTTTTGGAAAAACATGTATCTAATAATCAAATATTTGTTTTTTCTTTGCTATCTTTGTCGGCACTTTAAAACAGTCTGATTACCTAATATTTTAATCACCAACTTTATGAATCTGGATTTTTCTGCATTATATGTTCTTTGGGCTACTGATTTTTTTCAGAAGAATGAAATACTGCTGCTTTGTTTTGGAGTTATTATTTTATTGCTTCTGGTTATAATGATTGTTGTGTCTATCAATAAAACCAGGCGTTTGAAAACATTGCAGCAATTAAATGAAGTGGCTGAGGAAAGCAATCAGTTGAAGAATGCTTTTATTGCCAATATGACGCATGAAATACGTACGCCGCTCAATGCTATCGTTGGGTTTACAAATGTGCTTGCCGAAACAGATAATTTAAGCAGGGAAGAACGGATGATTTTTCTAAAAGAAATCAATGATAATAAAAACTTCCTGGTTCAGATGATCAATGATTTATTGGACTTCTCGAAAATAGAGGCCAATACAATGGAATATAAAGATGGAGATGTGGATGTGAATACATTGATTCAGGAAATATGTGCTGCGGAAAATGCACATCCCCGACCATCGGGTATTCAGATCGAGTTTGTAGAGAAACTGCCTCAATGTCGTTTAATGATTGACCGGGTACGTTTTGCGCAGGTGATTAATAATCTGGTAAAGAATGCATTGAAATTTACAGAACAAGGTAGTGTCAGAATTGGATACCGCCGTCTGAGTAATGATAGTTTTTACTTTTACGTAGCTGATACAGGTTGCGGTATTGATGAAGAAAGCCGCCGTGCTATTTTTGAGCGCTTTGTGAAGATGAACTATAATATTCGTGGTACAGGTTTAGGTCTTTCCATCACAAAATCCATTGTAGAGCACTATGGTGGTGGCATTGGTGTAGAGTCGAAAAAAGGAGAAGGATCTACTTTCTACTTTACTTTACCTGCCAGTGCAGAGTATAAGGAATATGGGAAATTTTAATATGGATGCTTTTTAACTTTTTAATCCGCCATTTCTTTTAGTTTCTTAAAGTGGCGGATGACGCCCAGATAATCCCGGTCTGTACAGACATTAAATTTATTCCATAAATCACCGAGTACTACCGCACCTCCGAATCCAAAATCTTTTATTTCCAGAATATTGTCGGGAGTAATTCCGCCTAAAGCCATGACTTTAGTATCGATGATTCTTTCTTTTCCTGCCGCACGCAATTCTTCGGGTGTGTAGCCGGAAAGAATTCCTTCCTTGGATATACAGTCATAAACGGGACTCATGAATATATAGTCGTAAAAATGCTTTTTACTTTTTACTTCTTCTACAGAATGGCAGGTATAACTGACATGCCCTGAATAGTCATGCGGTTCATGCGGATTGCGCGTATTTAAGTGAATGCCCATGAGGTCGAATTCTTCTTTTAGATAAAAGTGCTCATGAGTGACGATACGCCTGTGATATTTTTCTGGTATCAACGTTAAAAGTCGCTCGGAATACATTGCAGGTGTTTCCGGTTTTCGCAGATGTAGAATATCCAACCCCTCTTCAAAGAGTGCCGTGATAATCTTGTCTTCTTCCACAAAAAATGTGGGTGCTGTGACTACAATGAGCTTCATTTCTTTTGATAAACGTTTATGTTAGCAAAGTTAATGATAAAAGCTTTCAGTAGCCAACGTTTTTCTTTAAAATATGTTAGATAGGATATGCAAAACGCACCTGGGGGACTGATAATTCCCGCAGGTGCGTTTTTTTGAAAAAGAGTTTATGATGTTGTTGTTATTTCATCCGGCTGCCTACTACATTCCAATCAATGATACCCCAAAGAGCATTTACATGATCGGCACGGCGATTTTGGTAATCGAGATAGTAGGAGTGTTCCCAAACATCAAAGCCTAACAAGGGGGTAAATCCTGAACGTACAGGGTTACTGCCATTGGCTTCTTTGGTAATATGTAATTTACCATTTTTATCTACTGATAACCAAGCCCAACCTGATCCGAACAATCCTACAGCTGCAGCTGTGAATTCTTTCTTGAAGTTATCAAAGCTTCCAAAGTCGCGTTTGATGGCTTCTGCTAATTTTCCAGTAGGTTCGCTTTGAGCGGGTTTCGGGGAAAATTGCAGGAAGTAGAGGGTATGATTTAATACTTGTCCGGCATTATTGAAAATTGCTCCATCCGGTGCAGTGGCTACTATAGTCACTAGATCTTTGTTTTCATACTCTGTACCCGGTACCAGGTTATTGAGGTTATTTACGTATGTCTGTAAGTGTTTACCATAGTGAAAATCTATGGTTTGCTGACTGATTACAGGTTCCAATGCATTATTTGCATACGGAAGTTTCGGCATTTCGTGAGTCATAATTATAAGCATTAAAGATGTTAATAACGTATTCATAATTTGTCTTGAATTATGGTTTTGTTAATATAACGTTTGGTATCTTGTAAATGTTCTCTCAGATTCTATTAATTTTTCCAAAGTAAAATATAGTTTGTCACGGAAAACCGTGATAAATAGGCATATACGAGTGAAAAAGTCGTGAAAAGAGTTGTTTTGGTGAAAATAATATGTATTTTTAGAGACTTTTTATGAATTTGGTATTATGGATAGAACATATTTGTTGGATGAGATAACTAAAATCCGTCGGGTTATTATTGAAAAGAGTGGAAAGTTTACTTTAAAAGAGTGCGAAAGCATTGCTGCTGCTTTGGAAATGGATAATGTTTCATTGGTGGCTATGCTGGAGGCAATCAGGAAAGATCTGCTCCCTCAGAAGTTTGTTTTAAACTTGAAAGATGCAGAACGCTTTCAGCTTTTGCGGTCTGCCCTTCAGAAGAATGCGGAACATGTTATTCTAAAGAAAATAGCTCCGGAACTGGCTGTACTTGCTGAAAACTTCAAGAAGCCTCAGGCAGATAGTGAGGCGTGTCAACAGGCCATTAACAAGTTGCGTACTCAAATAAAACCTTATGCAGAAAAGGTTCCTAAATTGGTGAAGTACCTGAATGAATATGCTGACTTATGTGAGGTGAATTTCCTGAATGTACTTAGATTGAAAGTGCTTCGAATCAATTTACGGTTCTTGCCTTTACTGAAAGAAGCGAATGGTTTGTTTGATGCTTGTAACGATACTTCCGATAAAGAATTGTATTGGAAGATGGCTGAACAGTTGTATTTGAATTTTCCATCACTGTTTAAGGAGGAAGTTTATTACTTTAGTATTATTCGGGGTGTCTTAGATGCATTTTATAGAAAGTCAGGGCAAGAGCCTATTGTACTGGATATTCCAGCGGAAATATCATTGATTGAGGAAGGTCAACCAGAGGCAGAGGAAGTGGAGGCTATTGAGGAAAAACCGGAAGAAGCTCTTGAAGGGATAGAGGAGGTAGTGCTTGAAGAAAGTGTTCCGGTTGTGGAATCAGTGGATATTCAGGAAGAAGAGATAGAAGAGAAAAATACTGAGATTGCGGATGAATTGGTTGAACCGGCAATAGAACAAACGGAACCAGAGATCGAACAAGTAGAACCGGAAATAGAATCGGTAGAGGGTGAACCTACTGAAGTAAAATCAGAACCTACTGAGAATAAACCAGAACTTGCAGAAGCAGACGTAAAACAGGTTGAACCGGAAGTTGTACAGGCTGAACCGGAAATAAAGCAAAGTGAACCCGTTGTTGTTGAATCAACTCAACCGGAGGTAAAATCGCCAGAGCCTGAAGTGAAGCAGCCGGATCCGGAAAGAAAAGAAGAGGCCCCTGCTATTCAAAAGAAATCCGGAAAATCTCTTTATATAATAGGTGGCTGTGTGCTTCTGATCTTGGTTTTGATCTGCTTGTATTTTGTGTTTGCATCCAAACCTAAGCCAGTTGTTGTACCTCCGGTTGTTGTTGCTGACACTATTACTGTGGTGCAGGATACCACGGCTGTGGCGCCTGTTGCTACTCCTGAGGAAACTCCGGTTAAAGCTGTAGAGCAGCAAAAGCAACCTAAAGTAGAAGAGCAACCTAAAGCAGAAGAACAACCTCAACCTAAAGCTCAGCCGGAGGCAAAGACTCCCGTGAATGAACCTCAACAACAGGCAGAACCTGAGAAAGCAGAGAAAAAAGCTCAGACCAACTCTTTGGAAGCAGCTCGGGAAGCTACACAGAATGGCGATTACAAGAAAGCATTCGATATTTATAAATCTTTGGCCAATGCCGGAAATGCAGAAGCGCAGTATTGCCTCGGCCTCATGTATGAAACAGGAAAAGGAGTTGGTATAGACATCTTTGAGGCCGTTATGTGGTATCGGAAATCCAAGGCGAAGGGCTTTGCGCTGGCTGAACGCAAACTGCTGGAATTAGGATACAATTAGAAACGCAGATCTTATTTTATTTATTTACTATAAAAACATATCAGGTATGAAAGGAAAGGTTTTTTCTTCTTCGCAAGATTTGTATCAGGATCAAGCGAAAATCCTTTTTGATTTTTATAAAGATGCGGCAGAAAAAATAGTGTCGCAAGAAGAAGAATTAGAAAAGGAGATGGGAGAATTAAAGAATTCGTTGACTATGAATGCTACGGGTAAGAAAAAAGCCCAAACGCAGATGTACGTAGGATTTGGAATTCTTGTTGTCGGTCTTGCATTGATAGCGGTAATTGGGTGGCTAAGTATTGCTATTGCAGTAGCCGGTCTTTATTGGGGGATGAAAAACTACAAGCTGTTTAAATCCAGCGGTAAATCCATCGATGATGTCGGAGTGGAGTTGAAAGAACTGGAGAATAAGCATCAACAGATTTTCAGAGACTATAAGATTGAAAAGATGGGGGTGGTTTATGTCCCTGTTGCCAGTCAGGTTCCTTTCGAGAATAAGAGCTTTGTGATAGATCATACCGGAAATAGTTCTGTACAGAACTTTGAACTGCAATTAGTTAATAACCAAGGAGCGCTTTCCGAGAAATTGAGAGAACTGGATGAACTCTCCACCACTGCTCCTTTGGTAGAAGAAAGCAAGGGAGTGGAAGAGGTTTCCACAGAAGATTATTCAACATCTATACCTAAAGTGAAGTTCTATGACTACTTTGGACGTATGGATCGTAATCTGCGCGACAGTGCTTATTTCTTGTCGGACTTGCATACTGTTTCTGTAGGCATGCCTGTCATTCCTCCCGATTCGCCGGTTATTTCTTATTTGAATGAATATGGTACGGCCAACCCGTCGGGAGCGCCTGTGCTGAATGTATTTGATACGGCAGCGTATGATAAGGAAATAGAGCAATTTAATTCGTTGAATGCCATGCGTCATTCGCTGTCTGACCAAAGCGAGCAATTTGAAGATGTATTACGGCGTTTGATTTCAAATGTGGGCTATGCGGTGCAGACAATTGCGGCAGCGAAGGTTAAATCTACTAATTCGCTGGTGGAAAGTTCTAATCAATTGCTGTTCACCATTCTGAAAACCTCTTATAATCACTATTCGCCGAAGCTGGAAAAGGATGAACTGGAGAAAATCCGCCAAACAAACTTTAACTTCCGCGATACGGTTGAGAACTATACACCTTTCCAACTGAAAGAAAGTTCGCGTGTGCGTTATGACATGAAAGACCATTCATGGGTTGCAGAAGACGGCAGCCGCACGACAATGCCTTATGGCATCAGTCAGATACAAGAGGAAATTGTGGCGCCTATCGTGCAAAACCTGTTGGCAGAGACACGTTTGAACCGTTTGGATATCTACAATGACATTGATAATCAGAAGCGTGATTATCTGAACCAGTGGCATCGTGAAACCCAGGACTTCTACGGACGTAACCGGACTTCGGGTGACGACCTCATCAACATCATGCGTAGTAATCTGACCAAGCTTCTTGCCGCGCAATCCACCTTTGAACGCCTCGACCGGATGAAATCCCGCATGCTGCAACAGATGATGGATGGAGATACCCAGGAGTTGGAAGAAAATGCCGGAGATCAGTTGGAAAACACCTCGCGAAGGTTTGCCGAGCAGTCCGATGACTTCAAGCAAATTCAGGAAGAGTTTAAAGAGTACATGAAGTTTTTGCAGGGTGATATTAATAAGAAGGCTAAAGAATATGGATATATTGAGTATTTCGATGCCAGCCTTCGTGACGGAATGGCAAAGAAAATAGTGGACGCCAATGATAATGTAGCCCTGTTGGATGACCGGCGCCGTCCTTTGGCAAGTATCAATCCATTCTATGCATTTGCTTCCAATATGCCGCCGGCTCCTGCCGTTGAAGAATGTGTGGAAGAGTATATGTCTTTGGATATAGCGCGGGTAGCTACCGATTCCTTGCAGGAAATTGCAGAAAACAGCCAGGAGGCAACGTTGGATTATCATGCTGAACTGGTGGATGATAGCGATGCGATGGAATATTCGGTGTATGCTCCCCAACATATGGAAGAAGCTGAAAAAACAATCAGAATGAGCCCTGATGTAGAAGCGGCAAAGCCTGAAATGTCAGAGACTTCAGAGGAAGCGGAAGTTCCGAAAGAATCTGAGACTCCTGTTGTTTCCGAAGTTCCTGCTGCTTCCGAAGCTCCTGTTATTCCCGAAGCTCCTGTTATTCCCACCCCCTCTGTTACCCCTGAAGTCCCTGCAACTCCTGAGGTTTCGGATGAAATGGATGATTTGAGTGGTCTGGACGACTTGGATGACTTGAGCGATCTGGATGATTTGGACGATTTAAGTGATCTTGAAAAAGATAAATAGCATTCATAAATTTGAAAATTAAAGATTATGGCAAAATATGATGTTACAGTCGATACCCGCGACATGGCCAATAAGATAGATACCGTATCTAATAAGGTCAGCGGGGTCACTACAGCAGTTGTTGCTATGGAGGCAGCAGTCATAGCCGCTGAGAGGGATGCTACGAACAAACTATGCAAAAGGCTGAATAAAGGCTTCTTCTCACTGGTCGCCTCGCAGATAGAACAGAAAAATGCTACGGCATTGAGCGCTGTGAATGCGTATTTCTCTGAACTGGAGGAGCAGGGGGGCGCATTGCTTGATTTGAAAAAGAGAATGGATGATGACTTTGTGATTTTGACAGGGCGTTATTCCAAACTGTTCAGAGGGCTGGACACAGCTCTTCACAATCGTATTCATGAGCTGGATAAACCCGTCATTCGCTTTTGTGAGCAGGACATAACGGACACCCTGAACCGCGTCTACTATCAGATAGCTTCTGTACCGGTCAACCAAACCGAATCTTTGTCCACTTCTCAGGCTATTGCCGCCGCACACGTCAAGCACAATGCGCAGGCTTTGATTGCACAAATGACCAACTTCCTCACCACCTGCAAACAGCAGAGTGCCAAGATGCAAAAAATCAAGTTGAATTCGTTTGTTGGCAAATCCGTCCTTCGATATTTACCGGCCATCTTGTTGGTGAAACGGGGAGATGCGGGAGAAGTTATGGAAACTAAACTACCTTCGGGATTGGAGCAGCTTATCGGTCAACGCTCCTGCATGAAGATACGTGAAGGCATGGAGCGTAAGATTGAAAGCAGCGGATGGGAAAACATCTCGATGGAGTCTCAGCGGATGGTGACCGGGAAGCTTGAGCGCCTGATTGCAACTTCCGACCTTAGTGAAAGGGTGAAAGAGAACATGAAGAAACTCATAGCCCGGAATGAAACCTGGCTTAACACGAAGGAGGGCTGATTATGGGAGGACGAAGACATATCCTGCATGACGTGATACGGAAAAGTGAAACTGTGACACTTACCGTAGGCGATAAGTCAGCTTCCAAGACCGTTGTTCTGGAAGAACCGATTGATATCTATCTGGAGATAGACGACCATCCTTATAATAGCAGCGTACAGGATTGCAGCAAGCACATCGAGAGTTTACGCAACTCTGTTGTGGCGTGCAATGCGGCCGAGGTTGCCCATAAGATAGCCAGCACGCAGCAGATTGGTAAACGTATATCCAAAGGTTTTCTGGGATATATAACCGCCAGCTTGGATATACAGAACATGGAGGAATGTTCCAATGTAGAAGCCGTATATAGCGAGTTGCAGTCTCAGTCCGAAGAGCTAACCAACCGCAAATCGGTGATGGAAGATGATTATGACATCCTGACCACCCGCTATTCCGGTGTCTTTGAGAATCTGGACCGTGAATTGCTGCAACGCATCCACATGCTGATGGAACCTTGCTTCCGTTTTGTAGAAAGCAGTAGTAAGGAACAGCTGCGCAACACGGACTCTTCTCTTTCGGCAATGGCATTGGTGGGACATAAAGAGCAGTTGGATGTACAGGCACATATTTCTGCTATCACAGTGAAGCAGCGGGCTGCCGGATTGATAGAGAGTGCCAAGCAATACTTGCTCGGACAAAAGCAACTGGCCAGTCATATAGAACATGTGCTGATTGGCGGATGCAGAAATGCCCGTTGGATGTTGCCGGTTGTTGTTGTTGAGAAGACCGGTGCCGGTGGCGGAAAAGAAACTGAGATCGTGATGAATGAGCAAACCGCACGTATGGGAGTCAATGACTGGAAAGTACGTCAGAATGTTCAGCAAGCATCCATGCCTGCCATGACGCAAGAGGATAAGCAGCGCATCGGAAAACATCTGGAGAGAGAGATTCAAAGATTAGGTTCTTCGGAACACGACAAGCGGGTAGCCGGGATGATGAGGAAACTTGCCGGAGATTTTTTATCGTGAGATGCCGTTACTTGTGTTCTATAAAATAGAAGTAAAGTTATGAAAGAATTGAAAGTGATAAGTCTGGAGAATGGAGTGATATTAAGTGAAAACCTGGTAAAAGGTTCTATTCTTCCCCGCACATCCGCTGAGTTGGAGAGGGATGTGCTGATACAAAATGATACTATCGTAGAAGGGGCTGTATATGCCCGCAAGCTGGAAATACAAAATGGAGATGTGGAAATACGCGGTGCGGTGTTCACCAAACTGGAGTTCCATATCAGTAATAATGCGAAAGGGAACATTATCCTGCGTAAGACGGTGGCTACCTCGGACTCGTTGGTGTCGTATGCCCGTGATTGCCGTCTGATGTTCATGGCTGACATTAACGGAAAGACAGTCAAGCTGTGCAATACTTTTGTTGCCGGAAGCATATTTGCGGATGAAGTCATACTGGAAGACTGTATTGTGCTGGGCGGTGTTTTCGCTACGGCCAAACTGAATATGAAAGACTGTATTGTAGGGACTTTCAATGCAAAGCAGGTATCGGTGAGCGGAGATATAAAGCTACTGTTGCCCAGTGCTTTCAGTGGCGAAGAGATGCAGGTCATGAGCGAGACCCGTCTGTTCAATCTGAGTCTGGCGGACTTGGGCGCCCTTTATGCGGGAACCCCCGAGATGGAGAATACAGGTATCATAGAGATGAACACTTACTCCGACGAACAGGAATCCCAGCTTTTTGAAGGAGATGAGAAAGTGTTGGTGCATTGTTATTCGGTAGTGGGAAAAGTGTTGGCTGCCGATTTGGTCAATGTGGATAAGCTGCGGAATCACTTCCTGATAGGGGCTACTGCATTGGGAAGCCAGTTGCTGAAAACCTACGACCTGGGAGTCGGTGCAAATGGGGAACTCTGTGAAATCATTCCGGAGAAAGTGGCTGATTTCTTCTTCAACTTGTTGCACGGAAAGATTCAGGTACGTGTTTTGGACGGTTCCTTCTCCATTCAGGAGATTGCTCAACGCTTGGCGTAGATTTATACATTGGGAGGCTGTGTTTTCAAAAAGACACAGCCTCTTCCTGCAACAGCCATTTCCATGCAGGTATCACGTTGATTTCCTTGAAACGGCAATATTCATTGAACGAAAGCGGATAAGTTTCATATTCCAGAGGATAGCCACGTAAAGCCGAACTCAACTCTGTGGAAAGCATGGTGGCATTACTTCCGCTTGCTTGATAGCAATAAGCGACTTGATGACATCCTTTCTCATACACTTTCCTTTTTTTACGGACAAAGATATTAATAGTTTCCTGAATTAAAGGAAACATTGGCTTTGTTTTTTCCTTTAATTTGGGAAACCTTGATTCCGTCCGCACATTTGATGCCATCTATCCTTTCTCATTTTCTTTACTTTGTATTCACAAACATTATGCCTTTGAATCCTGTTATCAGGAGTCATTTTGTAATGTGCAACTTTAAAGCGATAAGAGTTATGAATACAGAAAGAATTGAGAAAGATAATGGAAAGATGGATTTAGCGTTGTATATGGCGGAGGTCATTGAAGAGTTGAGGCAGGACAGGAAGTATCCGGCGGTGCATATCTATACCAGTACGCTGCATTCCTTTGCAAAGTTCTCCGGTGGTATGATGCCTATGAATGAAGTGTTTACTCCGGGGCGGCTGAAGGAGTATGAGGAGTGGTTGCTGCAAAGGCGATTGAGATGGAATACTGTTTCTACCTATATGCGCACCTTGCAGGCGGTGTATAACCGACTGTTCCCGCCCGGCATGCCGGGATGCAATCCTAAACTCTTTGATGACGTGTATACCAAGGTGAAGTCGCAAACCAAACGTGCATTGACGGAAGAACAGACGAACCGGCTGATGTATGCAGACTCCGATACATTTCCCGAAGAGGTGCGACGTGCACGGGGCTACTTCTTGCTGATGTTCCTGTTGCGCGGTATGCCGTTCATTGATTTGGCACACCTGCGCAAGGTAGACGTGCAAGGCAACAGGATTGTGTATCGCCGCCACAAGACGGGCAAGCAGATGACGGTGTGTATTCCCAGGGAAGCATTGCCTTTACTGAAAGAGTTTAAAAATAAAGACAGTACTTCGCTTTATCTTTTCCCCATATTGAATGCTGCGCAAAAAGAGGATTATACATCGTATGAATACTATCAGAAGGCCTTGCGTGATTTTAATAAGATGCTGGGCGTATTGGCACGATGGCTACTCCCCGGTGTAAAAATCAGTTCCTACACCGCCCGCCATACATGGGCCACGCTGGCTTATCATATGGACATGCCCATCGGCATCATTTGCCAGGCATTAGGACACTCTTCGGTTCGTGTGACGGAAACTTA
>ERZ826016.651-NODE-651-length-40944-cov-10.918046_pt1 | contig 40944 bp, 36 predicted proteins | sample MGYA00519872_ERZ826016 | MGnify/ENA primary metagenome ERZ826016 (study PRJEB31778, sample SAMEA3449218) | human gut metagenome | biome: human gut; feature: human-associated habitat; material: faeces | place: United Kingdom | collected 2010/2012 ... | reverse complement strand
GCGGTTCAGCAGACCCTCGAAAGCCTTGCCGTGGCGGGCTTCGTCGCGGGCCATCTCGTGGACGGTGTCGTGGATGGCGTCCAGATTGTACTTCTTGGCCAGCTTCGCCAGCTCGAACTTGCCGGCGGTAGCGCCGTTCTCGGCATCCACGCGCATCTGCAGGTTCTTCTTGGTGCTGTCGGTGATGACCTCGCCCAGCAGCTCGGCGAACTTGGCGGCGTGCTCGGCCTCCTCCAGGCCGGCCTTCTCCCAGTACAGGCCGATCTCGGGATAGCCCTCGCGGTGGGCCACACGGGCCATGGCCAGATACATACCGACCTCGGAGCACTCACCCTCGAAGTTGGCGCGCAGACCATCGATGATCTCCTTGCGGACATCCTCGGGGACATCGTCGCCAAAGACCTTGCCTACGCCCACAACGTGCTCGGCGGCCCAGGACTTCTCCTCAGACTGCAGCAGGAACTTGTCGCCGCTGACGTGGCAGACCGGGCACTCGGCGGGGGGAACATCACCCTCGTGAACATAACCGCAAACAGGACAGACCCACTTCTTCATAATCGTTACCTCCATAAATGTATTCATGTCGTTGTGTTTGTTATTTTGACGCCGCCGCAGCGGCATTTGTCAACTGGTTTTCTTCTCGGCCAGGCAGCCGTTGCACCGTCCGTAAAATACGACGCCACAGCTGTCCGCCTCGCCCACCGCTGTCATATCCGGCAGCTCCACCGGGATGGGCGGCAGGTCGATGACCGCGCCGCAGGTGCGGCAGACGAAGTGCCCGTGGGGGGCGGTGTTGCCGTCGTAGCGGTCCTCGCCGTCCACACAGCCGATGACCTGCACCGCGCCCTCCGCCCGGAACCGTGCCAGATTGCGGTAGACGGTGGCCAGAGAGAGGTCGGGTATGCGGGGCTTCAGCTGGCTGTACACCCACTCCGCCGAGGGGTGGCAGGTGGTGGAGCGCAGGCATTGCAGTATGGCGTCCCGCTTGGGGCTGTACCGTGTGTTATCCATCTGCGGCGCTCCTCTCTTATTGCTAACAGTTATCGTTTGCATTAGTATAGTAGCACACCCGTTTGGATTTGTAAAGAGGTTTTTTGCATTTTTCCAAAAAAATTTTCCAGTGCCTGTTAGCCTCCCCTATCGGTGCGGAAAATATGCAAAGGAGCCCGGTACGAACAGCGTACCGGGCTCCTCATTTCAATTTACTCGGCCTCGGCCAGCGCCTTAGCCTCGGCAATAGCCTTCTCCTGCGCCGCGGCGGGGCAATCCTCGTAGCGGACGAAGTTGAAGGTGAACGTACCACGGGACTGGGTCATGGATCGCAGATCGATGGCGTAGCTCATCATCTCGGCCATGGGGACCTCAGCCTCCAGCACCTGCTCGCCGTCACCGGTGGGGTTCATGCCCATCACGCGGCCGCGGCGCTTATTCAGATCGCCCATCACATCGCCCAGATAGCTGTCGGGGATGGTGACCTTCAGCTCACCAATGGGCTCCATCAGCACGGGCTTGGCCTCGGGCAGCGCGGCCTTGAAGGCCAGGTTGGCAGCCAGCTTGAACGCGATTTCGGAGGAGTCAACGGGGTGGTAGGAACCATCCACCAGGGTGGCCTTCAGGAACACCACGGGATAGCCGGCCAGCACGCCGTGCAGGCAGCTCTCGCGCAGGCCCTTTTCCACGGCGGGGAAGTAGTTCTTGGGCACGGAGCCGCCGAACACGTTCTCCTCGAAGATCATATCCTCCTGCTCAGTCTGGGGCTCGAAAATGATATGGACATCGCCGAACTGACCGCTGCCGCCGGTCTGCTTCTTATAGCGGCCCTGCTTGCGGACGGTGCTGCGGATCTTCTCACGATAGGCAACGCGGGGGGTATCCAGCTCCGCGTCCACGCCGAAGCGGCTCTTCAGCTTGCTGCACAGCACGTCGATCTGGATGTCGCCGGCGCCGGAGATCACGGTCTGGTGGGTCTCGGCGTTGTTGGTGACGGAGAAGGTGGGATCCTCCTCGTTCAGCTTGTTCAGGCCGGTGCCCAGCTTCTCGATCTCCTGCTTGGTCTTGGGGGAGATGGCGCGCTCGTAGCAGGCGGGGGCAAAGGCCAGCGGCGCGAACTTCACATAGGTCTTGGGCTCGCACAGGGTGTCGCCGGTCTTGACCTTGTCCATCTTGCCGATGGCGCCGATGTCGCCGCAGCAGATCTCCTTGGTCTCCTCGGCCTTCTTGCCCTTCATGGTGTACAGGCGGCCCAGCTTCTCGGTGTTGCCGGTGGTCATGTTATACAGGGACATATCGCTGGTGACCTTGCCGCGAATGACCTTGATCATGGAGAACTTGCCGTACTGGTCGGAGATGGTCTTGAACACGAAGGCAGCGGTGGGGCCGTTGGGGTCATAGGCGACCTCGATGGCGTTGCCGTCGTCGTCCTCGGCGGCCTCGGCGGGCATATCGGTGGCCACGGGCACCAGATCCACGATGGTCTGCATCAGCATATCCACGCCCATGCCGGTGACGGCGGAGCCGCACAGCACGGGGCACACGCTGCCGTCGCGCACACCGATCTTCAGGCCCTTGGCCATATCCTCGGCGGACAGCTCCATGGTCTCGAAGAACTTCTCCATCAGCTCCTCGTCGGCGCCGGCGGCAGCCTCCATCAGCTCAGCGCGCAGGGCCTCCACCTCGTCGGCCATGTCGCCGGGGATGGCGCACTCACCCTTGGCATCGTAAGCCTTGTTGTGCAGCAGGTCCACAATGACGGTGACGGCCTTGTTGGCGTCGGCCTTGGTGGCCACGATGGGGGCGATGGCGGTGCCGTACTTGGCCTTGATGGCCTCAATGCAGGACGCGTAGTCAGAGTTGGCCTCCTCCACGCGGTTGATGAACATCATCCGGGGCTTCTTGCCCAGCATCTTCCAGGTACGCTCCATACCCACGGACAGGCCGTCCTTGGCATTGCCCACGATAACGGCGCACTCGGCGGCGCGGATAGCGCACACAGCCTCACCGGAGAAATCGAAGTTGCCGGGGGCGTCCATGACGTTGATCTTCTTGCCCTTATACTGCACGGGGGCAAAGGCCAGGGAGATGGATATCTGGCGCTTGATCTCCTCGGCATCATAGTCGCAGGTGGTGTTGCCGTCGGCGGTCTTGCCCAGACGGTCAGTACCCTTGGTCATAAAGAGCATCTGCTCAGCCAGAGAGGTCTTGCCGGAGCCTCCGTGACCCAGCAGGGCGATATTGCGAATGTCGTTAGCAGTCATAGTGATGATGTTCTCCCTTCATTTTCTTGAAGTCCGCCGCCCACAGCCGCGGACAGTAGCTCAACGTACCGATTATATAGTATTTCTTCAAGCCTGACAACCTCTAATTTAGATATTTGTGGGAAAAGTGCGGGAGTATCCCGCACTTTTCGTCAGGTTGTACAATGGCAGGCTTTGTTCTATGGGCAAAGCGACGGAGTCTCCGTCAATAGTGCTTCACCAGCCCCGCCAGCAATAGCGTCGGCAGCAGCCACAGCACCTGATACAGCACCATGGCAATGGGCGTCAGCAGGTCAAAATTGCCCACAGAGGTGAGATAGTAGGCCAGCGCCACGCCTGCCGCCGCGCCGATATAGCTAAGGATGGTGGCGGTCCGTACAGCCTTCACCGCCCGGCGGCTCCCGGCCACAGACTCCACCAGCGGCATAAGCCCCTCCCGGCAGATGGCCACGCAGGGCTGCTCGCCCTGCTGCTCCGCCAGCTGGGCCAGCGCCAGCCGCGTGGACACGTCCGGATACACCGGTTTGGCGTCCACGCCGAATTTCCGCTTGATCAGCCCCGGTGTCACGTTGCCGCTTCGCACGGCCAGCACCGGCACGATGTGAAACCGCTTCAGCGTCCGCAGGGCCCATTCCGCGTTGCGGGAGGGCTGATATTTCACGGCAAACACCGCTGTCAGCGCCCCGTCTACCGCCAGAAATACACCGGTAGACAGCTTCATATCCCGGGGCAGGGCCACCTTGCGCTTTTTCATAAAGTACGCACTGCCCATGAGCACCGTTTCGCCCCGGATATTGGCCTCCACGCCGCCCTCCTCGCAGTAGTTCACCCACTCCACCGGCAGGCGGAAGCCGCCCTCGGCGGTGAGCTGGCGCTCCAGCAGCGGCGTCAGGCTGCTGCCAGCCGCCCTGGCTACCGACGCGGCGTAGGACACCGCGCGGCTGCGCTCCTCGCCGAAGACCTTATAGCCGTTCAGTGTCACCGTTCCCGCCGGGAACAGATCGTCGTCCGTCAGCACCAGCCGCCGCGGCCGGCTGACCGCCTTCGCCCCGGCATAGCCTGCGGCTGCACAGCCGCTGCGGCTCAGCCGCCGGGACAGATAGTACATGGGCAGAGCCCCGCTGAGGGGAATCCCCAGCCCCGCGCCGGCGGTGGTCAGCGCCGTCAGCACCCAGGGGAAATCGCTCATATTCCCGCCGGAAAAGCACACCACGCCGGACAGCACCGCCGCCGTGGCCAGCACCAGCGGCAGGGCGTAATTCTGCCATCTCCGCGCCGGATCCGGCTTGCTGCACAGGCGGTAAAAGCCCTCTGCCGTCCCCTGCTGCCTGCATACGCCCGCCGCCGTCACCGACGCCACATAGGGCACGGTGCCGTTGAGCACCAGCAGATGGTAGGCGTTCCGCAGCGCCGATGCCTCCAGGTACAGCCCCCACTGGCAGGCCAGGATCAGCAGCGCGCCGGCGGCGGCATAGGGTGTGGCCCGGGTACTGCCCGTGACCACGCCGCACACACAGCAGATCAGCTGCGTCAGCACGGCGACAGCGGCGCACAGCTCACAGCCCGCCTCTCCCTCACGCAGCAGCGACACGGCCTGCTTCCACACCGGCATACAGGCCAGCGCCGTCAGCAGCAGCCCCGCTCCCAGGGCGGCGCACCGCAGCAGCGACTCGTCCAGCCATGCCGACGGCAGCTTTTCCAGCTCCTGCAGCACCGCCGCGGCCACCAGTGCCAGCGTCGGGAGCACTCCCCATATCAGTCCGCCGCGCAGCCGGCTGCAGCGGCGCTTGGCCTCCCGCAGCACGTCCTCCGGCAGGGGCTCCGGCTCCGGCGGTTCCTCCGGCTCCGGTTCCTCCTCCGGCTCGTCGAACAGCTGCTCGGTGTCCTGAAAAGCCGGACGGCGCTTCTGCTCCGCCGCCGGACGGCGAAGCCTCTCCAGCACCGCCGCAAGACGCTCCCGCAGGGGCACCGGCTGGGCGATGACGCCGTCATCCTCGTCCTCCAGCACCGCGTCCACCGTCTGGGACATGATATCCTTCAACGCCACCCGATCCGGCGCGGGGGATTCATATTCCGGTCCCGGGACCCGCTCCTCTTTCTGGACCGGTTCCGGCTCCGGAATAGGCTCCGGTTCAGGAACGGGCTCCGGCTGGGACGGAGGTCCCTCCGACGGCTCCTCCAGGACAGGCTGACGCCCACCCTTGCCGTACTCGGCAAGGATGGCCTCCAGTGAAAGCTCGTCCTCTTGCTCGTCGAACGCGCCGTATAGTTCCTCGTCCCGTCGCCTTCTCATGCTGTTCTTTCCTGTTTTCGTCCTGTTCCGCGTCGCTTTCCGTTATCCGCGCTGCCGCACAGCCTCGTACAGCAGTATGGCCGCCGCCGCGCTGGCGTTCAGCGAGGATATCTTTCCTTTCATGGGAATGCTCACCAGAAAATCGCAATTCTCCGCCGCCAGGCGGGTCATGCCCGTCCCCTCGGAGCCGATGACAATGGCCGCCGGCCCCTTCAGATCGGCATTGTACAGCGTGGTATTCCCGTCCGCCGCCGTACCGAACACCCACACGCCCTGCTTTTTCAGGTCCTTCAGCAGCGCCGGAATGTTGGGCACCCGCGCCACCGGGATATAGCTCACCGCGCCGGCGGAGGTCTTGGCCACGATGGCCGTCAGCCCGGCGCTGCGCCGCTTGGGGATGATGACCCCATGGGCGCCGGCGCACTCGGCGGTACGCAGGATCGCGCCCAGGTTGTGGGGGTCGGATATCTCATCGCACACCACCAGCAGCGGCGCCTCGCCCCTGTCGGCGGCGGACTGCAGGATCTGCTCCACCGTGGCGTATTCCCGCACGGCCGCCAGGGCGATGACCCCCTGGTGGGCATGGGTGCGGCTCATGGCGTCCAGCTTCCGCCGGTCGGCGTCCACCACCACGATACCCGCGGCGCGGGCCTTGGAGGCGATGTGCCCCAGCGTCTTATCCGTCTCGCCCTTGGCGATGTAAATTTTATCGATAGCCGTCTCCGTCCGCAGGGCCTCGATGACCGCGTTGCGGCCCTCGATGATGCCGTCCGCCTCGGCGTCGGGCAGCGGCCGTCTGTTCTCGGTGTCCTTTATCTCTCTCATGGGGCATACCTCGCGATCCATATAATTGTCACCAGTATACCACATCCTTTCGTCAATATAAAGGCACATTCATAGAAATTTTACAGGAAAACCCTCTGCCTTTGCCTTGAGACTTTCGGGCAGGTGTGGTATACTGTTTGGAAACTATATTCCCCTCACAAGTCAAACGGAGGATAAACATATGTCCAATAACAACAGCAGCAACAATAGCAACCGCGGCGGCAAGAACGGCAAAAACGGCGGTTTCCGCGGCGTTCTCACGCTGATCGCGTGGGCACTGGTGCTGACAGTGGCGTTCCAGTATTTCAACGCCTACAACAACAACGCCGCCAATAAGAGCACCAGTCACGAGATCAAATACAGCGACATGATCTCCATGATCGAAAAGGATCAGGTGAAGGAGATCCTGTTCAAGGACAGCACCATCTATGTCACCCCTGTGGACGGCTACGTCTTCACCGAGGAGGTCACCTCCGGCAGCAAGACGGAGACAAAAACCTACACCCAGTCCAAGGACTCCGGCCTGACGCTGTACACCGTGTACCTCTCCAACGCCGATCTGCTCCCCCTGCTGGAGGAGCACAATGTGGCCTATACCGGCTTCTACGAGGCCAAGATGAGCCCCTTCCTGATGATCATGATCCAGTATATTCTGCCCACCATCTTCATCGTGGGCGCGTTCATGCTGGTCATGCGTCTGATGAGCAAATCCGGAGGCGGCGGCTTCGGCGGCATCGGCAGTGTGGGCAAGGCCAACGCCAAGGTCTACATGGAGAAGTCCACCGGCGTCACCTTCAAGGATGTGGCCGGTCAGGACGAGGCCAAGGAGTCTTTGGAGGAGATCATCGACTTCCTGCACAATCCCGGCAAATACACCGCCATCGGCGCCAAGCTGCCTAAAGGCGCGCTGCTGGTGGGCTCCCCCGGCACCGGCAAGACCCTGCTGGCCAAGGCCGTGGCCGGCGAGGCCGGCGTCCCCTTCTTCTCCATCTCCGGTTCCGACTTCGTGGAGATGTTCGTGGGCGTGGGCGCCAGCCGCGTCCGTGACCTGTTCAAGGAGGCCGCCAAGGTCGCCCCTTGCATCATCTTCATCGATGAGATCGACACCATCGGCAAATCCCGCGACGGCAGCCGCTTTGGCGGCAATGACGAGCGCGAGCAGACGCTGAACCAGCTGCTGGCCGAGCTGGACGGCTTTGACCCCAGCAAGGGCGTCATCGTGCTGGGCGCCACCAACCGCCCCGAGGTGCTGGACAAGGCGCTGCTGCGCCCCGGCCGCTTCGACCGGCGCATCACCGTGGACCGGCCCAATCTGGCCGGCCGTCTGGCCACCTTGCAGGTCCACACCCGCAACATCCGCCTGGCCGAGGACGTGAACCTGGAAAAGATCGCCCAGGCCACCGCCGGCTGCGTGGGCGCCGACCTGGCCAACCTGGTGAACGAGGCCGCCCTGCGCGCCGTGCGTAAGGGCCGCCGGGCCGTAAATCAGGACGATCTGCTGGTGTCCTTTGAGCTGGTCATCGCCGGCAGCGAGAAAAAGGGCACCGTCATCACCGAGGCGGAAAAGCGCATCATCGCTTACCACGAGGTGGGTCACGCGCTGGTGGCGGCCAAGCAGAAGAACGCCCAGCCCGTCAGCAAGATCACCATCGTACCCCATACCCAGGGTGCGCTGGGCTACACCCTGCACCTGCCGGAGGAGGAAAAGTTCCTCATGTCCCGCGAGGACATTCTGACCGAGATCCGTACCCTGCTGGCCGGACGCTCCAGTGAGGAGGTGGTGTGCAACACCATGACCTCCGGCGCCGCCAACGACATCGAGCGCGCCACGGAGATGGCCCGGAACCTGGTGGCACGCTTCGGTATGTGCGACGAGTTCGACATGATGGCCCTGGGCAGCGTTCAGAGCCAGTATCTGGACGGCGGCTACTCCATGACCTGCGCCCAGGAGACCTACGCCGCAGCCGACCGCGAGACCATCAAGATCCTGCGCCAGTGCCACGAGGAGGCCAAGCAGATCCTGCGGGAGAACCGGGAACTGCTGGACAAGATCGCCGCGTACCTGCTGAAGAAGGAGACGATCACCGGTCAGGAGATGATGGCCATCATCGAGGGCCGTGACCCGGAGACCGTGGACAACTACGGCGCCAGCAAGAGCAGCCAGCCCGCCTTCCGGCCCAGCGTGCCGGAGACCATCGAGGCCCCCGCCAGGCACATCAACATCGTGTCCGAGCCCATCCCCATGCCGGACTACGATGAGAAGCCGGAGGATAAGGACCCGGAAGGCACCCCCGCCGAAGACAAACCGACGGAGCACGCGGACGGCGACCCCGAATAAATGCACAGCAGCCCTGCGGCAGTGCCGCAGGGCTGTTTTCTTTTTCAGTTTTCCGGCAGCTCCCGCACCCGTTCGCACAGCAGCGGCAGCGCCTTTTCAAACTCCACGCCGTACCACCCGGCCTGCGGGTCCCGCGCCGTGGCGTCGATACAGGCAAGTACAAATTCCACCGCCAGCGAAGCCGCCTGCTCCAGCGTCATGCCCCGCATGAGCCCGCCGGTGACAACGGCGGCGAAAATATCCCCCGTGCCGTGGAAGGAGGCCGGGTTCCGCGGACCAAGACAGGTGAAATACGTCCCCGCGCCGCTGTCATAGCCCATAGCGCCCAGCTTATCCGGCGCAAAGGACACCCCGGTGAGGATCACCTTCTTCGCCCCCAGCGCGGCCACCCCCCGCAGCAGCTCACGGGCAAAGCCCTCGTCCACCTCCTCCCGGTACGGCGTACCGGTCAGCAGACAGGCCTCCGTGATATTGGGCAGCGCCACGTCCGCCCGAGCCGTCAGGCGGGCCATCGCCGCCGGGAAAGCGCCATCAAACCCGCTGTACAGCTTCCCGTGGTCCGCCATGGCCGGGTCCACGATCAGCAGCGTATCCGGGCTCTTCACCGCGTCGAAAAAGTCCATCACCTGCTGCACCTGGGGCGCGGAGGCGATGTAACCGGTATAGAGCGCGTCAAAATGCACCTGCTGGGACCGCCAGTGATCGGCGATGGCCGGCAGCTGGTCGCTGAGATCCCGGCTGACAAAGCCCGGAAACGCCGTGTGCGCACTGAGCACCGCCGTGGGCACGATGGCGCACTCCACCCCCATGGCGGAGATCACCGGCAGCGCCACCGTCAGCGAGCACCGCCCCAGACAGGAAATGTCCTGTATGGACGCTATTCGTTTCATAGAGCCGCCTCCTGTTCATCATACCAAAAAGGGAGAGGCACATGAATATGTGTCTTTCCCTTTTTGGTGCGGGCGGCGGGACTCGAACCCGCACGCCTGTTGGCAATGGAACCTAAATCCATCGAGTCTACCAATTCCACCACGCCCGCATATCCACGCCGTATTGTAGCACACTTCACGTCGGCGTGCAAGGAATGTTTTGCCTTTCCCCTCCACCCTATGCTATACTATCATCAACAGTACACGAAAGGATGGTGCCCCATGAGCGAAAATGCCCTCGCCTTGGCGCGTCAGCACGCGCCCTGCTACATTTACTCCCGCGAGATCCTTACCGCACAGGCAGAGACTCTCCACAGGACCTTCCCCGGCTTTGATATTCTGTTCTCCGTGAAGGCCAACCCCTTCCCACCGGTAATACGGCACCTTGCGGCGCTGGGCATCGGCGCGGATGCGGCCAGTGCGGGTGAGGTCTGCCTGGCCGCGGAATGTGGGATCGCACAAGAGGATATCTACTTCTCCGCAGCCGGCAAAAGCGATCGTGCACTGGCCGCCGCGTGGGATAACTGCCATCTGATCGCCGATTCTATCGGCGAGGTGCGGCGAATCGCCGCTATGGCCGCTGCCCGCGGCGAGACAAAGGCCATCGGCCTGCGCGTGAACCCCGCTTTCAGTATGGACGGCGGTGCGGGCGGAACGTCCAAGTTCGGCATCGACGAGTCCGACCTCCCGGCACTGAAAATCCTGCTGCAAACGCTGCCGATAGCCGTCTGCGGCCTCCATATTCACCTGCGCTCCCAGAACCTCTCCGCGGACACTCTCGCCCGCTACTACAAAAACTGCTTCGCGCTGGCCCTCCGCGTCCGCGATATTCTGGACTGTACCATCGAGTATATCAACTTCGGCGGCGGAGTAGGCATCGTTTACGACCCGGCGTGCCAACCGCCGCTGAACATGAGCACCTTGAAGCAATGTACGCAGGCCGTGGCAGAGGAAAACGCCCGTACCCTCCGCGCACGGCTGCTGGTGGAGTCCGGGCGGTTTCTGACAGCACAGGCGGGAACGTACTATCTGCCTGTGGTAGACAAAAAGACGTCCCACGGCACCACCTATGTCATCGTAGAAAACTGTCTCAACGGCTTCCAGAAGCCCTCTCTTGCCGCCATGCTGCGTAACGCCGCCGGAGAAGGCCCCCTTGCGCCTCAGGAACCTCTGTTTACCGGCGAGACCGCCTTCCCCATCACCGCCCTGCCTGCGGAGGATACCGGCATCACCGAGACCGTAGACATCGCAGGAAACCTCTGCTGCGCTGTGGACGTGCTGGCTAAGAACTTCACCGGTCCGGCTCTGGCGGTGGGAGATCTTGTGGCCGTGGGGAACACCGGGGCCTACGCCAGAACGCTGTCGCCGCTGCTGTTTTCCTCCCACGACGTCCCTGCGGAATTCTTGATCTGAAAAGCAGGGCAGCCCGTTGGGCTGCCCTGCTTTCTTATTTCTCCCGTCTGATGGGCCGGATATACTTGAAGTACTGCCCCGGCACAAAATAGAAATACGTCTTGACGCCCTGTTCACTTTTGACCATACCGATCTCTCCCAATCCAAAGATATAGCGATCGAAGGGATGGATGCGGGTGCGGAGCACTACGGGGCGGGGCCGGCGGCGGTAAACACCGGGGGTAACGCCGTAGAGCGCCTTGAAGGCGCGGGTAAAGGCCTCCTGCCCGGAAAAGCCGTAGTCCAGCGCGATGTCCAACAAAGGCCGGTCGGTATCGCGCACCTCCTTCAGGGCAAAGGCCAGGCGCCGCTGGTGCAGGTAGGTACGCAGGGACATACCCGCGATCTCGCGGAATTTATGGGTGGCGTGGTACTCAGAATAGTGCAGACGTGCCGCCAGCGCCCGCAGTGTCAACGCCTGATCGTCCCGGCGCATAATGGCGTCGTCCATCTCATTGACGACGGTCTGGATCAGCTGCTGCCATTCGTACATAGGCTTGCTCCCTTCTCTCGCTGTGAACAGAATACACCCTTTTCACCCCAAATGTTTGATACGAGTTGCTGTTAAAACAGGGACGGCTCCCGCCGTCCCTGTCCGCTTATTCCACTTCAGCAGCCTCCGCCGGCTCCTCCTGCCCCTGCTTGGGCAGCTGCTCGGGCCACTTGGCCCAGGTCTGGCGGATATAGGGGATCATCTGATCCCGGGGCATATCCAGTGCCGCGGCCAGCTCGCCGTAGAGCTGGTCCTCAGCCCGCTTGAGATAGCGCTCATCCATCTGGCTGACCTTCTTACCATGGCGCAGGGCCCACGCCCGCTTGCGGCAGATACCGTGGATCATGGCGGCCAGCTCGGCGCAGTCACAACGGAGCACCAGCTGGTGGTAGAAATCCTTGGCAGCACGCATACCGCGCTCGGCGGGCTTCTGCTCCGGCAGGACCGGCAGCGCGGCGATCAGTTTCAGCGCACAGTCACGGCTGATGATGGGACGCATGAGGACAGCGGTGTCCACCGGAGTCATAACGGTGCCGCCGCGGTACAGGGGAGAAAGATGATAGTAGACCTTGTCGCCGCCGTCATAGGCCAGACCGGATGGCCCTATGGACTCCACCCGGCAGACGCCCTCGCCGCCGTATACCACCAGATCACCCGCTGCAAACATCACACACGCTCCTTATCCGCAACATACATACACATATATACACAAAAAGGCACATGGCACACGACCATGCGTTCCCCTTTTGCTCACCATTACCTGACATCAGTATAACATATTCTGACGAAAAATGTAAGCACAAATTTTACCGTGACTGTCGATTTTCCCGGAAAGTTGTGATACAATGCAGAAAAACTTTTGCGAGGTGCAGCCATGAAAAAACCTGTCATCCATCCCTCCGCCTTTGTGGCGGACAACGCCACCGTCCGGGGCAGCGTGACCCTGGGCGCTAACAGCAGCGTGTTCTTCGGCGCGGTGCTGCGGGGCGACCGGGCGCCGATCACCATCGGTGCGGGCACGAATATCCAGGATAACTGTGTGGTGCACGTGGACTACGACCATCCGGTGACGGTGGGCGAAAACGTAACGGTGGGCCACGGGGCCATTCTCCATGGGTGCACCGTGGGTGACAACACCCTCATCGGCATGGGCGCCATCGTGCTGAACGGCGCGAAGGTCGGCAGCAACTGCCTGATCGGCGCGGGAGCGCTGGTACCGCAGAACGTGGAGATACCGGACGGGTCTTTGGCCTTCGGCTCCCCCGCCAAGATCAAAGGCCAGCTGGACGAGGCCGCCATTGCCGAGCTGCGGCAGGCGGCGCTGGACTACCAGAAGGAGGCCATTGTATACAAGGCCGAGCAGGAACAATAAAAATATGCGCTCCGACCAAGAGCCGGTGCGCATGGCTGAAAAGCGGCCCCCGGCTGTGCCGGGGGCCGCTGACCGTTTAGACGACGGCGAAGAACTTGATGATAAACAGCAGGGAAATAATGTAGGTCAGGACAGACACATCCTTGGCACGGCCGGAGAACACCTTGATCACGGTGTAGGAGATCATGGCAATACCGATGCCGTGGCCGATGGAGCCAGAGATGGGCATGGCCAGCAGCATCAGGAACACGGGCACTACCTGGTCCAGATCGTCGAAATCCACGTTCTTCAGGCCCTGGAGCATCAGGATGCCCACGTAGATCAGGGCGGAGGAGGTAGCGGCAGCGGGAATGACGGCCGCCACGGGCGCGATGAACATACAGGCCAGGAACATGAACGCGGCGGTCAGGCTGGTCAGGCCGGTGCGGCCGCCGGCCTCCACGCCGGAGGCGGACTCCACGAAGGTGGTAACGGTGGAGGTGCCGCAGCAGGCGCCGGCCACGGTGCCCACGGCATCGGACAGCAGGGCCTCCTTCATGTTGGGCATATTGCCGTCCTTGTCGGTCATGCCGGCGCGGGAGGCCGTACCCACCAGGGTGCCGATGGTGTCGAACATATCGATCATGCAAAAGGTGATGATCAGGCTGATCGCCGTGAACCAACCGATGTTGAAGAAATCAGCGAAGTCAAACTTGAACAGCGTGGTCTCCACCATATCGTGGAAGGGCGGCAGGAAGGACGCACCCTCCAGAGAGGCAAAGGGATTGGTACCCAGGAAGATGAAGCAGCCGGCCCAGTAGATCACGGAAGCTACCAGCATACCCACCAGCACGGCGGCCTTGACGCCCTTCTTGGCCAGCAGGATGATGACAAACAGGCCGATGAACATGGTGACGACCGTCAGCACCATCTGGCTGTACTCGGCACCCATGTGGTCCTTGATCACGCTGGGGGTCATGGCGCCGAAGAAGTCACGCATGACATAGAAGGGGGAGGTATAGCCATTGCCCTCGGCATAGATACCCACGTTGGAGCCCAGGCCGATGTTCATCAACATAAGGCCGATGGCGGGACCGATACCCAGACGGACACCCAGAGGGATAGCGGTGACGATCTTATCACGAATGTTAAAAATGCTCAGCAGAAGGAAAACGATACCCTCCACCAGAATGATGCACAGCACCGCCTGGAAGGCGCTGGTGTAGTCGGTGTTCAGCATGGCGGCCACATTGCCGGCGATGACGGCGAAGAAGCTGTTAAGGCCCATACCGGGCGCCATGACAAAGGGCTTGTTGGCGAGGAAGGCCATGACCACGGTGCCGATGGCACTGGCGATGCAGGTGGCCAGGAACACACCGTTCCACAGGGGTGTGCCCACGGCAAAGTTGGTCAGCAGGTTGGGGTTCAGGGCGATGATGTAGGCCATCGTCATGAATGTGGTGAGACCGGCCAGGATCTCCGTTTTGACGGAGGTGCCGTTCTCTTTCAGATGAAAGATACGCTCCATGTGATTTTCTCCTTTGTAAAATGCTGCACGCCCTCCGGCGCAAGCATCATCTTAACGCTTTTTAACGGGAAAAACAAGACTTTTTGTCAGGTCTTCTGAAATTTTTTCAGATGCCAGTCAAAAAAGCGCCCCCGGCGTGGCCGAGGGCAAGGAGGTGGGGGTGCCTCCTTCTGTTCTCAGGAGGCTGCGTCAGCCGGGGTATAACTGACACGATGCTGATGAGATAGCCGCATGGGGTGCCGACCGGGGCAGGTCAGCTTTCCGTCCGCATCCGGGGGCGCATGACAGGGGGCGCTTTTTTCAGGGAAGCTTATTGGGCCGCGCGATCGGCCTGAATGAGCCGCTTCAGGGCCTCGACTCCCACCTGAACGGCGGAGGTGGTGTCCTCGCTCATATCCTGGTCCAGACCTGCCTTTTCACGCTCCTGGTTCCAGACCACATGGAAGCAACTGCCGCAGCGGCAGTTCAGGGCATCAGCCACCACAAAGAGGGCGGCGGACTCCATTTCACTAGCCTTGACGTGCAGGCGCTTCCAGGCCTCCCATTTGTTGAGCAGCTCATAGGATACCGGCATACGCTCGGGGCTGTGCTGGCCATAGAACGCGTCCTTGCACTGGACGACGCCCACCTGTGTGCGCTTGCCCAGCGCCCTGGCCGCCTGGACCAGCGCGGTGGTGACCTCGAAGTTCGCCACCGCGGGGTACTCAATGGGGGCATATTCCCGGCTGGTATGCTCAAAGCGGATCGCGCCGGTGGCGACCACCACGTCGCCGCTGCGGACATCCAGCTCGATTCCGCCGCAGGTCCCTACGCGGATAAACGTGTCAGCGCCGATGTTGTGCAGCTCCTCCATGGCGATGGAGGCGGAGGGCCCGCCGATACCGGTGGAGCAGACGGAGACCTTCTCCCCCAGCAGCGTACCGGTATAGATGGTGTACTCGCGGTTCTGAGAAACAAAGTGCGCGTCGTCGAACAGCTCGGCGATCTTTTCACAGCGGCCGGGGTCGCCGGGAAGAATAACATAGCGACCCACGTCGCCTTCGGCGCAGTGGATATGATACTGCTTTTCCAGCTTCTGCATGATATATCGTCCTCCATCTATGTTCAAGTCGTTATGTCCTAAGCAAATAACACGGTTCGTAATCAAACATTTACCCATCGCTGAGGTAGAAAAAATCATATCATGGTTTTTCGGAAAATGCAATACTTCCGCCACAAAAGATACGGCTTCTCCTGTACAAATGATGCAAAAGGCAAAAAGTGTCGGGGCTATAAAACCGCCCGCGGCAAAACCTACGTTTGGCGGCGGCTGTTCTCCGCGCATGTGCGCGTGTCTTTGCGCGGATCGGCCGACGCATATGGAAAAAGGAGGAAAAAAGATATGACAGATCGACTCGCTGCACTGGCGGCGGCAGTGATGCTGGCGGTGACGCTGGCGGCCTGCGGCGCGGCAGACGACAAGACAAACGGCGCCGCGCCGGACACCACACCCAACGGCAGCATCACCACACAGCCGGACACCAACGGCACGGACACCGGCAGCGCCAAAGATGACCTGAACGGCGGCCACAACGAAAGCGGCCGGGTGGATGAGGACGGGCAGATGGACGGTGCCGTGGAGACGCGGCGGTACGACCGGGCGCTGGCAGCGTCGCTCAGTCAGCTGATCCTAAACCGGATCGGCGAATGACAAAAGCGCGGCGGGCATCGTGTGCCCGCCGCGCGGTTTTTAACGGCGGGACTTGCATTTTTCAAAAAATGGGATATTATATAGGTGAAAAACGTCCCCGCCCCCTTTTTTCGTCCTCTGAACGGCGAACGCGGGGCACGGAACAAAATTTACGCCGCAGTGGGCGGCAGAGAAAAGAAGGTTTTTTCTATGACAAAGATCGACATCGTTTCCGGATTCTTGGGCGCAGGTAAGACGACTCTTATCAAGAAGCTGCTGGCCGAGGCCTTCCCCGGCGAGAAGCTGGTACTGATCGAAAACGAGTTCGGTGAGATCAGCATTGACGGTGGGTTCCTGAAGGACTCCGGCGTGCAGATCAGTGAAATGTCCTCCGGGTGCATCTGCTGCTCTCTGGTGGGCGACTTCAACAAGGCGCTGAAGGACGTACATGAGCAGTTCCACCCTGACCGCATCCTCATCGAGCCCAGCGGCGTGGGCAAGCTCAGCGACGTAATCGTGGCGGTGGAGAACACCGTGAGGGACGTACCGGACATGAAGCTGAACAGCTTTGTGACCGTAGCGGACGCCACAAAGGTCAAGATATACATGAAGAACTTCGGCGAGTTCTACAACAACCAGATCGAATCCGCCGGTACCATCATCCTCTCCCGCACCCAACGGCTGAGCCAGGAGAAGCTGGAGGCCGCCGTGGCGCTGCTGCGGGAGAAGAATCCCAATGCCGCCATCCTGACCACGCCCTGGGATCAGCTGGACGGCATGACCATCCTCAGCGCCATCGAAAAGGTCTCTCTGGCGGACGAGCTGCTGGCGCATATGCGCGCTGAGCACGAGGCGGATGAGGCGGAGCACGAGCATGAGCACCACCATCACCACCATGACGAGGATGAGCACGATCATGACCATTGCTGCCATCACCATGACCATGATGATGATGACGATGACGACGACCACGACCATGAGCACTGCTGCCATCATCACCACGATGAGGACGAGCATGACCACGATCATCACCACCATCACCACGACGGCGAGGAATGCGATGATCCCCACTGCGGCTGCCACCATCACCATCATCACGCCGACGAGGTATTCACCAGCTGGGGCACGGAGACGGTGAAGGCCTACTCCGAAGCGGAGCTGGAGCACATCCTGACAGCGCTGGACAGCGGCGAATACGGCGCGATCCTGCGGGCCAAGGGTATCGTGGCTGCCGCCGACGGCGGCCAGTGGCTGCACTATGACTTTGTGCCTGAGGAGCACCAGGTGCGGCGCGGTCCGGCGGACTACACCGGCCGTATCTGTGTGATCGGCTCCCAGCTGAAAGAGGATAAGCTCTCTCAGCTGTTCGGACTGTAAGGAGTGGCTGACATGGATATTCCTGTTTACCTCATCGCCGGATTTCTGGACGCCGGCAAGACCGAGTTCATCAACGGCATCCTGCGGGACGGTTTTGCCGCCGAGGATCGGACGCTGCTGCTGTGCTGCGAGGAGGGCGAAAACGGCTATGATCCCAAGGTACTGGGCAACGTATTCACCTATACCGTGGAGGACGAGGCGCAGCTGACACCGGACTTTCTGAAGAAGCTGGAAAAGCAGTACCGGCCCAAGCAAGTCATCGTGGAGTACAACGGCATGTGGAGCATGGAGAAGCTGTACCGCGAAGGACTGCCCGCCAACTGGATACTCTATCAGATCATGTGCCTGGTGGACGCCACGACCTTTGAGATGTATCTGAAGAACATGGGGCAGCTGATGATGGAGAAGATCACCAACTGCGATATGCTGATCTTCAACCGCTGCAATGAGCAGCTGCGCGCCCAGCTTCGCAGCCGCAACCTGCGGATGGCCAACCGCCGGGCGGATATCTACCTGGAAAACGAGGACGGCACCAGCGAGGAGTACGTCACGCCGGAGATGTCGCCCTTCGACCTGACCGGCGGCAAGCTGGAGGTGCCGGACGAGGACTACGGCATCTGGTATGTGGACATGATGGACAACCCGGGACGCTACGAGGGCGTGGAGGTGTCCTTCAAGGCGCTGATGTGCCACTCCAAAAAGTTCAAGGGCGTGCACTGCCCGGGACGCTTCGCCATGGTGTGCTGCGACAAGGATATGCAGTTCCTGGCCCTGGTGTGCCGCGGCGAAGGGCTGGAGCAGTATAAGGACAAGCAGTGGGTGAAGATACACGCCACAGTGAAGAAGGAGGCCTGTGACGCCTATCAGGGCGAAGGCCCCGTGCTGTACGTCACCTCCATCGCCGCCACCACCAAGCCGGACCCGGAGATGGTGTCCTTCTGATCGCGATCCGTATATTTTCACCGCACAATTGCAGCGTGTATAGAAAAAGACCCGCCGATGGCGGGTCTTTTTCAACTTATTTTGCCATCAGCGGACCAACTGGATGGCAGCGGGGAGGTTTTCGATCTCCACACGGGGCGCGCTGGGGCAGTATTCACCGTCCAGGGACCAGGGGAGGTTCTCCTCGGTGGTCAGGGTAACGCGCCGGACATGGCGCAGTATCACGCCGGGATAGTCGTACTGCATACGGGTCATGGCGGTAATGAGGTTCTGCAGATCCAGTGCCGTCTTTGGCATACGGAGCAGCAGCAGTTCGAATTTTCCGTCGTCCATCCGTACACGGGAGGGATCCAGCTTCACCAGGCCGCCCAGGGAGGTGGAATTGCACACAGCGCCGAAAATGAACTCCCCCTCGAAGCGCTCACCATCGGCATCCACCGCGCAGCGGTAGGGCCGCAGGGAGTCAAGGTCACCCAACCCCTCCAGAATGTAGGCAAAATGGCCCAGGGCGTTCTTGGCCGCCTGGGTGGCGGAGTAGGAGGACCGGGTAAAGGCCCCAAAGGAGGCCACATAGGCGAAATAGCGGTCGTTATGCCGCCCCACGTCCAGGGGGCAGGGCGTGCCGGTGGCGGCCGCCTCTGCCGCGGCGGGCAGCATGGTGTGAAGATGCAGGCTCATGGCAAAGTCGTTGGTGCTGCCGCAGGGCAGATAGCCCAGCAGGGGCCGCTGCTCCAGCTGCATAAGCCCGGACAGCGTCTCGTTCAGCGTGCCGTCGCCGCCGGCACAGACCACCATGTCGTACTGCCCGCCCCACCGTGCGGTGATATCGCGGGCCTGGCCGCCCGCCTCGGTGATATAGACCCGTACCAGATAGCCGGCGCGGGAGAACTGCGCCACGGCATCGAACAGCGGGGCGCGGGATTTTGTCTTTCCCGCACGGGGATTGACGATAAACAAGAGCTTTTTCATAGGGACACCCTTCCATACCATCGTAATTCTCGCATTTTGCGCGGGGTTGTCCGAGTATGATACCACAGTTGCGGCGGGATTGCAATACACATTCCGCCGCGGGTGTTTGTGTTCGAAAATTGTTGCAAAACGCCGCGCATACGGGTATGATAGAAAAAACAGCAGTGGGAGGTCCTGCCATGAAGCGAACGCAGTATTTCAAATGGGGACTGACGGCCTTTTTGACCGTATGTGCCGTGCTGGTGTTCTACGACACCTTCTATCAGGCGGGAACGCTGCAGCAGTTCGTGTCCAAGCTGGCATCCATCCTGGCGCCGGTGCTGTACGGCTTTGCCATCGCCTATCTGCTGACGCCCATCATGTCCTGTCTGGAACGGGCCATCGCGGCGCTGTGGAAAAAGCTCTTCAAAAAAGAGCTGAAGCAGCCGTCAGGCGCGCTGCGGCTGGTGAGCATCCTGCTGACCGAGGCCGTGGTCATCTTCCTGCTGTATCTGCTGATGAGCGTGCTGGTGCCCCAGGTGGTGGACAGCGTGACCACCCTCATCAACAACGCCGAGTCCTACTACCGCAAGGTCTATCGCTGGGCCAACGACCTGCTGGAGAGCGACAGTGGGATCGGTGTCTGGCTGGCGGGGCTCATCACCGAGCGCTATACCGACGGCATGGCCTTTTTGACCGACAAGGTGCTGCCCTGGGCCCAGAAGGCCATTGTGCCGCTGACCAACGGTATCTGGAGCGGCATCCGCGGCGCGGTGGGCTTTGCCTTTGACCTGATCGTGGGCATCATCGTGTCCATCTATCTGATGGGCATGAAGGAAAAGAGCCTGGCTCGCTGCTGCAAGGCGGTCTACGCCGCGCTGCCGGAGGAAAATGCCGACGCGGTCATGCGCGGCACCCGGCGGGTGAACGCCATCTTCTCCGGCTTTGTCCGCGGCAAGCTGCTGGACTCCCTCATCATCGGCATCCTGTGCTTTATCTGCTGCTCCATCCTGAAAATGCCCTACACCCCGCTGGTCAGCGTGGTGGTGGGCGTGACCAACGTGATCCCCTTCTTCGGCCCTTTCCTGGGTGCGGTGCCGTCGGCATTCCTGATCCTGCTGGTCAGCCCCAAGCAATGTCTGGTGTTCGTGATCTTCATCGTGATCCTCCAGCAATTTGACGGCAACATCCTGGGGCCCAAAATTCTGGGCGACGCCACGGGCATCTCCAGCTTCTGGGTCATCGTGGCCATCCTGGTGGGCGGCGGCTTCGCCGGCGTGCTGGGTATGTTCATCGGCGTGCCGGTGTTCGCCTGCATACAGGAACTGCTGAAATTCCTGATGGACCGCCGGCTGCGGAAGCGGAATATGCCCACGGAGGCCTACGCCTATGTGGGTCGGGCCAAGGATTCCCCGCCGGAGGACACGCCTGCGCCCAAACCCAAAGATCCCGCGTGATATAGCAGGCAGGCGGGCACGCAGCCCGCCTGCCTTTTCTTTGAAAGGAGCACCCCCCATGACAAAAGACCTCTATGATAAACTAATGGTCTTCGGCAACGACCGGGAGCCGTTTCTCGCCCACAACTTTATGCGGACCACCGACCTGGATGACGGCACCGCCACCGTAACGCTGCCCATGCACACCGAAAGTCTGAACCGCTGGGGCGGCGCCCACGGCGGCATCCTGTTCTCGCTGTGCGATGTGGCCATGGGCATGGCCATCATGACCCTGCGGCAGGAGATGGTGGTCACGGTGAACGCCACCATCGATTACCTGTCCGCCGCTGCCGCCGGCAGCACCCTGACCACCGTGGGCAAGGTGGACCGCCTGGGCGGCAAGCTGGCCTTCTGTTCCGCCGAGATGACCGACGAGACCGGCAAGGTCATCGTCCGCGCCCACTGCGTCATGTGCTTCACCGGCAGGGCCCTGCCCCTATGATCCGCCGCGCCCTGTGCCGCTGGTGTATTGCGCTGGCGGTGTTCTTTGCCGCGTATTTCGCCCTGCGCACCAGCCGCGCGGCCATGACTGCCCTGTGGTACGGCGCCGTGCTGCCGGCGGAGCAGTGGCTGGGGCGGCTGTGTGGGAGGTTGACGCTCTCCGTAGGTGAGGTCCTGCTCTTGACGGCGGTGTTCTGCGCCATACTGTGGCTGCCAAACGTACCCCGGCGCATCATCGCCGCGCGGGGCCGCCGTTGGGGCATGGCCCTGCGCCTGACGCTCACCGCCCTCTGCGCCGTGCTGACGGTGTACGCCGGCTTTTGCCTCACCTGGGGCATCGGGTACAACACCGACAGCTTTCAGGAGAAAAGCGGCATCCATGCCCGGCCTTCCACGGCGGAGACGCTGGCGGAGGTAACGGCCTATTTTGCCGGCAATCTGGCCGCCTGCGCCGATGACGTCCCCAGAGATGAAAGCGGTGTCTGCACGCTGGACCGGCAGGCGGTGCTGAACCGGAGCGCCTCCGCGCTGGATGTGCTCTGCGGCGAGTTCCCGTTCCTGCGGGCGGAAACGGGCGGTGCCAAGGGCTTCGCCTGCTCCCGGGCGCTGAGTGCCCTGCGCTTCACCGGGTTCTACTTCCCCTTCACCGGCGAACCGAACGTCAACATGGACAGTCCGGCGGCCTTTCTGCCGGCCACTGTATGCCATGAGCTGGCGCACCAGCGGGGCGTCACGGCGGAGGAGGAGTGCAATTTCATTGGCATACTGGCCGCTGTCCGGTCAGAGGATGCAGGGTACCGCTACTCCGGCTGGCTGACGGGGTTCGGGTATCTGTTCAACGCTCTGTACAGCGCCGACCGGGAGGCGTGGCAGACCATACGGGACGCACTGCCGGACACGGTGGTGGCCGACTTGCGGGCGGACAACGCCTACTGGGCGCAGTTCCGCGGCGTCGTCTCAAAGGTCTCAGACACCGTGTATGACGGCTTCCTCAAGAGTAACGGCGATACGGACGGCAGCAAGAGCTACGGCGTGGTCACGGACCTGCTGGTGGCCTATTTCGGATAAAAAAATCTCCCCTCCGGGGAGATTTTTTATATCACGATTTACAGGCCCAGGCCGGGGATGTTCAGTCCGCCGGTGAGTGAGCTCATGGAGCTGTTCATGGCATCATCTGCCTGCCGAAGTGCCTCATTTACCGCAGAAATGACCAGATCCTGCAACATTTCCGCGTCCTCCGGGTCGATGACGTCGGGTTTGATGGTCAGCTTGGTCAGCTCCTTTTTGCCGGTGACCACTGCCGTTACCGCGCCGCCGCCCACAGAGGCGGTGAACTCCGTTTTTTCAACTTCTTCCTGCGCTTTTGCCATATCCTGCTGCATTTTCAGCAGTTTTTGCTGCATCTGCGCCTGCTGCTGCATCATCCCGGCGCCGCCGGTAAAGCCCCTGCGGGCGCTGTATCCCTTTGCCATATTCGTTTCTCCTTTATATCGATCTGTTCATTTTGCCAGTGTAAACTATCGGACATCTTATGTGCAGCATCGGTCTACCCATGTGTAATACCGATGCGCTCTTTGTGTAACATTGGTGTGCTCCATGTGAGACACCGGTGCGCTCAGCATGAACTGTCGGCTTATTTGATGCGAAAATTGTCCAGCTGTTTGGCGTTTTCCACCAACTCGTCCAGCTTGTCCCTGTGGGGAGCCGGCACCTCCCAGGGCGGCAGGTCCGGCGGGGCGGGCGGCGCCTCCTCCGGCAGGGGCGGGCGCTCATAGTCGTCCGCCGACGGGGCGGGCGTGGGCCGGGGCGCGGGGCGGACCGGGGCGCGCCGCACGGGCGCGGCGGGGCCGCCGCCTACGGTGAACTGCACCCGGACGGGACGGCCCACATGGCGGCTGGTGACGCCGCAGAGCACGTCCTCGATGGCCTTGCGGCTGAGCTGCTGCTTCACCAGATCGTTGGCACAGGAAACGGTGAGCACATCCCCCTCCAGCGTACCTGTCGCCTGGTTCAGCCATACCCGGTCGGGGATGGTCAGCGGGCCTTTATAGTGCTCGATAAGCGCGGCCCAGACCTGACTGTCACCGCCGGCGGGCGCCGCCGGGGCGCTCTCCGGCACAGGCGTCGCGGGTGCGGGCGCCATGGGGACCGGTGCAGGTTCCGGTGCGGGAGATGCCTCCTGCGGGATCGGAGACACTTCACGCCGGGGCGGCGGAGTCGGCGCAGCCGCCGGACGGGCGGCGGGTCTTTCCGCCGGGACGACGCCCTTCTTCAAGGCGTCCTCCAGGGCGGAGACGCGGTCCGCCAGAGTCTCCGTGTCGTTTGAAAGGCTCTCGTCGCACAGACGCAGCAGGCACAGCTCGGCGTCCGTCCGCTGGCGGATGCTCCGGGGCAGGGCCGCGGCGGTGCGCTGGATGGTATCGGTCATATAGAGCAGGCGGCGCATGGGGACCTCCGCCGTCAGTTCAGAGAGGGTCTTGCGGTCATACAGGCCGCCCAGCAGGGCGGCGCCGCCCTCCGGCGCGGCGGCCAGAACGGTCATATCCCGGCACAGGTCGCTGAGCTCACCCAGCAGCGCGCCCACATCCTTGCCGCCCCGGTACAGCTGGTCCAGTAGCGCCAAAGCGTCGCCCCCCTGACGCGCCAGAAGCAGGCGCATGAGCTGCACCGTCTGGGTACTGCCGGCCAGTCCCAGCGTGTCCAGCACGCTGCGGCCGTCCACGACCGCGCCGGCGGCACGGCACTGGTCCAGCAGGCTGAGTGCGTCGCGCAGGGCACCGTTGGCCATGCGGGCCAGCAGGTCCGCCCCGTCCGGGGTCAGGTCGATGGACTCGGCCTTCGCCACCTTCAGCAGCTGCTGCTCCATATCGTGGGGCAGGATGCGCTTGAAATTGAACCGCTGGCAGCGGGAGAGTATGGTAGCCGGGACCTTCTGGATCTCGGTGGTGGCCAGAATAAACAGCAGGTGGGCGGGCGGCTCCTCCATGATCTTCAGCAGGGCGTTGAAGGCGTCGCGGGAGAGCATATGCACCTCATCGATGATGTAGACGCGCTTTTGCAGCACCGCCGGCGGGTAGACGGCCTCCTCCCGCAGGCTGCGGGCATCGTTGACGCTGCCGTTGGAGGCGGCGTCCAGCTCCGTCACATCCAGTAGTGAGCCGTCATCAATGCCGCGGCAGGCGGCGCACTGGTTGCAGGGCGCGCCGTCAATGGGGTGCTGGCAGTTGACGGCCTTGGCCAGAATACGGGCACAGGTGGTCTTGCCGGTGCCGCGGGTACCGGTGAACAGGTAGGCGTGGCCCACCTGACCGTCGGCCACCTGGCGCTGGAGCGTATCGGTGATGTGCTGCTGGCCCACCACCTCGGAAAAGGTCTTGGGCCGGTATTTGCGGTACAGCGCCTGGTACATGGGCACACCTCCCTGCCGACAAACAAAATAAACGAGTCCTCCGCCGTGAGCCACAGAGCCGGCACCCTCGCGGCACATGGATGATCCCTCTTAATGCTGCTCGGTTCCCCGCCTGACATGATTCGTGGGTATCCATTGCGCGAGACCGGCCCCGCAGCTCACGGCGGAGGACAAGTTCGTGAGATACATTCTACTACAATTCTTCCGCGATGGCAACTGTTTTTTGCGTTTGCTTCGTGTTTGCTTTCATCATACCCTCATAGCCATTGGATATAAACGAGGCCGAAAGGCAGGCGGCGCGGCGCAGACGCAGTTCAGCCGCGCCGGAAACGACAGACACGAAAAAAGACGGCGCTTCAGCGCCGCCTTTTTTTCGGTAAAAGGAGAGAGAAATACAATGGGTGGGTATCCTTTCGGATGAGCGTATCATACACGTATCCGGGGCGGAAGTCAACAGGCTTGATAAAGAATTAACAAATCATTCACAAAGCGCGCCCGCCGTTCACAGATCGTTTACAGAGCCGCCCCCTCTTCCCTATTGACAACAAAAAATATTGGTGCTACCATTTAGCACGCTAATAGTTTGTATGCTAAAAATTTAAAAGCAAAGAAGGAGGACCGCCATGAAATTCTGCTTTGACGAGCACCCGGCGCACTTCGGCGCGCTGTTCGGCTACTGCGATCACCAGGTGCATAAGCTGATGGGGCGGATGCTGAAGCGCTACGACGTATCGCCCATGCAGTGCCGGACGCTGATGTTCCTGCACGACGCGGAGGACAGCGTGAACCAGAAAACGCTGGAGCGCCATCTGATGATCAAGCCCAGCACGGTGAACGGCATCGTGGACCGGCTGGAGGAGAAGGGGCTGGTATACCGCACCGTCAGCGCCACGGACGGACGGTGCCGCATTCTGGCACTGACAGAGGAGGGCCAGCGGTTCCATGACGATTTCCAGACCGTGCTGCACCAGGTGAACGAACGGCTGGAGCGCGGCTTCACGCAGGAGGAAAAGGCGCAGTTCACCGCGTTTCTGCTGCGGGCGGGACGGAACCTGACCGACGAGGAGGAGGAAGCATGATAAAAAAATTGGCGCCCTATACCAAGGGCTACCGCCTGCTGATGCTGTTCGCCATCGCCTGCTCCGCCGGAGAGGCGGTGCTGGAGCTGACGCTGCCCCAGGTGATGAGCGACATCGTGGATATCGGCATCGCCAACGGAGACAAAGGCTATATCCTGACGGCGGGGCTGAAAATGGTCATCATGGCGCTGCTGGCGCTGGGCTGCGGCGTGGGCGCTGCGGCACTGGCCGCCAAGGCGTCCATGGGCTTCGGCGCGGCGCTGCGGAAGGCGGAGTACGAGCAGGTACAGCGTTTCTCCTTCGCCAACATCGAGCGCTTCTCCACCGCCAGTCTGGTGACGCGGCTGACCAACGACGTGGCCTCGGTACAGATGACCACATTCATGGGAATGCGTATGCTGGTGCGGGCCCCCACCATGCTGGTGACGGCACTGGTGATGGCCCTGATCATCAGCACAAGGCTGAGCCAGGTGTTCCTGGTGGTCATTCCCCTGCTGGTCATCGCGGTGGTCATCGTCATCAAGCGGGTAGGGCCGTTCTTCACCTCTTTGCAGGGGGCCACGGACCAGCTGAACCTGGTGGTGCAGGAGGACCTGAACGCCATCCGCGTGGTGAAATCCTTTGTGCGTGAGGCGCAGGAAAAGGAGAAGTTCACCCAGCGCAGTGAGAAGCTGCGGAGCATGGCCGAGCGCGCCTTCGGCTTTGTGGTGCTGTTCATGCCGGTGATGATGGTTCTCATGGGCGGCACCATCACGGCGGTCATGTGGATCGGCGGCCACTACGTGTGGGAGGGCACGCTGCTCTCCGGCGATCTGATCGCGTTCTTTACCTATTTGAGTGAGATACTGATGTCGCTGATGATGGTATCCGTGGTACTGATGATGCTGACCCGGGCCATCGCCTGCGGCAAGCGTATCGCCGAGGTGCTGGAGGAGAAACCCCGCATCACCGACGAGCAGGCCGACCCGGCGCTGAAGGTGGAGGACGGCTCCATCCGCTTCGACCATGTGTATTTCAAGTACCACGACACGGCGGAGGCCTGGAACCTGGAGGACGTGAGCTTTACCGTACCCAGCGGGGCCACGGTGGGCATTTTAGGCGGCACCGGCAGCGCCAAGACCACGCTGGTGAGCATGATCCCCCGGCTGTACGACGTGAACGGCGGCGCGGTGTATGTGGGCGGCCACAATGTGAAGGACTACACCATGGAGGCGCTGCGGGATGGCTGCGCCATGGTATTGCAGAAGAACACGCTGTTCTCCGGCACCATCCGGGAGAACCTGCGCTGGGGCGACGAGAACGCCAGCGATCAGGAGATCGAGGACGCCTGCCGTCTGGCCTGCGCCGACGAGTTCATCGAGAAAATGCCGGACGGATACGACACCTATATCGAACAGGGCGGCACCAACGTCTCCGGCGGGCAGAAGCAGCGGCTGTGTATCGCCCGGGCGGTGCTGCGGAAGCCGAAGATACTGATCCTGGACGACTCCACCAGCGCGGTGGACACCGCCACGGACGCGAAGATCCGAGGCGCGCTGAAAACGGCGCTGCCCGGCTGCACCAAGCTCATCATCGCCCAGCGGATCACATCCGTTATGGACGCCGACCTGATACTGGTGATGGACGATGGGCACATCTCCGCCATGGGCACCCATGAGGAGCTGATGGCGCAGAGCGACATTTATCGGGAGGTCTATCGCTCCCAGCAGGAAGGGGTGAGCATCGATGGCTGAACAAAAACGCGGCGGACCGCGCGGCCACGGGCCCCAGGGACACGGCTTCCAGCGGCCCAAGGACCTCCGGGGCACGGTGAGCAAGCTGCTGCGCTATATCGGGCGCTATAAGGCGGCGTTGGTGGTGGTGTTCATCTGCCTGGTGATCAGCTCCGTGGGCTCGGTGATGAGCAGCTATCTGCTCAAGCCTATTATCAACGACTATATTCTGGTAGGCGACTTCGCCGGCCTGCTGAAAATGCTGGCGCTGCTGCTGGGACTGTTCCTGCTGTCGGGCCTGTGCTCCTATGCCTACGCCCGCATCATGGTGCATATCTCCCAGCGGACGGTGGCCCAGATGCGGCAGGATCTGTTCGACAAATTGCAGGACCTGCCCCTGCGGTACTTCGACACCCACCAGTCCGGCGACCTGATGAGCCGCTTTACCAACGACATGGACACCGTGTCGGAGATGATCAACTCCAGCTTCGCCAGTGCGGTGTCCTGCGCCTTGACGTTTATCGGCATTGTTGTTATGATGCTGTATATGAACTGGGTGCTGACGCTGATCACCTTTGCCTTTCTGGTGCTGATGCTGCTGGTGGTCAAGGGCGTGGGCGGCAGAAGCCGCGTGAGCTTTCAGGCACAGCAGCAGGCGCTGGGCGCCATGAACGGCTATATCGAGGAGATGGTGGAGGGCCAGAAGGTCATCAAGGTGTTCAACCACGAGAGCAAGGCCATCGCGCAGTTCTCCGGGCTGAACGACAGCTATCGGGACGCCGCCACGGCGGCCCAGACCTACTCCGGCGCCATGATGCCGGCCATGGCCAACCTGTCCCGCATCGACTACGCCGTCACCTGCTGCGTGGGCGGGCTGCTGGCCATCGGCGGAATGTTCGACGTGGGCTCCCTGGGCGCGTACCTGCTGTATGTGAAGCAGGTGAGCCAGCCCATCTCGCAGATCAGCCAGCAGGTGAACGTGCTGCTGGCGGCCGTGGCCGGCGCGGAGCGCATCTTCGCCGTGATGGAGGCCGAGCCGGAGGTGGATGAGGGCAAGACCGTCATCGTCCGGGTGGAAAAGCACGGCGATGCGCTGACCGAGACGAACCACCGCACCGGCTGCTGGGCGTGGAAAAAGCCCGACGGCACGCTGGTGGAGCTGAAGGGCGACGTGCGCTTCGACCATGTGACCTTCTCCTATGACGGGGAGAAAACCGTGCTGAACGACGTGTCACTGTTCGCCAAGCCGGGGCAGAAGATCGCCTTTGTGGGCTCCACCGGCGCGGGCAAGACCACCATCACCAACCTCATCAACCGGTTCTACGATGTGCAGGAGGGCACCATCACCTATGACGGCATCGACGTGAAGGACATCCAGAAGGACTCTCTGCGCCGTTCGCTGGGCATGGTATTGCAGGACACCCACCTGTTCACCGGCACCATCGCGGACAACATCCGCTACGGACGGCTGGACGCCACGGACGAGGAGGTACGGGCCGCGGCGAAGCTGGCCAACGCCGACAGCTTTATCCGCCACCTGCCCCAGGGGTATGACACGGTCATCACCGGGGACGGCGGCAGCCTGAGCCAGGGTGAGCGGCAGCTGCTGGCCATCGCCCGGGCGGCGGTGTCCGACCCGCCGGTGCTGATCCTGGACGAGGCCACCAGTTCCATCGACACGCGGACGGAAAACCTGATCGAACAGGGCATGGACTCGCTGATGGAGGGCCGGACGGTGTTCGTTATCGCGCACCGGCTGTCCACCGTGCGGAACAGTCAGGCCATTCTGGTGCTGGAGCACGGACGCATCATCGAACGCGGCGACCATCAGGAGCTGCTGGCGCAGCAGGGCAAGTATTATCAGCTCTACACCGGTAAGGCGGAGTTGAGCTGACGTATAGGACTACCAAAAAACGGAAACCATAAGGAGGATGCACCATGACGGAAAAACAGCTTTGTGATATGGCGGTGGCCATGCTGGAGCGTTCCTATGTACCCTATTCCCACTTCCCGGTGGGCGCGGCGCTGCTGTGCAAGGACGGCACAGTATTCACCGGCTGCAACGTGGAGAACGCCGCCTACGGCGCCACGATATGCGCCGAACGGACGGCCATGGTCAAGGCGGTCAGTGAGGGACACAGGGACTTCGACACCATCGTGATCGCCGGGCGCAGCGAGGATCACTGCGTGCCCTGCGGCACCTGCCGGCAGGTGATGATGGAGTTCGCACCCGACCTGACGGTGATCTGCCTGAACGGAAAGGGCGAGAGCAAGCGCTTCGCGCTGAAGGAGCTGCTGCCCTACGGCTTTGACCAGAGCTGGCTGTAAGCGCGGCAGAATTTTCATGGAACCAAATCGCACCGCGCTCCGTCTCAATGGACAGAAACCTATTTCAGGAGGAAACTACACGATGAAAAAAATCATTTCCCTTGTGCTCGCCGCCGTGCTGACCCTGAGTCTCGCCGCCTGCGGCACGAAGAACGACAGTAAGGGCGATCAGCCCGCCGCGCCTGCCAGCGCTCTTGACCTGCTGGAGAAGGTGTGGAGCACCTACACCGATGATGAGAAGTTCCCCGCCGCCGGCGGCGACTACTCCGAGGCGAACAGCAAGGAGGACGCCCCCGGCGTCTATGACCTGACCGACCGCGCCGCTGTGGACAGCGCCCTCGGCCTGCCGGAGACGGCCAAGGTGGATCAGGCCGCGTCGCTGGTCCATATGATGAACCAGAACACCTTTACCGCCGCGGCGTACCACTGCACCGATGATGCCGATGCGCTGGCCACCGCCCTGCGGGACAACATCCAGCAGCGGCAGTGGATGTGCGGCTTCCCCGATAAGGTTGCCGTGGCCGTGGTGGGCGAGTATGTGGTGTCCGTGTTCGGCGCCGAGGATCTTGTGAACACCTTTATGTCCCACCTGAACGGCATCTTCGGCGTGCAGCCCGTCTACGACGAGGCCATCCTGTGAAGCGCTGGATAGAGCGAGGCGTATTTCTGCTGGCGGCAGCGGCTATGGTCATAGCTGCTGCCGCCATTCCCACCCGGCGGGCGCAGGAGGATACGCTGCCGGAGGTATATGTGTACCGTGGCTATGCCGCCGCCACCGACGCACCGTGGAGCGAGAAATCACTGGACTTCGCCGTAAAACGGTTTTCTCACCTGTTGGAGGCATATTTCCCCGGGTCGGAACACGTATATATGAGCGTGATCCCAGATAAGGCCGCTTTTATGGAGACGCCGGAGGGCTACACGCCCGCCGGGGCCCAGGAGACGGCGGACTATCTGGCGCAGCGGCTGCCGGTGGAGATCATCGACATCGCGCCGCTGCTGTCGCTGGAGGACTATTACCGTACCGATCCCCACTGGCAGCAGGAGCGTCTTTCCGCCGTGGCGCAGGCCATATTGGAGGCCATGGATGCACCTGTGCCGGACACGACGGAGGAGACGCTGTGCGCGCTGGCGGGCGAATTTCACGGCAGCTACTGGGGCAAGACGGCGGAGCCGCTGACGGCGGACGTCCTGTCCTATATCACCTCTCCCCTGCTGGATGGCTGCACGGTATACGACTATGAGACGGACAGCACCGGCGGCGTGTATGATCTGACGGCAGCGGAGAAGGCGCCCTACGACCTGTTTCTGGGTGGGCCGAAGGCGCTGCTGCGGATCGAAAACCCGGCGGCTAACAATGACCGGACGCTGATCGTGTTCCGGGATTCCTTCGGCAGCAGCCTTGTGCCGCTGCTGGCGGGCAGCTACCGCACCGTCTATGTGGTCGATATCCGGTATATGGCCACAGACGCGCTGGCACGGGTGACGGAATTCCCGGAGGAGGCGGATGTACTGCTGCTGTACAGCGTTGCCGTACTGCAAAACAGCATTACGCTTAAGTAAGCAAAAGGCCGGGTGCTTTCAGCGCCCGGCCTTTTGCGGCAGAAAGAACGCCGGAGCATTGCTCCGGCGTTCTGCATTTACTTAGAAGAAGAACTCCTTGATCTGGCCGTACAGGATGAGGACCATGCACAGCGGGGTGATGAACTTGACGCAGACCTTGAAGAAGCCGTAGCTGCCCATGGCATGACCGGACTGCTCCGCCTCTTCCTTGACGAACTCGGGGCCGATCTCCCAGCCGATCATCAGGGACATCAGCAGGGCGCCCAGCGGCATCATAACGCCCTCGGACAGTGCATCCCAGAAGTCCAGCCAGTCAGCCGCCCAGTTCTTGGGTTCCGCTATATTCAGTATATTGGCCGGTGCGATACCGCTGGAACCCAGGCAGTCGGCGCAGACCAGGATGCAGCCCAGGCCCACCAGAGCCGCGGCGATCAGGGTGTACTTCTTGCGCTTGTCACCCTTGCCCTCGATACGGGCCTTATCCACGAAGTGGGCCACGATGACCTCCAGCAGGGAGATGGAGGAGGAGATGGCGGCAAACACCACCAGCAGATAGAACAGGATGCCGAAGATGGGGCCCAGTGTGCCCATGGAGTGGAACACGTTCTGCATGGTGATAAACAGCAGCTTGGGGCCGCCGATGTTGCCGGCGGGATCCAGCGCGAAGCGGGCGGGCATGACGCACAGACCGGCCATCAGCGCCACCATGGTATCCATGATGATGATCAGCAGGGCGTTCTTCTGCAGGTTCTCCTTCTTCTGCAGGTAGGAGCCGTAGGTGATCATGGCGCCCATGCCCAGAGACAGGGAGAAGAACATCTGGCCGCCAGCGGTGGAAACAACGTTAAAGATGCTGGGAGCGCCGGACTTGTAGGCGACGATGGCCTGTGCCACGCCATTGACCATGATGGAGGAAACCTCCGCGCCATCAACAACCGCCTTGGCGGGCACATAATAGCCGACATTGGCCGCCCAGCCGGGGGAGAACATGTACTTCAGACCGTCCAGAGCACTGCCGTTAACAACGCCCTCCACGAGAGAACCGTCCGCCTGCAGGATCTGCACGGCCACGTCGGTACCCTCCAGGGTGCAGGCGCGGATGATGCAGATCAGCAGCGCCACGAACAGGGCGGGCATACCCACGGAGCAGACCTTCTCGATGCCGCCGCCGACGCCGCCCATAACGATGAGCATGGTCAGCGCCACGAAAATAAGGCCGTAGATAACACCCTCAGCGGGACTGCCCAGGAAGTTGCCGAAAATTTCGCCGCCGGACAGGCCATTGGAGCCGAAGCCGGCACCGAACAGATCGCCGATATTCAGAACGGTGTACTTGATGCAGTAGCCGCCCAGTGCGCAGTAGAAGAACAGGATGAAGAAGGCGGACAGGATGCCCAGCCAGCCCATCCACTTGAACTTCTTGGACAGAGCCTTGTACGCGCCCACGGCGCCGTGACCGGTCTTGCGGCCGATGGCCAGCTCGCCCACCATAACGATGAAGCCGCACAGGACCGCCAGGATCAGATAGATGATGAGGAACGTGAAGCCGCCGGAGGCACCCATCTTATTGGGGAAGCCCCAGATGTTGCCCAGGCCGACTGCAGAGCCGACCGCGGCCATCAGGAACCCGAAATTGGATCCAAAGCCTTTTCTTTCTTCCATTGTTTTCTCTCCTTAACAGATTTTTGCCCCTACGTCGACGCAGAAGCTGATAAACTTTACCGCACCCGTCTATTGACAGGAAACGGCACGGGGCACCGCCATGCCCCGCAGGTATTTCCTCACGGGATAAAATCCCTTCAAGGCTACCTGAAAAAAGTATACAGGAAACTCTTTCCGCCCGCAATTAGCAGTTTTTATAAAAATTGAGCGCCATATTGTACATTTTTAACATTCTATGAACGGATTTTTCCACATATTTTATATGGTTTTTGCTTCTTTTTTACATTGAACCATTCAGTTTTTGGCGGGGTTCCGGGATTTTTGCAACGGACGGCGAATGATTTTCTTTTGAGGAAACCGATTGTAGGTTTATTAACAGGCGGGGGAAGGGGACAAAAAAGACCGCCGGACGGCGGTCTTTTCGATCTGTCAGGAGAGAGGTTGACGGGATGGCGGTCTCGGGAACAACTGAAAACACATCCGCAGAAAAACGCTGCGGACTATGGAAAAAGTATACAGGAAATCGTCGAATGGTTCAATTAGCAATTTTAATGAAATTTTAACACGTATTTTTACTATTTTAACATTATCTTAGCATTAACAATATTGTTTTTTGTGGCGTTTTTCAACTGTTCCGCGTTCAAATACACACAAAGCGCAGATGTTTTCCATGTTTTCCGGCGCAAATATCTTCACTTTCATATTAGGAAACTTTTTCATCGTCGCGTTAAGAGTGCGTTAATTATACGCAGAGAGACGGTGTCCGGACGCAAAAGGCGGGCACTTCCCTTTTTGCGCATTGTGTGGTATACTATGGTTTTATGAGACAAGACACGCAAAGGAGGCGGGACACGTGAGACGAGCAGGCGCAGCGGTGCTGGCGGCGGTATTGGCGCTGACGCTGGCGGGCTGCGGGCGGCAGGACCGTCCGCAAAGCGGGAAACTGAACGTGGTGTGCACGCTGTTCCCCTACTACGACTTTGTGCGGCAGATCGGCGGGGACGCGGTGGACGTACAGCTGCTGGTGCCCGCCGGGCGGGAGACACACAGCTTTGAGCCCACGCCGCTGGACGTGATCGCCGTCAGCGAGGCGGAGGTGTTCCTCTACAACGGCGGGGAAAGCGAGCTGTGGGTGGAGGACATTCTGGACGCGGCAGGCGAGGCTATCCCCTACCGGCTGGCTATGATGGACTGCGTGGAGACATACCGGGAGGAGTACGCCGAGGGGATGCAGGGCGGCCATGACCACGCACATGACGAACATGGCGAGCACGATGACCATGAGGCGCATGACGGGCATCTGCACGACGGCCACGAAGAGGAAATAGAGTACGACGAGCACATCTGGACATCGCCGGTGAACGCCATGGCCCTGTGCCGGGCCATCTGCGATACGCTGTGTGAGGCCGATCCGGACAATGCCGACGGCTATCGGGCTCGGCTGGCGGACTATCTGGACGAATTACAGGCGCTGGACGAGACATTCCGGGACATCACGGACCATGCGGCACGGCGGCTGCTGGTGTTCGGCGATCGGTTCCCGCTGCTGTATTTCTGCAGGGAATATGATCTGGATTACCGGGCGGCGTTCCACGGCTGCGCGGGAGACACGGAGCCGTCCCTCGCCACGCTGAAATATCTGATCGACGTGGTGGAGGAGCAGGAGATACCGGTGGTATACACCATCGAGCTGAGCAGCCGGAAGGTGGCGCAGGCCATCGCCGAGACCACCGGGGCGCAGGTGCGGACATTCCACTCCTGCCAGACGGTGAGCCGGGCGGAATTCGACGGCGGAGCCACCTATATCAGTCTGATGACCGCCAACGCGGCGGCACTGAAGGAGGGACTGTCCTGATGGAACAGGAGAAGCGCATATTGCTGGACTGCCGGGACGCGGCGCTGGGCTATGAGGGCAAGCCGGTGTGGGAGCACCTGAACTTTCAGGTGCACAGCGGCGACTATCTGTGCATCGTGGGCGAGAACGGCAGCGGCAAGTCCACACTGGTGAAGAGCCTGCTGGGGCTGCTGCACCCCATGGCGGGCGAGATCGTACGTTCGCCCTCCCTGCGCTCCGGCGCCATCGGCTATCTGCCCCAGCAGACAAAGGCGCAGAAGGACTTTCCCGCCACGGTGACGGAGGTAGTGCGCAGCGGCTTTCTCAGCAGCCGGGGCATGCGGTTTTTCTACACGCCGAAGGAGAAGTCCACCGCGCTGATGCACATGGGCAAGCTGGGCGTGCTGGAGCTGAAGGACCGGTGCTACCGGGAGCTGTCCGGCGGGCAGCAGCAGCGGGTGCTGCTGGCGCGTGCCCTGTGCGCCGCCGGTGAGCTGCTGATCCTGGACGAGCCGGTGACGGGACTGGACCCGGCGGCGGCCCAGGAGCTGTACCGCACGCTGGAATACCTGAACAAGCAGGAGGGCATCGCCATCGTGGCGGTGACACACGATATACGCAGTGCCCTGCGCTACGCCGACCATATTCTGCACGCCGGCCATGGAACGTACTTCTTCGGCACGGCGGCGGACTATCTAACGTCCCCCTGGGGCAAACGGTTCGGAGGTGACGAGGCATGAGCTTACTGCTGGAAATGTTCACGTACCCGTTCATCCTGCGGGCGTTCGTGGTGGGTATCCTGGTGGCGCTGTGCGCGGCGCTGCTGGGCGTACCGCTGGTACTGAAGCGCTACTCCATGATCGGCGACGGGCTGAGCCATGTGTCCTTCGGCGCACTGAGCATCGCGCTGGCCTGCGGCTGGGCGCCGCTGCCGGTGTCTATCCCGGTGGTGGTGCTGGCGGCGCTGGGGCTGCTGCGGATGACGGAGAGAAGCCGCATGGGTGCGGACGCGGCCATCGCGGTGGTCAGCGCGTCGGCGCTGGCCGTGGGCGTGGTGGTCACCAGTCTGACCACCGGCATGACCACGGATGTGGACAGCTTTATGTTCGGCTCCATCCTGGCCATGGACCGGGCGGATGTGGCGCTGAGCGTGGGGCTGTGCGCGGCGGTACTGGTGCTGTATGTGCTGTTTTACCACCGCCTTTTCGCCATCACCTTCGACGAGAGCTTCGCCCGGGCCACCGGGGTGAAGGTGGGGCTGTACAACACCATCCTGTCGGTGCTGACGGCCCTGACCATCGTGCTGGGCATGCGGATGATGGGCGCGATGCTGATCTCCAGTCTGGTCATCTTCCCCGCCCTGACGGCCATGACGCTGCTGCGGAGCTTCCGGGGCGTGGTCATCTGCGCCGCGGGGCTGAGTGTGGTGTGCTTCTGCGTGGGGCTGACCGGGTCGTACCTGTGGGGCACGCCGGTGGGCGCCACGGTGGTGCTGGTAAATTTGGCGGCGTTTTTGCTGTCGAGAGGCGTTATGAAGCTGAAAAGAGCGTCCTAAGGGCGTTCTTTTCAGCTTTTCGACCTATTTTGCGGGTGCTTTTTGTGGAAAAACCCTTGCGTTTCGTGTGCTTATATGGTATGCTATGTGTGTACGTAAGGTTAAGGTATTGACTGGAGTGGACGAGATCGTCCGCTTTTTTTAATGGTCATCGTTCCATGATGACCGGGACGTTCTGTTGGAGGGCTTGCTGTGAAAAAGATCACCGAGGTCGTATGGGCGCTGGCGGAGCCGGCGGTGCAGGCGCAGGGCTGCCGCATCTGGGATGTAGAGTACGTCCGGGAGGCGGGACAGTGGTACCTGCGGCTGTATCTGGACAAGGACGGCGGCGTGGACATTCTGGACTGCGAGGCCATCAGCCGCACGGTCAGCGATCTGCTGGACGAGGCGGACCCCATCGAGAGCAGCTACGTGTTCGAGGTGGGCTCGGCGGGGCTGGAGCGCCAGCTGAAGCGGCCGGGGGATTTTGCGCAGTTCATGGGCAGCCCCGTGCTGGTGAAAACGTACCAGCCCAAGGACGGGCGCAAGGAGTTCGCCGGGACCCTGGCTGGCTATGAAGACGGCGCGGTGCTGCTGGACATGGGCGGCGAGACGGTGCGCTTTGAGAAGAACGAGACGGCGCTGGTGCGCCTGCGGGTGGAATTCTGAGACAACACGACTTGAGATAGAAGGAGAAACGACCATGAAATGTGACGAGATCTTTGCGGCGCTGGCTATGCTGGAAAAGGAACGGGGCATTCCCCAGAGCTTTATGATGGGCAAGATCATCCAGGCGCTGACCACCGCCTATAAGCGCGACCACGAGGGCGTGGAGTATGTGGTGGTGGACGTGGATGAGGAGAAGAAGGACCTGAAAATGTACGTCCAGAAGGAGATCGTGGAGGAGGTGGAGAACCCCGCCAGCCAGATCTCGCTGGAGGAGGCCAAGCGCATCTCCGCCAAAAACGAGCTGGGCGGCATGGTGAACTTCCCGGTGGAGTCCGTGGAATTCGGCCGCATCGCCGCCGGCAACGGCAAGCAGGTCATCATCCAGGGCCTGCGGGAGGCCGAGCACGGCATGATCTATGACGAGTGGGGCAGCAAGCAGCATGAGATCCTCACCGGCACCGTCAGCCGCATCGACCCCCGGAACGGCAACGTGATCCTGCGGATCGGCAGCGGCAGCGAGGCCACGGAGGCTGTGCTGACCATGAACGAGCAGGTGCCCGGCGAGGAGCTGCACGAGGGGCAGATGGTGAAGGTGTATCTGGTGGAGGTGCGCCGCAGCACGCGCGGGCCGCAGGTGATGATCTCCCGCACCCACCCCGGTCTGGTGAAGCGGCTGTTTGAGCTGGAGGTGCCGGAGATCTACGACGGCACCGTGGAGGTGCGGTCCATCGCCCGGGAGGCGGGCAACCGCACGAAGATCGCCGTGTGGTCCGAGGACCCCAACGTGGACGCCATCGGCGCGTGCGTGGGCCCCAGAGGCCAGCGTGTGAACGCCATCGTGGACGAGCTGCGGGGCGAGAAGATCGACATTGTGAAGTACAGCGAGGACCCGGCGGAGTTTATCGCCGCGGCGCTGGCGCCGGCGGACGTGGTCAGCGTGCAGCTGGCCGACGAGGGCAAGGCCTGCCGCGTGACGGTGCCCGCAGACCAGCTGAGTCTGGCCATCGGCAAGGAGGGGCAGAACGCCCGTCTGGCCGCGCGGCTGACCGGCTATAAGATCGACATCAAAGCGGCCAACGCGGAGTAAGCGGCGGCTGCGGAAAGGAACGGCAGCGATGCAGAAGACCCGTAAGATACCCCAGCGGCAATGTGTGGGCTGCCGGGAAATGAAAGACAAAAAGGCGCTGCTGCGTATCGTGAAGACCCCGGAGGGGGAGATACTGCTGGACAGCACCGGAAAGAGATCCGGCCGGGGCGCGTATGTGTGCCCGGACCCGGAGTGCCTGAAAAAAGCACGGAAAAGCCGTGCGCTGGAGCGCGCCTTCGACACCGCCATACCGGCGGAGGTGTACGACGCGCTGGAAGGGCAGATGGTGGCACTGTGACAGAGCATTTGTTATCCACTTTGGGTCTGGCGCTGCGCGCCGGTGCGGTGGCCGTGGGCGAGGAGCCCGTAGGCGCGGCGGCACGGGCCAAGAAGGCCAGGGTCATCTTTACGGCGCGGGACGCGGCGGCATCCTCGGTGCGGCGGGCGTACAGCTTCGGCCGGGCAGGCAGCTGTCTGTGCCTGCCCTTCCCGGCGGACAAGGAGGATTTCGGCCGGGCGCTGGGCCGGACCAGCGTGGCCATGTGCGCGGTGACGGACATCGGGTTCGCCCAGTCGCTGGTGAAAAAGCTGGCGGCGGCGGAGCCGGAGATCTACGGCGCGGCGGCGGAGGCGCTGGACCTGAAGGCCAAGCGGGCAAGGGAACGGAAGGAAGAGCAATTACAGCACGAGAAGAACCTGCGGCAGGGCAGGCACCGCGTTCACGGCGGCAAGCCGCCGGAGCCGCCCCACGCGCCTCCGGAGCCTCCGGCACCGGAGCACAGGCCCCCCGCGCCGGAACACCGGCGTCCGCCGCGGCGGGAGTATCCGGAGGGACGCCCCGACCGGGTCTATAAGGAACGGAGCGGCCGCCCGCCCAGGGATAAACGGCCGGCGAAGAAGGAGGCCCCCGGCGCACGGTATGAAAACGCGCGGCCGGTAAAGAAGGGCAAGGGAAGCCGGAAAACGACCGGCAGATAACAGGAACACAGCGCGCCGTGAGCGCGGCGCGAGCAACTGAGATGGAGGTGGCTTTATTTGGGTAGTATCGCTAACAAATACAGAGTGCATGAGGTGGCCAAGGACTTCGGCGTGTCCACGAAGGAGATCACGGAGATCCTGACCAAGTACGCCGAAACGCCCAAAAATCATATGCAGGTGCTGGAGGACCGGGAGCTGAGCCTGATCTTTGAGTATCTGACCCAGCACAACCCGGTGAGCAGCATCGCGGTGATCTTCGCCGAGGGCGCCAAACCTGAGGAGAAGAAGGCGGAGAAGCCCGCCGCCAAGCCGGCGCAGAACACATCCGCGCCGACACAGGGTCAGGGCCAGGGCGGCAAGCCCCAGCAGGGCGGCGCGCCCAAGGCGGAGCAGCCCAAGCAGCCCATGTCCCGCGTGCCCCAGCGGCAGGTGGTGGACACCCGCAAGGCCACCAACGTCAATCTGGACAAGTACGACGAGAAATTGCAGGATATGGCCGACGCCCGCAGCAGCGGCAAGCGGGACCAGCAGGCCCCCCAGGGCAAGGAGAAGTTCCGCAGCAATAAGCAGCGGCGGGACAATAACTTCGCCAGCAACAAGCGCAAGCAGGAGGAGGCCGACCGGCTGCGGAAGCTGCGGCTGGAGGTCATCAAGAAGACCCCTGTGACCGTGCAGATCCCCGACGAGATCAGCGTGGGCGAGCTGGCCAGCCGGATGAAGAAGACCGGCGCGGAGGTGGTCAAGTGCCTGATGAAGAACGGCGTGATGGCCTCCCTGAGCCAGATGATCGACTTCGACACCGCCGCCATCATCGCCGAGGAGATGGGCTGCAAGGTAGAGAAGGAAGTCGTCGTCACCATCGAGGAGCGCCTGATCGACGACCATCAGGACAAGGATGAGGACCTGGTGCCCCGGGCACCCGTGGTGGTGGTCATGGGCCACGTAGACCACGGCAAGACCAGCCTGCTGGACTATATCCGCAACGCCCATGTGGCCAGCGGCGAGGCCGGCGGCATCACCCAGCACATCGGCGCCTATCAGGTGCAGATCAATGGCAAGCCCATCACATTTCTGGATACCCCCGGCCATGAGGCCTTTACCTCCATGCGCGCCCGCGGCGCCATGGTGACGGATATCGCCATTCTGGTGGTGGCCGCCGAGGACGGCATCATGCCCCAGACGGTGGAGTCCATCAACCACGCCAAGGCCGCCGGTATCCCCATTATCGTGGCCATCAACAAGATGGATAAGCCCGAGGCCAACCCCGAGCGCATCAAGCAGCAGCTGACCGAGTACGGCCTGGTGTGCGAGGAGTGGGGCGGCGACACCATCGTGTGCCCCATCTCCGCCAAGACCGGCATGGGCGTGGATAATCTGCTGGAGATGCTGACGCTGACCGCCGAGGTGGGCGAGCTGAAGGCCAACCCCAACCGCGCGGCGCAGGGCACCGTGATCGAGGCCCGTCTGGACAAGGGCCGCGGCCCCGTGGCCACGCTGCTGGTACAGAACGGCACGCTGCATCAGGGCGACATCATCATCGCCGGTACCTCTGTGGGCCGCGTGCGTGCCATGGTCAGTGACAAGGGCCAGCGCATCACCGAGGCCGGACCCAGCGTGCCCGTGGAGATCACGGGTCTGAGCGAGGCACCCTCCGCCGGCGCTACCTTCAACGCCGTGGCCGACGAAAAGCTGGCCCGCGAGCTGGTGGAGCAGCGCAAGGCCGAGGAGAAGGCCAAGGCCAACGCCCCTGTGA
>ERZ826016.650-NODE-650-length-40981-cov-4.136002_pt1 | contig 40981 bp, 26 predicted proteins | sample MGYA00519872_ERZ826016 | MGnify/ENA primary metagenome ERZ826016 (study PRJEB31778, sample SAMEA3449218) | human gut metagenome | biome: human gut; feature: human-associated habitat; material: faeces | place: United Kingdom | collected 2010/2012 ... | reverse complement strand
GGGACTGGTCTCATCAAAGTGGGGCTTCAAGTCTCAGAATGCCTGGCTGTTAACAGAATAGATTTCTGACGAGTGACAAAAATTCCCGCCATCACCATGACACAAAATTAATAGCATAGTGATCTCCCCACGGCTTCACGCGTTTCAAAAGTGGATGTTTAATCCAAATGTCAGGCACTGTCTCACGTGTCCCCTTTTTTTGTCATAAATAACCCCTTCGACTTCGAAAAAGAGGTCCTTATCAACTGGGACGGAATAAGTCATGCGGTAGTTTTCTTTGAAACCTCAGTAGTCGCCACAAAGCCTATGGAGACGCCTCATGGATAAACATTGTGTGCTTAAAACCTTATGAGGTATCAGTTTTTAAAGATCATTCTTATTTTTAGATCACAATCCGTTTACAGCTACCGTTTAGCTTTTAAATCGCCCATCAAATCGCGCGCTTAGTTCCTTTGACTATCGGTAAATCACATCAAACTCGTGCATTGACATACTTTAAAGCCACCCGCTCTTTATATTGGTAGGTACAATACTTTCTGCTGATTCTCAATTTGAATGAACAGCCCTCACAAAAAGCCTCAAACAAACCAGGACCCCCACATGTCGACCACAGACCAACAGCGTGTTGCGATCAACAGTCTCTTTAGCTTTGTTGAAGAAGTAACAAGCCTTAGACAGGCCGTGACCAAAAATCTCACACAAGCAAGTTGGATGCTTGATCTTGAAGAACTCAATCATGCGTTGCCTGGTCTCAAAGTAGGTGATCCGTCGTCAAGCGATCCAGATCTAATCTGTCGTATTGAAAAGCTCGACTTATTGCCCTGCCCGCCGCTACCTGAATCCCTTTTGGATTATGTTGTAGGAACGTGGCGTGATCCGAACTGGGAAGAAACCTGGTTACCATTTCCGGGTGAAGTGGAAGCCGCTTTAGAGGCTGAAGACCCTGAGGCTACGCGTCCTGTTGACGCCTTAAACGACAGTATTCGTGACGCTCAAAAGGCGCTATGTGCCACACTCAATGCCGTGCGTGAAGAATGGCGCCTTGAACGTCAAGCGTGGCTCGAAGCACGCGCCCCGATTCTTGCCAACAATCGACTCTTTGACCGATTCCAAACCATGCGTGACTTGGTCTTAGAGTCGAACTTGCGTTATGAATGTGTCTTAGGCAACTATCGCTTTATTTCGGACTCGACCAAAACGCAAAATCCCAATGCGGCGCACTACCCACTCTTGGTGCAGCCGTTGAGCGTTGAATTAACCTCAAGCCGCCGTAATCTGCCGACCTTAGAAATTCGTCGCAATCCCGATGAAGCCGTTCGCTTTTTGACTGAGGTTTTAAAGCCCTTTGCTGATGATGGGATCCAGCTTGATGCGACACAAACAGTCGATGCGTACTTAGAGGAAGAAGGGCACGATGTGCCGTTAATTGGTAACGCGACGCTCGAGCACCACCTTCAGACGATGGCCGTGCGATTACACCCAAGTGCGCGTTGGCGTGAAGCGGATGCCGCACCGGAAGCACCAGACTCTGACGTGAAATTCCGCGTTGTACCGCGTCCGTTACTCTTAGTACAGTTGCGTCCAAGCGGCGTTCGTGAAGCCATTCGTAGCATTCGTGAAGAAATTGCCCGTACTGGTGACGTCCCAGAGCACCTCAAAGAAATTGTGTGCCCTGATGTCTACCCAACAAGCGCACCTGACATTGATCCTACGCCCACATTAGAAGCCAAACTCGCTGCGACGGCCGGTGAAGATGATGAGATTTTGCTCACAAAGCCCGCCAATAGCGAACAGCTTGCCATCGCTCGTGAGATTGAACGTAATAACGTTGTGCTCGTGCAAGGCCCTCCGGGGACTGGTAAAACGCATACCATTGCCAACTTATTGGGGCACTTTTTGGCGCAAGGCAAACGCGTCCTTGTGACGAGCCACACGGCGAAAGCGTTGACCGTTCTCAAAGCCAAACTACCTCGAGAAATTCAGCCCCTTTGCGTCACGATGATTGGTGACCGCAAAGACCTTGAGCGCACCACGTCCGCCTTGACGACGCGCCTCAACACCATGAATACGACGGACTTAGAAGCACGCATTCAAGTCCTCACTGACGATCGTCAGCGCTTAAACGAAGCCTTACGAGACCGACGTCAGCGTATTTATGCGCAGCGTCTACGTGAACGCGAAACCATTGCGTACCAAGGCGAATCTTTGTCACTCACAGAAATCGCCTCGATCCTTCGTGACGAAGAAGCGCTCTCAAGCCTTATCCCTGGCGAAGTGCTTGCAGGCCCCTTGCCTTTGACACCCGACGAACTCGTCACGCTTTATCGCACGAACGGTCGTTGGCCAGCAGACATTTCTCACGATCTGGTTGAACCTTTGCCTGATCCCGCTCAACTTCCCGATGCGGACACGATGCGCGAAATGTATGCCCGCCACCTGGCCACCCAAGAGACGCAGTCATCCATTGCTTTAGGATTCCGTCGTGAGGCGTCGGGCGATCGTTACCTTGTTTTCACCTCGAATGGTTGCGAATGTCTCACCTGTCCCGAAGCAAAACGCGACTTATTGACTCAATCGTTAGATAGCTCAGTACTCGCCACGCTTGATGACCCGATGTGCCGCTTGGCTTTCGACATGGGACTCACAGACCCTAGCTACGTTGACGCCTTTACGCAACTCGAAGCTCAGTTAACTAAGACCGCAGAAATGGGGATTGAGGTTGACCGACTCGCCATGATCGATAACGTCACCGTGACGTTGCCAGACAACGCAGATCTCGAAGCCATCATTCGTGCAGCTGAATGGTTTAAGCAAAATGACCCAAAGGGACGTGTCGGCTTCTTTGGTCGACTCTTTAACCGTGAAGCGCGTGACGCCGATACGGCGATCGCCGCTGTGACAGTCAACGGTCGTCGTCCAGACACGACAGAAGCCTTTGATCAGCTTTTGCGTGTCGCTCGCTATCATTTAGCACGTCACGAAACCCAAGAAGCTTGGAACCGTCTTGCCGACCGTGCTCACGTTGCCCTCTTTGAGACGTACGGCGCTAATCCCGCCAAAGCGCTCATAGACCGTTATGGCACGACGTTATCGGCCGCTGCCCAATGGTGGCATCAGACGTTCTTGCCCTTTATTTCTTCCTGGCTTGAAGCTGGCATTCGTGCTGAACCCATTGAACACTTAGCCAAAGACTGGATGCGTGACACTGATCCTGCGAACGCTGCCCATCGACTAATCAAAGAAATTGTCACGCCAGTACATTCGCACGTCTATTTACAAACGGAACGCGAACAGCTACAAGCCTGGCGTCAAGACGTCAAAGATCAGCTTAACCGTGATTGTTCTCACGCTTATATTGTTGAGCAACTCTCGAATGCGATTCTGACGAATCCCGAGGCCTGGGCGAAAGGCTTAGAAACCCTCAAATCCTATCGTCAAGAACGTGAGGTTTATCGTCAACGTCAGGTCTTACTTGAAAAACTTCAAGCTATGGCCCCTGACTGGGCGATGGCTTTACGTGTAGGGCTTGAGGGCTTTACAGACACTATCCCTTCGAGTGACCTTGACGAAGCCTGGCGCTGGAAGCAACTTGAACGCCTCTACTCGCATTACACCGCCGTCGAAGTCGAAGAACTACAAGCCGATTGCACGCGTTTGTCGGCCGACCTTCGTGAATGCACTGCACAGCTTGCTGCCACCAAAGCGTGGTACGAAGTCAAAAAGCGTCTGCAGGGAACGCCCGCTCTCTCGCATCTCTCTTATCTTGCGACCTATATGAAGCGTGCTGCAGGTAAGAGTAAGAAACATGCGATCTGGCGTCGTGAAGTCAATCGCTTACTCCCCGAATGCCAGCGTGCCGTCCCCGTCTGGATCATGATGCTCCAGGATGCCCTACTCAACTTTAATAGTGCAGCCAAGTTCGACATCATTATCATTGACGAAGCAAGTCAAGCCGATATGACCGCATTGCCTATTCTTTATATGGGGCAAAAAGTTATTGTGGTGGGGGACGACAAGCAGGTCACGCCGCTTGCTATCGGGACAAACGACACTGCGGTCGATAGTCTTGCTCGCCAGTATCTTGAAGGACGCGTCAAAGAACCCAAACTCTATGACTCTCGTCTCTCGATTTATGGCCTTGTGCAGAGCATGGCCTTCCCAGCACATATGCTCGTGGAGCACTTCCGTTGCGTGCCTGAAATCATTGGGTACTCGAATCGTTTGTCTTATAACGGTTCGATTCGCCCGTTGCGTGACACATCGACCTCAAAACTTAAGCCTGCATTGATCCCGTGGCGTACCAACGGCACTTATACCGATGGCAAAACCAACGAAGAAGAAGCGCAGACCATCATTCGTCTCTTGAAGGCCATGATGGCTGATCCGCGCTATGACGGTAAAACCTTTGGTGTCATCGCTATGCGTAGCGGTCGATCAACACAGATCAATCGCATCCATCAGTTGCTGATTGAAAACTTTGACCCTCGAGAAATTGAAGCTCGTGAATTGACATGTGGTAGTTCAGCTGACTTCCAAGGCGACGAACGTGATGTGATCTTATTGTCTCTCGTTGACTCTGCTGCACCAGGCGTCATCTTGCGTAAAGAAGGCGAAGGCACTGAAGGCTCTGCTCGCAAGCGTTGGAATGTGGCTGTGAGTCGCGCCCGTGATCAGCTTTGGATTGTGCATTCCTTTGATGCCAACACCCAATTAAAGCATGACGACCTCCGTCGTACACTCTTTGACTGGGCTGCGGAAATCGAACATGGCGAACCTGATACAGAGGCCATTCGCGAAGCAGCGGATAGTGAATTTGAGGTGCGTGTAGCTGAAGAACTTATTCGCCGTGGTTATCATATTGAACAACAGCATCACGTAGGTAGCTATCGCCTTGACATGGTGGTTCGCTATGCAGGTGAAGCCGTTGCTCTTGAATGCGACGGTGAACGCTATCACGGCGAAGACCAAATCCGAAACGATATGGAACGTCAAACCGTCCTTGAACGTAACGGTTGGCGATTCATTCGACTGCGTGGTGCCGAATACTTCCGCCGTCCTGACGCTGCAATTGATCGCGTGTGTCATGACCTTGCTGAACTAGGTATCTATCCAGAAACAAGGGCCCCAATGAACACGAACGACCTTTTAGCTCGTATTCGCGAAAACATGAGTCGCCTTGAAAACGACCTGCCCCTTTTGGAACCACATGAACCGCTACCCACGCTCGAGAGTGACGCCAATCAGTCTGTGGCAACAGAAGGGACGCACTTTACGCTTGTAGAGGATCACGCCTTGACGGATGAGCAAGTCATCTCAACCGACTCCACGTCACCGGCACCCGAAGAGCAGAACGTTGTGGTGCATGCCGAAGCGGCTTTGGTGCCCCTTGAGGTCAAACATTCAGACATTACGTTAACCCCGGAACTCCGTGACCCGGTCAAAGTGTCCTTGCCGACTCTCACCGATTTAGGCGTTGATGATCCTACTGAAACACAAACAACGTCAACGGAAGTCACCTCCGAACAGGTCCTTGTCGCAGAATCCACCGATCTACACATCGAAGTAGAGCCTGCTGTCGATGAAACCACGAATACTGAAACGCCGCCAAGCTCAACAGAGCGCACGGTGGACTTCCTGATCGATGCGATCTCTGAGGCTTGTATTTCGCGTGGTCTGACGCCTAATATCACTCGTCACACTGACCGTCTGACCATTGAGGTCAAAGGGCTCACCCTCTTGCAAGCACTATTCGTCGACAATGGTTGGCGCTTTGAAATGCCATCCGTTGAAGGCATTCGTGCTCGAGGTGTGGCCAATTACACGCTCGTTCGTGAAGGCTCTTGGAAAGCTTGGGATCTCACCGATGTCGACTTTGCTAATGACAAATTCGTCAAAGACTTCGCAAGCTTTGCAGGGCGTACAGCGGAAGGCCTGAGAGCTTAAACAACAACGACGAAAAAAGAAGAGCGCGACTCCAAGGTTTGGGTCGCGCTTTTTTTTAAAGACTCGTTTAACGTCTATCCTTCCGAACATCATCCTTATGATGATCGCCATCCTCACCTTCGTCCTCTTCGTCATCATCGTGATCGTCGGAACCTTCAATCGGATCATCTCGTTGTTCTTCATCGTCCTCATCGAAGACGTCACCAAAAGGGTTAAGCTCTTCAAGCTTTTCTTGCGTATCACTCAAAAACGTCTCTACCTGTTCGATGACATCACCACCATCAGCCTCACCTGCCACAACAGGTGCCGAACACAAAGTACATAGACAAAGACTCAAAATAGAGAGACGAAAGAAATCCTTCATGGATATTTCCCTAGAAAACGATAATTTTTAAATAGTACCTTTACTTTAACCTTTTTCGCAAAAAAGAAACGGATGCCAAGCCAAAAACCTGACATCCGTTCACTTTTGGTCCCGAAACTAAAGCAAATGCTTTAGATCAAGACGGTCGATTAAAGGAGACCCTTACCGTCGCGAGACTCGGCCTTCTTGACCTTCTTCGTTTCTACTGGCACAACATCAAAGCCAACGACGCGATGACCGTTGATCTGGGTGTAGAGCCAGAGGTCCATCGAGGCACCAGCTACGGCACCCTTGGCCACATCCTTGGCATTGAACGTAAAGACCACGTCCATGAAGCCGTCCTTGTTGATGTCCTTATATTCCATCTTTTCGGCAGCGGCGAAGTTCTTCCACTGACGGGTGGAATTAAGCTGGTTGGCGCTCATACCAGCGCGGGTGGCTTCCATGTTCGCACCAAGAACTTCATGATCCTTAGAGCCTAACAAAGCAAACTGAACAGCATCGTCGCTATCAGCCTTCACAACCTTATTAAGGATTTCAACCTTCATCGGCATCAAGCGAGCGTTTTCGGCTTCCATGAGACCAAGAATATGCTGATAGGCCTTAACGTTGTAGTCATGCAAGAACTTCGTACGGGCTTCACCCTGAAGCTTGGCAGCCTTCTTCGTCACTTCAGCGCGATCAGCCATGAACTTATCTTCTTCAGCCTGAATCAAGGCAGTACGCTTCGCGAGTTCGTCGCCACGGAGATAGTCAATCGCGTTGTTGCTAGCGCTAAAGACGGCATGCGGCGCAAAGTCAGCACGGAAGTCGAACATAGCAGGCGTACCAGCGAAATGTTCCTTGGTAGCCGTCTGCGGATCCAAGAAAGCTAAACCTTCAGCAGGACCAGCGAGCGGATAAACCGGGATATAAACAGACTGGCACGGACGACCTAAGGTCTTCCAAGCTTCGGTCAATGTCGGATCCTTGGCGAGGTTATAGACGATAGAGTCGTGAGACGTCGTACGGCAGATACCTTCGGACTTGGAGTGATAGAGTTCCTGATCCTGACCGATGTAGTCTTCGTGGAGACGTAAGAGTGCGATCGCATCCTTGACACCTAACTTACGATCGATCTTGGCGCTATACGGGAACTGTTCAGGATCGTTATATTCTTTGCCCGTCAAGAACTTCCAAGCAAGCACGTTACGGTTGGCATTCCAACGTTCATGGCGAACAGATTCCTGAGCCACAACCTTACGCCAATTAAAGATCGGGTTCTTGGCATCGTGACGACCATCCTTGATGGCACGTTCAACCTGGTTGGGTTCGATGATCCAGGTGTTCTTGTCGTTCAGGTCGACCTTGTCCATCATGAAGTTGTTCGGAATGTAAACGACTTCGTCGTCCTGAATCTTGCGAGCGACCCAAGAGTTACCTTGGTGAATGGCGAGCTGCCAAGCTTCGTTAGCGTCAGCAATCGTGTAGGTGCGCCCGTCGTGGAAGTACCCAAATTCCTTCAACAACTGCGTGGCAATTTCAACACCTTCACGAGCAGAATGGGCGCGTTCAGCGACCAAACGACGGATACCGTAACCGATACCACCGTCCTTCACTTCCATGCGGTCAGCTTCAAAGATTTCACCGCACCAGTTGGTCGCAACGATCACGCCAGCGTCATTCATGAAGCCGTCAGCAAAGGAGGCGCCATCAGGCACAAAGTTCTGAGTCCAATAGAAGCCAAGCGTCTTTTCGACTTGCGGAATTTCAGCGGCGAACTTTTCGAACTTGATCATTTCGCCTTTCTTATGGGTGGCTGGCGGCACATAGTGCTGCAGATTAAAAAGACGACCACCATTGTCTTCGTTATGCGCGACGATGATGTTGCCGGTTTCAGAAACGGCTTTACCGATCACGAGCGTACTGCAAGCCTGAGCGGTACCTACAGCTGCCAAGAGCGAGGCAACAGCGATAAGAGACTTCTTAAACATCTTTAACTCCTTTGGTCAATCGTATCAACTGAGTCCCTGACGTTTTGGTCCTCTCAGAAAACTCAGCTTGGAGCGGAGTATACAGAGGGCATTGTCGTTTCTCAAGATCGGGATTCTCCGTTAGGAGCAACACGCAAGGGTTAACCTATAGGCATCAACTTAAAGTTGCCATAAACCCTAATATTCTCGTGTTCTAACGATAAGAAGCACACTGCCTTTCTTAATTGACAGCCTCAATCAGGCCATCGTTTACTTTTTGGCGGCCAACTCACGAAGGCGCTTCAGTGTCGCCTCGTACCGCATATAGGTAGGCGTATCGGGCGACATGCCTTCAAGCAGTCGCGCAACGGTATCAGCTGCCGTCTTCCAGTCTTGGTTCGCGGTAGCAGTGAGCGCCAAAAGTTCAAGCGCTCGATTGTCGCCAGGGAGCTTCTCGAGTGCCTTTTCAACGATCGGTTGCGCCTCTTTAAAGTTATCGTCTCCACCGACCGTCACCAACGTGGCGGCAAGCTCAAGCATCACTGTCGGATCGTTAGCGACTTTGGTATTGACGCGGCACGCATTGCGATAGGCCTCCAAAGCTTTGTCATAAGTCCCACTTTCGACATATCGATGTGCCAATAGCACCCAGGCACGACCATCTTTTGAATTTTTAGCAAGATAGTGTTCGATATCAGGCGTCGCCGCTTGGCCTGAGAGCACGTGTTGTGCTTTTTCGAGTTCAATGAGTTCTGGGGCACCCTTGGCGGCGTAAAACCCTACACTCAAAGCGACCATTCCAACAACAACGCAACCCAAGACAAGGGGCCGAGACACGTGACCGTTCGCAGACAGCGCAGTGGTATTCGGATCATGAAACACCGCATCATGCTCTTCGAGCATCCGACGACGAATATCGTCACTCAACTCTTGCCAACGTACTTCAGTGATAGCGCCCTTGCGTCGTTCTTCATCAAGCGCGGCCAACTGACGGCGAAAGGCCTCAACGACTTCTTCACCGTAGGCTTCATCTTCTGCTTGACGGTTATCTGCCGATTGGCCGATACGCATGAGCGACGGGATCAGCATGCCCACAGCAAGCATCAGCATGCCTAAAAGCACGAGATAAAGCAGAATTTCATCAGACATGCTAGGCATCGCTCCAATCAAAAAAAAGGTTAGAACTGTCACTATAGCTGAAAAACGGGCAAATCCGAAGGATCCGCCCGTCATCAGACTTTAAGGTGTTTCAGCTATTACTTCTTAGCACCCTTTTGCTTTTCGTCAATGGCCTTTCTGAGAAGCGCCGTTGCATCGGTTGCTGCCTTCGCAGACTTGGCGAGGCTACGAACTGCCATGTCATGGTTGTGGAAGTAAGCGCCGTTAGCTGCCGTCCAGTATTCCCAATTGATGTGGGCGGATTCGTGGAGCTTGCGAGCCTGAGCAAGCACGTCTTCAGAGACACCCACAGTCTTTGCGAGTTCGAAAGCGTTGAACATATCGTTCATGCGAGATTCAGCTTCGCGAACCTTACCGTCAAAGTGCCCCTTCATCGCATCGATCGCACCAACCATCTGCTTTTCATTCTTGTCCTTGTGGCAAGAGAGGCAGGTTTCCTTTACGTAGTGCTTCGGCGAAGTTGCCCAGTGAAGCGTATAGGTCTTACCGTTTTCGTCCTTGACTTTAGGCATATGGCAAGATGCGCAATCGGCACCCGCCTTGTCATGCTTCGAGCCAAAGTACGTTTCAGCATCAGGATGCTGCATCTTCACGAGCGTGGCGCCCGTCAAGTTGTGCTTAAAGTCACGGAAGCCCACGTCGTCGTAGTAGCTTTCGATCTGGTCGGCATTGACCCATGGGAAGAGATTCGTGAGACGGCTATCAAAGCCAACCTTTTCTCCCGTCTTCACATTCATGCCAGGGTTACAAACATATTCGACGTGACACTGAGCGCACATCAAACGAGAGTCTGGCCGATCAAGATAGGCCACCTTACGTTCGAAGCCACGCACGCCCACATTCTGAACGTCGAGCTTGGCCTGACGAGCAGCAAAGTCCTTATAGACATTTTGCTTGCCATCACGCGTCATCGCATCGATCAAAGCGTCACGCATCAAACGTGGTTTGGCGTTATGCGGATCATGACAGAAGTTGCAGTTCAGGCCGTGCTGAACATTGCGAACGACATCTACAGGATTAGAGCCACGATGGAACTTAGCACCGTCAACCTTGTCGCCCATATAGGCCCAGTCGAGCATCAAGTCCGTGGACTTACACGACCAGCACACGCCGTTAGCCGCAGCAGCAGTGCCTGGCTTATGCGCCTTTTGTTCGTTATTGTCAGGATAGTTGTCCTTCAGGATGTCCCAAGCCTTATAGGACTTACCGCCTTCGAGCGTCGTATAAAGCCAACCGTCTTTCGGTTCAAAACGGCCGCCAAACGCACGGTCGACGATAAACTGATCGATTGCCATGAAGGTATGTGCTCGTGGCAGATCATGTTCTTTTGTAAAGCCATGACCACCTAGAGCACGGTCAAAGAATGGGTCGGGTGCCGGACCGTTAGCAGCTTTTTTAGACTGGCGAGCTGGACGATCAGACGTCATGAAGGCCGACTTATATTGAGGCTCATGGCAAGCGCCACACTGCGCTGGATCCATGTTGACTTGAGGACGCTTCGTCATGTCCTTCAAATGTTCTTCAGTGCCCTTATGGCACGAAGCACAAGCGACGTCCTTATGAACAGCGCCAGCATGTTCCTTAGCGATATTCGTATGACAAGCAGCACATTGATTGGCTGCAAACGCAGGTACACTCATCGCAAAACCGACAAGCATAAGTGCCACAGAAATAGGGGTCTTTTGCATAATTAGGTCTCCTTGGGCAATCGTCAGCACAGATGCGCCAAGATCGGTGCAGACGATCCGCATGTGCCTTGCCTCAACTCAAATTTTAAGAAACCTTATGCGATTCTTAAACCTCCCAAATGGGGATGGATAGGGAAAGCCCCAGGCAAACTAAAATATTCTTATATTTCATATGGTTGCATCCTACATACCTCCTTTGAGGTAATCACTATGAGAGAGATTTACCCCCCCCTCTCTCCCTCTTGCCGTCACGTCAAGCGCCAAACACTCTTTACACCGACACAAAATCGGCAAGTCAATCCGAGGTAGAAGATCCACGCGATTGCGCCCAACCGCCCTCCCCATCTACCCACAAGGGAGTAGAACAAACCACTCGCACCAAATCACAACATTAGCTAATACACGGTCGTTTTACGCATTTACGTCACTTTTTCAATGCAATAACACACTTCACCTGAGCGTATTCCCTTATCTCTTTTGGCACCGTTTCCTCTCTCTTCATGCGTCTATTCGAAAAGAAAGACGATTTTTAAAATGCTCAATACCCCTCTGCCACTCACTAAGGCCTTGACATGAACTACTCATCCGTCATCATCACCACAAATCAGTCCTCGTTTGACCTTGTGATCAGCTCTTTGACCGCCACTGGCTTAGAGATTGCACACATCGACCGCGACAGCGCACGACTGGTTGCAGTGATTGAAGCTGAGACCACCACAAAAGAGGCAGACATCTTTAATCACATTCGCCAAACCTCCGGCGTCGTCGATGTGAGCCTCGTGAATCACTTTTTTGAAGACGAAGCGTAGCCCTCGACTCGTTAACACGCTTGGCACCTTTTGAGGAGACCCCTATGACCATCACGCCCATCAATGAAACTCGCCGTACCCTCATCAAATCCGGGCTCGCAGCAAGTGCAGCCATGACGATCGGCATTCCAGTGACCTCAGCGCAAGCACAAGCTGCCAAAAAGATCGAAGACGGCATCAGTTGGCATAAAGGCGTGTGCCGTTTCTGTGGCACTGGTTGCGGTTTACAGGTCGGTGTACGTAACGGTCGGATTGTGGCCACCAAGGGTGACCCTGATGCGCCCGTCAATCGTGGTCTCAACTGTGTGAAAGGCTACTTTAATGCCAAGATCATGTATGGCCGTGACCGTCTTACGCAACCCCTCATGCGTCGTACCAATGGCAAATTTGACAAGAACGGCAAATTTGAACCCGTATCTTGGGACGAAGCTTTTGACGAAATGGCGCGCCAGTTTAAGCGTGTTTATGCCGAAAAAGGCCCTGCTGGCGTTGCACTGGTGGGTTCTGGTCAATATACGATTCCAGAGGCTTACTGCGCCTCAAAGCTGTGGAAAGGCGGCTTTAGATCCAACAATATCGACCCGAATGCACGTCTTTGCATGGCCTCTGCCGTGGTCGGGTTTTATCAAACCTTTGGCGTAGACGAACCTGCCAACAACTATAGTGACATTGAGCTCGCCGACACAATGCTCCTTTGGGGCAATAACATGGCCGAAGCTCACCCCGTACTTTGGTCGCGTGTTGCCAACCGAAAACTCACAGCTCCCAATACGAAGATCATCAATCTGACGACGTATCGCAACATGAGTTCAGATCTGTCCGATGAAACGATCATCTTGAAGCCTAATGGCGATCTGGCCGTCGCGAACTATCTCATTCGCGAATTGATCGAGCGTGGCGTCATCAACCAGGCGTTTATTGAAAAGCACTGCATCTTTACGGCCGGTGTCACCGATATTGGTTATGGCTTACGCAACACCGACAAGTATGCATATCCGGCCGAACGTGATGTCCTTGAAAAGCAAAAGCGCATCCGTTTGAGTGAAGCCGAAGGGATTGCCATGGGACTCAAGGCTGGCACTGAAGTTGAACAAAAGAATTCGGGCGCAAGCGCAGGCAAACACTGGCAAATCGAATTTGAAGCCTTTAAAAAAGGCGTTGCGCCCTACACGCTTGACTTCGTCGCACCGCTTGTTAAAGGCGACATGGACGAATCGTTGGCGTCCTTTAAGGCGCGTTTAGTGCGTCTTGCTGACCTAATCTGCGACACGAAGCGTAACCTTCTGAGCTTCTGGTGCATGGGCTTTAATCAGCATCAGCGTGGCGTTTGGGTTAACGAACTCGTGTATTCGATCCACTTATTATTAGGCAAGCACGGGCTCCCGGGTAATGGCGCTTTCTCGCTCACAGGACAGCCCTCAGCTTGTGGTTCCGCACGCGAAGTGGGCACCTTCTGCCATCGCTTGCCCTCGGACATGTTGGTTGCCAATCCAGATCACCGCAAAAAGACTGAAACGCTTTGGCAAATTCCTGCAGGCACCTTGAACCCGAAGGTCGGTGCCTCGGTCATGGAAATCATGCGCGGACTTGAAGACGGCAGTATTAACTTCATGTGGACGCAAGTGGTCAACATCCTACAGTCGACACCTAACAACACGCACTGGGTCAAAGCCGCTCGTGATCCGAAGAACTTCGTGGTGGTCTCTGACGTCTATCCGACTTATTCGGCCAAAGCGGCTGACCTCATTTTGCCTGCTGCCATGCACTTCGAAAAATGGGGGCTATATGGCAACGCTGAACGTCGCACACAAGGTTGGCATCAGTTAGTCAAAGCCCCAGGCGAAGCTCGTACGGACGTTTGGATGATGATGGAATTTGCACGACGCTTCACAGTCGACGAACTCTATCGCGAACAAACGCTCAAAGGCGTGCCTGGCGACAAGTTGCCCGACGTCCGTGAAGGCGCGACGGCCTTAGGTTATAAGCCAGAAACCACGCTCTTTGACGTCCTCTTTGCACCTAACGAAAAGCGTCAAGCCGTTTGGCCTGATCCACTTTATCAGACTGAATTGAACGCGACAGGTGAGGCACTCAAGCTCGCCTATTTCCCCGAAAAAGCGCTCTTTAATGAGTACCGTCAATTTACGCTCGGTAACGGTCATGACCTTGCTGATTTCGACACCTATATGCGTGACGACGTTCGAGGGCTTTTGTGGCCTGTCGTCAACGGACGAGAAACACTTTATCGCTTCAACGTTGATTACGACCCATACGCCAAACCTGACAACCTTTTCTATGGCAAGCTGATGAAACCAGTGGCTAAGGGTGACCTTTACGGCGTGACCGATCCCAAAGCAGTAGCGCATCCAGGCACCGCCAAGATCTTCTTCCGTCCATACATGGATCCGGTTGAAGTACCTGATGCTAACTATGACCTCTGGCTTTGCACGGGTCGCATCCTTGAACATTGGCACACAGGCTCGATGACGCGTCGTGTACCAGAACTCGATCGTGCTGCACCAACGGCCGTGCTATACATGAATCCGTATGATGCAGAACAGCGTGGCATTCTTCGTGGCAACTCGGTGCGTGTCACCAGTCGCCATGGCGAATGTACAGCCATTGTCGAAACCAAGGTTCGTAACATCATGCCGCGCGGTATGACTTGGCTTGCCTTCTTCGACGAAAAAGTCATGGCCAATGCCGTCACGATAGACGCCATGGATCCGATCTCTCTTGAGCCCGACTTCAAGAAGACCGCAGTCAAAGTCGTCAAGGCCTAACGGGAGTGCCTCATGGGCAAGGATCTCAAATCCTCACGCCGAGCCTTTCTCACGAAAGCCTGCGAAATTTCTGCCGCTGGCTTCGTGACTGCTTTCGCATGGGGGTCACTCTCTTTAAGGGACACCCATGCGAAGTGGACGCCACGGCCTCCTGGCGCCGTTGAAGGTAATGACTTTCTGGCACTTTGTTCGCGTTGCGGACAGTGCGTGACAGCCTGTCCCTACCATACGCTCAAGCTCGCAGGTCCCTTTGACCCGGCGCCTGGCGGTACGCCCTTTTTTGTCCCCGAAGACATCCCGTGTTACATGTGCCGTGACATTCCGTGCGTCAAGGTGTGCCCGACGGGGGCCTTGTCGCCCACGCTCACCAACATTTCGGACGCACGGATGGGCATTGCCGTCCTAGACCCTGCGTCATGCCTATCGCACCAAGGGTTACGCTGCGAAGTGTGTTTTCGTGCGTGTCCCGAAGAGGATCGCGCCCTCACGATTGAATTGCATCCACGCGGCCTTTCACGCCACGCGATGTTTATTCCGGTCGTTCATCCTGAACACTGCACAGGTTGCGGCTTATGCACGAAGAGTTGCCCAACGGACGTGCCTGCCATTCGGATTGTTGACCGTAAAGCGGTCCTTGGTGAAATCGGTAGCCACTATCGACTCGGTTGGCTGTCTGAGGACGATCCTAAAAACATTCGTCTTAGCGAACCTAAAGAGTCCTCAACTACAGATGCCACACCGAGCGACACGCCTGACGGCCTTGACTATCTCAACGGAGGCCTCTGATGAAACGCTTCCACCAAATGCGCTATACGCTACTACGTCGAGCGGTTCAACTCACGGTGCTTTTGCTCTTTGTAGGCACTGCCCGTTGGGGTTGGACCATGGCGAGCGCACCGTTACTCGACGGTACGCTATCGGCTTCGAAGTTCGCGGGAATCATCCCGCTCACAGATCCGTTAGCGACCCTTGAGCGGCTCGCAGCTGGCCACTTACCGACAGTGACTGCGGGGCTTGGCGCACTGATCGTCGTGATGCTCTATGGACTTTTAGGCGCTCGCACCTTTTGCGGTTGGATTTGTCCGATGAATATGGTGACCGAGACCGCAAGTTGGGTTCGCACCAAACTCGGACTCAAAGCAGATGTCGTGAGACTTTCTCGTCATGTGCGCTATGGCCTTCTCATCGCTGCACTTCTTTTGAGTGCAGCCACGGGCACGGCAGCGTTTGAAGTCGTGAGTCCACAAGCCTGGCTTTGGCGTGATCTGATCTTTGGCACGGGCCTCGCGGCCTTGAGTGTGGCTTCAGCTATTTTTTCGCTTGATCTTGCGCTCATGAAGCACGGTTGGTGCGGTCACTTGTGTCCCTTAGGCGCCTTTTGGTCACTCGTTGGTCGATTGTCGCCCAAACCCCTCGTTCAGATTCATTTTGACGATCAAGCGTGCACGCGGTGTGGCGACTGTCTACATGTCTGCCCAGAACCACAAGTCATTCGCTTTGTCGACCTTGCCAAGACTGGACGTATACCTTCAGGTGACTGCATAAATTGCGGTCACTGTATTGCAGTTTGCCCAGACCAAGCCTTGACCTTTAAGGGGCTTGGCCAACCCAAAAAACAATCCATTAACCACCAATTCAACGCACAAACAAACCCAGATTCAGGAGTTAACCATCATGCTTAAATACACACCTTTATTCGTATCGCTCGCGCTTTTTGGCGGCGTTGCGCAAGCTACTGACAACGACATCATTGGTGCACCGAGCACTATTCCACATCCAATTGACAGTTATTTACCGATTAAAGCGGATGTCAACAATTGCTTGATGTGCCACAAACAGGCAACGTCAGACGATCGTAAGGCAGGCGAAATCCCGTTAACACACATCAAGGAAGGCAAGGTCACAGGTGACCGTTGGAACTGTACACTCTGCCACGCGCCCTCGACACCCGCAGAAACAAAGAGCCAACCAGCCAAGTAACCTAATAACAACAGTAGCCCCTCGGCAACAAAGCAAGGAGGCCGTCGAAAGACGGCCTCTTTGCATTTGACTTCTCTAAAGCTGAGTGTTTTCGTTTAATGTGCTTCTTTTTGCTGAGCTGCCCACACCGCCGCTTCGACACGACTACGGCAACCAAGTTTCTTGAGAATGTGCTTAACGTGTCCTTTGACCGTACCCTCAGAAATATCGAGCTGACGCGCAATGACTTTGTTGGTACAACCCTTGGCAATCAATTCAAGCACATCACCCTCTCGCCCAGTGAGCACAGGTCTATCTTGTACGACTGAACGCATTTTGGCGCGAAGCGACGTCGTCAAAAACGCCATCATCGATGCATCGACAATGATCTGACCTTCAAGCGTCTGACGAATGCTCTTTAAAAAGTCTTCGGGCTCCATATCTTTTAAAAAATATCCGTCGGCACCTGCTTGAATACAGGCCGTCAAGTCCTTGCCCGAATCACTGACCGTCAGAATCACGATCCGTCGAGACGGATCCTCTTCTTTTAAGGTAGAGAGGATTTCAACACCCGAACTCCCTTTCATGTTGAGATCCAATATCGTGAGATCTGGTTCAAACCGTCGAACAAGATCAAGCGCCTCTTCACGGGTGCCCGCCTCACCCACCACCTCAATGGAGGGCTCTAAATCCAGTAATTCATGAACACCACGCCTAAAAAGCGGATGGTCATCAACAATGACGACAGTGTAATGGTCCTTGAAGGTCATGACGGGATTTCCTTTGATTGCGGATACATGACTATTTTAACGATTACGCCTCTCTTTCGGGCACTGTCAGTGTGACACACGTTCCTTTTTCGTGACCAGGCACCACTGAAAGCATCCCATGAAGCGCCTCTGCACGCTCACGCATAATCGAGAGGCCAAAGTGCTTATACTTTTGCGGCGTTGCTACGATACCTATGCCATCATCTTCAATTGTCAATACGAAGCCGCCTTCAGCGCTACGCCTCATGCGTACAGTCACAAGCGTCGCCCGCGCATGCTTTTCAATATTAATCAACGCTTCTCTCAAAATATGAATGACATGGATTTGCTCGTTTGGGCTCAATTCAATCCCTAATAGCTCATTCATCACTGTGGTGGCAATACCAGTACGATTGCGGAATTCCTCAACGGTTTCGTCCACGGCACCATTGAGCCCTGAACTATTGATCTGCAAACGGAAGGTCGTGAGCACTTCGCGAAGCTGACGATAGGCGGTCGCAATCCCGTCAGACAATTCGCTCACCGTCTCAAGCACTTTATTCTTGGCCTCTTCTCGTTCCACAAAGACCTTGAGTCGGTGAATCTGGATGCGAGAGTAAGATAAAGACTGTGCAATCGAATCATGGAGTTCTCGAGCAATTGTGGAGCGTTCTTCTAACACCGCCAACCGTCGGTCGTCAGCCTGCCTAAAACTCCGTTCGATGCCACGACCCACAGTCTGTGCCATGGCCTGAGCAAGGTCGCGTTGCCAATCCTCAGGGGTTTCTTTAAAAGTCACGTCCAAAAAACCCGTTCGAGCTTTATCGGTCGAGAGCAAAAAGTGTTCGCACAAGGGCGCGACAAAGAGATCCGTACTCACGTTATCGTTTAACGCGTACTGTGCAAGGACATAGTCTTTATCACCCTGACCTACTCGAATACGTACCGCCGCCGCGCCTAATTGCTGAGCCGCCTCAGAAAGTAATCCATCGAGCGCGTGGCGTTCAGACAAATTGCGCCAGGTCACCGCTTGAGCGACACGGCTCAAAAACTGCAAACCCGCATTACGGCGATTAAGGTCTTGCGTTTTACGAGCGACCTCATTTTCAAGGTTGCCATATAAGCGCCCTAATTCGTCAACCATGAAGTTAAAACTCGCGCTTAACCGACCAATTTCATTGGGCGCTGGCGCCTTCGTACGAACTGAAAAATCCCCCTGACGTACCGCATCCGCAGCGCGACCGATCTCGAGAAGCGGCTTAAAAATACTTCGTTGCATCATCAGGAGCATCACCAAACTCACGGCAATGGCTCCTAAAAGAATCGCCGTCAAAATGGTTTGTAAGAGCGCCAATCGATCATTCAGGCTATTTTCGAGTGTCTGAACGAAACGATCCACGTCTTCAACGAAGACTGGAATTTCTTCGGTAAACTGACGTCTCGCCTGTAAGTTATCGATACTCGCCTCAGCCAATGGACGTACGCTGGTTTCAAAACGATCCTTGAGAGCGTGATACTCAGCCATCGCTTCATACGGAACACCCTTCAGGAGTCCTGGACTCATCAACTTCGCGCCAAATTCATCCAACGCGCCCAATGTCTTTTCTTTACGCTGATCATAAGACGTAAATGGATCAGCCACAGCCAAAGCGAGCTTATAGCTCTGCATACGCATGCTACCAGAAACGTTGATTGCGCCACCCGACCCGGTCGACTGTTCAGTGAGCACTAAAGCTGGCGTAGCAGCCAACACCGCCAACACACTGATCACCAGCAATGCGACGAGGTTTTGTCGGACAATCGATGCGCGAAGCCAATGAATAAACCGCATGGACAAACTTCCTTCAAAAAACGGGATCGCAGTGCGTGAGAAAAACTGACAAAAAGAAAGCCTGCTGTGCTCTGACCAACCGTTTGCAGGATGGCTCGAGCATCAACAGGCTCTTGACGTTCGATTAACTAGACCGATCGATTACTTAGCCGCAACCGGTTCGGCCTTTGCTTCAGGCTTTGCTTCGCCCTTAGCCTTAGCTAATTCAGCATCAGCAGCGGCATAGTCGTGACCAGCCTTCGGATGGCAAGCTAAGCAATCCATTGGCTTCTTCGGATCCTTATCGAGGTTCTGGTGCAACTTAGCAATGAAAGGCTTCTTGGGGTTATGCATGCTAGAGATATCATGGCAACCACGGCAAGCAGAGAAGTTACGTTCAATCATCTGCTTATGAACGGCTTCGCTCATTTCCTTACGCTTTTCGAGTTGCTTTTCAGGCGTGCTCAAAGAACCCTGAATTTCGCCGATCAAGGAATTCGTACCTGCTCTTGCCTTATCAAGCAACAACATCGTGTAGTCGACCGGACCCACGTGCGGGTTAGAGTGATTCAACAAATGGCAGTCCGAACAACCCGCCGTTGCGCCAGACGCCGTCTGGAAATGCTGGCCTTTCTTATAAGCGGCGTATGTTAAATCCATCGAGTGACAAAATTCGCCACAGAACTTATTCGTGCCAGCCCAGTGCACAACGCTCGTGAGCGAACCAACAAACACGATGCCGATAGCTACACCGATCAGCAGAATGCCTGCAATATACCATTTGGAATTCTTACCCATTTTGAGACCTTTTTGGTTATGTTGATCAAACCGACTGATGTGCGTTTTATAGAGAGTCGATCGGTCAACTGTTATAACGTGGTAGTGTCGATTCAAACCCTAGGGGCGGATATGTATCGACATCAACAACTTTCTTAAAAATTGCTGATCTGCTGATTATAACGCCAACAAGAAGAAATGAAAATAATTGTTACGCTAGGGGTCTCCCTTAGTTGACTGATACAAAGCGATTGGATTATGAACGCTTTATCACAAACCGTCGTACTGAATAGACACTTCTCAGAAGCCAGCAGGCCACTTTTTTCATAAGCTTCCAAATGGGATCCGATCGTCCATAAAGCAACTTTTCTCTCTGACAGAGACAATTGCGCCATCACGCCATCTACGTTTTGTTACGAATCAACATGAGGCCCTTCTTCTAAGCCATCAAAAATACAAACCCGAAGAGTTATCGTTATGGCTTGAAGTCTATTTAGGTCGACCGCATCACGCAGTTATGTCTTTTTTTTCAAACTATGCTCTCGGTCAAGCACTAGTATTTAAGCGTTTATCACGGCCTTATTCTTCACTTTTCACATAACACAACGTGTCATTTTGACGAATCTTTACGTTCAAATCACTAAAGTTTTGGTACAATTCTGAACAGCCGTTCAGGATTGAACACTTTTTCTTTCTCCTGAAGACTCGACATTTAAAAATCAATCACTTGGACAAACAAAGGTACATTGACATGATGTCAACGCGTAAAACCATAACCATAGCGCTCATGTGTGCTTTAGCCTCGACAGCTATGCTGACGGGTTGCAAAGACGATGCCGCAAATAGCCAGGCTGCCGCTCAGCACCAAATGCCTCCCACGGAAATTATGTACGTGACGGCCAAGACCGGTGACCACATGCTCGAAACGGTCCTTTCGGGTCGCACCAGCGCCTTTTATGAAGCTGAAGTCCGTCCGCAGGTCAACGGCATTTTGCAAAAGAAACTTTTTAAGGATGGCGCCGAAGTTAAAGTGGGCGAACAGCTCTATCAAATTGACGATGCCCCCTATTTAGCTGCCATTAAGTCCGCAGAAGCGACGGTTGCTCAGGCTCAGGCTGCTCTATCTAAGGCCGCAGCTGATGCCAAGCGTTCGACCGAACTTTTGAAGGTCAACGCCGTGTCTAAGCAGTCTGACGACGCCGCTCAGGCCGCTTTGAAGTCTGCTCGCGCCAACCTACAGGCTGCGAAGGCTCAGTTAACGAACGCCAAGATCAACCTCACTTACACGAAGGTGCTCTCCCCGATCACGGGTCGCATCTCTCGCTCCGAGTTCACCGAAGGTGCTTTGATGAGCGCCTATCAGACGCAGCCCCTGACGCGCGTTCAGCAGCTCGACCCGATCTATGTTGACGTCACGCAAACAGCCGACGACTTGATTCGTATTCGCCGTGACATCGCGTCGGGTGCTTTGAAGACCGATGCCGATGGCAATGCCCGTGTTGTGTTGAAGTATGACGATGGTACGACCTACGCCCACGAAGGTCGCTTGACCTTTACGGACGTCACCGTGAACGAATCGACCGGTACCGTCAACCTTCGCGCCATCTTCCCGAACCCTGACAAGGTTCTCTTGCCGGGTCTTTATGTTCGTGCACAGTTGATCGAAGGGATTCGTCCTGACAGCATCGTCATTCCGATGCAGTGCGTTATGCGTGACGCCAAGGGTGATGCCACCGTCTATGTCGTGAACGCCGAAAACAAGATCGAAGTTCGTCCGATCGTCGCGACGCGTACCATTGGTTCGTCTTGGCTTGTTGACTCTGGCCTGAAAAATGGCGACCGTATCGTCTTCCAGGGTTTCCAGCGCATTCACCCAGGTGCAGTCGTGAACCCCAAGGAAGCTGATCCAGCCACAATGATTACCAAGACTGGTAAGCCTGTCTTCTAATCGAGCGAGGGTGCAATATGTTCTCACGCTTCTTTATTGAAAGACCAGTCTTCTCGTGGGTGATCGCCATTGTGATCATGCTTACGGGTATTCTGGCCATTCTTGGTCTGCCAATTAGCCAGTTCCCACAGATCGCGCCTCCCCAGGTCGCTATTTCTGCAACCTACCCTGGCGCTTCGGCTCAGACGATTGAAAATACAGTTACCCAGATTATTGAACAAAACCTGACGGGTCTTGACGGCTATCTTTATATGTCGTCCACTTCTGACTCCACGGGTCGCGTGTCTATCACGGTGACCTTTGAAGCCGGTACCGACCCCGACATGGCTCAAGTGCAGGTTCAGAACAAGATTCAGACTGCCTTGACCACGTTGCCGCAGGTTGTTCAGCAATTAGGTGTGACCATTCAAAAGACGTCGGCGAACTTCTTGATGGTTGTGGGCTTTATTAGTAAAGACCGCAGCATGAACGCCACCGACCTTGGTGACTACCTCGTTGCTCACGTGCAGGAACCCCTTGCGCGTGTTCAGGGTGTGGGTGAAGCCCAGGTGTTCGGTTCTGAATACGCCATGCGTATTTGGCTCGACCCGAATAAGCTCGTCAAATATAAGCTCAACCCGTCTGACGTGACGGCTGCGGTCTCTGCTCAAAACGCACAGGTTTCTGCGGGTGGTATCGCTCAGCAACCGACAGATGGTAAACAAGAATTTACGGCCACGATTTCGGCTGCTAGCCTTTTGCAAACGCCTGAACAGTTCCGCAATATTCTTGTGAAAACCACTGAAGATGGTGCCAAGGTTTACTTGCGTGACGTCGCTGAAGTGAAGGTTGGCCAGTCGGACTACAATGCCATCGCTAGCTACAACGGCTACCCTGCTTCTGGTATGGCTATTAAGCTTGCTGCAGGTGCTAACGCCATCGCTACGCAAAAGGCTGTCCTTGCTCGTGTCGAAGAGTTGAAGAGCAGCTTCCCTGAAGGCATGGAAGTGGTGATCCCGTTTGATACGACACCCTTCGTCGCCGCCGCTTTGAAGTCTGTGATCAAGACCCTCTTTGAAGCCATCATCCTCGTTGTTGTGGTGATGTACCTCTTCTTGCAGAACTTCCGTGCAACATTGATTCCGACCATTGCAGTGCCAGTCGTCTTGTTAGGGACCTTTGGTGCTTTGGCTGTGGCTGGCTTCTCGATCAACATGCTGACGATGTTCGCCATGGTGCTCGCTATCGGGCTTTTGGTGGACGACGCCATTGTGGTGGTCGAAAACGTTGAACGTGTGATGCGTGAAGACGGCACTGATCCGAAGACAGCGACGATTAAGTCCATGGGTGAAATTCAGTCCGCCTTGGTGGGTATCGCCATGGTGCTTTCTGCTGTGTTCATTCCGATGGCCTTCTTCGGTGGTTCGACAGGTGTTGTGTATCGTCAGTTCTCGATCACGATCGTTTCTGCCATGGTGCTTTCGGTGCTTGTCGCTTTGACCTTGACGCCGTCTCTGTGCGCCACGATATTGAAGCCCATTGACCATGAAGAACATCACGGTAAGGGTGGCTTCTTTGGTTGGTTTAACCGTAGCTTCGAGAACCTCACGCAATTCGTCAAGTCTGGTGTTGCCAAGAGCATCCATGGCTATGGCGTCATGCTCCTTGCCTATGCTGGCGTTATCGGTTTGATGGTTCTAGGCTTTATGAAGCTTCCGACCTCCTTCATGCCGCAAGAAGACCAAGGCGTCATGATGATGATGAGCCAGCTCCCTGACGGCGCCACCATGGAACGTACTGAACGCGAAATGTCGAAGCTTCAGAAGTTCATGGCAACCTCCGAAGAAAAGTCTGTTGACTCCGTCTTTATTGTGAGCGGCTTCTCTTTTGCTGGTACGGGTCAGAACATGGCCATGGGCTTCTTGAAGCTCAAGGATTGGGATCAGCGTACGTCTCCTGATACCTCTGTCGATGCGATTCAACGCCGCACCATGGGTGCGCTCATGATGGCACCGCAGTTCATGGAATCGAGCACGTTCGTCTTCCCGCTTCCGCCAGTGCCTGAACTCGGTGTGGCCGATGGTTTTGACTTCTACATTCAAGACAACACCGGCGGCTCGCATGATCGTTTGATGGAACTCATGAATCAGTTCCTTGCCAAGGCCAACGCCAATCCAGCTTTGACCATGGTTCGTCACAACGGTATGGCCGACTCGACGCAGTTAAAGCTTGAACTAGACTACGAAAAGCTTTCTGCCTACAACCTCGACATCGCCGAAGTGAATCGTTCGATTTCGACGGCTCTGGCTGGTTCTTATGTCAATGACTATTTGGATCGCGGTCGCGTAAAGAAAGTTTGGATGCAAGGTGACATACCTTCTCGTATGCAACCTGAAGACATTCTCAACTGGCATGTCCGTAACGCCAATGGCGAAATGGTGCCTATCTCAACCTTTGCGAAGTTTGAATGGACCTATGGTAGCCCGCGTCTCGAACGCTTTAACGGCTTGCCTGCTGTGAATATTCAGGGTTCTCCGCGTCCAGGCGTTTCTTCTGGTCAGGCTATGGCAGCCATCGAACAAGTGGCCAAGGAAGTCTTCCCGACGGGTTACGAAGTGGCCTGGAACGGTGTTTCTTACCAAGAAAAGGCTGCGGGTAGTCAGGGTACGGCCCTTTATGGACTCTCTCTCCTTGTCGTGTTCCTCTGCTTGGCTGCTTTGTATGAAAGCTGGACTGTGCCTATCGCTGTCCTCCTTTGCGTCCCATGCGGCGTGGTTGGTGCTTTAGGCTTGACTTGGTTCCTCGGCATGTCCAACGACATCTACTTCCAGGTGGGCTTGGTCACAACCATCGGCCTTGTGAGTAAGAATGCCATTCTGATTGTGGAATTCGCTAAGGAGTACATGGAAAAAGGCAAGGATGCAATCCACGCTGCTGAAGAAGCTGTGCGCGTTCGTCTGCGTCCGATTCTCATGACCTCCCTCGCCTTCGGCTTAGGTGTGTTGCCGCTTGCTGTGGCTCACGGTCCTGGTGCTGGTGCCCAGAACGCGATTGGTGTGGGTGTATTGGGCGGTATGCTTGCTGGTACATTCCTTTGTATCGCCTTCGTGCCGGTCTTCTATGTGCTCGTCGTTCGATTGAGCGGCAAGAAGTCTTAAATCCCGGAATCGGATCAACTGATGCGGACGTTCCTCAAAGGGGACGTCCGCTAACAACAAAAGTTTTTTGTATATGACTAAGAACATGTTGAGGATTCTTCCTCTCGTTGCAGTGATGGCGCTTTCGGGTTGCGTCAACTTGGCGCCCGACCATGAACGTCCCGAAGCACCTGTCGACACTGCTTGGCCTCAGGGTGAAGCCTATACTGGCGCTAACTTACGTCAGCAAGCGTTGCCGGTTTGGCAAGAGTTCTTCACGGACGAACGTCTTCGTCAGGTGATTGAATTGGCTCTCAAGGAAAACCGTGACCTTCGTGTCACCGCCTTGAATGTCGAAAAGGCTCGCGCTATGTATGGCGTTCAGCGCTCTGAACTTTTCCCGACGGTTGCCGCTACGGCTAATAACGCAGGTAAACGTACGCCTGCCTCCGTTGCAGGTCAGAGCAACACGACGCACACCTATACCGCTCAGCTCGCCATGGCTAGCTACGAACTCGACTTCTTCGGTCGTGTTCGTAACCTCAACGAACAGGCCCTTCAGACTTATCTCGCTTCTGACGACGCCCGTCGTTCGATGCAGAGCACCTTGATTGCCCAGGTTGCCATGGGTTGGCTCACGTTAGGTGCTGACCAGGCTCAGTTGGATCTTCAAAAAGAAACGTTGAAGAGCCAAGAAGAAAGCTTCAAGCTCATCGAAGAAAGCTACCGTTTAGGGGCTGCGAGCCAGCTTGACTACGAACAGGCTCGTACGACGGTCGCTGCCGCTCGCGCGCAGATCGCTTCTTATATCCGCGCCGTTGCGCAAGATAAGAACGCGCTTAACCTGCTTTGTGGTGGTGCCGTGCCTGAAAACCTCCTCCCCACGAATCTTGCAACTGGTGTGACGCAAACGGCTGTATTGCCGGCTGGGCTGCCTAGCGAAGTGCTTTTGAACCGTCCGGACATCATGGCAAGCGAACGTCAATTGCGTAGCGCTGAAGCCAATATTGGTGTCGCACGTGCCGCCTTCTTCCCGAGCGTGAGCCTCATCGCTGGTGCGGGTTCTATGGGCATGCATATGTCTGACCTCTTTGATTCGCACACGGGTTTCTGGTCCTTTACGCCGTCGATTAACCTCCCGATCTTTACGGGTGGCCGTAATAAGGCAAACCTCGAAGCGGCTAAGGTTGGTCAGAAGATCGCTGTTGCCAACTACGAAAAGGCCATTCAAGGCGCTTTCCGTGAAGTGGCTGACGCTCTCGCAACCGAAGGCACGATGGATCGTGAACTCAATGCACGTCGCGAATACGCTGAAGCGGCAACGAAGGCTTATGAACTCGCTGACGCAAGCTACAAGGCCGGTGCCGTTGCCTATAACGATGTGCTGACCTCTCAACGTGCGATGGTCGGCGCTCGTCAAGCTTTGATTAGTACCGAACTTGGCAAGACAGCTAGCGCTGTGACGCTTTATAAAGTTCTCGGTGGCGGCACGAATGATGCCATCCAACCGAATCAAACATCAGGCGAGTAATCTATGAGTAGACAACCTAGAATCACTTGCGGTACTGAACGTTCAGATCGACGCCAACAGATTCTTGAAGCCGCCCAGCGTTGCTTCAAGATTCACGGTTTTCATCGAACCACGTTACGAGACATTGCCCGTGAATTCGGTATGAGTGTCGGGCATATCTATAACTACTTCAGTAATAAAGAAGCGATTATTGAAGCTTTGGTTGAAACGCAGACGCAATACTTCATCGACATGCTCGATTCTGACCAATATGATGGATTGAGTCCTGATGAGCGCCTGCATCGCGAATTGTGTGCTGTGGTCGATGCTTATCTTGACGTTGACTCCGCTCAGTTGGCCGTTGCCATCATGAATGAAGCTTTGGTTAATGCCCGAGTCTTTGACATCGCCGTGACTGCCACGACCAAAGTGCGTGAGCACATTAAGCTCACCTATTTGAGTAGCTTAGGCGACAACCGTGAATATGCACCATCTCAAGAAGTGATGGAAGCTCGCATTATCACGATACGTTCGATGCTTGAAGGCTTACGTTTCGCAAGACTCTTTAATCCACATATGGATCCAATGGTGTTGCGTGACCAGACCATTAAGCGTTTGATGGTCTTGATCGAAGAAGATCATCGTGAAGACGTTGCTCGCTTTGAAGCTTTAAAGGCTGAAAAAGCGAAGTAATTCGTAGCGACTTTCGCTTGCCGAAAGATTCACGCAAAAGGTGCATGGCGTTTTCGCGCGATGCACCTTTTTTTCTTATCCCGTTAAGGCAGTCTTTGAACCGCGTCCGTCACCAAATCCCAGAACCTAGAGGCATCAAGTTTCAATGCCGTCCAGGTGTGGCAATCCTCGGGCGCTGGTCGACGGAAATCAGCCACTGTCATGCCTGCTGTAAGGGTGCCCGTTAATTCGACAGCAATCGGGACTCGTTGCGCCTCAACCACAGTTGGATCTATCACATAGGCCACAGCACAAGGATCATGCACGGGTGCATCATTGTGCCCTCGCACCTGACGGTAGCGCTGATTGAAGGCGTCAAGCACTTCAGTCAAGAAGATGCCTGACTGAGTTTTGACTTCACGGATGCGATCAACGACTTCTTGCGTCGCACGCGCTTGATATGTTAAATCGAGCCCCACCATCACCACTTTCCAGGGCTCTCCAAAGACAATCTGTGCAGCCTCTGGATCGTTGGCAATATTGAATTCAGAGTACGGGCCATGATTACCGTAATGGCAAGCCCCACCCATTAAAACCACTTCTTTGACGCGCTCAACAATCCTCGGCTCCAGTCGAGCGGCTAAAGCGATATTCGTTAAAGGCCCCGTCGGCACCAAGGTCACCGTACCAGCAGGCTCTCGCATCACGATATCGATGATGAGCTCTGCAGCGTGACGAGAACCGATCGTCTGGACAACATCAGGCAAAGTTGTGTCATCCAAACCACTTTCGCCATGAGTAAACAACTCTCGACTAAAGTCGAAAGCTTTATTGTCACCTGCCAAAGCAGGCTCAACATAGGGCTTGTTTACACCAGCCCCTGGGCTATCAGCAGATAACCCAGACGTTGCAGATTCCGACCTCCATTGAGGTCGCTGTGCGCTCTGTAACCACAGTACTTGCAAACAAATCGGTGCTTTTGCCGTGTTCCGATGGCATTGCAATGCGGACAGGTTTTCGACGTAAACCGAGGGTCCACGAAGATCACTTCGATACCCACTCGACAAGCTTTGTCCACAATCTTCTGCTGAAGATCTCGAAATGGCCAGCGGTGCAAGCGTGCGCGAACCTTCTGTCCTGCCTTGACTCGCTTGAGGATGTCCGTCAGATCCTCTAAAACGATCAGGCGAATGTTGCGCTCTACCGCGTCTTCGATAATGGACTTGCTGATTTCGTCGTTGATGTGTTCCACATGTCGTTTCTCTCGGCCGGAAGCTTTACGAAGTGCCTGATTGGCGCTTCTGGAGCCATTGCGCTGGAAGCGAGCCCGACTGCTCAGGTATTTGTCACGGTCGTCCTTCATCTTCCCGGCCTCGAAAATTCGGCCAGTTGACAGTGCGGCGGCGTTGTTTTCGCCGACATCGACGCCCATGACTTGATTCAAAGACAAGTTTTCTAGAGATACGTTCTCGAGTTTTTTCTCTATAGCAATGTGCAGTTCCCATCTGGAAGGCGTGCCTTTGATGCCGCACTTCCAAACGAGGTTGCATTCACCAAGCTTGAAAATCCGATTTTCCTTCGGTGTTCCTGCAAGCTCTTCAGCGATAAAACCAGCCAAAAGGCTTAGCTGAAACTTTCCTGGACGAAGGCGAACACTGACACGCCCATTCACCGTATAGATCGAAGCCTCGGTGTAGTTATTGAAGAAGCGAATGGTGTTTTTGTCCAGGTGAACAACGGGATTCCTGAAGCTGATGCTCGGGAGCACCAGCTTCTTATCCGTCGAGAATTTCGGATGGTTGCTAATCCACGATTGGTACATGCTCGATACCGAACGCATGACGTTGCATGCGAGCTGTGAACCAAGATCGGGCATTTGTGTTCGAACCATTGGATAGGCAACTTTGTGTAGGTTGTATCGCTGCCAGAGTCGGCCTTTTCGGTCCGTATCAGAAACTACGATCGGAACGAGCAAATTGCAGGCTTGCCCGTAGAGGCTTCGCGTCTGATGCATCTTTTCGGAAGCATCAGCATCGACCTCCAAGGCAATACAAACAGTACGCACGTCGACTTTGCGTCGAACGAGCTTACCTGCGCCCTTTGATATGTTCAGTCCTTTCAATGTAATGCCTGATGGTTTCCGCACTGACATTGCCTGCTGTACCTACGTAATAGGACGGAGACCACAAATGACCACCGTAAAGCTGATCCTTCAATACTGGGAAAGTTGCGAACAGCTTCCTGGCCGTCGAACCCTTCAAAATCTTTACAGCATCGGCCACGGCCAGAGACGGAGGGATGGTTACGAACAAATGGATATAGTCAGGTTGGATTTCCAAGGTCAGTATCGGCCATTTGCGCTCGATGCAGATCTCGTTAATGGCAAGACACAACGACTTGGCTATTTCACCTGTAAGTATTCGCTTGCGATATTTTGGGCACCATATCACATGGTATGCCGTCTGATATACACAATTGCGATTGAATACGATTTCTACCATAGATAAAATTATATCACATGGTCATAAGAAATACATAGGGCCGCAATTCCTCACCTGACTGAAGTCAGATGTTTCCTTGCGGTGTCTCTATGAAGGCGGCGGTCTCTGGCGCTCTCAATAATGGACGCACTGCACCACGAGCAATCGGGATGTCTTTGAGGCCAGCAATGCCCGCAATCGCCAAAGCGTTTTTGGTTACCTTCTCAATCGTTTGATTACCTGCCACAACAGTGATGGCTAACAAATCGATCTTAGGACTCCCTGCTGCCAACAAAATCGCGACCGCATCGTCATATCCTGGGTCACAATCCAAAATGATTTTTCGCTTGTCCATCACGATAGCCTCAATCTGTCGCACTCGCCGCTTCTTCAGCCGCCACGACTTCGTCTAATGTTGGAATCGAAGTGGCAGCGCCTTCTCGTGTAACCGAAATCGCAGCCGCCACCGTTGCACGGCGCATCGCCGCTTCAAGCGACTCACCGCGTGCCAATGAAGCAACAACGTAACCCGCAAACGTATCACCTGCACCTGTCGTATCGACAGCTTTCACTCGCATGGGTGGCACTCTGAATGCGCCGACATCAGGATCATAACCACAGCTCCCGTGCGAGCCTAGTGTCAAGATCAAACGCACGTGTGGCAGACGCTGAATCAACGCTTCCATCAATTCGTCCTTGTCGAGCGAGCCTTGCTCAACACCCAAAAGTTGCGACGCTTCGGTTTCATTCACGATCAAGGCAAACAGCTTTTCAAATGGTGCATCAGCTAAGCGTTCGTCAAAGGGCGACGGATTTAGCACCGTTCGCAAACCGCGCGCGTACGCTGCTTCGATCATCAACGTCGTATTCGGCAACTCGTTTTGTAGCATGACCAGATCGTCCGCTTGAGCACCATCCAAGGTTTCCATGACGCGTTCAACGGTCACAAGTTCGTTGGTACCTGGAAAATACAAAATGCAGTTTTCACCATCGGGCGTGACCTGAATCACGGTGTGGCCACTCGGCTCCTCCTCATGCACCACTAAATGCGTGAGTTCAATGCCATCACGCTTCAGTGTTTCAAGTAGCAAACCGCCATCTGCGCCAACAGCTCCCGTATGGAAAACCGTCATCCCGGCACGTGCAACGGCAATTGACTGATTAAGTCCCTTGCCGCCCGGATGAACCGCACGATTGATCGCACGTAACGTTTCGCCAGCGTGCAAAAAATGCGGGACTTTATAGACGAAATCGATGTTCAAAGAACCAATGTTAATGACAGCCATGAGCGCTCCAATCAGGAAGATCACAATCAATCATAGCGATTCTATGCAACTCGTTGTCGCTCTTAATCTCGTTGTAACATTAGAGATACACGAAACCGTCTCTTATACACAATCTGACACAATCTCAAACGGGTACGACACACATATCATTGTCTCTCGTGCTACCTTGTTCAGATTAACAATAGCCTCTCTCTTAGTGCTGATTTACAGGTTGCACCATGCTCGAAAGTCCGATTGATTACGCCTTCCAAGACGCCAAGCAGATGGCTTTCTTTTTGTCGCAACCAACGTCATTTCAGCCGATTTTTGACGAACTCGCACGTCATCGCGGCTTTCCGTACACCTTTGGCAATCACGTGCTCTTGGGGCTAGGCTTTAAGCCCCGCCTCTCTGTCATCGCCTTGATGACCTTTGCTCAGCAATTTGCGCGTCTCAAAACCTTGACCAATGCCTCTTCGCAATGGCAAGACGATTACTGCCGCGCCTATTGGTTGATGCTCATCCATCACGGTGACACCTTGCTCGACGGCTCCACGCACTTTAAGACGTACACTCAAACGTTGACGCCACTATTACCGATTGCGATCGACACGGGCAAATGTTTGAGTATTCCGACTTTTGAGGCCGACGCAGGTCGCGTTTTGATTGAAGGCCTCAATGTTCGTCAGTCCGCCAATATCGACCAATTAGTTCAGCGATTGGCAACGCCCTTTTGGCGAGTAGACTTTGATCCGAGTACCCATCAAGAAGCCTTTCGACGCATGATGAACGACAGTTGGACTTCACACAAAGAAAAGCTTCCGAGCTTTAAAGCGTACGCTTAAGCGATACTGCGGCAGGATCCTTTTTGCCATAACGCCGCAAGTCCCGCAAGGTTACGGCACCAGAGCCACGGGTAGGTCTTCTGTAGGGCTTTGAAGAGCTCCATCGAAATGTCGATATAACGATCATCTCCCTCACCATCGACTTGATACAACATAGCTGGGAGAGCACCACTATCGACCGAACACATTGGACTAACCATTTTTGCTTTTCCGGCAGAGAGTTCGAGAAACGCACTTGAGTCGCTCGCCATCAAATACATCACCACTTCGGGCGAAACCCGCAACACGACCTCTGTTGCTGACTTACTGACTCGTCGCAGATTAAACCTTTGAAGTTCTTGACGTTCACCACGCTCACTTAACTCGATGATCGCACCCATCACTTGACTGCCAGACCGACAACTCTTGAGAAACAATTCAGAACGCGCATCTTGAGTAAGCTTAAGTTTGAGCGTGACTTCTTCACCCACCATCATCTCGACTGAGCATGGACCACTTAAAGTGTCCAATTTCCTTTGATCAGCCTCCGAAAAAAAGCCCACCGAAGCATAAGGTGTTGCATACTTATTGACCAACTGATCCTCATAATCGATGTATTTCATACGCAAGGACACCTCACCTTGGGCATTCCGACGGCGAATGGTATCGACATACCAACCGATGGAGGCCCGACCCATCAATACCGGATCCATCAATAAAATCGGGGATGTGCTGCGCTGTGCTACGAGCGTAGCCAAAATCAAAGGTATGCGCTCATAACGAAAGGGCACAAAAGGTTCAGTTTTTTGCTTTAAGAAGGTGCTCTTCCAAATACGAAGACAATTGGCATATCGTTCACTCAGCTCCTTTTCCATAGCCTCATAGAGGGGCGCCTTCAAGTGTTGCTGATGACATGCTAGAAGCGACAACGTTTCAATATGCACACTCATCAATGGATTGCTTTGCATCGTTTGTATCCTTATGGTTAGCAAGTGACTGTCTTTTGCATGAGCGCAGCATTAAGCCTCGCCATCAGGCGAGCTCCCTCTTCTTTTTTGACACTCGCCAAAAAGGCCAATCGACCGCGTAGCTGCGCAACTGTTTCGGGTTTACCGTCCCAAAGCAACGGACGACCTAGTTCCAACGCATGTACTGAGGCTCGCAAACGACGACACGTTTCGCGATTCACACTCACGCGATCATTGACAACAAGGCCAGTACAGCATTGGCGACGTCCCCGGCGGAACACGTTGGTCTTTTTAGGATCCAGTGTTAAACCAATGGGTTTTAAGACACCCTTGGCGACACCTAACAAGCTCACCGCGCCATCATCCCCCGAAAACGTGATGTCATCGGCATAGCGGGTATAGGTACACCCCTTTTTGGAGGCAGCATCGGTCAGCAATTCATCCGTACGCAACAACACGCGATTGAGTAAGGTGGGCGAAGTCGGTGCACCTGTCGGCAAAACACCTTTTGACAAACAAATATCGGCAAGCTTCAGAATCGCACCATACGAAAACCGGTCCCCCAAATCACGCTTTAGCGCATGAACAACCAAACCACGACTAACGCTCGGGAAACACGCATGGATATCTGCCGTTGCGACGACAGGCTGCCCCACATGACGCTCAGCATTGCCCGAAATATTTCGCCCAGGCACAAAACCAAAGGCAGCATCATGTGCACCTAATGGTTGCAACAGCTTGACGTTGATCAGTGACTGCAAAGCCTTCAAGGCGCGTTCTGGCGCATAGATATCGCGCACACCACCGTTTTTCTTCGGAATGGTGCTATGTCGATAATGCGCATCGAATCGAGAGCCAAAGGGAGCCTTGAAGTCCATCATGCCCATCACTTGACGTACTAGTGAGGTATGAGATTTGCCTAACGCCAGGAATAACTCAAACCACGCAGCATCATTAGGCCAATGAGCGACCATGGTTGGCAAGACGCTATCAGGGAGCGTCTGACGTTCAGACCACACAGCACTCAAAGCCTTGAGCGAATGATGTACTCGCAGATAGGCATAGACGTCACCCTTTGTGCCATCTGGCCCTTGATGAGGCCAAAACTTCACATCAGTTGTCGTCTGATCAGCCAACAAGGCGTCCAAACGGGCTTCAGGTTTTAGGGCGTAACGCTGCAAAACGACATCGATCCAACGTGCCAATCCAGGTGACATGACGGCCTTGGCATGCTTCGTGACGTACTGAAGAACCGCCTGCGCTTTTTCTGGCATACATTCGAGCGCAGCGTCCCAAAGGCGAGGCTCGCTGATACCCAGAAGGTTAGAGGCCGTTTCAATCACTTCATCAAAACCTTGTGCGTCACAACGCAGGATGCGATTCTCTGGCCAAGCGCCACCGGTTTTCAAACGATTGACACGAAGCAAAAAGAATAGACGACTCGAGAGGCCTTTGGGCGACGCCTTATAACAGGCATCAAGGGCCTTGAGACCTTCGCGCGCGACATATGCGTCAAGAAGCGTCTGTCTCATATTCGGCAGCAGGGTCTTCAGCACTTTCTTTGGCCAACTTAAGACCGCTTTGATCCATACCTCTGGCAGATGAGGCTCAACCGAATCTTGTTGAATCAACCTCAGTAACGTCTGACGTTCTGGCAACGAGCTCGCCTCTTTAAGCGCAAGCTCGACCACATCTTGTCTAAACGACTTGTCACCTAAAAAGTTCGAGCAACGAAGCAACTCAATCGCAAGCACCTTGTATGAACAATAGCGCCCACCTAAGATCTGGTACGAACGCCCTTGATGGTCTCGACACCATTCACGCTCCAGAAGTGACGTCACAAAATGACGACGGCATTGAGCCCTATGTGTGAGAGCGCAATACGCCTCATGCAACGTATCATCATTGAGACGATCATAGGGTTTGGGGGAGTAAGCTTTACGACCACACCGAGCCAAAATTCGATCGACCAAAAAACGCCTTGGCACTTCTTCGAGGACACGTTGAGTGTCTACATGTGCTACGACAGACCAAAGGTTAAGTTGAACGCACGTCTTTACCGGCAACAGTCGCCAACACTCATCGTTTGGATCAACGAGTCTGAGCGCACTCTGTGGACGTTTTTCAATCAAAAGCGCTTTGATCGCATCGCTTGTTGCCTGATCGACCGTGCTCAAATACGCATTGAGCCAGTCCAACTTGTTTTCTGGCAAGTCGGATTCGAAAACTTCACTCAGACTTTCTAAAGTGATCTTTGGCCAGCCAACAATCTTAAAGATCACTTTGTTGGGAGCGACCTTCCAAAGCGTTGTCAAGAGCATTGGTTCATACGCATCAGGACAGCCTTGCGCTAACTTCTGACTCAATTCATGCGTCGCAATAGCGGTCTTTTCAGGCATACCAACCTTATCCATGAGCGCTTGAAGTTGAGCCTTACTCAAACTTTGAAGAAGATTTTGCTCAACCAAAACATTCACAAAAGCCTTGTAGTCACCTATCGCCCATTGTGGTACCGAAAAACCCAGCAGGTTATTAAGCGCTGTCGCCACACGGTCATCCATAAATTGCCAGGAGCTGCCTTTCTTTCGTTTGAAACGCTTATTGAACGAATGATTAACCTGAGTGAGCAAACGTCTCCTGAGGGCTTTTTGAAGTTCCGGTTGCAACGGTCGCTCGATTAATGCATCAGGCACACGCTCAAAACGTTGATTCAAAGGACCAAAGGTGAGTTTTTGCCAGGCTTGATCCACACCCTCGAGAATGTTTCCAAGACCACAAGCCTTTAATGATTCAAGACGTTGACGTGGTCCAGTGCCGACAAATAAACTGTTAGCAATATCCGTATCGATGAATGCAGAGAGCAAATGCTGAGAAAGAAGGAGCGTGGCCTCAGGCTCGACTTTCGTTACTTGAACCTTATGCGTTTTCAAGTGACAAACTAGCTCAGTCAGCTCTTCTCTCAGCATACTGGACTCTAAGTCCTTAACCGATGGGAAATCTAAAAACAGTCTAAGGACATAGGGAGATGTCCCCTTCGCCCATTGCGCAAAGCGGTAGCGCACCCTCATTGCAAGAGGCAAGTTTGCGCACATCTTCGGTAAGACAAATGGCCCACCATGAAGGAGATAGGTCGCCAAGGGACTCAGAGGCGGAAATTTAGCCTCGATGGCCTGCGCTGCCGAAGCCAATGAACCACGCTTAGCAATGATCAAAATAATCGCTTGCTTTTCTGGCTCGGTTTTAAAAAAGGTGTAAACGAGTCTAAGCGCTTCTGAGGGCTCTAAGGTCGGAAAGGCATTCAACGCTTCGTTTAATCGAGCCTCACCATTCTCGGTGAGTTGCTTGACGAGTTGTTCGTAAAAGTCGTTTGCATATGGATCAAGCGTCATAAAGGCTGAAGTGATTTGCTTATCTGAAAACAACGATCCGAGGCTCACACTGACCCTATTAGCATTCTTTATCTGAAACACTTTTCACACCCAAAAAATAAAAATCACTCGTCACCAGAACGTGTCTACGACGCATTTAGCCAAGAATAAAGAGGACTGCCAACCTACTGTGACGCAATGGATGAGCATGAGAGATAGGAGCTTGATTTAAGTGGACCTTCAGGGCGGTCTCCCTGAACGGTCCTTAAAACAAGCGAAGAGAGCGAAGTGCTCGAAGGCTCTTCACAGCAAACACACCTAGCGATACACCAGGCCAAGCCTAGATTGGCAGACCTTTTTGTTCTCAACTTTGATCGCTTATACGACCCAAATGACCGTACAAGCTATGAACCGCGAGAAACAAAGCAATGTGCCAACTACTCACGCGACATGTCAGCGCGCAGAGCGTCAGAGCGGACGTTTTACTTCCCCCCTCGGCCTTTGGCCGGGGGGCGTGAAACGTCGTGATAAGTGATGCGCGCTGTTTGGCAGCGATCATCCTTCAGGCCTGGCGAGACGCCAGGCTTAGCCTAATTAGCACAAAGCTTCGTTTCCAACGATTGCTAGTTTTTTAAGTCAAAACAACAACTGTTTCCGTTTCACGTATCGATAGCGAACGTTAAGCAGCGAAAGGGGAGCGCTTGATTTTGAGCGCAAGCGGGCATCAAGCGCCCGCCCCTTTCGCTGCTACCCGTGAGCAAGCGATGGATGGAGACGCTTCAATGACGCTTATCTGGCGATACGCCAGACCATAGCCTTATTGTTTTTGAACTTAATGCTCACAACGAACCGCGCACTCAGCGTTCAACCTAGCGACACAAATCGTCGTGACGTGGAGAACTATACCACCGTTTTAGCGAACAAAAGACCTTAAATTGATCCTCGCCTTGAGGGTGGCGCGAAAAATGAAGAAGAATTGCCCTTTATAACGCAACCAGAACCGCCCTGAGCGCAGTCCATTTTCACGAGATGTTCCTGTCTAGAAAAGGCGCCCCTACTCGCGTGTAGGGGCGCCTATTGAAAGACAGAGCCCAAAAGTTTAACCTGTGCCACAACGAAACTTTGTAGGGCAACAGTTCACATTCGACGATACATCGAACTAAAAAACCTTGCGTTATAAAGAGCAAAAAGCGGTATTGAATAGGTCAAAAAAGTCTACATTAGAACATCAAAAGCCCGTCTATTTAACCCTCAAAAATCTGACATTTCTTTGACACAACCCAAAAGGTGAGTCTATTTCACTATCACTGATCCTCCCAACTCCACTTTTTCGCATACTCGCTTTCGTTATTGAACCTAGTCCAACAACGAAAGTGCGTTTTATCGACAGGCGTAAAAGGAGGATTACCGTATGTAACAGAATGTTACTATACATCCGCCTTCGAAGACAACAAGCAAGCAACGCATCCTTACTCAAGCGACTCGACATATCGGCGCCCTCTAAGAGCGCATCCGCAAGTGAACGCTTGATGTCATGCAAACGCAAGCTCTTTTCTTCAATCGTACCTTCAGCCACCAGGCGATAAACCGTCACTGAACGTTCCTGACCAATGCGGTAGGCACCGGTCGCTGACTTGACTAAGCCCAAAAAATATCACTAACAACAATCAAATGTTTCGTAATAGAAATTCCGATGTAATTGAAAATTCCCTACTTACTTAACTGGGTTTACCTTGTTGTACAAATACAACTCCCCTCATCACCAATTCTTGGTACCTATTAACACTGACTTTCGTATCACCGCCGTCAGACAACTGTATTGCTTTGTAAACCTCCTGCAACTTCCAGTGCGACATTAGGCGTTAATAGATATTCAGAAGTTACACATCTGTTACTATTTATTTCTTAAAAATATCACTATTTGTAAGGACTTCTGTCGTATTCACTGTGCTTTGTATATTTCCAATATCGGCATTAATTAGAGTGCCAAAGTTTTTTGGAAATATATGATGAAGTCTTTAACTACACTGGCTGTTTTAGGTGCCTTTACTGGCTCTGCCCTTGCAGCTGATATTACGCTTTATGGGGTCGCTGACGGCGGTCTTCTCTATAAGAATGAGAAGTTCTCCAACAACTACGGTGACACCATTAAGTCTCATTCTTTCGGTCTGGAATCGGGCGTCGGCTCTGCCTCTCGTTTTGGTTTGATGGGTATTGAAGATCTTGGTAACGGCCTAAAGGTCGGTTTCAAAGTTGAAAATGCTTTCAATACCGATGACGGCACGCTCGGCGATGGCCGTCTCTTTGGTCGTGAATCCTCTGCAAGCGTTTACGGTGACTTCGGTACCATCTCGCTCGGTCGCATGGGTGGTATCGGCTCTAGCGCTGGCACCTACAATCTATTTACGGCAAATGCTGATGCCTTCGACGGTGGCAACGCTGGCATGATCGGTCTGTTATTGACGGATCGCTATGACAACATGGTCACATACCAGACGCCTAACTTTTCTGGGATTCAGGCCACCTTCCAGTATTCCTTTAAGGGTAACAATCTCGAAGATTCCAAGCTTCAATCCGAAGGCTTCTATGACCCAGCCACTGGTCGTGAAGGCTCCGCCTCTTCCGATCGCTATGCGTCGTTTGGTTTGACAGGGGCTTTTGGCCCTCTTAACACTGTTTTGACCTACGAATATATGAATTGGGCTTCCAATAATGGTGCCAATCTTCATAATCCTGACGTTCAGGATGGTCAACTTATTTCCTTGGGTGGCAACTATGACTTTGGTGCTACCAAGACCTTTGTAGCTGCTCAGTATTTCAAGGGCATCTCTATGGGTAAAGATGTGCTGACTGGTGCCAAGCCTGGCGGCTATGAAGGTGTCTCCTATTCCAAGGGGTATGCCCTTGGTCTGGGCATGGTCATGAATATGGCTGGCGGCGACCTTACGTCTGCCCTCTACTATCGCGACTCTGACATTGAATGGGATGCCTTCGTAGAACAAGATGCAGCCAAATACTATGGCCTGACAGTTAAATACGAATACCCACTCTCAAAGCGCACCTCCCTCTACTCTGGTGCAGGTTACTCAGAAGAAAAGGTCACTTCTGTTGATGACTACGAAAGCAAGACAAAGACCTCTCAAGCTTTCGTTGGTATGACGCATAAGTTCTAGTCGTTAACTCATAAGAAAGGGCGCTAATGCGCCTTTCCTTACGTTTAACCAAGCAGACAGTTCGTTTGCAACAGACATCTAACGATAGCTTTAACAAATCAAGTTCATAGAAAGTTTATAAATCCAGGCAATTTGTTGTCTTATAGAATTGTCGCATAAACATTACGTCGTCTCTTTTAGGAATTACTATGGTTCAGCTTCCTCCGTCTTCCTTACTGAACAAGAAAAAAGGTAAGGCTAGTTTTAATATCAAGCCATTGATTTTGTGTATTCCCATGTTAACTATGGGCGTAATTAATGATGCACGCGCACTCAATCTTGATATCCGCCAACATTGGGTAAGAGATTATTTAGACTTTGGTCAAAACAAAGGCATTTTTAAGCCTGGAGCGACAGGCCTTGTATTGACTCGAAAGGATGGTACTAAATTAGAGTTACCTAACGTACCATTCCCTGACTTTGGAGTGGTTTCAAGGGGTGGAGCAACCACATCGATAGGTGGTGCCTATGTTATTACTGCCAAACACAACTATATTATTTCCAAGTATGGTGAAAGTTGGGCAGAAGCTGTTCGCAAACAAAAGTGGGGTAGCTCGATATATGACATGCATGGCAAATTAGATGCCACAGGTAGTCGAGGAGACTTTGCTGTTGGCCGTGTCAATAAATTTGTGGTTGAGACGCAAGGGGCTACCACTGGTTATATTGCAAACCTGTCTGATAAAGATTTCAGAGAACGATATGGCGTGATGGTGAATGGCCAAAAAAAGGTTCTTATCTACCGTGCAGGATCTGGCTATTTTGCTATGACGGACAATAATGGCACAGAAAAACATGATGGCGTTAAATGGGTTCCTGAAATGTTAGGTGGAAGCATTTTTGCCTTCGATCATATCCGCCAAAAAGACGGAACGATTGGCGCTGTTAATGTATTTGGTTCCTTTTTGAATCAAACAACAGGCGGCGACAGTGGGTCCGGAGCATTTGTTTGGGACAACCTAGAAAAGAAATGGGTTGTTCTGGGTACATTATTAGGTATTGCATCAGGTGGCAAGACTGATGTCTTCATCTACAATCCGTGGCACCAGCAAACCGTAGATGCTTTTAAAGAACGGTTCACCCATAAAATAGAACTAGCTCAAAAAGAATTAACATTTAGCGCCACTGATAAGCAGTCTTACAGCATTGATAACACCAATACCACATTTGAACGAAACAAGGATCTTTCGTTCTCTGGTGGCGGCACGCTTAAACTCTCTCAGAATCTAGACCTTGGGATAGGTGGTCTTATTTTCGATGCCGATAAAAAGTACACTGTCACGGGAGAGGGCCTTCGTTACAAAGGGGCTGGCATTGATATCGGTAAAAATACAGTTGTCGATTGGCATATCAAGGGCATGGCTGGGGATGATTTGCACAAAATCGGTGCAGGCACTCTCAATATCCATACCAAACAAGAGAATAATTTAAAAATCGGTAACGGTACAGTCGTACTCAAGGCAGAAAAGGCTTTTAACTCTATTTACCTTGCTAGCGGTGCAGCTACAGTTAAATTAGAACATGCAAATGCCTTGGACTCTTCACATAAACGTTAACTTCCAGCGATTTTTTACTCTCGACGCTCAGGAGTGAGTTAACGACCTA
>ERZ826016.649-NODE-649-length-40981-cov-60.342350_pt1 | contig 40981 bp, 34 predicted proteins | sample MGYA00519872_ERZ826016 | MGnify/ENA primary metagenome ERZ826016 (study PRJEB31778, sample SAMEA3449218) | human gut metagenome | biome: human gut; feature: human-associated habitat; material: faeces | place: United Kingdom | collected 2010/2012 ... | reverse complement strand
TCAGGAACTTATAAATAAAGTTATAAAGTTAAATTATAGTGTTGCGGAATTAAGGTTTATTGCTTATTATCCGCACCCAAAAAGTTGCATTTATAAGTTGAACTCAAGTTTTATCAGAGGGATTTTCTCCCTGGTATCCATTGGATATTAATCGTATGAGGCACTTAGCGGTCTATTTTGTAAACAATAAAGATTTTCGTTCATTGTTGTGGCAATGGTGGAAATATCCGAGTGCAAGAACTATCAATATGCGCAACAATCCATTTGTTGCAACAGGAATATCTGATTCCCATCTTGGTAATTATAAGTATAAAATCCAGTTGGAACAATTTCATATGTATGAGATTCAAAAAGGAGCCCTGCTACACAAAATTGGATTTGAGGGAGACACCTTAGAAACTTCTTCAATCATAGCGATTCAGATAGATAAAGAAGAGATTATTTTTGGAACTAATATCCCTCCTAAATATATATCTGATTGTAAAATATGATTTCTTATCATGTGGATCCGTATGTGATACTTTCTGCTCCGTTATATATAATGCTATGAGAAAGTTATTAAGATATATATAGCATACGAATTCAAAGTGAGAGAGGTTGGATTTACAGAATTCATATATTCGATAACTAAAATGGGATAATTTAGACAATCACAAAAGGTAAGTTTAGAACATCGAAATGCCTGTAATAAGAATGGAATTATTGCAGGCATTTTGTATGTCCTATTGCCAAATAACTATCATTGATTGTTATTTTTTCGTCCGTATCATAAAACATTACCAGATATACCGAATTGGGATATTTATTTTATATGCGGCATCATTTCGGTATTTTAAAGGTATCCATATATGGATTATGCTGTTGTTTTGGCAATTATAGAATCCACATTCATTATCTTTGCATTATGTAACAATGATGATATCATATTGTAATAGAGATTGTTTATGAATATACAGCATAAGATACTTTTCGGCTATGTCATCCTTATGGCAGTCATCGGCAGCATGACTGCCATATTGCTCTTTGACCGTGCCAGGATAAGGGAAATCGAGGAAGAGAGTGCGGAGATACGGTCTGTCCGCCGGGACATCAACACCGTACACCGCCGCATCACAGAGCTTGCAACCCTCGGAGAGTCGGTTATGGCGTGGGACACCACGGAGTACCATCTGTATCACGAGAAACGCATGTCGGTCGATACCCTGTTAGCAGACCTGAAACAGAACTGTACCGGATTTGTCCTGCCAGAACAGGTGGACACCCTGCGGATGCTGCTCTCCGACAAAGAACATCACCTGTACCGCATCATGAAAGCGTTCCACCGTCAGGAAATAGCCGACAGCCTCATAGCGGAGCAGTTGCCGAAAGTGACATCGCAGGCCACCCGTACCAGAACGGTTATCCGGAAGAAGAAAGGCATAGCCGGATGGTTCGGCAAAAAGGACACGGTGACAATTCCAGTTCCCGCCGCACCCCTTCATTCCCTGAACGAGCGGCTCATATCCCTGCAGGAGAAGCGTATCCGCGACCTTGACACCTATACCGACAGCCTCCGCTTCTACAACCGCGAACTGAACATCAGGCTGTACTCGTTCATAGCCATGCTGGACGGACAGGCACAGACCGCTTTCCAGTACCGGGAGCAGAAGATTGCCGAGGCGCAAAGGCATTCCTTTCGCCTCATAGCCGGACTCGTAGGTGCTGCCATCGTCCTGCTCATCGTCTCGCACATCAAAATCATGCGTGATATCCAATGCAGGGAACGGGACAGGAAAAGTCTGGAGGATGCCTTGTCCCAGAACCGGAATCTGTCCGACATACGCAAGAAAATCATAATGACCCTCTCGCATGACATACGCGGTCCTCTGAACGCCATCAGCGGCAGCGCGGAACTGGCACTGGACACCAAAGACAGGAAACGGCGCAACGCCTACCTCGGAAACATCATCGATTCCTCCCGTCACATAGCAAGGCTCGCCAACAGCCTGCTTGACCTGTCCCGTCTGAACGAGGCAAAGGAGACACTTAACAATGTACCATTTCATCTCGAGCCGTTCCTGGAATGTATCGCGGAGGAGTATACCAGAACTGCAAATGACAAGGGATTGCTTTTCATCAAGGACATAAAGAATGCCAATGTCACGGTGTCGGGCGATGCCGACCGTGTGGAGCAGGTCATCGATAATCTACTTGACAACGCCGTCAAGTTCACGAATGCCGGAACAGTACGTTTTCTCGCTTCATACACCGACGGCAAACTGGAAGTCAGTATCAAGGACACCGGCATCGGCATGGACGAGGAGACAGTAGGACGGATATTCTGTCCGTTCGAGCGTGCTGCCCCGGAGATGGATACAGACGGATTCGGACTTGGACTTTCAATAACCAAGGGCCTTGTATCCCTGCTCGGAGGAGAGATATTCGTGTCGAGCCGTATCAGTGAAGGCAGCGTATTCAAAGTGAGCCTCCCGTTGCCGTTGACTACGGAGCAGGCAGGACAAGAAACCTGTCCGGTATCGGGCAGCCTACGCCTGCCGAGACGGGTACTTGTCGTAGATGACAGCCCCGTCCAGCTGCGCATTGTCGGCGAGATGCTGGAGCGCAGCGGTGTCTCATGCCGCACATGCATCAATGCCAAGGAGGTGGTCAGCGCCATGCGTATGGAAAAATATGACCTGATTCTTGCAGATATACAGATGAGAGGCACAAGCGGTTTTGACCTGCTGCGGCTCCTGCGGCACTCCAACATAGGAGACTCCCGTACCATACCCGTTGCAGCCATGACTGCCCGCAGCGACGGTGATGGAAACAGATATGCCGAGGCCGGTTTCTCAGGCTGCATCCGCAAGCCTTTCTCAATGCATGAACTGCTGCATTTCATATCTTCAATCCTCAGCTCTGTTCCAGAACAGGAAGAGCGCAATGCCGACTTCGATGCCATGATCTCAGAAACCACTGACAGAGACCGGCTGCTGGAAGCATTCATCGAAGAGTCAAACCATAACAAAGCAGATCTCCAAGAAGCACTGCAACACATAGATATGGATATTGAACGGATGAAGGAGACCCTGCACCGCATGTATCCGGTCTGGGAGCAGCTCTCCATAGCTAATGAACTTGAGGAATACAGTGCAGTGCTGCACGATGTCGAAGCCAATGAGGCGGATATACGAAGACATACGGAAGCCGTCATTGACAGACTTCACGGTCTGGCAGCAGAGGCAGGGAGAATGCTCGGAAGACGATAGGCCGCCTGCCTATTTCCATAACCATAATTAAAACGAAATAAAAATGAGCCATAAGACACGGATACTGATAGTAGAGGACAACATCATGCTGGCGGAACAGCAGCGAAAGAGATTTGAGAAATACGGATATGAAATATCAATCACGACAGACGAGCCGGGAGCAAGAAAGCTGCTCAGAAAAGAGCACTTTGACCTTGTTCTCGCCGATGTCCGTCTCCCGGCAGGCGATGGCATATCCCTGCTTGAATGGATGAACGGTGAAAGGCTCGACATACCGTTCATCGTCATGACCGGCTATGCCTCCGTGCCTGACGCGGTGAGGGCCATTAAGCTCGGTGCAAAGGATTATCTGGCGAAACCCGTGCAGATGGAAGAGCTTCTTGACCTTATTAAGGACATACTGCGTCCCAATGCCCTGGTCTATGGCAAGGACAAGGACCTTTTTCACAGGAACAGCCCGAAGATGCTTGAGGTGGAGAGCCTTGCACGGACTGTCGCCCCGTTCGACATAACCGTGCTTATCCTCGGACCGAACGGAGCCGGGAAGGAATCCGTAGCCCAACGCATCCATTACTCCAGCGACCGGCGTGAAAAACCGTTGGTGGCCGTCAACTGCGCCGTCATTCCCAAGGAACTGGCACCGACCCTCTTTTTCGGGCATATGAAAGGAACTTTCACAGGTGCGGACGGCAACAAGGAGGGCTATTTCGACCTGGCCAAGGGCGGCACACTGTTCCTTGACGAAATAGGCACGCTGCCCCCGGAAGTGCAGGCCATGCTGCTGCGTGTTCTTCAGGAAGGAAACTATCTCCCCATCGGCAGCAGCAGGGAAAGGAAGGCCGACGTGCGTATAGTAGCCGCCACGAACGAAGATTTGCAGTTGGCCATCAGGGAAAAGCGTTTCCGTGAAGACCTGTACCACAGGCTGTGCGAGTTTGAGATAGTCATGCCGTCGCTGCATGAATGTCCGGAAGACATCCTTCCACTTGCGGAGCATTTCAGGGAGAAATTTTCCAAAGAACTCAAGAAACAGACGGAAGGGTTCACTCCTGAAGCCACACAGCTTATACTTTCTTACCGGTGGCCGGGGAATGTGCGCGAATTGCATAACAAGATCAAAAGAGCGGTGCTGATGGCACGGCAACCGGTAATTGAAGCCGCGGAACTGAATATCCGGACGGACGGCACGGACGGGGAAATCAACCTGTTCCCGGAAACGGAAGCGGGAGAGAAACTGTCCATACTGAAGGCGTTGAAGGCAAGCGGGGGACACCGCAGGAAGGCGGCGGAGATGCTGCATATCGACCCGTCCACTCTGTACCGGAAAATGAAGAAATATGGCCTGCTTGACAAATGAACGGCATATTTTCATTGTAAGACCAAGATATAGGAGCAAAAGGCATTACAGAATGAAAGAAAATGCCTACTTTTGCACAGAGGTCGGAAAACTGTGCGCCGCATAAGTTTCCGGCCGTAACATACTGAACTGATGACGGCAAGGATCAGAATCCTGCCGGTTATCATACATAAGTCGCAAGACGTCTCGGACGGGAATCTGACAAATTCGTAAATACAGAGACTATTGCGTGAGGCTTATGCTATGCCTTATAGCGTGAGCCCATGCATGTTTCTGTATTGGGCTTTGTCAGAGCCTCCGTCCGAAGCTGCGTGGGTTTCACGCTTCTTCAATTTTAAGGAGGGTTAACAAAGGGTATGGCAAAGTTACAGGCAGTGATAGCAATGACATTGGACGGGAACATTCCATCGGAAAGCGAACCGTTGATGGAATGGGTAAAATCAGACAGAAACGGCTTCCCGTACTGGCGGGAACATTCCACAAAACACTTGTTTCCCGGTTATCCGCTGGTTGACCTTATTTGCGAGAAAGACACTTCCGGGTCTTCCACTGTCTTCCATGCGGAAATATGCGATGAGGAAAGCGTGGAACTCTTGAGAGGGCTGTCGATATACCGTCTCATTGACGAGCTGGTCATCTTCCTTTTCCCTTCCGCCGGCACTTCCCGTATGTCCGTTTCCGCCCACCTCCCGTCAGGCAACTGGCGGCTTGTCAAGTCCAGGACCTTCCGGAACGGCGTATGTCTCCTGAATTATTGCAGGATGTTGCAATAGACCGTTGCAGAAGATTGCATTTGCAATATGCCCGTCAGCCTTCCGAAACGGAGGCTGATTTTTTATTTCTATGGTTTTCAGTATTTTATCTGTTTGTGGAAGGATAATCTGCCGTGTTGGTCTATGATTTGGCCTTTATTATACTGAAGCCTGTTGCGCAACAGTGCGGTAAATGAAGTATTCACGCACTAAAAACAGAATTCAGTATGATACAGATAGACCGGGAGACATTCCAGATGATGCTCCACAAGATTATGGAACGCTTCGACAGGATCGAGGACAGGCTGAGCCGTATGAACCGGCAGACGGCCGCCCTTGAAGGCGACAAACTGCTCGACAACCAGGACATGTGCGAGCTGCTCGGTGTGACCAAGCGCACCCTTGCGCGTTATCGCCAGAAGAAGCTCGTGACCTATTACATGATTGACGGGCGTACCTATTACAAGGCTTCCGAGGTGCAGGAGTTCCTGAACCGGAAAGGAAAGGTGCTGCCCGCAAGAATCAAAAAGGAATTAGGTATTCAATCTTAATCAAGCAAAATGTATGGAAATAATATGTATAGACAAAAAGACCTTTGACGAGTTCCGGACACGTTTCTGCGAACTTGAAGGACGGATGGCGCGGCTGTGCCGCTCACAGGAGGACACAGGCTTGAAGAACTGGATGGACAACCAGGATGTCTGCGACGTGCTCCACATATCGAAGAAGACATTGCAGGTTTACCGTGACAAGGGACTGCTGCCTTTCACGCGCATCAAACACAAGATGTTCTACAAGCCGGAGGATGTGCATAGCCTGTTGGAATCAAGTTATCACGCAATAAAAAGAAAGCCATGAATTACCATTTCATAGAGAAGAAAGACCCTCACGTTGAAGTCCTTTTTCAAGGGCTGGAAAATCTGGAAAGAATGCTGTCCGACATGGAAAAGGCCCCCAAGCCATTATTTCTGGGAGAACGCTTCCTGACGGATGAGGAACTGTCCGGCATACTCAGGACAAGCCGGCGCACCTTGCAGGAATACCGCACATTCGGTGTCATTCCATATTACCTCCTTCAAGGAAAAGTGCTCTACAAGGAATCCGACATACAGAAACTTCTGGAGGATGCCTATAAGAGGTGCCGGGAAGAACAGAGGTGGGTGTGAAATGAGAAAATGGAGAAACAGCATGTAATGCCATTTCTCCATTTTTGCCGTTCATTCTATACGGTGCTGTTGCCGTCGTTTTTTCCCATCAAGTTCCTCCTCATAAAGGAAAGTCCCACGGTTGACGGGAGAGTCCTTCGGCTTTTTCATGTCCTCCTCAACCTTCTTGTCAGTAACTTTCGCATAAAGCTGTGTGGTCTCGATGCGCATATGCCCCATCATCCGAGCAACCGTCTCGATAGGGACGCCCAATGAGAGCGTGATATGGGTACCGAAATTATGTCTTGCCTGATGGAAAGTCAGCGGGAAACCGTATTCTTTTCCCAGTTCCCGGACCAACATGATAAAATATCCACGGCAGTAGAGATTGAATACCCTGTCTCCCTGTCTTTGGTCCCTGTATTTCTCAATAATTCTCAACGGGATATCCAGCAGCCGGACGGAGGACAGGGTATCCGTCTTCTGTCTGCGGATGTGTATCCACCATGTGCCGTCCTCTGCCTGCGTGATGTCGTCCGTCCTCAATCTCTTCAAGTCGGCATAGGCCAACCCCGTAAAAGTGGAAAAGAGGAACATGTCCCGAACAAATTGCAGTTGTGGTTTCTCCACCGGGGTTTCCATCAGTCTCTTCAGATTCTCCAGTCTCATATGGCGGCTTTTGCGACGCGGCAGTTCCGGGTGCAGACGGCAATAGGGATCCCGGCGGAGCGTTCCCTGGCTTACGGCCCGCATGGTCATTTTTTTCAAACGGTAAAGATGCTCATGTACCGTCTTGGGACTCATGTTGCAGTCCGTGCGCAAAAACACCTCGAAGTCATCATAGAACACACGGTCGAGGCTGCGCAGCGTAACATCCTCCACGCCTTTTTTCTCGTTCACGAAGGCGGACAGGTGCTTGTACGACCGCATATAGGAATCATAGGTCTCCTTGATACGGTCAACACCTATCCGTTTCTTGTATTCCTCGTTGTGTTCCCGAAAAAGGGCAAGCAGGGTAAGCGGCTTCTGCCCGATGCCCTTCACCGCATTCTTCACCAGCTCCGCCGTGATAAAACCAAGGCTGTCCTTTATCCGCCTGTAATGCCCTTCAATCTCGGCGGTCAGGTCGTCTATGGCCCGGTTCACGGTCACGGCATTTGCGCTGCGGCCGTCGGCGCGTCCCTTTTCCGGGTTCCAGATGGCCGGATTGACCGATACCTTTGTGCCGATCTGCTCCCATTCGGCGTCTATGCTGACTTTGCACAGCAATTGGCAGGTCCCGTCCTTGCGGACTTTCGTGCGGTTGATATAGAACAGTACCGCAAAGGTACTGCGGTGCTTTATGTCATTGTTGTCGGTATTCTTTTTCATATTCATGGATTTTAAGGGATTATCATATGACTACGGAGAAACGCTCCGCTATTCTTTCATTCAATGAATTCGTGTCCGAATCTATCTTGTCATCCGTTACTTTGGCATAAATCTGCGTGGTCTCTATCCGGCTGTGGCCGAGCATCCTGCTTACCGTTTCAAGCGGAATCCCGTGAGACAGGGTGATTTCCGTGGCGTAGGTGTGGCGTCCTGAATGGAAGACGAGCTTGCGGTTTATCCCGCAGATATGTGCTATGCGTTTAAGATACAGGTTCATCGTACTGTTGGCGTACATCGGAAGCAGTCTGCCTTCAGGTGCAGTATCGCGGTATTTCCGGATAATCCGCAACGGCAGTTCCAGCAACGGTATCTCGAACTCCATCCCTGTCTTTTCCCTGACACCCTTTATCCGCCATGCCCCGTCCGAGGTCTTTGAGAGGTTGGCTGCCGTAAGCAGCCTCATGTCTCCGTATGGAATACCGGTGTAGCAGGAGAACAGGAACATATCTCTCACAAGATACAGGGATGGACTGTGAAGCGGTGTGGACATAATCCTGTGAAGTTCCTCGTCCGTGAGATATTTCTGCTCCTGTTTCGGATGTACCGGTTCATAGCCGAAGAACGGATAGGAGGTGATGATGCCGTCGGCAATGGCCTCGCCGACTACGGTCTTCAATCGTATGGTAAGGTTGATGACAGTTCCTGGCGCAAGACGGCATTCGGTACGGAGGTGCAGGTCGTACTTTTCAATGAATGAAAGGTCCAGCGTCGTAAACGGGACATCCGATACCTTGTACTGAGAGCGGATGAATCTCTCCACATGGTCATATGCGTTTCTGTACCCTCCGAGACTTTTTGCTGCTCGGTTTATGCCCACCCGTTTCTCGAAATTGCCGATGAATTTTCTGAAATACCCCAGCAGCGTCTCTTGTTCGGAAGCCATGCCGAGAAGCCTGTGCTTCACCTCCTCCGCACTTACCCCGTCTCTTACAGCTGACAACTCAGTATAAATACCAAGCGCTCTTGCCCGTATCTCATCCAGTCGGTTGTTGATTTCCTTTGCCGCAACACTCTTGCCCGTGGCCCGGCCTGACGCCCACATCTTCTGCGGCACCCTGAGTTTCATGCTGAAAGCCGACTCCGAGTATTTCCCTATGTTCAACTTTGCCATCACAGGACAGTTCCCGTCGGCATCCTCCTCGCTCTTTTTCAGGTAGAACGAAACCTTTACATTCGTCTGATTCATAACCTTTTCCTTTCGTTGCAAAATTACCGGATAAAGGCCAAATGAAAGGCATGACGAATATGGCAGAATATGGAAACAAGTCCCCTGCGCAGAAGAACCGACCCGTATTTTTTCTGCTTTGCGAAAAAATGGCTATCTTCGCTAACGCAAAATATGCAGGAACAGCGTTCTTTACGGTGATATGGCAGAGGAATCGGTAGTCCGTCTTGCGCAGTTTTTCCAACCCGAAAAAGGCAACGGATAGGTAGCGATTTGTTTTCTTAACTCCTCAAAAAATGGCAGATATGCCCCAATGACGGATATGGAATACAACCGCACATCACCTTTCATTTCCAACAGCTTGCATTATTCTTCCGAAATCTATCCGTATGTGGGCGAGTTTTGTTATCTTTGTAATCAAAATTCTAACGACCAAAATGATTCTATAAATTATATTGAAGATGAGAAAGAAAATTGTAGCCGGAAACTGGAAAATGAATACAACACTCCAGGAAGGCGTGGCTCTTGCCAAGGAAGTCAATGAAGCTCTTAAGGATGCAACTCCCAAGTGTGACGTGATTATAGCTGTACCTTTCACTCACCTTGCCTCAATCAATGCTGTAATCGACCAGAACAAGCTTGGTCTCGGTGCTGAGAACTGTGCTGACCACAAGTCGGGTGCTTACACCGGAGAAGTATCTGCTCCCATGGTAGCCTCTACAGGTGCTACTTACGTGATTCTCGGTCACTCCGAGCGTCGCCAGTATTACGGTGAGACTTCAGAGACCCTGAAAGAGAAAGTGGCTCTTGCCCTTGAAAACAAGCTTACCCCGATTTTCTGTATCGGCGAGGTGCTTGAAGAGCGCGAAAACGGCACATACCACGATGTTGTCAAGAAGCAGATAGAAGAGGCTCTTTTCAACCTTTCAGCTGAGGATTTCGGCAAGATTATCCTTGCTTACGAGCCGGTATGGGCAATCGGTACAGGCAAGACCGCTACCGACGAGCAGGCTGAGGACATGCATGCCTATATCCGTAGCGTGATTGCTGACCGTTACGGCAAGGAAGTGGCTGAAAACACATCGATTCTTTACGGTGGCAGCTGCAAGCCTTCAAATGCACCCCAGCTTTTCGCAAAGCCCGATGTAGACGGTGGTCTTATCGGTGGCGCTTCTCTTGACGCAGCCTCATTTATGGGCATCGTCAACGCATTCTGATAACCGGTAGAGTTGAAATACAAAGGGGATGTGTCAGATTTTCGTCACATCCCCTTTTTATGTCGAGAAAATGCAATAATCGGCTCCGAATCATCCTGAATCAGGAAAATTTTGTAACTTTGTCGCGAATTATAACAAGTAGAATTAATGAGTTACAATTTATTGAAAGGAAAGCGCGGTGTGATATTCGGCGCGCTTAATGACATGAGTATCGCCTGGAAGGTAGCTGAAAAGGCTGTCGAGGAAGGCGCTACAATCACTCTCTCCAACACTCCCGTTGCCGTAAGAATGGGTGATGTAAGCAAGCTTGGAGAGAAACTTAACGCGGAGGTGATTCCCGCCGATGCTACGAATGTAGAAGATCTTGAAATGGTGTTTCAGCGTTCGACCGAGGTGCTTGGCGGAAAAATCGACTTCGTGCTCCACTCGATAGGAATGTCGCCCAATGTGCGTAAAAAACGTCTTTATGATGATATAGACTACGATCTCCTGAACAAGACTCTTGACATTTCGGCTGTGTCATTTCATAAAATGATTCAGGCTGCGAAAAAACTTGATGCCATAAACGACTACGGCAGTATCGTGGCACTCAGCTATATCGCCGCCCAGCGCACCATGTTTGGTTATAACGACATGGCAGATGCCAAGGCTCTCCTTGAATCAATCGCGCGCAGTTTCGGCTATATTTACGGAAGGGAGAAGCATGTGAGAATCAACACTATATCGCAGTCGCCCACCCAGACTACTGCCGGAAGCGGGGTCAAGGGCATGGACTCGTTGATGGACTTCGCCAACCGCATGTCGCCGCTCGGCAACGCCGATGCAGAAGAGTGTGCCAACTATTGTATCGTGATGTTCAGCGACCTCACCCGTAAGGTGACCATGCAGAATCTCTATCATGACGGCGGCTTCTCAAGCATGGGTATGAGTCTCCGCGCGATGGACCAGTACGAAAAGAGTTTCGACCTCTACCGCAATTCCGACGGTACAATCCAGTACGGCTAATCCCCGTCACTGCATCCCGATAATGGATAAAACGATAGTGCGGTCAGCAATGCGAGCCGCGCTATCGTTTTTCTTTATAATATACTCTTCACAAATGATGGTGAATGTCGGATTCGTCATTATAAAACCTAATATTGATTATCAAATTTGCGAATTTGTAAAACTCTCATTATCTTTGTCGTGTTTAAATTACGACATACATGATAGTCACATTTGAATATGAATATTTGAGAGTGTTGTATGGTGAGGGCAGGAATTCTGACAAGAAACATTGTTTTCAGCCGGATATAATAAAGCGATATCAGAAAGCGATTAATTTCTTGAAAGGAGCATCTTGCATAGAAGCGCTTTGGACCATCAGGTCGTTGCAATATGAGGTGCTTTCCGGTGACAGAGCCGGATTATCATCGGTAAGAGTCAATGACCAATACCGAGTGATATTTTCTGTTGCTTTAAATGAGAATGAACCCATACTTACTATCTGTAATGTCGTTGAATTGTCGAACCATTATAAATGAGAAATATGAAAGTTAAAGTTGAAGGTATTGCTTCCGATATGATAGCTAACAATTTGAATCCGAGTAACCCAATACATCCTGGAGAAATGATAAAGGATGAGATTGAGTTCAGAGGAATATCTCAAAAGGCTTTAGCTGCAGAGATAGGGGTGCCGGCGTCGGTTCTGAATGAGGTTCTTAATGGTAAGCGTGCAGTCACAACTGAATATGCACTTCTCTTTGAGGCGGCTCTTGGCATAGAAGCCGATCTATGGTTGAAGCTGCAATCAGATTATAATAAGCAAATTGCAAAATCAGATGTTTCATTCATGGCAAGACTTGAAAAGATTCGTCAAATGGCAGCATTTCTTTAATGTAATCAGAAATATATTTCCGATTTCAGTCATCAAGATTTGTGAGAATGTAGATTATTGGAATTTTTCAAGTGGTTTTTTAGTGCGTCGGCGAGAAGTTCCGGGTCTGAGGGATTGAAGAAAACCGGGCGTACACTTTTAATGTATCTTCTCTGAAAGAATATCAGTACCCCCTTGTCGGGTATAAGGTCATCGCCTCCACGCCCAAAACTGACCGGAAATGCGTAATCTTTTATGAGCTTGTCTGTTATGTCGGAATCAAAGTCAACTACGCAAATTCGCTCTATATGGTCAATCGGATATGACTTGATTCGGCGAGACCATACTTTCAGGGCTATTTCATTATCGGGAGTCAGCAGAATATAACTTTTGGTCCGTATATAATAAAGCATTATTTCCCATATCACCGGGAGTAGCAGGACCGAAATTCCCAAAATCAGCAGAATGGCAATATTATGGCTTGCAGAAAGTATGGCAACAGCATAAACTATACTTAGAGTCCATATGAACAATCTTGAAGAAAGTTTTGCATCTGAAAAATTGCAAGGGAATACCTGCTCTTGCATTTCTTTCATTTATGAAAAAAGGGACGTTGACACGCTGACGCGTCAACGTCCCTACATTAAAAATGTCAAATCAAAATAACGTCAAATCAAATTACTCTTCGATGGCAGCCTGCGCGGCAGCTACACGTGCGATGGGCACTCGGTAAGGAGAGCAGCTTACGTAGTTCATGCCGAGTTTAGCGCAGAACTTAACGGAAGAAGGCTCACCACCGTGTTCGCCGCAGATACCTACCTTGAGTTCGGGTTTAGTTGCACGACCTTTCTCAACACCCATGCGAACGAGCTGACCTACACCTTCTTGGTCGAGCACTTCAAACGGGTCGGTCTTGATGATGCCATGTTCCTTGTAGAACTTCAGGAACTTGGGAGCGTCGTCACGAGAGTATCCGAATGTCATCTGAGTCAAGTCGTTGGTTCCGAATGAGAAGAAGTCGGCTACAGTGGCAATCTGGTCGGCGGTAAGAGCTGCACGTGGCACCTCGATCATAGTACCTACCTTGTAGGGTACTGACTCGCCTCTTTCTTCAAATACCTTTGCCGCAGTGATGTTGATAACATCTGCCTGATTCTGAATCTCCTTGAGAGTACCTACAAGAGGTATCATAATCTCGGGATGAACGTCAATGCCGCGAGCCTTCATGTTGAGGGCTGCCTCGATGATGGCGCGGGTCTGCATCTCGGTGATTTCGGGATAGGTGATGCCAAGACGGCAGCCACGGTGACCGAGCATCGGGTTGAATTCTTCAAGGCTGTCAACCTTAGCCTTCACTTCCTCAAGGGTAAGACCCATTTCAGCGGCGAGTTCCTTCTGGGTTGCAGTCTGATGAGGTACGAACTCATGCAACGGGGGATCGAGCAGACGGATTGTCACGCCGAAGCCGTCCATTGCCTCAAAGATGCCTTCAAAGTCGGCTCTCTGCATCGGAAGAAGCTTGGCAAGTGCCTTGCGACGACCTTCAACATCGCTTGAAAGAATCATTTCGCGTACAGCCTTGATACGGTCGCCTTCAAAGAACATGTGTTCCGTGCGGCAGAGACCGATACCCTGTGCACCGAAGTTGCGTGCCTGTTTTGCATCGCGGGGAGTGTCGGCGTTAGTGCGGACAAGAGTCTTGGTGTACTTGGCTGCGAGGTTCATTATAGCACCGAAGTCGCCACCGAGTTCGGGCTCGGTAGTGGGCACCTGACCGTCGTAAACCTCACCGGTAGAGCCGTTGAGTGAAATCCAGTCACCTTCCTTATATACCTTGCCGCCCATTTCGACGGTCTTAGCCTTGTAGTCAACCTTTATTTCGCCGGCACCTGATACGCAGCACTTACCCATCCCACGAGCCACAACGGCAGCGTGCGAAGTCATACCGCCACGTGCGGTCAGGATGCCTTCGGCAACGGCCATACCCGCCAAATCTTCCGGAGAAGTTTCGATACGCACCATTACCACGCGCTTGCCGGCAGCGTGCCATTCGGCAGCATCATCGGCAAAGAACACAATCTGGCCGCAGGCCGCGCCCGGAGAAGCCGGCAAACCGCGGGTAAGAACCTTCGCCTGCTTCAAGGCCGCCTTGTCGAATACGGGGTGAAGCAGTTCGTCCAGCTTGTTGGGTTCGCAACGCAACAGCGCCGTCTTTTCGTCAATCATACCCTGGTGGAGCAAATCCATGGCTATCTTCACCATGGCGGCTCCGGTACGCTTGCCGTTACGTGTCTGGAGGAACCAGAGCTTGCCTTCCTGCACGGTGAACTCCATGTCCTGCATATCCTTATAGTGGTTTTCCAGCTTCGTCTGCAAAGCATCCAGCTCCTTGTAGATTTCGGGCATCGCCTCTTCCATGGAAGGATACTTGGCGGCACGCTCCTCCTCGCTTACGCCGGCAAGTTCCGCCCAGCGTCTGGAGCCGATAATGGTAATCTGCTGCGGGGTACGGATACCTGCCACAACGTCCTCGCCCTGTGCGTTGATCAGATATTCGCCGTTAAAGAGGTCTTCGCCCGTAGCGGCATCGCGGCTGAAGCAGACTCCCGTGGCGGAAGTGTCGCCCATATTGCCGAACACCATTGCCTGCACGCTTACGGCAGTACCCCACTCATCGGGAATTCCTTCCATTTTGCGGTAGAGGATGGCGCGCTCGTTCATCCATGAGTTGAACACGGCGCAGACAGCACCCCACAGCTGTTCGTAGGCGCAGGTGGGGAAATCCTTTCCGGTCTGCTGCTTGACGGCAGCCTTGAAGCGCTTGACAAGCTCCTTGAGGTCTTCCACTTCCAGTTCGTTGTCCAGTTTCACGCCTTTGGCATGTTTCACCTCTTCTATAATGGCCTCGAAGGGGTCTACATCTTCCTTGTTCACCGGCTTCATGCCCAGCACCACGTCACCGTACATCTGTACAAAACGGCGGTAGGAGTCCCATGCAAAGCGGGGGTTGCCCGTCTTGCGAATCAGCCCTTCCACCACTTCATCGTTCAGGCCGAGGTTAAGAATCGTATCCATCATGCCCGGCATGGAAGCGCGTGCGCCCGAACGGACGGACACCAGCAGCGGGTTTTCCACATCGCCGAATTTGGAGCGCATCAGTGTCTCCACGTGCGCGATGGCGTTTTCCACTTCTTGTTTCAACAGGGCAACGACTTTTTCCTGCCCCATTTCATAATATTCTGTGCAAACTTCTGTCGTGATTGTGAAGCCCGGAGGAACCGGAACTCCGATAAGGTTCATCTCTGCCAGGTTGGCTCCCTTACCCCCCAAAAGGTTTCTCATGCCGGCTTTTCCTTCTGCCTGGCCGTTACCAAAGGTGTAAACTCTTTTTTTGTCCATAATATCAATTTAAAGTTTCTGATTGTGATTTTTTCATTTTTTCTGCTCGCAAATCTAAGTATATTTCACAGACTAGAAAACTTTTTGAGAAAAAACTTTAAGTCAAAATGCAATTTCGAGATTGCAAAATTTAATATTCCCATTCATAGAGAGAAATTACGGAAAAATACCTATTTTTGCCGTTGAATTTATTATACTGGTGTAAAAGTGGCAAGAAAGAGAAAAGAACTTCCCCTGTTGGAAAAGGTGGAAATTACGGATGTGGCTGCCGAAGGAAAAGCCATCGCGAAGGTCAATGATTTGGTAATTTTCGTACCGTACGTCGTTCCGGGCGACGTTGTAGACCTGCAAATCAAGAGAAAAAAGCATCATTATGCCGAGGCGGAAGCGGTGAAGTTTCACCAATACTCACCGGTAAGAGCCGTTCCGTTCTGTCAGCACTACGGTGTATGCGGCGGCTGCAAATGGCAGGTGCTCCCCTATTCGGAACAGATAAGATACAAGCAGAAGCAGGTAACGGACAACCTTACCCGCATCGGAAAAGTGGAGCTCCCGGAAATATCGCCGATACTCGGTTCCGCAAAAACGGAGTTCTACCGCAACAAGCTTGAGTTTACTTTCTCCAACAAGCGCTGGCTCACGGCGGAAGAGGTCCGGCAGAATGTGGTGTACGAGCAGATGAATGCGGTAGGCTTCCACATTCCCAACGCCTTCGACAAGGTACTGGCCATCGAGAAGTGCTGGCTGCAGGACGACATATCCAACCGCATCCGCAACGCCGTGCGCGACTATGCCTACGAGCACAACTATCCGTTCATTAACCTGCGCACGCACGAAGGGATGCTGCGCAATATGATTGTGCGCACTTCCACCACCGGCGAGCTGATGGTTATCCTCATCTGCAAGATTGAGAAGGACGAGGAGATGGAGCTGTTCAAACAGTTGTTGCAGTACGTAGCGGACACTTTCTCTGAAATCACGTCGCTGCTATACATTATTAATAATAAGTGCAACGACACCATTACCGACCTCGACGTACACACGTTCAAAGGCAAAGACCATATCTTCGAGGAGATGGAAGGCCTGCGCTTCAAGGTGGGTCCCAAGTCGTTCTACCAGACCAACTCCGAGCAGGCATACACTTTGTACAAAGTGGCCCGCAACTTCGCAGGGCTCACCGGCAACGAGCTGGTTTACGACCTTTATACCGGCACGGGAACCATCGCCAACTTCGTGTCCGGACAAGCGCGCCAGGTCATCGGCATCGAATATGTGCCCGAAGCCATCGAGGACGCCAAGGTCAACTCGGAAATCAACGGCATCAGGAACACGCTGTTCTTTGCCGGCGACATGAAGGACATGCTGACGCAGGACTTTATCAACGAGTACGGGCGTCCGGATGTAATCATCACCGACCCCCCTCGTGCGGGTATGCACCAGGATGTGGTGGATGTTATCCTGTTTGCAGAGCCGAAACGCATTGTGTACGTAAGCTGCAATCCCGCCACGCAGGCAAGGGACTTACAACTGCTCGATGCCAAATACCGGGTGAAGGCCGTCCAGCCGGTGGATATGTTCCCGCATACGCATCATGTGGAAAACGTGGTGCTGCTTGAGTTGAAAAATCCGGCGGAAAAAGCAGAGGACTAAGTCAGCTCTTCGGGAACGTGAAAGCATAAGGGGCTACTTCGGGAATGTGAGTATCACTTTGGGAAATTTAAAGGGCTACTTCGGAAGTGCAAAGGGCTACTTTGGAAACGTAAAGGGCTACTTCAGGAACGTAGAGTGCTACTTCAGAAACGTGAAGTATTACTTCAGAAACGTGAAGTGCTACTTAGGAAACCGAAGCAGAGATTGAGCAACCGGAAGCCGCACTCCCGAAAAGCGGTACGGCATTCCGGTAAGCCGATGCAAAGCCTTGTTTTAGAATTGAATCATTAATCGCAAATTATTATCCTCGTGGCAAAAGAAAGAATTATAGCAAGAGCCCGCACGCAATATACGGACTATATGGTAAAAGAGCCTATGGAACTGATGGAATTTCTGGCAGCGAAAATGCCGGATGCCAGCCGCACCAAGTTGAAGGCATTGTTGAGCAAGCGGGTTGTATATGTAGACAGCGTCATCACAACGCAGTACAACTTCCCGCTGAAGCCGGGTATGAAAGTCCAGATCAGCCGTGAGAAGGGACGCAAGGAGTTCAACAACAAATTACTGAAAATCGTATACGAAGATGCTTACCTCATCGTGGTGGAGAAGATGCAGGGATTGCTGTCCGTCAATACGGAAAGGCAGAAAGAGCGTACCGCCTACACCATTCTGAACGAATATGTGCAGCGTTCGGGCAGGCAGCACCGCGTGTACATCGTGCATCGCCTGGACCGCGACACCTCGGGACTGCTGATGTTTGCCAAAGACGAAAAGACGCAGAATACGCTGCGCGACAACTGGCACAACATCGTAACCGACCGCCGCTATGTAGCCGTCGTTGCGGGTGAAATGGAAAACAATGCCGGCATGGTGCGCTCATGGCTCACCGACCGCAAGCTGTACGTATATTCCAGCCCCACGGACGATGGCGGCAAGGAAGCAATCACCCACTACCGCACCATCAAACGCGCCAACGGCTTCTCGCTCGTGGAACTGATGCTGGAGACGGGACGCAAAAACCAAATCCGCGTGCACATGCAGGACCTGGGACATCCCATCATTGGCGACGGACGCTACGGACTGGAAGAGATAAATCCTATCGGGCGACTGGCGCTGCACGCCTTCAAGCTGTGCTTCCGCCATCCTGTCACCGGAGAGCTGATGCAGTTTGAAACGCCGTATCCGGGAGAGTTCAAGAAACTGTTTCTGAAACGTAATGGATAAAAAAGAAAAACGGCTGTTTCATTTACGTTTTGAAACAGCCGTTTTTCTTTTTTCTATTTTTTATTCCATCCTCAGTTCAAAATCAAATGGAGCAGCACCATCAGACAAGTAAAAAGTTCCACGCATCCGATTACCGTTTATTCTTACATCATCCATATAAGAAATTCCGGCTCTACCATAATCCAATACAAGATTTCGATTATAATGGTCTTCCCAATACCACTGAAAATGAAAACGCTCGTATAAAGCTCCGTCAAACGAGTAATATTGATACTCTTCACCAAATCCATCTCCCCAAAAAGTAAAGGTACTGAAGAGAGGTTCGCCGTTATCCGCATTCATCCCGACATCTCCTGTCCATGCACGACCGATAAAGATAGATTCTACATCGTATTGATCATCTCCTTCACATGATGCGAAACTTAAAGCAAATGCCATTAAAAACAATATATTCAAAAACTTTCTCATCTTTCTCATTTCCAATTCTGATTAACCATATACCTGGAAGCGGTCAGCATCATGATTTCACCGTCCAGCTTTCCGGACAGGTAATGCTCGCGCACCCATACGTTCTCAAAGATTTTCACATCGCCCGAACCGTAGTTCAGTATCAGTCCCTCGCGTGAGTTGTCAATCCATTTCCAGGTAAAGTCATGGGTATCTGTTTTCGTATTGCCGGTAGTGGTTACGATAAAGGTCTCTTTTCCGGAAAGGACTTCCTTACCGCCCTGTTTCCCTTTGGTGAATTCCAGGATGTGCCTGCACGCCCCTTCTTCCGTGTCGTACTCCTCTACCCAACTGTCGCTGCACAGCTTCTCGTCGCTGTTTTGTATCGTATAGTAGTTATCATCCCCGCAAGAAGCCAGCCCCGCAGTCATTACACACAACAACAGTATCTTCATTAAGTTCAAAATCTTCATATTTATCGAGTTTAGTTAATATTTTACGGGCAAACTTACGCAAAAATAATGATATGTTTAATACCTGGACTGGAATTTCTTATAGAAGATAACGAATAAGATGAAACCCGTCAGCGCAAAGGGCACCCCTGCCAAAGCCGGATAGCGGTATCCGCCGCCAAGAGCCAGACCGCCTACGTATGCCCCGATGGCGTTGCCCAGGTTGAACGCCATCTGCACGCAAGCACCGCCCAGCATCTCACCCCCGGGGGCCACGCGGATAATCAGCACCTGCTCCGGACTGGACACCGCAAACAAGCCCGCCGTACAGAGCGCCATCAATATGGCGGAACACCACGGATGGGGCGAAAGGAAAAATATCAGCAGCAGCACAATGCAAATCATGCCTTGCACCACCATGCCCACCCTGCCCGGAGTGTATTTGTCGGAAAGCCGTCCGCTCACCAGATTGCCCACCACCATGCCAAAGCCTGCCAGCATCATTAATGCCGTGACACTTCCGGCGCTGAATCCCGACACATTCGTCAGCAACGGCGTGATGTAACTATACCAGCAGAACACGCCGCCATTGCCCAAAGCCGTCGCCCCCAATATCAGCCAGGGAGCGGGAGTCTTCAGGAAACGGAACTGTCCCTTGAACCCAGTATCTTTCAGTCCCTCCACCGCAGGAACCCACCGCCATATATAATAAAGGACTATCACTCCCCAGCAGGCCACCAGCAAGAACGTGACACGCCACGAGAGTATATGGCTCAGGGAAGTACCCAGCGGAACGCCGAACAGATTGGCAACCGTCATGCCCGCTATCATAATGGATACGGCCTCGGAGCTTCTCCCCTCGTCCGCCAGCTTGCCCGCCACAATGGAAGCGACTCCGAAATACGCCCCGTGCGGCAAACCCGAAATGAAACGCGCCGCCAGCAGCGACCAGTAGCCGGTGGCCATCGCAGCCCCCAGGTTTCCTACCAGCATTAAAGCCATCAATGCCAGCAGGATATGCTTCAACGGACGCTTGCGCGCTAAAATCAACATGGGAGCACCGGCACATACGCCCAGTGCATAGGCGGAAATGAAATGTCCGGCAACCGGAATGCCGATGTTCAAATCGGCGGCAACATAGGGCAAAATACCCATCATCGTAAACTCGGCAATGCCCAATCCCAAGGTGCCGAACGCTAATGCAATAAGACTCTTCTTCATTTGAAAAAATACAACCTGTGAAACAAACTTTTTACCGCCGCAAAAGTAGTGTATTCTTCCCGCTCAAGTTATTTATTTTATAAAAAACTAACTAAAAATTTGTACAGCATAAATATAAGATATACTTTTGCGCCCTGAAAAAGAACATGTAAACAAGAACTTCAACCGTTCTGCCATTCGGAGTTCTCGGGAGTATTCTTGTTACAGTTCGATGACAATTTGTATAATTAAAGGATAAAAAAGAAAATGAAAAAAATTGTAATCTTGTTATTTGTTGCAATGGTTGCTTTATCGGCAAAAGCACAAGTGTATGTTGGCGGAACAGTATCTTTATGGCACAACGATGATGTGGACGCAACGACTTTTACGCTGAATCCGGAAGTAGGATACAACCTGAATGAAAAGTGGGCTGTCGGCGGTATATTGACATTCTCGCACAGCAAACTGGACGAAGGAAAATACAATGCTTTCGGTCTTGCTCCATACGCCCGTTACTCTTATTATGAAAACAAGGTTGTCCGCCTGTTCATCGACGGCGGTCTGGGCTTCTCCACCCAAAAGGTGAAAGGCGCCGATGCCGTGAACGGATTTGAAATCGGTTTCAAACCGGGTATTGCCATCAAACTGAATGACAAGTTCAGCGTACTTGCCAAATGCGGTTTCCTGGGCTACAGAGACGACTATATGAATGCCGGCAGCGGTTACGGCTTCAACTTCACCAGCGAAGACCTCTCATTCGGCTTCCACTACGAATTCTAATCAATACAAACCGATGTATATGCAGAAGGGATGCTTTCAGGAGCATCCCTTTTTTATTGTTCTCACATGATAAAATGCAAATCGGTTTCTAATTATTCAAGCATTATAAATACGCACACCCAAATTATTCGTATTTTTGCACATCGTTTATAAAATATGCAATCATGAAGAAGTTCGTAAAAGGAGTCCGGTTTGCTCCTAAAAACTATTCCGATGAAGTAGAAGCCAAGATACAGCATTATAAAAGAGAAGGATACAAATTGCCGTCACGCCATCTGCTGCGTACGGAAGAGCAACTGGCAGGCATACGCGAAAGCGCAAGGATAAACACCGCCCTGCTCGATTACATCTCGGAGAATATCCGCGAGGGAATGTCTACGGCAGAGATAGACCACATGGTATACTGCTTTACGACAGACCACGACGCCATCCCCGCTCCCTTCCTGTACGAAGGCTTTCCGAAGAGCGTATGTGTCAGCATCAACGATGTGGTGTGCCACGGCATCCCCAGCACAAAGGAATTCCTGCGCAGCGGAGATATTGTAAACGTAGACGTGTCCACCATCTATAAAGGGTATTTCTCCGACGCATCGCGCATGTATATGATTGGGGAAGTCAGCCCCGAAATGCAACGCCTGGTGCAGGTGACCAGGGAGTGCCGCGACATCGGCATACAGGCTGCACAGCCCTGGGCACGGTTGGGCGATGTGGGCGCCGCCATTCAGGAGCATGCCGAGAAGAACGGCTACAGCGTGGTGCGCGACCTTTGCGGGCATGGCGTGGGTATCAAGTTTCACGAAGAGCCGGACGTGGAGCACTTCGGCAAACGCGGCACGGGCATGCTGATAGTACCGGGCATGACGTTCACCATCGAGCCGATGATTAACATGGGCAGCTACGAGGTGTTCATTGACGAAGCCGACGGCTGGACGGTGTGCACGGACGACGGTCTGCCTTCCGCCCAGTGGGAAAGCATGATTCTTATCACCGAAGACGGAAACGAGATACTGACACAATAGATGCAAGACGGCAGGCCGCAAGATGTCCCCCCGTGCGGTACACTCCGTACCAACGGTTGGTACTCCTTGTACCACGCTTTGGTATTGTCTGTACCAACCGTTGGTATTCTTCATACCAACTATTGGTATTTCCCGTACCGCCCGATGGTATTGCCCGTACCGCCTGCCGAAACTTTATTTCCTTATATGCAATTATGAATATCATCCTATTACCCGCCGGGATTATCGCAGGAGCCGTTATCGGCTATCTGACGGCCGGCAGAAAAGCCGCTGCCCTGAAGACCCAGGTAGAAGCCGCCGGAGAACGTGAAGCCCTGCTGAACCGCACCGCCGAAGAACGCATCGCCCGCGAACGCTCCATTGCCGAGGAACGTTTGCAGGAAGCCGCCCGCCAGGCTTCGGAACGCCTGGATGCACAGGAGCGGCTGTTTGCCGAACGCCTCGCCGAGCAGGCACGCAGTTTCAACGAACGCCTTGCCCAGCAGGAACATTCCTTCGGCGAGCGCATCGCCCAGCAGCAACGGCAATGGGAACAACGCCTCGCCGAACAGAAAGAAGAGGCCGAAGCCCTGCACAAGCGTATGAACACCGAGTTCGAGAATCTCTCGAACCGCATCTTCCAAAGCAAGACCGAGGATTTTACCAGACTGAATGCCGAGCATCTGGGCAACCTGCTGCGCCCGCTCGACGAGAAGATTAAGGACTTCAAGGAAAAAGTAGAGCAGGTGTACAGCACCGAAGCCAAAGAGCGCTTCTCGCTGGGCGAACGCATTAAGGAGCTGGTGGAACTGAACAACCGTCTCAGCGAGGATGCCAACAACCTGACCCGTGCCCTGAAGGGCGACTCCAAGATGCAGGGCAACTGGGGCGAAATGATTCTGGAACGCCTCTTGCAGGCATCCGGCCTGATTGAGGGCGAGCACTATTTCCGCCAGGAGTTCCTGAAAGACGAGCGCGGCGAAGCGATTGTCAGCGAAGAGAGCGGACAGAAGATGCAGCCCGACATCCTCATCAGGTATCCCGACGAGCGCGAGATGATAATCGACTCCAAAGTCTCCCTCACCGCCTACGCCGCCTACACCTCCGCCGAAGACCGCGACGAGCAGGCGCGCTGGCTCAAGGCGCACTTGCAGTCTGTCCGCAGCCACATCGACGAGCTCAGCCGGAAGGACTATTCGCACTACGATATCAAGGCGCCGGACTTCGTCATGATGTTCATCCCCACGGAAGGCGCATACCTGCTCGCTATCCAGAGCGACGCCAACCTCTGGGAGTATGCCTACAACAAGAAGGTGGTACTGATGAGCCCCACCAACCTCATCAGCGCCCTGCGCCTCTCGCTCGACCTGTGGAAGCGGGAAAACCAGGTGAAAAACGTGCAGGCCATCATCAAGCGCGGCACTGCCCTATACGAAAAGATTGTAGGCTTTACCGACACCTTCCTCACCCTCGGCGACCGCATGACAACCTTGCAGAAGGACTACGACAAAGCCCTCAACCAGCTCTCCGAAGGCAACGGCAGCGTAGTGCGCCAGGCTGAAATGCTGAAGGACATGAGCCTCACCCCGAAGAAGCGCATCTCGGCAAGGCTGCTGCCCAAAGAGGAGATACAGGAAGATGCAGAACAAGAAGACAATAAATAACTCTTAAGACAAGACTTGATACATTATGAAAACTTTAAAAGACCGTATTCTCAAAGACGGAAAATGCTATCCGGGAGGCATACTGAAAGTGGATAACTTTATCAATCACCAGATGGACCCGATACTGATGAAATCCATCGGCGTGGAGTTTGTCAGACGTTTCGCCTCTACCAGTATCAACAAGATTATCACCGTCGAGGCCAGCGGCATCGCTCCCGCCATCATGGTGGGCTATCTGCTGGAGCTGCCCGTAGTGTTCGCCAAGAAGAAGAAACCGAGTACGATGGAGAATATGCTGGTTACTTCCGTGTATTCGTTCACCAAGCAACGCTCGTACGACGTGTGCGTCAGCAAGGATTTCCTCGCGCCCGGCGACCAGGTGCTTTTCATCGACGACTTCCTTGCCAACGGAAACGCTGCCAAAGGCATCATGGACCTGGTGAAGCAGGCTGGCGCGGAACTGGTGGGCATGGGATTCATCATAGAGAAAGCCTTCCAGCACGGCGGTGACGAGCTGCGCAGCCAGGGCATCCATGTAGAATCGCTTGCCATCATCGAAAGCCTTGACAACTGTGAAATCAAAATCAGATAACCCGGAGCGATGGAAAAACAACAGGGAAACGGACTGATTTACGGCTTGAACGACAAGCCGCCTTTTAAGGAAGCTTTCTTCGCTGCGCTGCAACATCTGCTCGCCATATTCGTAGCCATCATCACCCCGCCGCTCATCATTGCGGGCGCATTGAAGCTCGATGCGGAAACCACCGGCTACCTGGTTTCGATGGCGCTGTTCGCATCCGGCATATCCACGTTTATCCAATGCCGCAGGTTCGGCGGACTGGGCACGGGACTGCTCTGCATCCAGGGAACCAGCTTTTCGTTCATAGGTCCCATCATCTCTGCCGGAATGCTGGGCGGGCTTCCCCTGATTTTCGGTTCCTGCATGGCGGCTTCAAGCGTGGAGATGCTGATAAGCCGGGTGTTGAAATACACTAAGAAGATTATCACGCCGCTGATATCCGGCATCGTGGTCACCCTCATCGGAATGAGCCTGATAAAGGTAGGAATCACAGCCTGCGGCGGCGGAGCCACGGCACAGGCGGACGGCAGCTTCGGCAGTTTCCACCATGTGGGCCTTGCGGCGGCGGTACTGCTGCTTATCATCGCCTTCAACCGGAGTTCCAACCGCTACCTGCGCATGAGTTCCATCGTCATCGGACTGGTGATAGGCTACATCGCAGCCTGGTTCATGGGCATCATCGACTTCTCCTCGATACAAAGCTACGGCGGCTTCAACCTGCCGATGCCTTTCCGCTACGGACTGGACTTCGACCTGTCCACCATCATCGCCCTGGGACTTATTTTCATGATTACCGCCATCGAGGCATACGGTGACATCACCGCCAACTCCCTTATCTCCGGCGAACCGGTGGAAGGAGACACCTTCGTAAAGCGTGCTTCGGGCGGTATCCTTGCCGACGGCTTCAACTCCATGCTGGCGGGTGCGCTCAACTCCTTCCCCAACTCCGTCTTTGCGCAGAACAACGGAATGATACAACTGACCGGGGTTGCCAGCCGGTATGTGGGCTATTACATTGCCGCCTTTCTTGTGCTGCTCGGCCTGTTCCCTGCCGTGGGACTGGTGTTTTCACTGATGCCCGAACCCGTATTGGGCGGCGCTACTCTGCTGATGTTCGGTACGGTGGCGGCGGCAGGCATCCGCATCATTGCAGCGCAGGAAATCAATCGGAAGGCTACCCTTGTCATGGCTGTCAGTTTCTCGCTCGGCCTCAGTGTGGAGCTGGTTCCCGAAATACTGTGCCAACTGCCGGAAACGCTGCGGAACATCTTCGCATCCGGCATCACAACGGGCGGGATAACGGCTATTCTGGCAAATCTGCTGATTCATATCAAGGAGTAATATTATTCTATTTTAGGCACGGATTACACGGATTTCACGGATTTGCTTTGTTCTTTGTTCTTTCGGACAACATTACCCTTCTTTTACATTTCCATGAAATCCGTGTAATCCGTATTAAATCCGTAAATTCTGTGTAGTTCGTAAATTCTGTATAATCCGTACTAATCCGCGTAATTCCCGAAATTCGTGTAATCCGTATTAATCCGTAAATTCTGTATAATCCGTACTAATCCGTGTAACTCCCTAAATCCGTGTAATTCCGCGTAATCCGTGCCTAAAAATCTCCCCGAAACAACCCACCTCACTTCTCCCTCTCCGGCAGCACCCAATTCAGCACCACATACCCCAGCACCCCGGCAAGCACCGTCCCTACAAGCACCCCAAATTTCGCCTGGTTCAGCAGTTCCGGATATTCGTCCGCAAAGGAAAGGTTGGCAATGAACAACGATACGGTAAACCCGATACCGCCCAGCAGGGAGACGCCCGCTATATTCTTCCAGTTCATCCCCGCCGGCATCAGCGCTACGCCGCTCTTCACCGCCAGCCACGTAAACAGGTATATCCCCAGGAACTTGCCCAGCAGCAAGCCAGCCGCCACAGCGATGCTCACATCTCCCACGATGCTGCCGCTACCGCTGAACACCACACCGGCATTGGCAAAGGCAAACAGCGGCAGTATCACGAAGCTCACCGCCCCGTGCAGGTTATCTTCCAGCGACTGCAACGGGCTGATAACATAATCCGATGCCCGCTCCACCTGCTTCAACGTGGCAATCTGCGCATTGGTCAGCACGATATTATCCGACTTGGAAACCGGGAACTCCCCGATGATGTCGCGAATCCGCTCGATGTATTTGCCCGCATCCAAGCGCGGACGCGCCGGTATCACAAACGCCAGTATCACGCCCGAAATCGTACTGTGTATGCCCGATTGCAGGAACAGGTACCAGATAATCACACCGAAGAAGAGGAAGAATATCTTCTGCGTTACGCCGAACTTACCCATATAGTAGAGGAACACGTACAGGACAGCCGCCGCAATCAGGTATCCGTATGCCACGTCAGCGCTATAGAACAATGCGATGACCAGTATGCCGCCGATGTCGTCCACCACGGCAAATGCCGTCAGGAATATTTTCAGGCTCAACGGCACACGCTTGCCCAGCAAACTGAGCACTCCCAATGAAAAGGCAATGTCCGTGGCCATCGGGATAGCCATCCCCCGGGTTTCGGGAGTGCCGGAAGCAACCGACAACGCATAGATGACAACCGGAACCACCATCCCCCCGCATGCCGCAATAAAAGGCAAAGCCGCTTTCCGCACAGAGGACAGTTCCCCCACCAGCAGTTCGCGCTTTATCTCCAGGCCCACTGCCAGAAAGAAAACGGTCATCAGGCAGTCGTTAATGAATTCTATCATCTTCAGCGGATGCCCGCCGTGCGAAAACAGATTGAAGTTGCCGATGCGCAGATGCAGCTCCTGAAGCAGGAAATCCTGGTATACGGGCGACAGGGACGAGTTGGCAACCACAGCGGCCAGGATAGCCGCCAGAAACAAAAGCACGCTCGCTGCTATGTTCAGCGACGAAATGTTTTTTACGGTACGTAGGATAATCATAAGTATTTTTAATTGAAGGATTCGTTCATTTTCGGAAAAAGACAAAAAAGGGGGCAGCCCTATCATGAAAGAACAACCCCCGAAAGATATGATTGGTTCGGCAGCAAACCGCTAATCCAGTTTCAGCACCGCCAGGAATGCTTTCTGCGGCACTTCCACATTACCGATTTGCTTCATTCTCTTCTTACCCCGTTTCTGCTTCTCGAGCAACTTGCGCTTACGGCTCACGTCGCCGCCGTAGCACTTGGCCGTAACGTCCTTGCGTACAGCCTTGATTGTTTCGCGGGAGATAATCTTGGCGCCGATGGCCGCCTGGATGGCGATGTCAAACTGCTGTCTCGGAATCAGGTCCTTCAGCTTCTCGCACATGCGGCGTCCCAGCTCGTATGCGTTGTCAAAGTGCGTCAGGGTGGAAAGGGCATCCACCGGTTCGCCGTTCAGGAGAATATCCAGTTTCACCAGCTTGGACGGACGGAAGCCGTTGGCATGGTAGTCGAAAGAGGCGTATCCCTTGGAGATGCTTTTCAGCTTGTCGTAGAAGTCGATGACGATTTCGCCCAGCGGCATGTCATAGTATATCTCCACGCGATTGCCGGAAATGTATTCCTGCTTCACCAGTTCGCCGCGCTTGCCCAGACAGAGCGTCATGATGGGGCCGATATAGTCCGTGGCGGTAATCACCGAAGCGCGGATATAAGGCTCTTCGATGCGGTCTATCAGGGTGGGGTCGGGCATGCTGCCGGGGTTGTGCACCTCAGTCATGTGTCCCTGCTTGTCGTAGATGTTGTACGACACGTTCGGCACGGTGGTAATCACGTTCATATCGAATTCGCGGTCCAGGCGTTCCTGCACAATCTCCATGTGGAGCAGTCCTAAGAATCCGCAACGGAAACCGAAGCCCAGCGCCAGTGACGATTCGGGCTGGAAGGTCAGCGAGGCGTCGTTCAACTGCAACTTCTCCAGCGAAGAGCGCAGGTCCTCGAAGTCTTCCGCCTCAATGGGATATACGCCGGCAAAGACCATCGGCTTCACTTCCTCGAAGCCGGCAATCGCTTCCTTGCACGGACGGGCTATGTGCGTAATCGTGTCGCCCACCTTCACTTCCCTGGAAGTCTTGATACCCGAAATGATATACCCCACGTCGCCCGTACGCAGCTCCTGACGGGGAACCATATCCATCTTCAGCACGCCGATTTCGTCCGCATCGTATTCCTTGCCCGTATTGAAGAACTTCACTTTGTCTCCTTTGCGAATCACGCCGTTCACAATCTTGAAGTAGGCGATGATGCCCCGGAACGAGTTGAATACGGAGTCGAAAATCAGTGCCTGCAAAGGCGCTTCCTCATCGCCTTCGGGATGCGGGATGCGCTCAACTACCGCCTCAAGGATTTCCTCCACGCCCATGCCCGTCTTGCCGGAGGCGCGGATAATCTCTTCGCGCTTGCAGCCGAGCAGTTCCACGATTTCATCCTCCACCTCTTCGGGCATGGCGCTTGCCATGTCGCATTTGTTGATAACGGGAATAATCTCCAAATCGTGCTCGATGGCCATGTAAAGGTTGGAGATGGTCTGCGCCTGCACGCCCTGCGAAGCATCCACAATGAGCAGTGCGCCCTCGCAGGCGGCGATGGAGCGCGACACCTCGTAGGAGAAGTCCACGTGTCCCGGAGTGTCAATCAGGTTCAGGATATACTTCTCGCCCTTGTACACATACTCCATCTGGATGGCATGGCTCTTGATGGTGATACCTCTCTCCTTTTCCAAATCCATATCATCCAGCATCTGTCCTTCGGTTACTTGGATGGTATTGGTGAACTCCAACAGGCGGTCGGCCAAAGTAGATTTGCCATGATCGATATGGGCTATGATACAAAAGTTACGTATATTCTTTTTCATTCGTTTCTAAAGTTTTTGGAGTGCAAAGATAGTGTATCTTGGACAAAGATACGAAAAGGAGCGCACAAAAAAATGCGTTGATAACATATCCAATGTATCAACGCATTTTTTATAACATTCCAATCACTTTCTTAGTTCAGCTTCACAAACAGTTCGCCTTCAACTTCTTGAGTAGAGATTTTGTCCTCTCTCAATAACCATCCAAGACCCAGGAACAAATCTTTATCCACCAATTTTGTAGCTTTTTTGATTTGTTTTGCGGTTAAACCTTCGGTTTCATTCAGTGCGTTCCAAATTTTTCCTGCGATTTCACCGGCTTTTTCTTTTAACATTTTCTCTTTGTTTTTAGTTAGACATGCTTGAAAATCCGTTTCCCCCGACGGAGAAGACCGATTTTATTTCGGCGGCAAAGATAGTTATTTTTATGTTATATAGCACGTTAACTCTCATTTTTTTCCATTTTCAGCCGGAGAAACGGCACGATTTGCCCTATTTCCGCTGTTTTTCCAGATACTCCGCCCATATTGCCGCCGCCTCTTCCACCATTTTGGCGCAGGGACGCTTGGCGTAATACTGCTCCGTGCGGGCTTCGGGGGTGGAAGAGCCTTCGGGCTTCTTCAGTCCCAACAGTTCGGCGCAAATCATCGAGCCGTTGCGTTTCCTGAATTCCTCCGCAAGCTGCTGCACCAGCGCATAGTTGGCGGCTTTGCCCTCACGATCCTTGCCGTCTACGGCACCTTTCTCCAGTCCCGCCAGCAGGAACATGCCGCAGGCGGCGCCGCACGTCTGGCGCATCCGTCCGATGCCGCCGCCAAACGAGGCGGACATGCGCAACGCCTGTTCCTGCGTAAAACCATACATATCTGCAAAGGCAGCCACGACGGACTGCGAACAATTATAGCCGCTCTTGAACAGTTCAACGGCTTTTTCCACTCTGTCTTTCATCGTCATATCTTAATCTGTTAATTCCAACATCATGGGGCAATGATCCGAATGTACGGCATCGTTCAGGATACGCGCCTCTTTCAGCATCGGACGCACCGCCTCGCTTGCCATGCAATAGTCGATACGCCAGCCTTTGTTCTTCGCCCGCGAGTTGAATCGGTAGCTCCACCAGGTGTACTCCCGGCTGTCGGGGTGCAACAGGCGGAAGGTATCGATGAAGCCCTCGTTCAGGAAACGGGTCATCCACTCCCTTTCTTCGGGCAGGAAACCGCTGTTGGTGGCATTGCGCACCGGGTCGTGAATGTCTATCGCCTCGTGGCAGATGTTATAGTCCCCGCACAACACCAGTTTGGGACGGGTGCGCAGCAGTTCCACCGCATAGTGCCGGAAGTGTTCCAGCCACTCCATCTTAAAGGCCTGGCGCTCGTCGCCGCTCGTTCCCGAAGGGTGATAGACGCTCACCACGGACAGGTCGCCGTAATCGGCACGGACAAACCGCCCTTCGCTATCGTACTCCTCCATGCCCATGCCGTATTCCACATGGTCCGGCTCGCGTTTCGTCAGGATGGCGACTCCGCTATACCCTTTCTTCCGGGCTGAATGCAGATAATGCCTGTATCCCAATGCATCCAACGCCTCCGCAGGATACTGCTCCGGCTGCAATTTGGTTTCCTGCAGGCACAGCACGTCCGGCTGTTCCTTTGCCAGCCATTCGGGCAGCCCTTTGGACACGGCGGCCCGCAAACCGTTTACGTTATAGGTTATAATCTTCATTTCCGTATATATTTTTTTTATTATCCGTCCGGCAGCAATCGTTCGTCAGGTTGCAATCGTTCGTCCGCTTGCAATCATTCGCCCGGTTGCAATCATTCATCCGGCAAGCGGCATTCATTACAAACTCGATATCAGCAGCATAATATTCAATACCGTCACGATGGCGGCAATCGTATAGAGCACGAATGTGCTCCATTTGCTGTTCACATACTGCCCCATCACTTTGCGGGACGAGGTGAGGCTCACCTGGAGGAACACCGTAAACGGCAACTGGATGCTCAGTATCATCTGCGAAATCAGCAGTCCCTTGAACGGGTCGCCGATGAAACAAATCAACAGCAGCGCGATGCCCAACGAAAGGATTACCCCCACCTGCGAGTGGCTGTCCCTGATGTGGTACGACTCGCCGAAGATACCGGCAAAGATGGAACCTGCCGCCATGCCGCTTGTAATTGTCGAGGAGATGCCCGCCATCAGCAATGCCAGCGCAAACACCACGCCGGCGCTGCTGCCCAGCAACGGGTCCAACAGCGACTTCGCCTGCTGCAACTCCTCCACCTGAATCCCGCCCTTGAAGAAAGTGGCGGCGGCCAGCAGAATCATCGCACTGTTAATGGCCCATCCCACAATCATGGAGAAGAGCGTGTCGAACAATTCGTACTTCAGCACCCTGCGGATAGAGGCATCGTCCTGCTTGTTGTACTCGTGGCTCTGTATCACCTCCGAATGGAGAAACAGGTTATGGGGCATCACCACGGCTCCGAGCACACTCATGATAATGAGCATGCTTCCCTGGGGGAACGAAGGAGTCACCCACCCCTGCACCGCCACAGGCCAGTCTATCCTGACAAGGAAAAGCTCGTAGATGAACGAAAGCCCTATGACGGACACGAAGGCAATGATGGCCCTTTCAATCTTCTTGTAGGAGTTGGTGAAAAGCATTATGGACACGAAGACCGTAGTCAGCACCGAACCCCATATTATGGGGATGTCCAGCAACATTTGCAGCGCGATGGCACCGCCCAATATTTCGGCAAGGGAAGTGGATATGGAAGCCAGCACCGCCGTACCCAATATAGGGCGCGACACCCATTTGGGAGTGTACTGCGTGGCGGCTTCCGACAGACACAGTCCCGTCACGATGCCCAGGTGCGCCACGTTGTGCTGCAGGATTATCAGCATGACGGTAGAGAGCGTCACCACCCACAGCAGCGAGTAGCCGAACTCCGACCCCGCCGCAAAATTCGACGCCCAGTTTCCGGGGTCGATGAAACCTACCGTCACCAGCAGTCCCGGTCCGATATATCTGAACACGTCCAGACCACCCAAATAGCGTTTGTGGTCTTTCCGTTGCAAGTCTTTAAAAATATTCTTCATTATTATGTTGTTCTTGTTTTGAGGATGTAAAAGTACTCAAATAAAAAACAAATGCACCATAAGTTGGTTCAAAATGGCAGACACGTTGCCTTGCCAACCAAAAAATCATCCCACGAGACGGATAAATTCATCCCGCAAGACAAATTTATCCACCTCGTGGGATGAATATACCCGTACGGAAAACACAGCTTTTCCTGATTTCCTTTCCGTGAAATCCGCGTAATCCGTGCCTAAAAAATCATCACGCCCTCTTACACCTTCAATCAGAGCAGCAGAATCAATACCCCATCTCGTGCAATGCCTTACACAACTGGTCGGGACAGGAAGTGGGACGTCCGCCGCAGCGGATACCTTCCAGGCGTGAAATCACCTCTTTCACCGGCATCCCTGCAACCAGGCGCGACAACCCTTGCAGATTGCCGTTGCATCCGCCCCAGAACGCGATGTTCCGCACGATGCCGTCTTCCACCTCAAGCTCGATATTGGTACTGCACGTGCCTTTGGTCTTGTAAGTATACGTCATTACTCTTCGCTTTCTTCCGGCTTCATATTGGTGTACACCGTCTGCACGTCGTCAAACTCTTCCAGGCGTTCCACCATCTTGTCGATGGTCTCGCGGTGTGCAGGCTCCACATCTTTCAGGTCGTTGGCGATGTAGGTAAACTCGCCGCCCACATCCTCAAAGCCGCCCTCTTCCAGGTGCTTCTGGATGGCTGCGTAGCTCTTCGGGTCACCGTAGATGGTGATTGTGCCTTCTTCTTCGTCCTCTTCATAGTCTTCGTCGATGTCGAAATCGATCATGTCGAGGATGAATTCTTCCATATCCATGCCGTCTTTCTTCTTGAAAGTGAACACGCATTTGTGGTCGAACAGGAAAGCCAGTGAGCCCATTGTGCCCAGGTTTCCGCCAAACTTGTTGAACACGCTGCGCACATCGGCCACCGTGCGGGTGGGGTTATCGGTCAGTGTATCCACAAATACGGCCACACCGTGAGGTCCGTATCCCTCGTAGGTCATGCTCTTGTAGTCGCTCTGGTCCTTACCCATTGCATTCTTGATGGCACGCTCGATGTTGTCCTTCGGCATGTTCTCGCGCTTGCAGGTAGCGATAACCGAACGCAGTGCAGGGTTGTTTTCCGGTTCGGGTCCGCCGGCTTTCACCGCAATAGCAATTTGTTTACCCAGTCTTGTAAAGGTCTTAGCCATGTGACCCCATCTTTTCAATTTGGCAGCTTTTCTATATTCAAACGCTCTTCCCATTGGATTGTATATTTTAATTTGTTCTTTAATTGGTTTCTGTCTTTACTGCCGCGTCAGTTTCCGATACCTCCAATATGACACGCCGCACAGCAGCAGGCATATCAGACCGCTCACCCCTGCCAGGGCATTTCTCCAGCCCTCGTTCTCAGGGAAGTGCCAAAGCACCCTTACTGCCTGGAACAAGAGGAGCAGCCCTATGGTCAGGCCCGTCAGAGACGCTCTTTTGGCTCTGATATGGTGATCCGGTTTTATATCATACTTCTTCATAGCGGGTCAGCTTGTTTTTACCGCAGCACGGCTCCCAGTCGGTTCTGCAGATTGGTAATCAGCTTCTGCATCACTTTGTCAATCTGCTTGTCGTTCAGTGTGGCATTCTCGTCCTGCAACAGGAAACTTACGGCATACGATTTCTTGCCGGCTTCCAGGTTCTTGCCTTCATAGACGTCGAAGAGGGAGACCTCTTTCAGCAGCTTCTTCTCCGTTTCGTAGGCAATCTTTTCGATTTCGGCAAACTGCACCTTCTTGTCAATCAGCAAAGCGAGGTCGCGCTTCACGGCCGGGAATTTGGAGATTTCGGTATAGTTTACCTTCACGTTCCTGATGGCCTTCATCAGCTCTTTCCAGTTCAGGTCGGCATAGTACACCTCGTTGTCGATGTCGAACGCTTTCAGGAGCTTCCTTGTCACCACGCCGAACGTGGCAAGGCGCTTGCCCCCCTTTGTCTGCACAGACAGGGCAGCGGCGTAAATATCGTCCGTAAGGTTGCCCACTACCAGGTCGTGCATCTGCAAGCCCAGACGGGCAAATATGTTTTCTACATACGCTTTCAGCTCGTACACCGAACTGTCCTCGTCCTGATGCGCCCATGAGTTGGACACTCTCTTGCCGGTAATCCACAGGCCCAGGTGATAGTCTTCGGAATAAGGAGCGAGCGCCTTTTCGGGGTTACGCTTCTCTTCGTTGAAGTAATAGCAGTTGCCGAATTCAAAGAATTTCAAATCGGCATTCTTGCGGTTGGCATTGTGCGCGATGCTCTCCAGTCCGCCGAAAAGCAGCGTCTGGCGCATGGCGTTCAGGTCGGCGCTGAGCGGGTTCATCAGCATCACGAGGTTCTTGGCGGGATAAGATTCCAGTCCGTCGTAATAGGCGGCGCGTGTCAGCGAGTTGTTCAGGATTTCGTTGAAACCGCAGCCCACCAGTTGCTCGGCAACCAGGTTCTGCAGACGGTTGGACTTGTCGCACTCGCCCTTCGTTGTCAGGCTGGACTTCAAGGCTGTGGGAATCTCCACATTATTATATCCGTAAATACGGAGGATGTCCTCTATCACATCGCAGTCGCGCTGCACATCCACGCGGTATGGCGGCACGTCGAGCGTCAGACCCTCTTCCGTTTCGCCTACAATCTTCATCTCCAGGCTCGTCACGATGCTTTTTATCGTCTCTGCCGGAATCTCCTTGCCTATCAGCGCGTGTACCTTCCCGTAAGAGAGTTCCACCCGGAAGTCGCGGGCGGGAGCGGCGCATACATCCTTGATGTCGGAAGAGATGGTGCCGCCAGCAAGTTCCTTCACCATCAGTGCCGCCAGTTTCAGGCAGTAAAGGGTGGCGTTGGGGTCTACGCCTCTTTCAAAGCGGAAGGAAGCATCCGTATTCAGGCCATGACGGCGGGCGGTCTTACGCACCCAGGTGGGGTGAAAATAAGCGCTTTCGAGGAAGACGTCCTTCGTGGTTTCGGTGGAGCCTGAATCCAGTCCGCCGAACACTCCGGCGATGCACATGGGCTCTTCCCGGTTGCAAATCATCAGGTCGCGTCCGTTGAGTTTGCGTTCCACGCCGTCCAGGGTGGTGAAGGGAGTGCCTTCGGGCAGGGTCTTTACAATGACCTCGCCGCCCTTAATCCTGTCCGCATCGAAGCAGTGGAGCGGCTGGCCGAATGCGTGGACGATGTAGTTCGTGATGTCCACCACATTATTAATAGGGCGCAGGCCGATGATGCGTAGCTTGTTCTGCAACCATTCGGGGCTTTCCTTTACGGTGACGCCTTTCACGGTGACGCCGGCATAGTGCGGGCAGGCTTCGCTGTTCTCTACCGTCACCCGGATGTCGAGGTCGTGGTTATCGACGGCAAAAGCCTCTACAGAGGGTTTCTTCAAGGCGGCGGGCTTGCCGTTCTGCACCAGGTAGGCGTACAGGTCGCGCGCCACGCCGTAGTGCGAGCAGGCATCGGCGCGGTTGGGCGTGATGTCCACCTCCAGCACGTAGTCGCTCTTGATGTTGTAATAGTCCTTGGCAAGCGTGCCCGGCACTGCTGTTTCGGGCAGTACGATGATGCCCGCATGGTCTGTGCCGATGCCTATTTCGTCTTCGGCACAAATCATGCCGTTGGACTCTACGCCGCGGAGTTTGGATTTCTTGATTGTGAAGCATTCATCACCGTCATAAAGTTTTGTACCCAAAGTGGCCACCACCACTTTCTGTCCGGCTGCCACGTTGGCTGCGCCGCATACTATCTGCACAGGTTCTCCCTGTCCCAGGTTTACGGTAGTGATGTGCATGTGGTCCGAGTTGGGATGGGGCTCGCACGTCAGCACTTCGCCGATGACCAGGCCTTCCAGTCCGCCTTTAACGGTTTGCACCTCTTCCACGCTTCCCGTTTCCAGTCCTATGGAAGTGAGCGCGGCGGCTACTTCATCCGGTGTCAGGTCGAAATCCACATACTCTTTCAACCAGTTATAAGAGATATTCATATCATTATTTTTTTATTGTTTCCAAAAGTGACCCGCAAAGTTAATAAGATTTTCCTGTAGAAAGGGAAAAATTTCAGGAAATCTTCGAGAGTATATACGCTTTTACCTGTTGCCATGACTGATTTACAAACATATCCGGCATAGGGTCTGCCTCTGCATCGTCAAAATAGGCCAAGCTTTTCATTGCCATGAAAACAGAGGAGTCGTTGTATTTGGCTGCATAGAAATGCAGGATTTCCTCTAATGAAAAGTGATGCAGCAAGAAAGCGATATCTATAAAATCTTTCTTTGTACCCCTGCCTATGATTGCAGTAATCTTCATAGCTGCAATATCGCTTACACTCGCCAGGCGAAGCCCCTGCTCCAGGACAACATCATCAAGCCAAGGGTATTTATAATTTACAATATCAACCTTGATTCCATCTACTATATAGATGTGTATATGGGGAGATTCCTTCAAAATGGTCAGCGAAGCTATTCCCGCTATTGACTCCCGCAAATATTCAGCCTCACAATCTACCGTACCGAAAAAATCCAAATCAATAGATTTGCGATGCCCCAATTGCAAAGCGAGCGCAGTGCCTCCTACCAACCTTGTTTGCTCAAGCACCGGCAACCGTTGCAGTTTTTTCAGGAGTTCCAGGGTTGAGGATTCAACTGTTTCCAGGTATAGCATCTGAACTGTTCTTTAGGGGTTTTTGAAATAGCGGCAATGTATGCCAGCGCGCGGGGGTCCAAGCTTCTCAATCCCTTTGCGGTCTCTACGATTTTGGGCAATCCGTAGTATGACTTAATGAGATTCCAGTCGCCCAGCAAACCATATTCCAGCACTCTCTGTATCACATATTGCGCATGTGCGTCGAGGTTGATATCCTCTTTGCGCACATCCCAGAACAGATGCGGAGAGAATTGTTCCATATATTCATTTGCAGACATAGCCTTTACTTCTTTTATTTACAAAGGTAGCATTCTTTTCCGAAAATCAACCGATTAATCATTTATAAAAAGCCCGCGGTTCAAAGTTTATCTACTATCCGGTGCGCCCGTCTCCGCAGAAATTCGAACTCTTCATCGTCCAGGATGGCTTTCATTGCCTTATACCAGCGTATGAGCACGCTGATTTTCACATCCCCCCTTTTAAAAGGGTCTGAATGGTGGTATTACTCATGCCGGCATGGTCGGCAATCATTTTCAAAGACACGCCGGATGCCTTCAACAGATAGCGGAGCTCTTCACCTATCATAAGATAGGGATATTGCCCGTCCTCATTTTTTACACTCATTTTAGTATTAATTTTATTTAAAACACAAGGGAAATATTTAGGTTTATTAAGTTTCGTACATACATGTGTGTACGGTCATCTGTTTTATAATCGCGAACTTTGAAGGGTATCCCTGAAAGATTCGGGAATTGCGATGCAAAATTAACAAATTAATAATCAGCACCAAAAAAACAAGTAAACAAATGAATGAATTCAAAATGTCCCTGTTCCTCGCCCCCATTTCGCCGGTGAAGGACGGCGGCACGGGGCAAATCATCAAACCTGCCACCCTGAAGCCCTACAAAACCATGACCCTGCAGGAAGTGTACCGGACGATAACCGCCAACACACGCCTGCAACTGCTCACCGACCGCGTGCGCCGGGCATTCGACAGCGGCGACCTATCCGCCTACCGCGCCCTCAAACAGGAGCTTCTGCCCTACGTCACCCCCTGCGGCACGTTCGCCCGCCGGCGCAGCGACAGCCTTCTCGAAGCATCGGGACTCGTAGTGGTGGACATCGACCACCTCGACTCCGCTGACGAAGCCGCCCGGCTGCGCCGCCAACTGTTTGAAGACCCGTTTCTAAGGCCGGAGCTGGTCTTCATCAGCCCCTGCGGACAGGGTGTAAAAGCCTTCGTACCCTACACCCCCGACCCCGCCCTGCCGGATGTGCGCCAGAATGCCGCCGAAAGCATCCGATGGGCCATGGACTACGTGCAGTGCGTGTATGCCGACGGCAACCGCAACTCCGCCAAAGGCGTGGATACTTCCGGCAAGGACCTCGTGCGGGCCTGCTTCCTGAGCTACGACCCCGGTGCGCTCATAGCTACCCGGAATAATCTTTCTCCGGAAAATAATCCGCTACAAAACCAGTAATTCATAACTCATAATTTATAACAGATAAATTATAGTGCATAATTCGTAACTCATAACAGATAACTCATAACACATAATTCGTAACTCATAACAAATAACTCATAACACATAATTCATAACTTATAACAGATAATTCATAGCACATAATTCATAACTTATAACTCATAATTTATAACCCCATGACCAATATCCTATCCGATTTGCGCCGCCTCACGGAAGCGGTTCACGCAGCGGGCGCCGACATCGCGCCCACCTACAGAGAGTATGTACAACTGGCATTCGCCATAGCCACCGACTGCGGCGAAGCCGGACGCAGCGATTTCCTGATGCTGTGCAGCCTCTCTGCCAAATACGATGTGCACGCGGCAAACAAGCTCTTCAGCAACGCCCTGAAAACAAACAACAACAGCGTCCACATAGGCACCGCCTTCCACCTGGCCGAACTGTGCAACGTGCGCCCCCGCCCCGCAGAGAAGCCGCGGCAGGACGCTCCCGCGGGTACACTTGGTACGCCGGGTGCACCGTATCCCGCCGCCTCACACACGCATGCGCACGGTTATTATAATAAGGCAGAGATGCCTGCGGAAGAATTTCCGGAAGCGCCCGAAGCCAGTCTTCCCGCCGAAGCAGCCGATGCCGGAACAGTCAACTCCGAAGCAGCCAACTCCGGAACAACCTACCCCGGGACAACCTACCCCGAAGCAGCAGACCCCGAAGCAGCCGACGAGGAGACCTGCCGGGGCAGCGAACCCCTCACCCCGCTGCCCTGCTTCGACAACCGGACGCTCTGGCCCGCACCGCTGAACGAAATTACCGCCCACGGCACCACCCGCGCCCAACAGGACATCATGCTGCTGGGCGCCGTCACCGTGCTGGGCGCCAGCATGAACAGCCACGTGCGCTGCGCCTACGGCGGCAAGATGATATCGCCCAGCCTGCAAACGTTCATCGTGGCCCTGCCTGCCTCGGGCAAGGGCGTGCTCTCCCTCGTCCGCCTGCTGGTGGAGCCTATCCACGACGAGATACGCCTGCACACGGCAGAAGCCATGAAACAGTACCGCAAGGAGAAGGGCGCCTACGACTCGCTGGGCAAGGAGCGCTCGCAGGCCACCCCGCCCGCACTGCCGCCCGACCGCATGTTCCTCATCTCGGGCAACAACACCGGCACGGGCATCCTGCAGAACATCATGGACTCCGAAGGCATCGGCCTGATATGCGAGAGCGAAGCCGACACCATCTCCACCGCCATCGGCTCGGAACACGGCCACTGGAGCGACACCATGCGCAAGGCCTTCGACCACGACCGCCTCTCCTACAACCGCCGCACCGACCGCGAATACCGCGAAGTGAAGCGCAGCTACCTCTCCGTCCTGCTCTCGGGCACTCCCGCCCAGGTGAAACCGCTCATCCCCACCGCCGAAAACGGCCTGTTCTCGCGCCAGCTCTTCTACTACATGCCCGCCATCCACAAGTGGCAGAACCAGTTCGACCGGCAGGATACCGACCTCGAAACCGTATTCACCGGCCTGGGCATGCAGTGGCGCGAGCAACTGAAACGCATCACCGCCGGCGGCCTCTTCACCCTGCGCCTCACCCCCGAACAGAAGGAGCTGTTCAACAACCTCTTCGCCAACCTCTTCATCCGCTCCCACCTTGCCAACGGCAGCGAAATGGCGAGCAGCGTAGCCCGCCTTGCCATCAACATCTGCCGCATCATGCAGGTAGTGGCCATGCTCCGCGTACTCGAATCGGACGACATCGCCCGCTCGCCCCACCTCACCCCCGACAAGGACATCTCCGGCGACAACCTCAAGGACGGCATCATCACCCGCTGGGACATGACCATCCTCCCCGCCGACTTCAACTCCGTGCTGGAGCTTACCGAAAGCCTCTACCGCCACGCCACGTACATCCTCTCCTTCCTGCCCGGAACCGAAATCAGCCGCCGGAGCAACGCCGACCGCGACGCCCTGCTGCAAAGCATGGAAAGGGAGTTTACCCGCTCTGCCTTCCTGCTCCAGGCCGAAGCAACGGGCATTAAACCCGGAACGGCATCCACATGGCTCAAACGCCTGGTAAAGCATGGGATGATAGAGAGCGTGGACGGAAAGGGGACGTACCGGAAACCTCTCCCAAACGGGATGTGACAGTTTTTTGTGTGGTTGTTTTGACATGTTTTCTGTATATATACTATACGTGCGTGTGTGTGCGAAGCCGGCGGCGGGGGTGATTGTTGTGTACCAATTGTGACATTTGGAACGGAGGGGAGGTAGAGACAGAAGAATAAAAGAATAAAAGAATAAAAGAATAAAAGAATAAA